>Ga0310810_10001521_pt1 | contig 24454 bp, 23 predicted proteins | sample NCmetagenome_FD_207641 | JGI IMG/M metagenome (GOLD analysis project Ga0310810, IMG submission 207641) | Soil microbial communities from experimental microcosm in Duke University, North Carolina, United States - NC | ecosystem: Engineered > Artificial ecosystem > Soil microcosm > Unclassified ... | reverse complement strand
ATGTCGCCCGACGATACCGTATCGCCTTCCTTGACCAGCCATTTGGCGAGCGTCCCTTCCTCCATCGTCGGCGACAGGGCGGGCATCTTCAGTTCGATCGACATGGGGTTTCCCGGGCTCAAACAGACTCGTCCGGCACAAAGGCCAAAGCGGTAAGCGGGTCAACCCTCAAGCCGGAAAAGCTTGCCTGTCGCGCAGAGTTGCCGCAGCTTTCCGGCCCGGGGAGAACAGGGATGGCGCGAACCTATTTGGTCGTGATCGATGACAGTCCCGAAGCGCGGGTCGCACTGCGCTTCGCGGCGCGCCGCGCCGCCAAGACCGGCGGCGAGGTCGACATATTGGCGGTGGTCGAGCCGCAGGATTTCGTTCAGTGGGGCGGCGTCCAGGCGGCGATCGAGGAAGAACAGCGTCTGCGCATCGAAGGGATTGTCGCCGCTTCGGTCGGCGAGATCATGGATGCGGCCGGGATCACTCCGGAGATCATCATTCGCCAGGGAGATCCGGTGGCTGCCGTCCGCGGCCATATCGGGACACGGCAGGATGTCGCCGCGCTGGTGCTCGGCGCTGCGCCGACCGGCAAGCCCGGTCCGCTGGTAGCTCATTTCGCAGGCAATGATGCAGGCAAGCTGCCGGTCCCGGTGATGATCATTCCGGGCGGCCTTAACGACGATCAGCTGGAGATGCTGAGCTAGATTGCCCGCGTGATGATTTCAGCGAGGCGCACGACACCCTCCTCATCTTCGGCATCAAACCGGGCATGTTTTGGGCTGTCGATATCGAGCACGCCAAGCAATTCACCGTCGCGGATCAGCGGCACGACGATTTCGCTGTTCGACGCGCTGTCGCAGGCGATGTGGCCCGGGAAAGCATGCACGTCCTCGACCCGCTGGACCTGCCCGGTCTTGGCTGCGGCGCCACACACACCCTGGTCGAATGTCATGCGGATGCAGGCTGGGCGGCCCTGGAACGGGCCGAGCACCAGCTCGCCGCCGATGTTCCGGTAGAAGCCGACCCAATTGACGTCGGGCAGCGTCTCGTAAATCAGCCCCGAGGCGTTGGCCATGTTGGCGATGCCGTCGGGCTCTCCGAATACCAGACCTTCCAGCGCAGAGGCGAGATCGCGGTACAGGGTCGCCTTGTCGGCCGTTTCGATCTTGAAGTCGTACATCAGTCCAGCCTCACTCGTCCTCGCGCCGCCTTGATCGCGCTCCGGCCCTTCTTCTCGTCGACGCGCTTGGCCTTCGCCGCCCGGCTCGGACGTGTCGGCTTGCGCTTGCGCTGGACCAGATGGGCCTCGGAAATCATTTCGGCAAGGCGTCGGCGCGCATCCTCCCGGTTGGCCTCCTGCGTTCGGAAGCGGCGTGCGGTGATGATCAGCTCGCCGCCGGTCGTCATTCGGCTGCCGGCGATGGTCTTGAGCCGCTCATATGCGTGGAGCGGCAGTCCCAGCTTGAACACGTCGACGCGCAGCTGGCAGGCGGTCGCCACCTTGTTGACGTTCTGGCCGCCGGGGCCGGTCGCGGCGAGGAACCGTTCCGACAGGGCCTCGTCCGGAATGATCACGTCCTCCGGCTTCATAGGAAATCCAGCCAGCGGCCGAAGCGGTCGGGAACGGGTGCCGTAACATCGATCGGCGGTTTCGGGTCGCGCGGCACGACCAGCCGCCAAGCGTGGAGCAACATCCCGCTGTCGGGCAAGGTCATTCCGCCCAACTCGGCATCGTCCGGGAGCGAATAGACGGGATCGCCGGCGATCGCCGCCCCCAGACCGCGCGCTGCATGCACGCGGATCTGGTGTGTTCGGCCGCTCAGGGGGCGGAATTCGACCAGGGTCTGTCCTTCGGCTTCGGCAATCTTGCGCCACTGGGTCGCGGCGGACTTGCCGGCGTCGTCCGCGACCATCCGCCAGCCTCCCTTGGCGCTCGATACCTTGGCGATCGGAAGCTCGATCAGCCCCTCCTCTCCCGGTACCTCCCCGTCCAGCACCGCCAGGTAGCTTTTCGATACCGCGCCGGTTTCGAAGGCTTGTTGGAAGACGGCCCGCGCGCGCGGGTTACGCGCGAGCAAGAGACAGCCCGACGTATCGCGGTCGAGCCTATGCATCGGCACCGGTGGCCGCTTGAAGCCGAGCTTCAGCTCGTCGATCCGCGCCTCAATGCTGTCGCCGCCGGCGCGCGGCGGGTCCACCGGCAGGCCCTCGGGCTTGTCGATTACGATCGCCTCGCCGTCGACGAACAGGATGCGGTCTTCAAGATTCATGGCATTGCCCATGAAACCGGGCCAATCGCGAAGCAATCCAATTCGGACAATGGCTTGGTCCACCCCGGCGCCGATACTGATCTAAACTGATGCAGCGCTGCAACGATATCGGCCATTTACGAAGTTTTACGCACTATTAACCTTTTAAGGTCAGAAACCGCATGGTTAATGGACGCTTAGACGTCGTTAAGAGCGCGCAACCTTTGCCGTTCCCATCGGCGGCCTAATCAGGGGAATACAGCATGCGGGTATTGCTGATCGAAGACGAGGCGACCATCGCCAAGAGCATTGAGCTGATGCTCGGCACGGAAGGCTTTAACGTCTACACCACCGATCTGGGCGAAGAGGGCTTGGACCTCGGCAAGCTCTACGACTACGACATCATCCTGCTCGACCTCAACCTGCCCGACATGCACGGTTATGACGTGCTGAAGAAGCTGCGCACCGCCAAGGTCTCGACCCCGGTGCTGATCCTGTCAGGGATCGGCGAGATGGACTCGAAGGTCCGGGCCTTGGGCTTCGGCGCCGACGATTATGTCACCAAGCCGTTCCACCGCGACGAACTGGTTGCCCGCATCCACGCGATCGTCCGCCGCTCGAAGGGACATTCGCAATCGGTTATCCGCACCGGCAAGCTGGCCGTGAACCTCGACGCCAAGACCGTCGAGGTCGATGGGGCCCGGGTCCACCTGACCGGCAAGGAATATGCGATGCTGGAGCTGCTCTCGCTCCGCAAGGGCACCACGCTGACCAAGGAAATGTTCCTCAATCATCTTTACGGCGGCATGGACGAGCCCGAGCTCAAGATAATCGACGTGTTCATTTGCAAGCTGCGCAAGAAGCTTTCGCTGGCTTGCAGCGGCGATAATTACATCGAAACCGTCTGGGGCCGCGGCTATGTGCTGCGCGATGCCGAGGGCGATACTGCGGCGACCGAAGTCGCGGCGTAATCATTACGGTGCTCGCCTGTCCCCCGGACAGGTCGCGCTCTGAAATTCCTGGGGGAGTGGCAACGGCGGAGCGGAAACGCTCCGCCGTTTTGCATTAGCGGGCTTCGGCCAGTTCCATCGGCAGCGGCGCGCGCTCGGAATTGGCGAACACGCTCGGCTTGAGCCAGCTGCTGATCCGCCTCGTCAACGCCTGATCCCCTTCAACCACCAAATCCCCCGTCTGAATGGCGTCGCGATAGCTTCGGTCGCCCATCCAGACGTCATGCATGGTGCGCGTCGTGGTGGTGAAATAGACATCCACGTCGCGCCCTGGCGGGCTGATGCACACGTCGACCTTGGCGCCGTCCACCAGCAGCCACCAATTCGCCTGGTCAGTGAGATCCTTGAACTTGAACTGGATTACGCTGTGATCGCCGGGCAGCTGTGACGGGTCGATGCTACGCTCGAGATAGAACATCAGGAATTCGACGTCCAAATCGTCGTGGGTAAGCTTGTCCCGGGCCCAGCAGAGACCCCATTCGCCCATCGCAATGATCACCGGCAAAAGCGCTTCGCAGGCCTGGGTCGGATAATATTCGTAGCCGCGCTGCCCGCTGATCCGGCGCCTGACCACCAGCCCCTCCGCTTCGAACGACTTGAGGCGCGCAGTCAGCAGCGCCGGTGAGATATCGCCCAGGCCGCGCTGAAGCTCGTTGAACCGTCTCCCGCCCATCAAAAGTTCGCGGACGATGAGGACGCTCCAGCGCTCCCCCAAAACCTCGGTCGCCTTGGCGATCGGGCAGAATTGACCGTAGTTCATGGCCGGCTCCTTGCCCGCCCATATAATCGCTGCACTTCAGAAACTGTAGTGCATTGCTTCATTCGCTGAACTGGCCGCGATGACCGCCTGGCAGCAGTAGGTCTCCACCCCAACGAAGGAGATTTTGCATGCCGCTAGTGACCATCGACGTCATCAAGGACGTCTTCAGCCCCGCCAAGAAGCAGGAGCTGATCGAGAAAGTGACCGAAGCCATGGTCGAGGTCGAGGGCGAGGAATTGCGCCAGGTGACCTGGGTCCGGATCGTGGAGGTCGAGCAGGGCAATTGGGCGATCGGCGGCCAGCGCCTCAACGCCGCGGCGGTCCATGCGATGAGCGGCAAGCTCAAGGCGGCCTAACCGGCTGCCGGCACGACAAGCGGCGGGACGGACCACTTCCCCACCCCATCCGGCCCGCCGTTTGTCCAATCGTCGATATTAGGCTTGCCCGTTTCTCCCCACCCACTACCCAAGGGACAGTTGCTTAGTGGGGGGTCTAATGCTGGAAATCGCAAATCTTTCGCACACTTATGCGAACGGCACGGTCGCGCTCGACAATGTGAGCCTGTCGATCCCGCGCGGCATGTTCGGGCTGTTGGGGCCCAACGGCGCCGGCAAGTCGACGCTGATGCGCACCGTGGCGACTCTTCAGGAGCCAACCGCCGGCACCATCAAATTCGGCGAGATCGACGTGCTTGGCCAGCCAGGGGAGCTGCGCAAGCGGCTTGGCTATTTGCCGCAGGATTTCGGCGTCTATCCGCGCGTCTCGGCATACGCGATGCTCGACCAGCTGGCGGTCCTCAAGGGCATCACCGGCAAGGGCGAACGCAAGGCGATCGTCGAAACCCTCCTCTACCAGACCAATTTGTGGGCCGTCCGCGACAAGGCCATCGCCGGCTTTTCCGGTGGCATGCGGCAGCGGTTCGGGATCGCCCAGGCGCTGATCGGCAACCCCGAGCTGATCATCGTCGACGAGCCGACCGCAGGCCTCGACCCTGAGGAACGCAACCGCTTCCTCAACCTTCTCGCCGGCATTGGCGACAATGTCGTCGTCATCCTGTCGACCCATATCGTCGACGACGTCGCCGACCTCTGCCCGCGCATGGCGGTGCTGGCCAACGGCCGGCTGCAGCTTGAAGGCAAGCCCTCCGACCTGATCGCCTCGACCCGCGGCAAGGTGTGGTCCAAGACCATCGACCATTCAGAGCTTGAGACACACCAGGCCGAGCATGAGGTGATCTCGACCCGCCTGTTCGCGGGCAAGACGATCATCCACGTCCTGAGCGACTCCCGGCCGGCAGGCTTCGAGCCGGTCGAGGGCGGCCTCGAGGACGTGTATTTCTCGACCCTGTCCACGCTTCGCCGCGCAGCCTGAGCGGAGATCCAGTCATGCTGCTCGGAATCACCGGATTCGAAATTCGCTATCAGCTCAGGAACCCGGTCTTCTGGGTAGCAATCGCGATCTTCTTCCTGCTCGGCTTCGGCCTGACGGCCAGCGAAAACGTCAGTATCGGCACGCCGGGGACGGTGCATGAGAATGCCCCCTACGCGATTGCCGTCGCCACTGCCGCCTTCGTCCAATTCTATCTGTTCATCACCACCGCCTTCGTCGCCAACGCCATCGTCCGCGACGACAATAGCGGGTTCGCACCGATCGTCCGCGCCACCAGCGTTACCGCCAGGCAGATAGTGCTCGGGCGCTTCCTCGGCGGCCTGTTCATCGCGATGGTCGGCTATCTGGCCATCCCGCTCGGCATGTTGGCCGGGTCGCTGATGCCCTGGGTCGATCCCGAGACGGTCGGGCCGCAAAATTTCTCATATTATGCATGGAATTTCGTTGTTTTCGGACTTCCCAACGTCTTCCTGACGAGCGCGCTGCTGTTCGGACTGGCGACCCTGACCCGTTCGATGATGGCCTCGTACATCGGCGCGGTCGTGCTGGTGATGGCCTATCTCATCACTGCCAGCATCGTCGGCCAGAAGATTGAATATCGCGATGCGTTCGCGCTGTGGGAGCCGCTCGGCAACGGCGCGATCGGCGAGGTGACTCGCTATTGGACCACGAGCGAGATGAACAGCCGCCTCGTTCCGCTCGAAGGCGTGGTGCTGCTCAATCGCCTGATCGCCGTCGGCCTCGGCATGCTGGCCCTCGCCGTTACCTTGTGGCGCTTCAAGCTGACCGAGCGGGCGCCGTCGAAGCGCAAGATCCGCAGGCTCGCCAGGCGCCAGGAGCGAGAGGCCAAGGCCGCTGACGTACAGCCCCTTCTCGGTGGTGACTCAATCGTTGCGCGCAATGCGCATCCGTCGCGCTGGGTGCAGTTCGTCACGCGCCTGCGCGTCGAAGTCCGGCAAGTGCTGACCAGCCCGGGACTGATCGTCCTCGCCTTGCTGGCAGTCGGTTTCACCGGCGCGATGCTGTGGCTCGGCCAATCAGCCTATGGCACTTCCGATTATCCGACCCTGACGGCGACCGTCGACACCGTACGCGGCGGCTCGGCGGCATTCCTGCTGATGATCACCGTCTTCTACAGCGGCGAACTGGTGTGGCGGGAGCGCGACCGCAAGCTCAACGAAATCATCGATTCAACGCCCGTTTCCAGCTGGGTGATGACGGTCCCGAAAATGATCGCCATCTTCATCGTGCTGTTGATCGTCAACTCGGCGGCAATGGCGACCGGCCTGTTCTACCAGCTGGTCAAGGGCGCATCCTTCGTCGGCATTCCGCAATATCTCGGCTGGTTCCTGATTCCGGCGGCGATCAACGGCCTGCACATCGCCATCCTGTCGGTCTTCGTCCAGGTGCTCAGCCCCAACAAATATGTCGGCTGGGGCATCGTCTTCGTCTGGTTCGTCGGGACGATCTTCCTCAATAACATGGGATATTCCAATCCGCTCTACAGCTACGGACAGGATCCCGACGTACCGCTGAGCGACTTCGTCGGCGCCGGCAGCTTCTGGATCGGCAAGGCCGTCTTCCAATTCTACTGGCTGTGTTTTGCAATCATCCTGGCGGTCATTGCCCATCTGATCTGGCCGCGAGGGACCGACCTGGGCCTGCGCGTGCGCCTCAAGCGAGCGCCCCGCTATGCATCGGTCGCCACATTTGCGATTGCGGGCGCCGCCACGGCCGCGATGGCCGGTGCCGGTATCTACGGCTATCACAACATCGAGCAACTCAACCGCTACATAACCTCCGACGATGCGGAGAAGCTCAGCGCGGATCTCGAGAAGAAATATTTGAAGTACGAGACGCTGCCGCGCCCGGTCATCACCAAAGCGACACTCGATGTGCAGCTGTTTCCGAAGGAACGGCGCCTCGTCGCCAACGGCCGTTACGAGCTTCGCAACGAAACTGGCGTGCCCATTGCCGAGCTTCATGTCCGCCAGGGCGACCGCGACCTGGAATGGCTGAAGCTTGATGTGGCCGGGGCCCGGCTGGTCTCGGACGACAAGGACTTCGGCTACCGCATCTACCGGTTCGACAAGCCGATGGCGCCGGGTGCCACCTCCAGCCTCGACTTCACCTCGCGCCTATGGCGCCGCGGCTTCCGCGCGCAGGGCCAGGCGACCGACGTCATCGAGAACGGCACCTTCGTCAACAATAGCGACTTCGCGCCGATCATCGGCATGGGCCGGCAAGGACTGCTCAGCGACCGGGCGCAGCGCCGCCGCCAGGGCCTGCCGGCCGAACTTCGCCCGGCAAAGCTGGAGGACATGCGCGCGACCGCCCGAAACTATATCAACGCAGACTGGCTGATGTCCGACATCACCCTGACTACGGATGCCGGCCAGACGCCGATCGCGCCGGGCAATCGTGTGTCGGACGTTACTCGCGACGGCCGGCGGACCGCGCGTTTCGTCAGCCCGGCCCCGATCCTCGATTTCTTCTCGATCCAGTCGTCGGACTATCGCGTTGCGAGCCGCGACCACAACGGCATCAAGCTGTCGGTCTATTATCACGACGGCCACGACTTCAACGTCGAGAAGATGCTGAAGGCGATGGGCCTTGCGCTTGATTACTATCGGGCGAACTTCGGACCCTATCAGTTCAACTACGCCCGGATCATCGAATTCCCCGGCTACCAGAGCTTTGCCCAGGCCTTCGCCGGGACCATGCCCTATTCGGAATCGATCGGCTTCGTCGCCAATACCAACGATCCCGACAAGATCGATTTCACCACCTATGTCGTCGCCCATGAGATGGCGCACCAATATTGGGCCCACCAGGTGATCGGCGCCGACATGCAGGGCGGGACGCTGACCAGCGAAACGCTGGCCCAATATTCGGCGCTGATGGTGATGAAGCACCTTTACGGGCCGGACAAAATCCGCCGCTTCCTGAAGTATGAGCTCGATTCCTACCTCAGCGCCCGCAAGGGCGAGGCGGTCGAGGAACTGCCGCTAGAGCGCGTCGAGAACCAGCAGTATATTCACTACCGCAAAGGCTCGGTTGCAATGTACCTGCTGCAGGAACGGCTGGGCGAGCAGGCGGTCAACCGCGCGCTGTCGCGGTTCCTGGCCAAATTCCGGTTCAAGGGCGCGCCCTACCTCCGGTCGGTCGACCTGATCGACGAGTTCCGCAAGGAGGCCAAGACCCCCGAACAGCGCCAGCTGATTGCCGACCTGTTCGAGAACATCACCCTCTACGACTTCAAGGTGAAGGATGCGACGACGCGCAAGGATGGCGACGGCTGGACCACGACCCTGAACATTTCCGCCGGCAAATTTTACGCCAATGGCAAGGGTGTGGAGCGGCCGGCAAAGCTGTCCGATGCGATCGAAGTCGGCTTGTTCATGGCTCGGCCCGAACTCGGCGCCTTCTCGGCCAAGGACGTGGTCCTGCTGAAGAGGGAGCCGCTTCGCGACGGGGTCCAGCGGCTGACGCTGCACAGCAAGCAGAAACCGGCGTTTGCCGGGGTCGACCCCTATAATTATTACGTCGACCGAAACAGCGACGACAATCTGGTCCCGGTTACGGCCGGCTGATAGTCAGCCCTCCCAGGCAACGCCTTCGGGCGCTCCCCGCGATAGCTTGTCGGGCAGCGGCTCTCCCTTGGGCGTGAACTCGAGCGACACGCTATTGATGCAATAGCGTTCGCCGGTTGGCGGCGGACCGTCGGGAAACACATGGCCCTGGTGGGCGCCGCACCGGACGCAGACGATTTCGGTGCGGACCATGCCGTAGCTGGTGTCGCTCAAATATTTGAGATGCTCGGCTGCAAAGGGCGTGGTGAAGCTCGGCCAGCCAGTGCCGCTCTCGAACTTCCGGCCTCCGTTGAACAGCGGCAGTCCGCACAGCCGGCAAGTATAGACCCCTTCCCTCTTTTCATCGAGGAACAGGCCGCAGAAGGGCGCCTCCGTGCCATGCTCGAGCAGCACATGCCGCTCCTGATCGTCGAGATCGGCCTCCAGTTCGTGGAGCTGGGCATCCGTTGGGGGTGTCAGGTCGAATTGAAGCCTGGTCGCAAGGTCATCCATCCGCATTTCCCTTCTTTTCATACATCGACTCGATCTCCTTCCCCTCCGCGCGCACGATCGGAAGGAAGAACATCGCCGGTAGAATAAGCAGGCACAACCAGGCGAGCCTGACTTCGATGAAGGCCAAGGGGATTGCGGCGGCATAAACCGCGACAGCCGGCCAGATCCGGCGGAGCACACGATGGTGGAGAGCGCGGTGGAATTCATTTTCGCTGATCCGCGCAGCATGCCTTCGCAGCAGGCTAAACGAGAGCGTGCAACACATGACTACGAATGCATAGGCCGCAGCCGCCCTCGGCGACGTCGGGTGCGCTCCCAGAAAGCGCGCAACGATCGGGATCAGCGTGATCCAAAGCAGCGCATTGTTGTTGAGCCAGAGCGTGGCCCGGTCGGCCTTGGGCAGGGTGAAAATCAGATAATGATGGTTGCCCCAGAAGATCGCAACGACAACGAAGCTTAATGCATAGGTTGCGAGCAGCGCGCCGAACGTCATGAGCGCAGCACTATTATCGCCGAATGCAAGATCATCCGGGATGCGAATTTCAAGCACCATGATCGTGACGACGATCGCGAAGACCGCATCGGAGAATGCCTCGATGCGGCGGTTGCTCGGCCTCAGCTCAGTCGGAAGCCGCATGCCCGACTTGTGTTTGCTGGTCACTGCACCAATTCTGTCAGAGGCTTGCCCTTTTCAACAGTGTAGGTCGCCAACTCGGCCGCCGGGCCGTCCCCTACATTCCTGGCTGCATGGACCGTGCCGTAAGGGACGAACAACACCTCGCCTGCCTTCAGGGTGATGGGCTTGCCGTCCACCTCATACTCAAGCGTTCCCTCAAGCACGTAGATAATCTCTTCGCCCGGATGCTTGTGTCTGGGGAAGGATGCCCCCGGCGCGAAGTCCACCCTGGCCTGGAGGACTTCGCGGCCTGGAATGCTGAGATCATGCCGTTGCAGGTCTGTGCGCGTCGTGCCCGCCGGGCGTGGCTGTGCGGGGAGCGGCACACCGCTCCCCGCGACCAGCAATGCGACGGCCGATGCAATAATCACCCGTCTCATTGGCCCAATCCTATCCACGCAGCGAACGGAAGCCGTTGCGAAGGTCGTCGACGATCGCCTGCGGCTGCTCCCACGCCGCGAAGTGCGCACCTTCCGGATGCTTTTTGTAGTAGAGCAATTGCGGATAGGCCTGTTCCGCCCACTTTTGCGGGATCGGGCAGATTTCCTCCGGAAAGGCGCTGACCACGGTCGGGACCTTCACGCCCTTCGGGGCAAAGAAGGCGTTCTTGTTTTCCCAATACAGCCGAGCCGAGGACACGCCTGTATTCGTCAGCCAATAAAGGGTGATGTTGTCGACGATGTCGTCTTTCGTCAGCCCCATCTGCTCGCCATCGAACACACGCTCGATCTGCCGATAGGTCCAAATGTCATGGTCGATGATCCAGGCCGCGAGGGCGACCGGGGAGTCGGCGAGCCCGTAGAGCGTCTGGGCCCTGTTCCCCATCTCCTGCGCATAACCCAAACCATGTTTGTAGAAGAAGGAGACATGATCGAACGAATAGCGTTCCTCTTCGTCGAGGCCGGCCGGCGGTAGACCCCCGGCGAAGGCGGCGGCATCGACTTCGGGCGGAATCGCACCCGCCATATTGGTATGAATGCCGAGCAGTTCCGGCGGCGCCTGTACCCCGATGAAGTCGGTGATCAGCGCTCCCCAGTCGCCGCCCGAGGCGACGAACTTGTCGTAACCCAGGCGCTTCATCAGCTCGATCGAGCCGGTGGCGATGCGCTCCGGACCCCAGCCGGGCGTGCTTGGTTTTCCGGAAAATCCGTAGCCGGGCATCGACGGGATCACGACGTCGAACGCGTCGGCCTCGGTGCCGCCGTGCGCGGTAGGGTCGGTCAGCGGATCGATGATCTTCAGCTGCTCGATCACCGACCCGGGCCAGCCGTGGGTGACGATCAGCGGCAACGCGCCTTCATGCTTCGACTTCACATGGATGAAGTGCATGTCGAGTCCGTCGACCTCGGTGACGAAGTTGGGATAGCTGTTGATCCGTGTCTCGACCCGCCGCCAGTCGTGCTGGTTCAGCCAATGATCGGCGAGCTTTTGGATCGTAGCGAGGCGAACGCCCTGCGTATCGTCATTGACCGTTTCGCGTTCGGGCCATCGGGTCGCCGCGATCCGCCGCTTGAGATCCGCCAGATCCTCATCAGAGGCGCGAAATTCGAAGGGGCGGATTGAGCCATCCTCGACATGCGGCTCTGGCCCGGCCTCCGCGCCGATGACAAAGGTCTGAGTGGCTGTGTCGGATTTCTGCGCCGGCTTATCAATATTGGTGGGGGTCAGCGCGGTGGGCTCGGCCATTTCATTTCTCCGGTGTCTCGAGGGGAGGGAGACGCAGTACGGCACGCAGGGAAAGGGCCGTGGAGAATGGTGGTGCGCAACTTGGGACGCGCGGCCGCGGCCGCTCTGCTCCGCGTCCGACTAGTCGGTCAAGCAGCTATATTTTGATCGATTGAAGGAACTTTTTCGCCCGCTGTGAATCAGGCGTCGACCAGGATCCGGCGCGGCGAGCGGGCCGGCAGCGGACGGTCGGCCGTCACCGGCTCCAGCTCCGGCGCATCCATCCGGCGCCAGCCGTCGCGGCCGAGCCGCTCAAGCGGCTTGAAGCTCGCCTTGTAGGCCATCCTGTCCGATCCCTCGACCCAATAGCCGAGATAGACAAAGGGGAGGCCAGCCCGCGCCGCGCGGACGATATGGTCGAGGATGATGTAGGTGCCGAGACCTTTCCGGGCGCCTTCACCGACATCGTAGAAGCTGTAGATCATGCTGAGGCCGTCGGCCTGCTGGTCGCTAAGGCACGCGCCGATCAGCTTGCCTGGACTGCCGTCGAGCGATGGCTCGCGATATTCGATGACGTAGGTGCGGACCGGCGTCTGCTCGATCATGTCCGCATAGTCCTGCTCGTCCATCTCGGCCATGCCGCCGCCGGGGTGACGCTGGGAGAGATAACGGCGGAGCAGCGCATATTGCTCTTCGGTGCTCCACGGACGGCAGGCATTGACCTCCAGGTCGGAATGGCGGCGCAGGATCTTGCGCTGGGTGGCATTGGGCGCGAACTGGTCGGCCAGCACCCGCACCGACACGCAGGCCGAGCAGTCGACGCAGCTTGGGCGGTAGGCGACCGATTGCGACCGGCGGAACCCGATGCGGCCGAGCGCCTCGTTCAGCTCGCCGGCATTGCGGCCATTCAGCTCGGTAAAGACCTTCCGCTCGACCTTGCCCGGAAGATAGGGGCACGGCGAGGGGTTCGTTACAAAGAACTTGGGGAAGCGAAATGGTGCGCTCACCTCGACCCGGCCCTTCCGCAAATGGTTACGAAACTCTTTATGCTCGTCGTAAACGCGGAAGGAAAGAGTTCGACTCTCAAAAAGAGGGTTAACGCGGCAACTGTGCCGCAGGGGGACGGAATTGGGTTAAGGCTTGGCGCCTAATCGAGCTCGGCGCGCTCCACGTCGAAGCCGCTGTCGACCAGCTTTTTGATCAGCGTTTCCATCGCCTGGACGTCGCGCGCCTCGCACTCGACCTCGATCACCGTATCCTTGGCCGGGAGCCGCGTGAAAATGCGGTGGTGATTGACCTCGATGATATTGACCCCGCATTCGTGGAACTTGGCGGTAATCGCGGCGAGCGCGCCGGGCCGGTCCTGGGCTGCAATGCGGAGGCGGGCGATCCGGCCGCAGCGGACCAGCTCGCGAACGAGCACATTGGCCAGCAAATGCGTGTCGATATTGCCGCCGCACAAAGTGGTGCCGATCTTGCGCCCGCGGAACCGCTCGGGCTGGGCGAGGATCGCCGCGAGACCCGCCGCGCCGGCGCCTTCGACCACCGACTTCTCGATGTTCACCAGCATCGCCACCGCATGCTCGATGTCGCGTTCGGCGACGAGGTCGATGCGATCGACCAGGTCTGCGATAATCGAGCGCGTCAGATGCCCCGGCTCCTTGACCGCAATGCCCTCGGCCAGCGTGTCGCCGCCTATCTCGCCATTGCCGCCCTCGACCACATTCTTCATCGACGGATAAAGCTCGGCCTCGACGCCGATCACCTTGATCCCCGGTTTCAACGCCTTGGCCGCGGTCGCCACGCCTGAAATCAGCCCGCCGCCGCCGATCGGGATTACCAGCGTGTCGAGGTCGGGCGCGTCCTCCAGCATTTCCAGCGCGACCGTTCCCGCCCCCGCCATCACCGTAATGTCGTCGAACGGGTGGACGAAGACATAGCCTTCGCTCGCTTCCAGCTCACGGGCATGGGCATAGGCATCGTCGAACCGCTCGCCGTGCAGAACGACATGCGCGCCATGGCCTTCGGTCTGGGTAACTTTGATCATCGGCGTCGACACCGGCATGACGATGGTGACCGGAATGCCGAGCCGCCGGCCATGATAGGCCACGGCCTGGGCGTGATTGCCGGCCGAGGCGGCGACGACCCCGGCGGCCCGCTCAGCGTCCGACAGCTGCAGCAATTTGTTGAGCGCGCCGCGCTCCTTGTAGGCGGCGGTGAACTGGAGGTTTTCGAACTTCAGCCAGACTTCGGCGTCGACGATTTGCGACAGCGTCTCGCTCTTCAGCATCGGGGTGCGGATCACCGAACCCTTGATCCGTTCGGCTGCGGAGCGAACGTCGTCGAGAGTCGGGCGGGATTTAGCGGGAACGTCCATGGGCGGTTCGCCTAGACCTTCCGCGCAAAGCAAACAATGCTATCGAGACGGCCATGCGTATGACCCTTTTCGCGCTCGCCGCGCTTCTCGCTTCCTCTTCCGCGCTTGCCGACACGCTGGTGACCAATGCCAATGGCATCCAGGTCGATGCGAACGGCAAGGTCGAGCGGTTCACCGGAATCCTGATCGGCGATGACGGAAAGGTGAAGCGCCTGCTGCACGGGGAAATGCTGAAGCTGCGTGACACGAAGGTCGTCGACGCCAAGGCCCAGACGGTAATGCCAGGCCTGATCGACGCGCACGGTCATATCATGGCGCTCGGCTTCACCGCGCTGCAGCTCGACCTCACGGGCACCCGCTCGCTCGCAGATCTGCAAGCGAGGCTGAAGGCCTATGCGGCGGCCAACCCCAACGTGCGTTGGATCCAGGGCCGCGGCTGGAACCAGGAACTGTGGGCCGACAAGCGTTTCCCGACCGCTGCCGACATCGATGCGGTGGTCAGCGACCGGCCGGTCTGGCTCGGCCGCGTCGATGGACATGCCGCGATCGCCAACAGTGCGGCAATGCAGGCCGCCGGTTTCGCGTTGAACACCCAGGCGCCGACTGGCGGGCGGATCGAGAACGGCCTGTTCGTCGACGCTGCAATGGGCCTGATCGAGTCCAAGATTCCAGCGCCGACGCCCGCCGAACAGGATTCGGCGCTCGTCGCAGTGCAGACGATGATGCTGTCCAACGGCCTCACCGCCGCGGCCGACATGGGAACCGCGCCCGACGAATGGTTGGCGATGAACCGCGCTGGCCAGGCTGGCACCCTCAACGTGCGGATCATGAGCTACGCCGGCGGCATCCCAGGCATGAAGGCCATCAACGGCGGCAGGCCGAGCGACTGGCTTTACGGCGACCGCCTGCATCTCGGAGGGGTCAAGCTCTACGCCGACGGGGCGCTGGGTTCGCGCGGCGCCTGGCTGAAGCAGGCCTATGCCGACAAGCCGGACACCCGCGGCCTGCAATTCCTGACCGACGCGCAAATCTTCGAGCAAGCCAATGCCGCAGCGGCGGGCGGCTACCAGCTCGCGATCCACGCCATCGGCGACGCGGCCAATGCCCAGGTCATTTCGACCTATGAAAAGCTCACCGCTGCCTACGGGCAGGACCGCCGCTGGCGGATCGAGCATTTCCAGATCGTCGATCCGGCCGACATTCCTCGCCTCAAGCCCGCCGGGATCATCGCCTCGATGCAGCCGACCCACCAAACCAGCGACCGGCTGATGGCCGAGGCGCGGCTTGGCCCGGATCGGCTCAAAGGGGCCTATGCCTGGCAGACGGTCGAAAAGCTGGGCATTCCGATCGCCTTCGGTTCCGATTTCCCGGTCGAAAGTCCCAACCCCTTCCCCGGCCTCGCCGCGGCAATCAGCCGGCAGGACATGAACGGGCAGCCGCCGGGTGGGTGGCGACCGGAAGAGCGCGTTTCATTTGAGCAGGCGCTTTCCGGATTTACCCGCGGCGCTGCCTATGCGGGCTTTGCGGAGCAGCGGATCGGCGCGCTCGATCCCGGCAAATGGGCCGATTTCATCATCGTCGACCGCGACGTCGGCAAGGTCGATGCGCAGGCGCTGGCGCGGACGCAGGTCCGCGAAACCTGGGTCGCGGGGAAGAAAGTTTGGGAAAAGAAATAAGCTGTCCCCCGGCGAAAGCCGGGGCCCAGGAGCGCCGAATAGGCGCTGCTCCGCATCGCCCTGGACTCCGGCCTTCGCCGGGGAACTAATTGCGACCCTGAGCCCTCTCCACCAGCATTCCGGGCGTCAATATCTGCGGCAGCTCCTCGGGTTCGGCCTGGCCGGGCGCGTACCATAGGTAAAGCGGCACTCCCGCCCTGCCCCGGCTTTCGAGGAAGCGGGTAATCGCCGGATCGCCGTTGGTCCAATCCCCGGCCAGCACCTTGACGCCCGCCTTGGTGAACGCCTCGCGGGTCGCCTCGCGTTCGATCGCCGCCGCCTCGTTGGCCTTGCAGGTCAGGCACCAGTCGGCGGTGAAATAGACGAACACCGGCTTGCCCTGGGCGCGATACTTCTCGACCGCCGCTTCACTCCACGCTTCGGCGCCGATCGGCACATTTGCGGGAGCTGACGAATAGGTTGGCATGGAAAAGGCGGGAAATATGAAGGCCGTTCCCACGAGCACGACCAGCACCCAACTCACGCGCTGGCCGGCGAATTGCAGGCTGCCAATCCACCAGAGCATGAGAATTAGGATCGACGCTGCGGCAAATCCCCATGCAAATGCATCTAGTCCGCCCAGCCGGTAGAGAAGCCACAGGCAGGCGACCGCGCTCGCCGCCATCGGAATGGCGAGGAAGCGTTGCAGCCGGAGCATCCACGCACCCGGTTGAGGAAGCCGCTTTCGAAGCCCGGGAACAAAGGCGATCAGCAGGAAGGGAATGGCGAGCCCGAGGCCAAGGACTGCGAACACCGCCACCGACCCGTACAGCGGAAGCAGCAACGCCGTGCCCAGCGCGGCCCCGAGGAACGGCCCGGCGCAGGGCGTGGCGACGAATGCTGCCAGCGCCCCGGTCCCAAAGCTACCTTTCGGGTTATGTTCCCCAGCAAGCACGGGCAACTCGAACACCCTGAGCAAGTTGAGCGTGATCGCCGTCGCCAGCAGCAACAGGACAATGATGGCGCGCGGGTCCTGCAGCTGGAACGCCCAACCCGCTTCGGCACCGCCCGCTCGGATCGCCAGCAGCAGCCCGCCCAATGCGCCCGTACCGACCACCGCGCCACCCGCATAGGCGAGTGCATCGCGGCGTGCCGCCTGCTCATCGCCGCCCGCTTTGGCAAGATGCAGCGCCTTCAACGCCAGGATCGGGAAGACGCAGGGCATCAGGTTAAGCAGCATCCCGCCAAGCAACGCGCCGAGCAGGGCGTAAACCAGCGCATTGCTGCCAAGGCCGCCAACCGGGTTGCCGCCGTTCGGCACGTCGCCCGGCACTGCATTGATCTCCAGGCCCGTCCCGTCGCCAAGCGCCAGCACCCCCGACAGCCGCTCGGGAGCGCCGCGGCGGCGCTTCAGCTCGGCGATCAGCAAATCTCCCTTGCGGCGGAAACCCTGCTGCGCGGCATAGTCGATCGGCCCGTCCTCGGCCGGGAAGAAATATGGTTTGCCCAGCTCGACGCTGGCAGGCAGCGGGATGGCGATCTCGAGCCTTTCCTTGCCGAGCGCGAATTTGGCGGGGCTGGCGAGGGGGCGCGGCAGCGCGCGGCGCCATTCGTCGAACCGCGCCCGCTCGGTCGCCGGGCCGGCCCCGACCGGCAGGTCGAGCGAAATGCTTCCCTGCTCGGGTACGCAGACCTTGTCTGTGCAGGCCAGCCAATGCGCTTCGGCGCGCAGCGGCACCACGCCGTTCGCATCCTTGGGAACGGTCAGCCGCGTCAGCAGCGCATGGTCGCGCTCGTAGACATAGTTGACGATCCCCGCGACCAGCAGCCGGTCGGGCACCGGGAAGCGCAGCGGACCCACGCCCGCGCCCTTGGGCAGCTGCCATTTGATGTCCATCGGCAGGCCGGCATCGCCCGGATTGACCCAATAACCGTGCCAGCCGGGCTGCGTATGCATGACGATCGCCAGCTCGACCTCGCCCCCCGGCACCGCGGGGCCTTCGGCAACCAGCTCCGGCTGGATGGCATTTTCGCGCGGGGCCAGTTGCGCGGCGGCAGGCGCGGAAATCAGGAAAAGCAGGGCGAGCAACCAGCGAAGCATCGGCTGCAGCGCTAGCCGCCCTTCAATCGCTAGTCGAGATTGGGCCGCAGCCACCTTGCCGCTGCGTCGACCTCCACGTCCCGTCGCCCGGCATATTCCTCAAGCTGGTCCTGCCCGATCCGCGCGACGCCGAAATAGCTGGCATCGCGATGGGCAAAATAGAATCCCGACACCGCCGAAGTCGGCAGCATCGCGAAATTCTCGGTCAGCGACACTTCGCCCGGCGCCCCGCCGAGCATGTCGAACAGCATCGGTTTGAGCGAATGGTCCGGGCAGGCCGGATAGCCGGGCGCCGGGCGAATCCCATGGTAGCTTTCGCGGATCAGCTGCTGGTTGGAGAAATGCTCGTCGGCATAGGCCCACAGCCGATTGCGGACATGCGCATGAAGCACCTCCGCAAGGCTTTCGGCGAGCCGGTCGGCCAGCGCCTTGAGCAAGATGTCGTCATAATCGTCGACGGTCTGCTTGAACCGCTCGAGGTGCGGCTCCAGCCCGTGGATCCCGACCGCAAATCCGCCGATCCAGTCCTCGCCATCCGGATCGATAAAGTCCGCCAGGCACATGTTGGGCCGCCCTTCCCGCTTCTTCACCTGCTGGCGAAGGAAGGGGACGCGGGTCCAGTCGTTCCCGGCGAGGATCAGGACGTCATCGCCCTCGCGCCGGCATCGCCATAGGCCGACCGTGGCTTTCGGCGTAACCCAGCGCTCGGCGATGATCTGGTCGAGCATTTGCTGCGCATCGGCAAACAGGCTCCGGGCGCTTTCGCCGACGACCGGATCGTCGAGGATGGCGGGATAGGTCCCGGCCAACTCCCAGGCGCGGAAGAACGGCGTCCAGTCGATCGACGCCTTGAGGTCCTTCAGCGGCCATTCGCCGAAGTGATGAAGGCCCGGATATTGCGGCGGCGGCGCCTTGCCCGACGGATCATAGGGAAAGCCGTTGGCCCGAGCCGCCTCGAGCGTGGCCAGCTCGCTGTGGCCGCTGCGCTCCCGCGAGACGCGGATCTTGTCATAATCGTCGGCGGTGGTGTCGATCAGCGGCATGCGCTGCGTGTCCGAAACCAGCGACGAGGCCACGCCGACCGCCCGGCTGGCGTCGAGCACATGGATCACCGGCCCCTTATAGGCCGGATCGATCCGCAGGGCGGTATGCACCTTGCTGGTCGTGGCTCCCCCGATCAGCAGCGGCAGGCTGAAGTCAGCGCGCTGCATCTCGCCCGCCACGGTCACCATCTCGTCCAGCGACGGCGTGATCAGCCCGCTAAGCCCGATCATGTCCGCCTTATTGTCGTTGGCCGTCTGGAGGATCGTCTGCCACGGCACCATCACGCCCAGGTCGATCACCTCGAAGCCGTTGCACTGCAGGACCACCCCGACGATGTTCTTGCCGATGTCGTGGACGTCCCCCTTCACCGTCGCCATGACGATCCGGCCCTTGCCCTTGGTGGCTCCCGATTTCTCCTTTTCCGCCTCGATGAAGGGAATCAGGTGCGCCACCGCGCGCTTCATCACCCGCGCGGACTTCACCACCTGCGGCAGGAACATCTTGCCCGACCCGAACAGGTCGCCGACGACGTTCATGCCGTCCATCAGCGGCCCTTCGATTACCTCGATCGGGCGATTGAACGCCTGGCGGGCTTCTTCCGTATCTTCGACGATATGGGCGTCGATGCCCTTGACCAGCGCGTAGGACAACCGCTCGGCGACAGGCAGCGAGCGCCATTCCGCCGCCTTCTTCTCCTCGGCCGCGTCGGTTCCGCGAAACCGCTCCGCCAGCGCGATCAGCCGCTCGGTGGCGTCGCCTCCTGCTTTTGGCCGCCGGTCGAGGATGACGTCCTCGCACGCCTCGCGCAGTTCGGGATCGATCGCATCGTAAACGTCGAGCTGGCCGGCATTGACGATCGCCATGTCCATTCCGGCGGGGATCGCATGATAGAGGAACACCGAGTGCATTGCCCGGCGGACCGGCTCGTTGCCACGGAACGAGAAGCTGAGGTTGCTGAGCCCGCCGGAAATATGGACATGCGGGCAGCGCGCCCGGATTTCCTTGGCCGCCTCGATGAAGTCGAGCGCGTAGCGGCGGTGCTCGTCGATCCCGGTCGCGACCGCGAACACATTCGGATCGAAGATGATGTCCTCGGGGGGAAAGCCGTCGGCCACCAGCAGCTTGTAGGCCCGCTCGCAGATATCGACCTTGCGCTCCTTGGTGTCGGCCTGGCCGGTCTCGTCGAACGCCATCACGACCACCGCCGCGCCATAGGCCCGGACCCGCCGAGCCGCCTTGAGGAACAGGTCCTCCCCTTCCTTGAGGCTGATCGAATTGACGATCGGCTTGCCCGAAACGCACTGCAGGCCGGCCTCGATCACGCTCCACTTGGAGCTGTCGATCATCACCGGCACGCGCGCGATGTCCGGCTCGGCGGCCAGCCGCTTCAGGAAGGTCGCCATCGCCAGCTCGCCGTCGAGCAGCGCCTCGTCCATGTTGACGTCGATGATCTGGGCCCCGGCCTCGACCTGGTCGCGTGCGACCGCGACCGCGGCGTCATAGTCGCCGGCCAGGATCAGCTTCTTGAACTTGGCCGATCCGGTGACATTGGTTCGCTCGCCGATGTTGACGAAACGCGCGCCAAGCGCGCTGGAGAAGTCATTCACGCAGCCAGCACCATCGGTTCGAGGCCGGACAGCAGGGTATTGCTGGGCGACTTTGGAACTTCGCGCGGCGCCGCTCCCTTTGTCGCCTCGGCAATGGCGGCGATGTGCGCCGGGGTCGTTCCGCAGCAGCCGCCGACCACATTGACCAGCCCCTCATCGAGCCAGTCGCGAACCTGCGCCGCGGTTTCCTCCGCCGCTTCGTCATAACTTCCGAGCTCGTTCGGCAGGCCGGCATTGGGATAGGCCATCACCAGCGTCTCGGCAGTCCGCGCCAACGCGGCCAGGTGCGGCCTCAGCTGAGCCGCCCCGAACGAACAATTCAGGCCTATTGTCAAGGGCTTGGCGTGGCGAACCGTGGCCCAGAACCCTTCCACCGTGTGGCCGCTGAGATTGCGTCCCGACAGATCCGTCAGCGTCATCGAGATCATCATCGGCAGCTCGCGGCCGAGCGCCCGCTCCGCCTCCAGCGCGGCCATGATCGCGGCCTTGCAGTTCAATGTATCGAACACCGTCTCGATCAGGACGAAGTCGATCCCGCCCTCGACCAGCGCGTCGATCTGCTCGCGATAGACGGCTTTCACTTCCTCGAACGTCACTTCGCGATAGCCGGGGTCATTGACGTCTGGCGACAAGGACAGCGTCTTGTTGGTCGGGCCGATCGCGCCGGCCACCCAGCGCTTCCGCCCGTCCGCGGCGCCATCCGCCACCTCGCGGATGATCAGCGCCGCCGCCCGGTTAATGTCGGGCACCAGGTCTTCCGCCCCATAATCGGACTGGCTGATGCGGTTGGCGTTGAAGGTGTTGGTGGCAAGAACGTCGGCACCCGATGCGACGAAACTTTCGGCAATCTTGCGGACGATGCCAGGCTGGGTGAGGTTAAGCAGGTCGTTATTGCCCTTCTGGTCGCGGCCAAGCGCCAATGCGCCGCGATAGTCGCCCTCCTTCAGCCCCTCGCACTGGATCAGCGTGCCATATGCGCCATCCTTGACCAGCACGCGCTCCCCCGCCGCGGCCCGAAACTTCTTGGCCACGCTCATGCTCGCACTCCCAGCAGGTGACAGATGGCATAGGCCAGTTCCGCCCGGTTCAAGGTGTAGAAATGGAAGTGGCGTACGCCGCCCGCATAAAGCTGCCCGCACAGTTCCCCGGCAACCGTCGCGGCCACCAGCTGCCGCGCCTGCGGAAGCTCATCGAGCCCCTCGAATAGCCGGTCCATCCAATCGGGGATCGCGGCGCCGCACTGACCGGCAAAGCGGCGGGTGGTTGCGACATTGCTGACCGGCAGGATGCCCGGCACGACCTCGACGCCCGGCCGGACCTCGGCCACCTTGTCGCGGAAGCGGAGAAAGCAATCGGCCGAGAAGAAGAATTGGCTAATCGCCCGATCGGCGCCGGCGTCGATTTTCCTTAGAAGATTATCAAGGTCGGTTTGCGGGCAGTCTGAATCCGGATGGACCTCGGGATAGGCGGCAACCGAAATCTCGAACGGAGCGACAGCCTTCAGGCCTGCGACAAGCTCCGTCGCGTTGGCGTAGCCGCCCGGGTGCGGGCAATAGCCCTGGCCCGGTTCCGGCATGTCGCCGCGCAGCGCGACGATGTGCCGAACGCCGGCATCCCAATAGGCGCGGGCAATGCCGTCGATTTCCTCGCGCGTTGCGCCGACGCAGGTCAGGTGCGCCGCGGGCGTCAGATCGGTTTCCTTGACGATCCGCTCGACCGTGGCGTGCGTCCGCTCGCGGGTCGAGCCGCCGGCGCCGTAGGTCACCGACACGAAGCGTGGTTTCAGGGGCGCCAGCGTTTCGATCGACCGCCACAGCGTTTCCGCCATGGCGTCGGACTTCGGAGGAAAGAATTCAAAGCTCACCTGGATGTCGCCGCGCGCTTCGGCGAACAGCGGCGCATGGGTGGCGATGGCGATCTCGCTTTCGCGGTTCATGCGGCTGCACGCTCCCGGTTGGCTGAAGCGGACTTAACCCCGCGCCAGAGGATGACGGTCAGTTCGCCGCCGCCAAGGCGTTCGATCTTCTCAAGCTCCAGGCCCGCCGCTGCGAACCAGCCGCGCATCGCGTCGTCGGCAAAGCCGAGACGAAGATGCGCGTCCTGCTCCTTGAGTTCGGCCCGCTCATGCTGGGCGAAATCGATCACCAGCAGGCGGCCTCCGGGGCTCAGCACCCGCGCCGCCTCGGCGATCGCCGCGCCTGGCTGCTGGGCGTAGTGCAGAACCTGGTGGAGGATGATGTCGTCGACGCTTTGGTCGCCCAGCGGCAGGGCGTACATGTCGCCCTGGCGCAGGCTGGCGCCGGAGATCCCCGCTTCTTCCAGCTTGACCCGGGCGAGGCGCAGCATCTCCGAGGAGCGGTCGATACCGATCGCACTCCTTGCCTTGGGCGCGAACAGCTCGAGCATCCGTCCCGTCCCGGTTCCAATATCGAGCAAGGCGCCCAGCGGACGGTCGGCCAGCAAGCCTGCGATCGCCCGCTCGATCTCGGCGTCGGCGATGTGAAGTGAGCGGATGCTCTCCCAGGTCGCGGCATGGGCTTCGAAATAGCGCCGCGCGGCTTCGGCGCGATCGGCTCGAACCGATTCCAGCCGTGCTGCATCGGCGGCAAACAGCTGCTCCGCTTCGGTGTCGAATCCGCGGTACAGGTCGAACAGCGGCTCGATCCGGACGGGATCGGCCAGCTGGAGATAGACCCAGCTCCCCTCCTTGCGCCGGCCGACCAGGCCCGAGTCGCTAAGGATACGGACATGCCGCGAAACGCGCGGCTGGCTTTGGCCGAGTAGCTGGGCAAGCTCGCCGACCGACAGCTCCATGACCCGCAGGAGCGCCAGGATGCGCAGCCGCGTCGGATCGGCCAACGCTTGAAAAAGCGCGGCAAGCCGGAGATCTCGGGTCATCGCTTAAGGATATAAGGAAGTCTTTATATCGGTCAATCCAGAAGGGCCTTCCGAGAAACTTTTCTGGCTCCGCAACAAATGACGATTGCGTGACGCGAGAAACATCAATATTTCCGGCCGCTGGCCTGACGCTTGCGTGAGGCCGAGCCGGAACGGTTTCCCGAAAGGGGAACCGTTCCCCATAAGCAAGGAATGGAACGATCATGAAGAAGGTTGCACTGACCGTTGCGGTCCTCGCGCTCGGCCTTGCCGCGTGCGAAACCAAGACCGAAAACGCTGTTGATAACACCGCCGTCGAGAACGCTGCCGAAGCCGACGTCAACGCTGCCGACACTGCTGTCGACAACGCGCTCGACGCTGCTGGCAATGCGGTCGACAACGCTGGCGAAGCCGTCGAGAACGCCGGCGACGCGGTTGCGAACGCTGCCGACAACGCTACCAACTAAGTAGCGCGGTCGCCGTCTTTGACGGCAAAGCGAATAGAAGGGCCGTCCGGCATGTCCGGGCGGCCTTTTTTAATTCGATCGAAGTGGTACTTCGATCGAAATGAGATTGTCCCTCAGCCTCCTGCTGTTCCTGGCCGCCTGCAACCGCGAAGAGCAGCCGCAAGCGCCGACGCAAGCCGAATCCGATCGCTTGAATGACGCCGAATCGATGCTCAACGGCCTCGCCAACGAAGAAGGGCCGGAAGCCAAGGCTCCCGACCCTTCCAATCAGTCGGACTGATCGGACGGACTTTAGAAGTCCATTCCGCCCATTCCGCCCATTCCGCCGCCCATCGGCATGGCCGGCTTGTCCTCGGGCATTTCGCTGACTGCCGCTTCGGTGGTGATCAGCAGGCCCGCGACCGACGCGGCGTCCTGGAGCGCGGTGCGGACGACCTTGGTCGGGTCGATCACGCCGGCCTTGACCAGATCCTCGTAGACCTCGGTCTGGGCGTTGAAGCCCAT
>Ga0310810_10001520_pt1 | contig 24461 bp, 25 predicted proteins | sample NCmetagenome_FD_207641 | JGI IMG/M metagenome (GOLD analysis project Ga0310810, IMG submission 207641) | Soil microbial communities from experimental microcosm in Duke University, North Carolina, United States - NC | ecosystem: Engineered > Artificial ecosystem > Soil microcosm > Unclassified ... | reverse complement strand
ATCGGCTTGTCGGTGGAGGGCACTTCGTAGAGGACGAGGCCTCTCTTCACTTCCTCCATCGCCACACGCTCAGCCTTATGCGGAACCACGCGGTGCTGCTCCACCGGCGTGTCATCGTCGCTGAGACGAACACGAGCGCCGCGTCGCAGCTGCTTCGCACGCATCGCCGCCACGTCAACGAAGAGGAATCGGCTTTCTATTGGAGGCGCCTTGACCAGAGCGATCGGCGCGGACTCTTCGCTTGCCTCTGGGGCGGTGACGTCGACGGTCTCTTCCATACAGAGGAAGACTAACACACGACGTCGCAGCAGACAGCGTAGGGCGGGTCTTACTTTTCAGACCCGCCGGGTCCAAAGAACAGGACCCGGCCTACGCTGCCTACCGCCTACTGCCTGTTACACGATCGAACTACGCGGCAACGTCGACGTTGATCGTCCGCGGCTTCGCTTCCTCGCGATACGGCAGCTTCACCGTCAGGACGCCGTTCTTGAATTCGGCGCTGACTTTCGTTGCGTCCACCGTGTTGGGCAGGGTGAACGAACGCGCGAACGAGCCATAACGGCGCTCGATGCGGCGAAACTGCTCTTCCTTCACGTCGGTCGGAAGACTCTTGGTCCCCTTCAGAGTCAACGTATTGTTCTCGACAGTGACCTCGACATCTTCCCGGTTCACGTCCGGCAGTTCTGCCTTGATGACCAGGTCATGCCCCGCGGTCTCGTAGATATCGACCGGCGGTGCCCAGTTGCCGCGCGAGGTCAGCTCCTCGTCGCGGAGATAGACATCACCAAAGAAGCGGCTCAGGTCACGAAACGGATCGAATCGAGTAATGGTCATTGTTTGTTTCTCCTCAGGCGGGCCTGAAGGCCCGCCTCTACTTACGCATCTACAACTTCGCCCTCGACGACGTCGTCGCGTTGGGCGTTCGGCCCCTGGCTCTGGCCCGGTGCCTGACCCTGGTTCTTGTAAAGCTGCTCGGCAATCGAGTGCGACGCCTTCTGCAGCTCGTCGCTCGCCGCGCGGATCGTCGCGAGGTTGTCCCCCTTGACGGCATCTCGCACGACACCAATCGCACGCTCGACGCGCTCGACATCCACGGCCGGCAGTCGATCGCGGTTCTCGTTGATCGTCTTCTCCACCGAGTAGGCGAGCGAGTCCGCCTGATTCCGAGCGTCGATGACCTCACGCCGCGCCTTGTCCTCGGCCGCGTGACCCTCGGCGTCCTTCACCATGCGATCCACGTCGTCCCTGCTCAGGCCCGAAGAGCCGCTGATGGTGATCTTCTGCTCCTTGCCCGTCGCCACGTCCTTGGCCGTCACGTTGACGATGCCGTTGGCGTCGATGTCGAATGCGACCTCGATCTGCGGCATGCCTCGCGGCGCCGGCGGAAGGCCGACCAGCTGGAAGCGACCGAGCGTGCGGTTATCGCGCGCCATCTGCCGCTCACCCTGGAGCACGTGCACCTCGACGTTCGTCTGGTTGTCCGTCGCGGTCGAGAAGACCTCGCTCTTCCGAGTCGGAATCGTCGTGTTGCGGTTGATGAGCGTCGTCATCACGCCGCCCAGCGTCTCGATACCGAGTGACAACGGCGTCACGTCGAGCAGCAGGACATCCTTGACCTCGCCCTTCAGCACGCCGCCCTGGATGGCCGCGCCGATCGCGACGACTTCGTCAGGGTTGACACCCTTGTGTGGTTCCTTACCGAAGAAGTCCTTCACCAGTTGCTGGATCTTCGGCGTGCGCGTGGAACCGCCGACGAGCACGACCTCATCGACCTCCGACGGCTTGAGACCGGCGTCTTCGAGCGCCTGCTTCACCGGGCCCATCGAGCGCTGCAGCAGGTCGTCGACGAGCTGCTCGAACTTTGCCCGCGTCAACTTCATTTGCAGGTGCTTGGGGCCGGACTGATCCGCCGTGACGAACGGCAGGTTGATGTCGGTCTCGAAGACTGTCGACAGTTCGATCTTGGCCTTCTCCGCCGCCTCCTTGAGACGCTGGAGCGCCATCCGATCCTTCAGCAGATCGATGCCGTCGCTCTTCTTGAACTCCGCCGCGATCCAGTCGACAACGCGCTGATCGAGATCGTCTCCGCCAAGATGCGTATCGCCGTTGGTCGACTTGACCTCAACGATGCCTTCACCAACCTCGAGCACGGACACGTCGAACGTGCCGCCGCCGAAGTCGTAGACGACGATCGTTTCGTCCTTCTTCTTGTCGAGACCGTAGGCCAACGCCGCCGCGGTCGGCTCGTTGACGATCCGCAGCACATTGAGTCCGGCGATCTTGCCGGCATCCTTGGTGGCCTGACGCTGCGCGTCGTTGAAGTACGCCGGCACGGTTACGACGGCGTCCGTGATCGTCTCGCCCAAGTACGCCTCCGCCGCGGTCTTCAGCTTCTGAAGCACCATTGCGGAGATTTCAGGCGGCGAATACTTCTTGCCGCGCACGTCCACCCACGCGTCGCCGTTCGATGCCTTGAAGACGGGATACGGCACACGCGCGATCTCCTGCGACACCTCCGCATGCTTGCGGCCCATGAAGCGCTTGATCGAAAAGATGGTGCTTTCCGGGTTGGTGACGCTCTGACGTTTGGCGACCTGGCCAACGAGCCGTTCGCCTTCCTTCGTGAAGGCAACGATGGAGGGGGTCGTTCGTGAACCTTCCTGGTTCACGACGACCGCCGGCTCCCCGCCTTCCATGACGGCAACGACCGAGTTGGTCGTGCCCAAATCGATTCCGATGACCTTGCTCATCTTGTTCTATCCCCCGTTGAACAGATGATACGCACTATATGAGTGCTTGTCAAGCATCTAATCTTATATATATACACTCATATAGTGACTGAGGCCGCCGGACTTTGAACTCTGCACTTGGGCCTGAACCAGCTAGACCACAGGCCACAGACCACAGACCGAAGCCCAGACCCCCAGAGACCGTGCGATCATGAGCCGTGCTCGAGTTCTCGTTTCTTCCCACGACTGAATCCCGCGAGCTGGTGGACGACCTCCGCCAGGTCTTCGCCGACCTGGCCGCAACGCTCGGCCCGCAGCAACGGGCGTATTCGGGCGAGTACCACCCCTCGCTCGACGTCGTCGAAACGTCCAATGCGGTCGAAATCGTCGTCGACGTCGCGGGCGTGCCCCGCGAAGCGGTGCGAGTCCTCTTTCGCGGTGACGTCTTGATCGTGGCGGGAGAGAAGGCCCCTCCCCCGACGACGGCCGAGCCGAACTTTCACCTGCTCGAACGCGGCTTCGGCCGTTTCGCGCGCGCCGTGCGTCTGAGCGGCGCCTTTGAGATTGGACAGGCTGAAGCGAGACTCGCCAGCGGCGAGCTGACGATCGTTCTCCCCAAGCGACTCGATCGTCGCGGTCAGGTGCAGACAATCCCGATTCAGAGCGAACCGCGGCAACCCGCATGAACATCCTGTTCATCGGCGATATCGTCGGCCGCCCCGGCCGCGAACTGATACGCAAGGGATTGCGCGCGCTCATCGATCATCACGGCGTCGATCTCACGATCGCCAACGCGGAGAATTCCGCCGCGGGATTCGGCGTCACCAAGGACATCGGCGACGCGCTGCTCGACTGGGGCGTGAACGTGATGACGTCCGGCAACCATATCTTCGACAAGCGCGAGGTCATCCCCTACATCACCGCCGAACCGCGTTTGCTGCGCCCGGCCAACTACCCGGCTGGTGTTGCCGGCCGAGGCTCGTATCTTGCGCAGACGGGTGACGGCCGCGCCGTCGGCGTCGTCAATGTGATGGGCCGCGTGTTCATGACGCCGATCGACGATCCGTTCGCCGTCGTGCTCAAAGAGATCGACGCGCTTCGATCCAAGACGCGGGTGATTGTCGTCGACTTCCATGCCGAGGCGACGAGCGAGAAGATCGCGATGGGCTGGCATCTCGACGGCAAGGCCACGCTGGTCGTGGGCACACACACGCACGTGCAGAGCGCCGACGAACGCATCCTGCCGAACGGCACCGCGTATATGACTGACGCCGGCATGACCGGGCCGCACGACGGCATCATCGGCATGGAGCGCGAGCCCTCGCTCTCACGTTTTCTGACCGGCACGTCGTCGAAGCTGGAACCGGCGAGCGTCAATCCACGATTGAACGGCGTCCTCGTCGGCGCAGACGAAAAGACCGGCCGCGCCACGTCGGTGACGCGCCTCAGTTACTCCGAGCAGGATCTCGCCGCACTCGCCGCGAGCACGAAGGCCGAGTCGCGAATCCCGAATCCTGAATCCCGGCTCGCCAGTCCGATCAAATGAGCCTCTTCGATCTGCCGTTCGAGGAACCGGACGAGACGCTCGACAACGAGGACATCCCGCCGCCAGCGCCGCAACGACGAGTCCTCACCGTTTCGGAACTGACCGCGGAAGTTCGCAGGCTGCTCGAAGATCGCTTCTTTGAAATCTGGGTCGAGGGTGAACTCTCGAACTGCAAGGTCTGGAATACCGGGCACCTCTATTTCACGCTCAAGGACGCCAACGCCCAGATCAAGGGCGTCATGTTCCGCTCGTCGCTGCGACTGCTCCGCTTCAAGCCGCAAGACGGCCTGCGAGTCGTCGCGCGCGGACGCATCAGCGTCTACGACCCGAAGGGCGAGTATCAGATCGTTTGCGAGCATCTCGAACCGGCGGGACTCGGCGCCCTGCAACTCGCCTTCGAGCAATTGAAGAAGCGCCTCGCGGCCGAGGGACTCTTCGACCAGGCGCGCAAGCGACCGCTCCCTGCCCTGCCGCGCAAGATCGGCATCGTCACGTCACTCGACGGGGCCGCGGTGCGCGACATCATCAACGTCCTGCGCCGCCGGTATGCGAACGCACATCTCGTGATTCGACCGACACGCGTCCAGGGCGAAGGCGCCGCGCTCGATATCGCGCGCGGGCTGCGAGCGATTGCCAAGGTGAAAGGGGTCGACGTGATTCTCGTCGGCCGTGGCGGTGGCTCGATCGAGGATCTCTGGTCGTTCAACCAGGAGGTCGTCGCGCGAGCGATTGCCGGATCGCCCGTGCCGGTGATTTCCGCCGTCGGCCACGAGACCGACGTCACGATCGCTGACTTCGTCGCCGACGTGCGTGCGCCTACACCGTCGGCCGCCGCAGAGATCGTCGTGGCACGGAAGGACGAGTTCGTGGCGCGCATCGATCGCCTCGTCAGGGGTGTGCAGTCGGCGATGTCGATGCGCACGCATCGGCTCGAGTCGAAGCTGCGCGCACTCGAGAACCGCGCCGGGCTCGCGGGCATGCCCGGCCACCTCGCGCTCCGCGGCAGGCACGCCGATGAACTGACGTTCGATCTGAAGCGAGCGCTTCAGGCAGGTCTCGCGACGCGCGAGCGGACGTATCAGCGCTTGCGGTTGACGCTCGAGCGGTACGACCTGCGCCGGCGCCTCGGCAGCGTGCGCAGCAGACTCATCGCCGGCGACGCGCGGCTGCAGTCGGCGATTCACAAGCGGACGCACACGCTCACCGCCAGCCTCGGGGCTTCGGCGGCACGACTCGACAGCCTGAGTCCGCTCGCCGTCCTCGGTCGCGGCTACGCTGTCTGCTGGAACGCGGATCGCACCGAGATCGTCCGGGACGCGTCGCGCATCGAGAAGGGCTCACAGGTCCTCGTCACGATCGAAAAGGGTGAGTTGACCTGCGAAGTCAAGGACAAGAAACTTTAGACTCGGGATTCGGGATCCGGGGTTCGGGATCCGAGAGACGCACAGACTGAGGGCCGAGGACCGTAGACTGAGGACCTTGTGGATCCAACCATCAAAGACTTCGAGACCGCGATCGCCGAGCTCGAGACCATCGTCAAGAAGCTCGAAGAAGGCGACCTCGCCCTTGAAGCATCCCTGCAGCTCTACGAGCGCGGCGTGCACCTCTCGCGCTTCTGTCACGCGCGACTCGAAGAGGCCGAGAAGCGCATCGAGATCCTGAACGAACGCGGCGAGGCGAGGCCAGCGCCGCCCGGGTTCGGTGTCGAGAACGGTCCCGCGAAGGGCAGGGAGTGAAGACCGCGGACGGACTCGGCACGTACCTCGATGCCCGCCGGGCGGAAGTCGAGGACGCGCTCGCCGGATTCCTGCCGGCACCGGCGGAGGTTCCCGACGTTGTCAACTCAGCGATGCGCTACAGCCTGCTCGCTGGAGGCAAGCGGCTGCGTCCCATCCTGTGCCTGGCGAGCGCTGACGCGGTCGGCGGCGACCGTGCCATGGCGTTGCCAGCCGCCTGCGCCATCGAGCTGATTCACACCTACTCCCTCATCCACGACGACCTGCCCGCGATGGACAACGACACCATGCGACGTGGCCGGCCCACGCTGCACGTCGTCGCCGGAGAAGGCATGGCCATCCTGGCTGGAGACGGACTGCTTACCGAGGCGTTTCATCTCCTGGCGCGCGCGCCCGCGAGTCGCGACCCGCTCGTCGTCGCACGCAAACTCCGCGTTATCGAGACGGTTGCGCATGCCGCCGGTGCGGTGGGCATGGTCGGAGGCCAGGCCATCGACCTCGCATCGGTCACGCCCGATCCGGAAGGACGACTGCGTCCAGTCGTCGATGCCGAGTCGCTGCGCGCGATGCACGCACGGAAGACCGGCGCGCTCATTCGCGCATCGGCGGTCTCAGGCGCGATCATGGCCGGCGGATCCGATCAGCAGATCGCCGGAATCGATGCGGCCGCGGGCGAGTTCGGGTTGGCGTTTCAGATCGTCGACGACATCCTGGATGTCGAAGGCGAGGCGGCCGCGCTTGGGAAGTCCACGGGCAAGGACGCCGCAGCGGGCAAACCCACCTACCCCGCTCTCTACGGCCTGGACACCTCACGTCGCATGGCCGCCGAATGTCTCGAACGCGCCGACGCGTCGCTTCGGTCCGCCGGCGTCGATGATGAACGGCTGATCGCCATCGGCAAATGGATTGTCAATCGCTCGAATTGAGACAACTCCCAATCTCCAACTCCCAACTACCAAACGGATTCGAGGGTCCTGGGAGTTTGACGTTGGCAGTTGGGAATTGACATGCCCCGCATCCGCCTGGACCAGCTCGTCGTCGAACGCGGACTGGCTCCGTCGCGCGAACGCGCGCGTGCGCTCATCCTGGCCGGTCAAGTCACCGTGGACGATCGCCCTGCGACGAAAGCCGGCACCGCCATCGACGATCAGGCTGTCGTCGCACTCATCACCCCGGACCATCCGTATGCCGGTCGCGGCGGGCTCAAGCTCGCTCATGCGCTCGACACCTTTCACATCGAGGTTCGCGGGCGCGAATGCCTGGACATCGGCGCATCGACCGGTGGCTTCACCGATGTGCTGTTGCAACGCGGCGCTGTGCGCGTGGTTGCACTCGACGTCGGTCACGGCCAGCTCGATTGGAAGCTGCGGAATGACGAACGCGTCGTGGTCATCGAGCACTTCAACGCGCGGCGCCTGACGCTCGCCGACCTTCCAACGGCGGTGGACATCGTGACGATCGACGTCTCGTTCATCTCGCTTCGACAGATCTTTCCTGCGGTCACCCTCGTGCTTCGCCCGGGGGCTGACGTCGTCGCGCTCGTCAAACCGCAATTCGAGGCGGGCCGCACGGAGGTCAGGAAAGGCATCGTGAGAGACCCGGCAATTCACACGCGTGTGCTCGAAGAGGTCACCGCCGCGGGCGCTGAGGTAGGATTGAGCCGCGTGGCGTCCACACCGTCTCCTATCACCGGCCAGAAAGGCAACGTCGAGTTCCTGGTCCACTTCAAACCCTCATGAGCGGCGAGATTACCCGGGTCGGCATCGTCGCCAAGAGCGGACTCCTCGCGGCGGCCGATCATCTCGACCAGCTCGCGTCGTGGCTGCGCACTCGCAACATCGAGCCGATTTTCGACACGGATACCGGCAAGCTGACGAAGGCTCCCGGCGACACGCGATCGCGCGACGATCTGCCGCGCGACGTCGACCTGGTCGTGGTCATGGGCGGTGACGGGACATTGCTCGGCATGGCGACGCGGACAGCGCTGGCCGGACGCGACACACCAATCCTCGGAGTCAACTTCGGCAGCCTTGGCTTCCTCACCGAAGTGCGGATCGACGAGCTCTACGACGTGCTCGAATCCGTGTTGAACGGGACGGCAACATTCGACGAACGCGCCATGCTCGCTGCCGATGCGTACCGCGCGCGCGAGCACTTCGATTCGCGCATCGTCCTCAACGACGTCGTGTTCACCAAGGCGGCGCTGTCGAGAATCATCGAGCTGTCTGTATCGGTCGGCACCGGCCTGGTGACGAAGGTCAAGGCCGACGGCCTGATTGTGGCGACGGCGACAGGGTCAACGGCATACAACCTTGCGGCGGGCGGCCCCATCATGCACCCGCGCGCTGATGCGATTGTCCTGACACCCATCGCGCCGCACACGCTGACGAATCGGCCGATCGTCATTCCCGGCAACGAGGTCATCGAAGTCCGACCCCAGGTGGTCAGTGGACTCGAAGACATCTACGTCACCTATGACGGCCAGACCGGTTATCCGCTGCAACAGAACGACGTCGTTCGCGTCCGCCGGTCGGAGCGAACGCTGCGCCTGGTGAAGGCGCCGGCACGGAGCTACTTCGAAGTGCTGCGAGAGAAACTGAAGTGGGGCGAACGTGGAGGAAGGGAGTAAGTCATGGCGATGCGTCGAATGATTCTTGCGCTGCTGGCGGCGGCAACCCTCTCCATCGTCGTTGCGGAGGCGCAACAGAAACCGCCCGTCGTCACGTTTCCGCGAATTTACGTGTTCGAGGGCGGCAGCATCAAAGGTCTCGACCCGAAGCTGTTCAACTTCAAGCGTGAAGAGCTGAAGGAAGTGGACTTCGTGAACATCGCCTATCTGATCGTGCACCCCAAGGGCACGATCATGTTCGACACGGGTGGCATTCCCGACAGCGCGTTCAAGGCTGGCGGCGGGCCGGTGACCGAAGGGATCATGTCTGCGACGAAACCGCTCAAGCCTCAGCTCGCCTCCGTCGGCTACAAGCCGTCAGACATCCGGTACCTGATCCTCTCGCACTACCACTCCGATCACACCGCCAACGCCAACGACTTCGCGGGAGCGACGTGGATCGTTCAGAAGGCTGAACGCGACTTCATGTTCTCGGACAAGCCTCAGGGGATCATTCAGCCGATGCAGTACAGCGCGCTCAAGAATGCCAAAACGATGGTGCTGAACAACGAGGACCTCGACGTCTTCGGCGACGGGAGCGTCGTCGTCATGTCAACGCCCGGTCACACGCAAGGCCATCAGGTGCTGTTCGTGAAGCTGCCGAGGCGTGGGCCCGTCGTCCTCGCAGGCGACCTGTATCACTACCCCGAAGAGCGGGCGACTGGCAGGACTCCGACGTTCGAGTTCAACGCCGAGCAGTCAGCGGCATCGAGGAAAAAGATCGAGTCGTTCGTCAAACAGAACAAAGCCGAGCTCTGGATCGAGCACGACATCGCGACGGCCGCGAAGCTGCCGAAGGCGCCGGCGTTCGTCGAATAGCGCCTCGCGTCGATAGGGCGCGCTACGCGTAGACGTTGATGATGCGACCGATCGTCTCGGTCGTCTTCGTCACGAGATCGGCAAGTGCCTGACCCTCGGCCTTGGTGGCATCCTGGGCCTTCTTCAGGACGAGAACCGCGCGATCGTTCTGAACGGCTGCCGAGTAATCACCCGGGGTTGTGCTCGAGATTCCGGACACGCTCATGCACCAGTAATCGGCAACGCCCCCACTGACTTCAATTGACCGAGGGGCGCGGGTTTTCGAATCCCGAATCCCAAATCCCGAATCCCGAGCCCCGAATCCCGGAAGCAAGTTGCTACGGCACCACCGGGCTCGAACGCGTCTCGCCGCCTTCGACGCCGACCATCATCTGCGGTCCGTAATTGTTCTCCTGGCAGACGTACTCGAACGTCTCGAGGTTGGGCGTCCAGCGTAAGGTGTAGCCGCTCGTCCACTGCGCGGTGTAAGCGCCGGGATCATCGACCGTCAACTCGTACTTCAGCGTGTTCATGTCGAGCCGCGTCACCCGCTCGATGGTGTGGAGCCGATCGGTGTGCGGCATCGCCCATCGCTCGAGCCACGCGCTCTCGTCCATGCCGACCGTATCGATAACGAGCGTGTCGCCGTCCCACCAGCCGATCGAGTGGCCGAAGGGGCTCGTCTCGACTTTCAGTGGATGCGAGCGCCCATCCGTGTAGATCACTCGGTACGAATGCGCACCGCCGGTCTGAAACAAGTAGATCCGATCGGTGCCGGGAAGGTTCATCAACTCGATGCCGTATGCCGTCCCGAACGATCGAGCGGCAGGAGACGGCTTGCAGCGCGTATACGGCTCGTCAGCCAGATACCTCGCGTGCCGCGCGTCGAGCAGCGCCTGCGCCCACGGTTGGAGCGGTATCGCTTTGAGGTCGATCAGACCGGGCCGCGGACGGCCGCCGACCGACTCGTAGTTCTTTGGATTGGTCGCGAGAGGTTCGGCTCCCTCCCAGAGGCCGGTCGCGCCAAGCGGTGCCCCGAGATTAATGGTGCCGTCTGTCCAACGTGGTGCGGGAGCCGCGGGACGAGGCGGTCCACCACCGCGACCCTGTGCGCCCGCAGGCAGCGCACTGACGACCGTCAGCACGCACGCAAGGACAAGAGCGAACGTCATTCCGATCAGGCTAACGCATTTGAGAAGACGGGGCGCGTCGAGATCTCGGACGGTTATGTAATTGACTGGACGGTTACGTGATCCGGCCACACGCCACCCCGCCGCTCATCTCAACATGCACAGGGCACGTCATTTGCTGGCTTGCGGCATATGTCTTCGCGCATCCGACTGGTGCTGATCCTGCACATCGCGCTGGTGGCCGCTGCCTCGCTTCATGCCTCCGAACGATCGGGCAAGAAGGCGTTCCAACACGCCTGGGTGGGACGCAGCGTTGTGGTCAAGCGCGTGCTCTATAGCGTCGTGTTCGACGAGCGCAATCGAGTTCTGCCGCTCCTCAAGCATCAGGAGAGAGTCAGCGGACTCACCGTGGTCACGCCGACAGGCACGTCTTACTACCAATTTGACGCGAGACGAGAGTCAGAAAAGGACATCGTCGACAAGAACCCCAATGGCATCGTGTCGGAGATGCGGAAGCAGTATTTCCGCTCGATGTACGTCGATGATATCGGCGCCGTCCAGGACGTCGAGCCGCTCATGCTGGTGCAATACACGCCTGGCGTGGCGTTAGTGGTAAAGAAGGTTCAGATCGATCGTGATCGCGTTCGCCTGTACTTCCACAAGGACGGACAGGCCGAACTCGCGACCACTCTGACGGTGAAATTTCCAACGCCCTTGTCGAACGAGCTCACGGAATCGCCGCTGATCGATGACGCGATCTCCCGATTTGTTACACGGGAGTGACCAGGCGGCCGGCACTGGCCTTCACGCTGAACAGGCTCACGCCCTTGGAATGACGTCGAGAAGGTCCTGGCTCTAGGACACCGAGCTCGCTTGTAGCTTCTTTCGACGGCCGCCGACTGACCCGTACTTCTTTGGATTGGTCGGGAGACGTTCGGCTCTTTCCCACAGAACCGGCTAACGCATTCGGAACGACCTGCGCGTCGAGAACTTTCCAGGCGCGGGGACATCGACCGAGGGGAATGCCTAGTCTCGGCGTGTTGATTTCCGCACTGGAATAGGAATGCATCCACTAGACTGGCTGCCGGTGACGGGTTAGTTGCCACTGTGGCCAGTGCGCGCCATTGTCTGGAGAACCGAAATGAAGACATCTTCGTATGTGCTCCGTTCGGTCACGTCACGCGTTGCTCTCACGCTCCTCATGACGCTGATTGCAACGGCGGCGGTTCAGACTGTGGGAGACGAGAAGACCTCCTATGTTGGCGGAACACCGAAAGACTTTCCTGTCGGAGGACTCGCCAAACGTATCGTCGCCTTCACCGGCGAGATTCGCCCGATAGAGGGCAGGCTCAATGCCGACTCCACATCCGAACTCACATTCGATGCCGGGAGCGACGGCAAGCTGGTGATTGCCTATCACGATGTAACCGCGCTCTCGTTTGGACTCACACCGCAGAGAATTCCCAAAGGGGGGGTGTTCCTGATCTCCTGGGATCCGCTCGACCAGTACACGAAGAACGCTCACTATCTTCTTTCGATCTCGTATCGCGACCAGACAGGCACCGAACAAGGAGTCGTGTTCGAGCTGGGAAAGAAAGTTCGTAAACCGACATTGGAGCGGTTGGAGGCTCGCACTGGGCTCGCGATGCAGTTCGCGGACTTCGCTGCCTGCCAAACGTATAGGGCGGCGGATGGGTGTGGTTCTGGAACGTCGCGGGAGCTTCGGGGCCTCAAGAAGGTATTCGTGGATGCCGGCAATGGGGTTGACTACAAGGCATTAATCGTCGCTGAACTCGGTAAGGTGCCTCTCGACTTCGAGTTGCTGCCATCGCCAGAGGGCGCGCAAATTGTGCTGCGCTTCAGAGGCGAGGAGTTCAATCGGCCGGGTTACCTCCAGACGCTGTATGGTGGGCGCGGAGAAGTACACGCCATTCAGGACGGCCGACCTCGAACGATCATCGCGTTCTCTGGGACACGGATGAGAGCGTTCGGGGACAAGCCCGCGACGAAATTCGCTGCCGCGTTCATCGAGGCTTATCAAGAAGGGAATCGCTGACGCGGCATAGCCACTGAGGGGCGGCTGAAAAGCTGACCCGATCCTCCTCGGTGCCTCACCGCCTCGGTGTGTCGTGCGCTCTCAATGCGTCATTGACGAGCGACGAAGCTCGCTCGCAGCTTCTCCCTATCGACGCGATGGCCTCGGAGATACACGCTCGAGATCTTCCTCGTGTTCGTGATGTCGTCGAGCGGGTTCGCGTCGAGGACGACGAAGTCGGCGCTCTTGCCGGCGGCAACCATGCCGAGATCGGTAAGTCCGAGGATCTCAGCGGACGTGCGTGTCGCTGCCACCAGCACCTTCGCCGGCGGGATGCCTGCCATCACCATGTTCTCGAGCTCGGCGTGCATCGTCCAGCCGATGAACTGATCGCCCTGCTGACCGCCGCCGTCAGTGCCGACGCCGATCTTCACGCCCGCAGCGCTCAGTTGCGAGATACCGCGAGCGAGCCGATCCCACGCCGCTTGCGATCGTTTGAGCTGTTCGGGATCCCGCTGTGGGAAACGACCCTGCAGTCGCGTGATCTGCTCGGGGAGCACCGTTTCGAGAATGAGCGGCTGAACCGGGTTGAGCCACGGCGCATACACCGCGCGATGCGGTCCGCCGAGCGCTGAGAGCACCGCAACGTTCGGATGCTGCTTGAACAGTGAGATGAGTTCCTCGTCGGTCTCGCTGATCATGTGCGCGAAGACATCGATGCCGGCACGAAGCAAGGCCTTCGCATCACCCAGCTCGGTCGCGTGCACGGCAACACGCAGCTTGTTCTTGTGCGCCTCGTCGATGATGGCCCCGTAGAGATCGGGCGTGAGCTTCTTGATTGTGCCGCCGCGATCGTCAACCCACGTCTTGATCAGCGTGACCTTCCGCGGAACCAATTCCTGCACCGACGCGCGCGCACCCTCGGGCGTCGTCACCGGGAACGCCGCTTGCCGCATGTTGTCCGGACTGATTTCGACGAGCGGCGCCAGTCCGCGACCTGCCGTCAGGAATCGTGCGGCGTCGGGATACTTGCCGGCCAGGATGTCGTCGCGAATCTGAAACGGCAGCTCGCCGAAGTCGCTGCCCATCGACTGGCTCGCGGCCACGCCGAAGTACGCGAACCGGTGCATGTGGTCGAGGATGTTCTCGCGCGTGTAGTTGACGGCTCCGCTCGTCAAATTCTTCATGTAGCCGATGTGCGAGTGCCCATCGACGAGAGCCGGGATGACCGTCTTGCCGGACAGGTCCACGCGAGTCCCGCCCGCCGGCGCTTGCAGCTCACCGCGCCGTCCAACACGAGTGAACCGCGCGTTCTCGACAAGGAACGCGGAATTCTCAATCGGCGCATTGCCGTCGCCGACGATGAGGCGCGCACCTTCGTAGAGGGTGGCGCGCGCCGCAGGTGGTTGCTGGGCGCCTGCCTGAGTGAGCCAGGCGACGGCAAACAGGCAGGCGATGAAAATCGTCGAGTTGCGCATCCGTGCGAGAGGTTACCTTTTCTTTGCGGGTATGTCGCCTTCAACGACCGTCACCACAAGGCCGGTGACCCGGCCCTGCGCGTCGCTGACGAACCGCACGGGTCCGCCAATCGGCGGATAGCCGAACACCGTGTCGGAGTGCGGGATCACCGCCTGCTTCCCTCCCCCATTCCCCATCTCGATCTTCAGCTCATCGCCGTCGAGCGAGACCGTCCAGACACCGAGCATCTCAACGTCGTAGATACCGACGTAGCGCGACAGGATGTCGCGCGACACCTTCCTGGATGCGCTCCGGTCATCCGACGCACGTCCGACGAGCCGCGGCCGATCTTTCTCGTTCTCGAGACACACGTACTCGAGCATCGTGGTGTCGGGCACGAGCTCGACCGCGACGTCGATCGTCCACGGTCGTGTGTAGGCCTTCGGATCCTCGAAGGTGATCGAGAGCCGCATGTGCCCGAAGTCCGTGCGCGTGAAGCGCTCGGTCATGTGGAGCGCATCACTGTGCGGATGCCCGGTAAAGTCGAGCCACGTCCTCTCGTTGTATCCGATGGTGTCGATGACAAACGTCTCTCCCTCCCATCGCGCAACGGAGTACCCCATCCAACTCGGCGTGGGATCCTCGGGCAGCTTCCTCCCGTCAGCGAATACCTGACGCGCGGGGCTCGACTCGTACATGAAGAAGCTGGCGTGTGGTGTCTGAACGATGCGAAACGGTTCGAGACCGGCGAGACCGGCTCGCGGACCTTCCGGCAAACAGTTCGCCGCCGGGTCCTCGTGTCCGTAGGTCGCTAGACGCCCCTCGTAGATCTTCTGCGCCCACGGCAGCATCTCAACGTTCGTGATATTGGTCGAGTATCCGAGGCCGTTGGCGGCCCAGATTCCTGACAGATCGGGTTTGCCGTCCGCAGTCCGCGGAACCGGCGCGCTCATATCCGGCTTTCCGTCTGCGGTTCGCGGTGTGCCGGGCGTCGGATGGTTGATCCATTGCGCGCCGACGGGGTCGCTGGCGGCAAAGACGATGGATATTGCGGCAAGGGGTGGCACCAGAAAACGGACTTTCATCTTCACTACTCCCTAAATAGGAACAACGCCTACAGGGGTGATGCCAGAACAGCCATCAGGTATACGTGGAGTGGATTGGATGAGATTATACGTGCTCGGATCGTGAGCCTTGGAGGTCGCCTCATGAAGAACCGTCGTTTCTGTCTGGCCGCACTTGTCACCATTCTCGTCGCGCTTCCTGGCGTCGCGCGCGCCGCCGACTATCACCACGTCCACCTTGCGTCTCCGAACGTGCCGGAAGCCGTTCAGTGGTACATCTCGCACATCGGCTGTGCGGCGATGAACCGGCCGGATGCCTGTCAGATCGGAACGACGCAGTTGATCTTCGCGAACCGGAAGCCCGACGCCGGCAGCGAGGGATCCGGTGTGGACCACATCGGATTCTCCTTCGCCGACCTCGCGGCGAAGATGCGCGCGTTTCAAGCCGCGGGGGTCAAGATCGTGACTCAAGCCCGCGACGTGCCCGGTCTCTTCAAGGTCGGGTTCATCGAAGATCCATGGGGCACGCGCATCGAAGTCGTCGAAGACAAGGAGACGCTGGGTTTCCATCACGTCCACCTGATCTCGGCGAACCCGGAGGCGACGCTGAAGTGGTATCAGAACATCTTCGGCGGACAGAGCGACAGGCTGAAGGGCCGGGCCGAGGGTCTGCGGTATGGGTCGGTGTGGCTGCTGATCGACAAGGTCAACGAAGGGTCGGTGCTCGCCGCCACACAGGGTCGCTCAATCGATCATCTCGGCTTCGCCTTCGACGACCTCGACGCGGCGGCAGCGGAGATGAAGAAGAAGGGCGTCACGTTTCAGGCCGAGCCGCGTCCATTTACCAACGCCGCCGGACAGAACATGAAGATCTCGTTCGTCGTCGGTCCTGACGATGTCCGCATCGAGGTCGTGCAGCCGAAGGCGTAGGAACAACAGGAGGCAGACATGTCGATAGTCGATGATCTGGTTGAGAACCTCGTTGAGCGCAACGCGGTCAAGTTGAACGGGACGCTGACGATCTCCCTGGTCGAAGGTGGGCTCGCCGTGAAGGGGCGCCTCTACTCGACGCTCCGCGATCAGAAAAAAGGCAAGGACCTGCTCAACGTGGACATTCCCGTTGACGCACAAGTCAGGGTCGGCGACGTCGTCATTCCAGTACCACAAATCAAGTAGCCACCGCACACATCCACTCAACACGCTCGCACGAGGCAGGCCCACATGTCTGATGTGAAGACGTTTGTCGATACGGTCGGAAAAGACGTCACGACCGTCGCCGTTCCTAGAATCGAGGCACTCGCCACCGGGATCAATGACAAGGTCCTCAACACGTATGGCCCGCGCGTCTCCGCGTTCGCCAACGAACTGGTGAAGGACATCATCAACGAGCAGTCAGCGAGCGTTCGCGACTTCGTCTCGGCACTGATTCAGGAGCTCGCCGAGCGTTACCGGCCGGAGCTGGTCGGAGACGTGCGCGCCCACCTCACGCAAGGCGGCCTCGACCTGACCGGCCAGGGCGTGAAGCTCGATCTCAAGCGTCAGGACACCGGCGCCGTGGTCGCATCGCTCGACATCCCGATCGCGATCCGCATCAACGTGAGCGACCTCTCGGTGACGCTCAAGGACACCATGATCAAGCTCGACGTCGTCAGGTAACTGCCGACCGCAAGCGAACGCGGCGATCCCGCCACCGGACATCTCGTGCGCTGACGGCCACAGAACGCGGGCATTTTCCGCAACACATCGGCCGCCAGCCTGGCACGGCTGTTGACACCGCATTCGACCTCTCACACCACCTGCTGATTCCGGGAGCATCCGCCACACGACCTGGGGGGACTGATACATGGGCACACTGCTGCAGGACATTCGCTTTGCGATTCGCATGCTGTGGCACGTCCCGGCGTTCACGCTGGCGGCCGTGAGCACGCTCGCGCTCGGCGTCGGGGCCACGACGGCGATCTTCAGTGCGGCCAACGCGGCGCTGCTCAAGCCGCTGCCGTACCCGAACGCGCAAGATCTGCGGACGGTGCGGACCATGTTCACCGATGGCAATGTGACGAGTGGCCGGGTCGCGCCGGTGGAGCTCACGAGGCTCAACGATCGCTCGCTGCCCATCGAACGGGCGGCCGTGTCGGCAAAGTTCGACGTCACACTGCTGCTTCCGGACAACAAACCGCGCGCGGTGATCGCCCATGGCGTCAGCGAGGGCTTCTTCGAGCTCATCGGCCTGCCCAACACGCTCGGGACCGGCTTTGTCGCCGAGCACTACAAGGGCAACGGAACGGATCCGGTCGTTGTCATCTCCCATCGGCTCTGGCGCGAGGTGTTCAACAGCGACCCGGCGATCGTCGGCAAGCCCCTGCGGCTGGCCCAGGGCAGTCCAACGATTGTCGGCGTCGCCGGTCGCGATCTCGACGTGCCGCAGGGAAACGACATCTGGTTCACGATGCGCGTCGATCCCAACAGCGTGGCGCACAGCTTCGATGGATACATGCGAGTACGGCCTGGCACCAGCGACGAAGATCTTCGCAGCACGCTCGAAGTCGTGGCGCAGAGACTTGGACGCGATTACCCCGGGCCGGAAACCAACCGTGCGTTCATCGTCACGCCGTTCGTCGATGCCATGGTGGGCGATCTGAAGCCCACGCTCATCATCGTGCTCGGCGCCACGGGGCTCCTTCTTCTGCTTGCCTGTGTCAACGTGACCAACCTGCTGCTGGCGCGCGGGGCCAGTCGTGTGCGCGAGATGGCCGCGCGTGCGGCACTCGGCGCGAGCCGCAGCCGCCTCGTGCGTCAACTGCTGACCGAGTCCGCCGTGCTTGCCGCCACTGGTGCGATTGCCGGCCTGGTACTCGCCTTCCTGGGTGTGCGCGCGCTGCTCACCTACGGCGCATCGAAGCTTCCCAGGCTCGAAGCGGTTCCGTTCGATACGTCCGTCTTCCTCTTTGTCCTGCTCGCGCTCGTTGCGAGCGCCCTGGTGGTCGGCGTTGCGCCGGCATTTCAACTGGCACGAACCGGGCTCGAGACGCTGCTCAACGAGGGTGGCCGGTCGGTTCGCGGCAGCAGGAATACGCATCGCACGCTACGCGTGCTGATCATCGGCGAGATCGCCGTCGCCATCACGCTCGTTGCCGGCGCCGGATTGGTCGTCAAGAGCTTCGCGAACCTGCAGGCGATCGATCCGGGATTCGACCATCGAGGTCGGCTCGTCACGAACCTGACACTGCCGTTCTCGCGCTTTCGCAACCCGGGAGAGGTGACGACCTGGACGCGCACGCTGTTCGAGAACATCGGCCGAATCGAGGGTGTGACCGCCGTCGGATCGTCATCGATGTTTCCGACGCGCCCCGACACCGACGCGACGCCGCTCGTCCATGTCGAGGGCGTCACGACGCCGCCTGTCGTATCGCGACGACGGGTGGTCAGCGCGGGATTCTTCGAAGCGATGGGCATCCGCATTCGTCAGGGCCGCGGCTTCAGTGACGATGACCGCGCGACGAGTGCACCAGTGGCGATCGTGAACGAGAGCTTTGCGCGCCGATACATGCCCGGCATGGATCCGTTGAAAGGGCAACTCACCTTCGGCTTCCCCACCATCCCACCGCAAACGCCGCGCGCGGTGGTCGGGGTCGTGAGCGACGTCAGATATGCGTCGCTCACGGCGGACGCCGAGCCGGCGTTCTACGTCGTGGCGGATCAGGGCCCGATGCTGCAGATGTCGGTGGCGATCGCGACCTCCTTCGCCGATCCACGTGGCGCTGCTGACGAGGTCCGCGCCGAGATCAACAAGGCCGACCCGCTGCTCGCATTCGAGGTGGAACCGGTGGACGCGCTCATCGCGTCCACGCTGAGCCGCCAGAAGCTCGGGATGACGTTGATGCTCGTGTTTGGCGCAATGGCCGTGACGCTCGCGGCGATCGGGATCTACGGCGTCATCGCGTACGCGTCAGCGGAACGAAGCCGTGAATTTGCGACGCGTATGGCGCTGGGCGCATCTTCGTCGAACGTCTTCTGGCTGCTCGCGGGGCAGGCGCGCGTGCTCGCACTGGTCGGAGGGTTGGTGGGTCTGGGCGCGGCCTACGCGACGGGGCGGCTCGCCTCGTCCTGGCTCTACGAAGTGCGTGCGTCCGATCCGACGATTCTCGTCGGCGCGTTTGTCATCGTCGTGGCGGTGACCGTGTTCGCCACGGTGATACCCGCACGGCGCGTGTCGAGGACGGATCCTGCGAACGCGCTGCGCGCCGATTAGATAAACCGGATTAGACGTAGAGGCGGGCCTTCAGGCCCGCCTTTCGGGATCGCACGGCGGGTCTAAAGACCCGCTGCTACAACGCAATTTATCGCGGCGCGACGCAGCTGAAGTTCGCCGCATCGTCAATGCTGCCCTGACCTTTGTAACGAGCAACCTGCGGATACGGGCACAGTGGCCGCGTGCGCACGACCTTCCCGTCAGTCACCTTGCTGGCGATCAATTGTTCGGGGGCCTTGCCCTTCTCCACCCAGTCGATCACCGCCGTGACGGCATCATTGCGATCGGGACCGACGCCGCCACCACAGTGCGCCATGCCGGGCACCATGAAGAGACGGACGAAGTCGGTCGTGTCCTTGCCGTTCTTTGCGACGACGTCCTCGTAGTACTTCACGCCCATCAACGGCTGCAGAATCTGGTCCGCCCAGCCGTAGGTCATGATCAGTTTGCCGCCGCTCTTCCGGAACTTCGAGAGATCCGTTTCCTTCGCATCGGCGAGCCTGCTCCAGCGCTCGACAGCCTTGGCGGCGTGGTCGTAATCGAGCTTCATCGTGTCGTATTCCGGCTGCGGCGGATCGAGAACCAGGTACCGCATCACGCCTTCGGCGAGGTTGAAGTCAGCCGGCTTCGCGCCCGGCTGCGCCGGGACGATGGCATTCGCCCATCCTGTCGCCGTTCCGTTCGGGCCCGCGTTCAGCGCTTCACTACCCACCATGAAGCCCGGGAAGAACGGCTTGCCATTGCTGACGGGACCGCTGTAGACCTTCTTCACCGCGGCTGCTTGCGCCGGGGTGAGGCAGTCGGCGGCATCGGCTCCGGCCTGACATGCCGGCACGTCGCGCGCGGGATCGAAGCTGCACTTCCGCGGATCGTCGATCAGTCCATCCTTCAGCCCATCAACATCGTCGCACTTCGCCATCGCCTTGTCGGCCACGAGCTTCATCTTGTCAAGGGAGACGGGTGCTTCGCTCAGCGCCTTCTGATTCCAGATCGCGCCAATCGTGAACCCGGTTTGATCGACCCACGGAGCGTTCGCGACGATGCCGTCGAAGTCGTCGTGGAATCGCTGCGCCTCGAGCAGCCCCTGGCGGCCACCGTTCGAGCAGGAATTCCAGTACGAGAACTTGATCGGCTGTGAGTAGTAATCCGTCGCGACGGCCTTGGCCGTTTCCGCGGTCACGTGCACCGCCCGATATGCGTAGTCGATCGCCTTCTGCGGGTTGCTGAGGATGAACGACCCACTCGGTTCCTTGCGCGCGTCGTGGCCCGTGTTGGTGCGCGCCATCACGAAGCCGTTCGTGAGCGCCGACGTTCGATCGGGATTCATCGGGCCGTCGAGCGCATCACCGGCGAGGCCACCGTTTCCGGTCATGTAGAAGCGCTGGTTCCAGCGATCGGGCAGGTTGATCTCGAACGCGACCTCCGGCGAGATCGTTCCTGTCACGCGGCAGTGCTGTGGCGTATCCGCCGTCGCGGCAACGACGCGCGCCTGGATGGCGACGATGTCCTTGCCCTTGAAGGTGGAGAGACTTTCGCACGTCTTCTTCGGCGCCGAGTCGGAAGTGCTGTAGTTGGCGAGCGAGCTCTTCGCGTTGGCAAACGCCTGTGCCCAGGCGGGCGAGGCGCTGGCCACAAGCACGGCAAAAGCAATGAGGATGCGCATGGCCGGCATTCAATCTGACTGCCGCCACCCTGTCAAGGCTCCTGACGCGATGCGCCAATCGAAGAACGCATCACCCGGCGACGCCTCAGCCGTCAGTTCCGCTGACGCTGTCGTTCCAGGCGCTGCTTGCGGAAGTACTGCACCTGATATTCCTGCACGTTGGCGTTGTGCTTTGCGAGCGTTTCGGCGAACGCGTGCGACCCGTCGTTCTTGCTGACGAAGTAGAGATACTCCACGTCAGCGGGCGCGAGCGCCGCTTCGAGTGAGGCGCGTCCGGGGGAGGCGATCGGCCCGGGCGGAAGACCCGGGTACTTATAGGTGTTGTACGGCGAGTCGACGGCGAGGTCGCCCTTGCGGATGTTTCCGTCGTACGTGCCCGCTTTGACGAGCGCGTAGACCACCGTTGGATCGGCCTGCATGGCCATGTCCTTGTTCAGACGATTCCGGTACACCGCTGCAACAAGGGGCCGCTCCTCGGGTTTCCCTGTTTCCTTCTCGACCAGCGACGCGAGCGTCACGATCTGCCTCGTCGACAAATCCACCTGCCCGCTGCGCTTCGCCTCGAGCGCCATGTAGGTATCGCGGAATCTCTCGACCATCAACGAGACGAGCTTGGTGACGGGTGTCCCTCGGGGCAGCGTGTACGTTTCCGGAAACAGGTAGCCCTCGAGATCCTTCGCAGCCGGATCGAGATCGTTCACGAGCGAGGCATCGCGCGTGGCTGTGATGAACTCGTCAGCTGTGCCGAACCCGTGCGATTCGGCGATCGCGGCCATCTCTCTGATCGTGAGCCCCTCGGGAAACGTGATCGGGTGTCCGTAGACGTCCCCACGTGCGAGCTTCTCGACGACTTCGACGACACTCATCGGTCGATCGAAGCGGTACTCGCCGGCTTTGAGCGCGCGTGACTGCCCTGTCCACATCAGCGCGGCACGAAATGCGAGCTCGTCTGACACGACTCCGGATTCGATCAGGCGCCGGCGGATCTCGGCTGCCCCGGTACCCGATGGAATCTCGACGAACTTCTCCGGCTCTGAGAAGCCCTTGTACGGCTCCTGAATCCGGTTGACCATGTAATAGGTAAACGCCGCAGCGCTCCCGGCGACCAGGACAACGATGACGAGAAGAGCAAGGAGAAGTTTCTTCACGGCCGGCTATCGAGGTAGTCCTGCAGGATGATTGCCGCGGCAGCGGCGTCAAGTCGAGCCTTGCGTACTCGCCAGTCCTTCTCCCGAATCGCCAACCGGCTCTCCGCTTCGATGCTGGTCAGCCGCTCATCCTGAAGGACAACCGGCAGGGACGTGCGATCGCCGAGCGTTCGCGCGAATGCCTGAACGCGCGGCGTCATGTCGTTCGCGGAACCATCGAGCCGCCGAGGCAAGCCGATCACGAGCGCGACCAGGCCATCCTCCTCCTGCGCAAGCCTGGCGATCTCCGCCGCAGCGCGATCCAGCGCATCTTTATCGAGGCCTGCAGTCTGCACGACACCGACCGGGCGTGCGAGGGTCCCCGTCACGTCACTCACGGCGACGCCAATCCGGCGCTCCCCGATATCCAGTCCAGCTATCCGACCCACTCTGTATAATTCTCGCACTTTGCGGTTTCGCCCCTTCGCATCGTATTGCCTGCTACTGGCTCTCCTGGTCCCCCCTGTGCTTCTCGCGCAGGTATCGACCGATTCGCAGCGCATTACCGATCGGATCCGCACATTACAGCGTGAGGCGGAACGGCTTGCCAGCGAAGCGCGGACGCTCGTCGGCGATCTGAGGCAGCGCGAGATCGATCGGGACATCAAGGCAGCCCAACTCAAGCAGGCCGAAGCCACGATGGCGGACGCCGAACGTGCCCTTCAGACCACGACGACGCGCCTGTCCGATCTCGAGGTGCAGCGCATCAATCAGCTGCCCGATCTCAAGACGCAGCTCATCGATGTCTACAAGCGTGGACGAAGCGGCTATGCGCGCATGTTGTTCTCGGCCGGGGACCTTCGCGAGTTCGCGCGCGCGACACGTGCCGTCGGGGCGCTCTCCGCGATCAACGACCGACGCATCGAAGAGCATCGCAAGACGCTCGAGGCAATGCGTGCGGAGCGTGCCGCGTTCGAGCAGAAAGCGAAAGAGCTTCAGGCGAAGACGGCCGAGGCGCGGCGAGCGAAGTCGGCAGCCGACGGTGCGGTCGCATCTGCGTCAGAGCTCATTCGGCAGATCGATTCCAGGCGCGACCTGACCGCACAGTACGTCGGCGAGTTGCAGGACGCATATAACAAGGTCCAGCAGCAGATCGCCGCGCTGGCGACCGAGAAGCCTGCGGCCGGAGAAGCCGTGGCCGTTCCGCTGCGCCCGTTCCAGGGGGCCCTCGATTGGCCCGTTCAAGGGCGCATCGTGGGGTTCTTCGGGCAGGCGTCGAATCGCCTCGGCGGAGGTGCCGCGAGAAACGGCCTCGAGATCGCCGCGGAGGAGGACACGCAGGTGCGCGCCATCCATGGCGGCACTGTCGGCTATGCCGGCCCGTTCACCGGGTTCGGCACGCTGGTCATCCTCGACCATGGGAGCAACGGCTATTCGCTTTACGGCTACCTCGGCTCAACCGGCCTCCAGCAGGGGCAAACCGTTGAAACCGGTGCAGAGGTGGGCAGGGTTGGGCTCGCGCCCGCCGGACCGCCGACCTTGTACTTCGAGATGCGGATCGACGGCCGTTCTGTGAATCCCGTACAATGGTTGAAGCCACGGTAAATAAAGGAAGAAGGGCGGTCCACCAGTCATGACGTCACGCACTCGCCTCTGGATACTGGCTGTCTCAACACCGCTCATCGCATTTGCCGTCATCGGCGGCTACCTCGGCCAGGCACGCGGCAAGGACGATACCTACCAGCACCTTCGAGTTTTCGACGACGTCGTGTCGCACGTGGTGAACAACTACGTCGAGGAAGTGAACATCCAGCAGGCCATGCGCGGGGCAATGCGTGGCCTTTCCGATGCGCTCGATCCGGATAGCTCCTACCTGACGCCGGAGCTGGTCAAGGCTGTCGAACAGAATTCGAGCCCCGGCCCTGCGGATATCGGCGTCGAGTTGACGCGTCAGTACTATCTGCGTGTGGTGTCTGCCCGTGACGGCTCGCCGGCGGCCAAGGCAGGATTAAGGACCGGCGACTACATTCGCGCCATCGACGGTCGCGCGACGCGCGACATGTCGTCATTCGAAGGCATGCGCCTCCTGCGCGGCCCCGTGGGCTCCAAGGTCGCGCTGCTCGTGATTCGCAACAACGCCGCGGATCCTCATGAATTGTCGCTCGTCCGAGATCGCACCACGGCAGCCGAAGTCACGACCAGAATGGCGAACGCGTCTACCGGTGTCGTGCGCATCGCGGAATTCTCGAAAGACGCTC
>Ga0310810_10001519_pt1 | contig 24461 bp, 15 predicted proteins | sample NCmetagenome_FD_207641 | JGI IMG/M metagenome (GOLD analysis project Ga0310810, IMG submission 207641) | Soil microbial communities from experimental microcosm in Duke University, North Carolina, United States - NC | ecosystem: Engineered > Artificial ecosystem > Soil microcosm > Unclassified ... | reverse complement strand
CAGAGCAGCGCACTTGGGGACGTGTATCAACGATATCTGGACGGCATCGCCGGGTTGCCGGGCATAGACTCCGCCGCGGTCACGAGCCTCGCACTACCGAGCCGCGCGGGCAGCGGATTCTCGATTGGCGGCACTGGGGACGGCAGCGCCGCGCGGCGCGACATGGCGAGCTACCAGATCGTCAGCCAGGGGTACTTTTCTGTATTGCGCATCCCCCTCAAGGAGGGACGCACCTTCTCAGCGTCCGATACGAGCGGGCGGCCAGCCGTGGCGATCGTCAACGAGGAGTTGGCTCGTCGCGCCTGGCCGGGACAAAGCGCGATCGGCCGCCAGATCACGGCTGGTGAAGGTCCGCGCATGGCGACAATGACCGTTGTGGGCGTCGTCGGCAACGTCAGAACGATGTTTCAGGCTGGAGACGAGCCACAGATCTACGTGTCGTCCTTGCAGCAGAACGAGCCGAGCGTGCTTCTGCTCGTCCGGCCGGCCGGCTCGACGACGTTGCCGGTGGATGCGGTCAAGCGCGCGATCTGGTCCGCGGAGCCGCGCCAGGCGGTATTCAGCATCAGGCCGCTGGACGAACTGATCGCGGAACGGACGATGCTGCAGCGTGCCGTGGCCGCGTTCATCGGTGGCTTCGCCCTGCTGGCGTTCGTGATGTCGATCACCGGCGTCTATGCAGTGGTCACGTATCTGATCTCGCGGCGGGTCAAGGAGATCGCCATGCGTCGTGCGATCGGTGCACGTGGCCAGGACGTCCTGTCTCTCCTTGCCGGACCGGCATTTCTATGGACGACCGCGGGCGTGCTCGTTGGCGTTGTAGGCGCCATGCTCGGCAGCGGTGTGCTTCGCGCGACGGTGACAGGTGTGTTGCCACTCGACTTGGCCACCGTTCTCGTCACCGGGTTGTCCTATCTCGTTGTCGTCGGGTGCGCGATCTGCGTGCCTGCGTTCATCGCGCTACGGATCGATCCGATCACCGCACTGCGATCGGAATAGCGTTAGCACCCTCACACCAGACCGAACAAAGTGACTGCGGCGTAAGCACGCCGCCGCGAGTCCCTCCGTCATCCTCGAGTGAGGCAGTTCCCTCCTGCTTTCCGCGTTACGTCCGGCGCTCCGAATTCTCGGAACGCACTGCAGGAGGGACGCGATGCGGAGTGTGGTCTGGTTAGTCCTGGTGGTCGGAGCATGCGGGGTTTCATCAAGCATTCGAGCGGCAGAGAGTACGTCTGCCCAGGACCGCGCGGTCCTTGACGGGGCCCTCAGGTTGGCAGGTCGACACCTGTACGGACACCTCCCGCTTGAACTGGCGTCCGAGTTGCCTCCACGGCTATCTCTCGGCGCTGAAGCCTGGACGGTGTTCGACGAAAAGGGCCGGGGCACACGCGCCTTCGTGTACACAAACAGCCGTACATTTCGGTGCGCGAGCGTCCCGGGCAGGGACCAGGCCCGATGTCAATTGAAGCTCGCCTCGGTCATCGTGCACGAAGCGTGGCATCTGCAACACGGCCGGGACGAAGGCGGTGCCTACGACGCGCAACTCATCTTCCTGCAGATGACGGAGGCTTGGGCCACGTTCCAGTTGAACCGGGCGGCAGCCGTCACCCTCAACGAGGTCCGGCGGGCAAAAGCCCGGACGCTCAGTCTGGAAGTTTTAGACGCGCCACCAGCGCCTTGAAGCGCGGGTCGGAACGAATGTCGTCGAAGGCCGGCTGCACGTTGGCCCACGGCACATAGCCGTTCCGCTGGTCGAACGCTCTGGTGAGCCACTCGAAGCCGCGATCCGTTTCGCCGAGCGCAAAATGGGCGATCGCCACCTCCTGCAGGTCGAACGGTGCCTGTCGCTCTGCAAGGGCGTTCAGCACCCGGAACGCGTCGCTGCGTTGTCCGAGCAGCGCATACGCGCGCGCGATGTATGGAGACTCGCGGAAATCTGGATGGTCGAAGATCGCGAGCGCCTCCCGTGGTCTCCCCAACGCTTCGTAGGTCACACCCACCATCAAAGTGGCCGCGTAGTTGCGAGGCTCGAGATCAAGCGACCTTTGTAACTGAGCGAGCGCCGCTTCGTAGCGGCGCGCGGAGTAAAGAACGATGGCAAAGCTGGATTGGATTCCCGACGACAGCGGGTCAAGCCTCGCCGCCCGCTCCGCCGCGGCAATCGCTTCGGCGTGGCGCCCTGTGATCGTCAAGAGACTTGCGTAGTACTGGTCGACGTAGTTCAACTCGAGCGCACGCCGAGCCGCGGTTTCAGCACCCACCCAATCCCACTCATCGAACTTGAGCCCGGATATAGCGGCATGCGCTTCTCCGAGGTTGGGGTCCAGCTCGATCGCCCTCAGCGCAGCCGCGCGCGCCCCTCCCTCCTCTTGCGCAAACCCCCGGGTCTGAAGGAGGCGCGCAGCCAGTGAAAGGCCGGCATATGCCGCGGCGTAGTCGGGTTGAAGCCGGATCGCCCGCTCGTAGTGCTCGATCGCCCGCCTCAAGTCCGCGTCGTTGTCTTTGAACTGATGGTAGCGCCCGAGTTGGAAGGCCTCGCGTGCGTCTGGGCTGATACCACGGACGCTGACCAGACGACGGGTCTCCTCGGGTGTGAGGTGCGCCTCGATCTCCTGAGCGATGGTTCGCGCAATCTCGGCCTCGAGCTTCAACACATCGGCGGCATCGCGATCGTACTCGCGTGCCCACAGATGCTTGTCCGTAGACGCACGAATCAGCTTCGCCGTGATGCGCACACGTCGTCCCACGCGCTGCACCGATCCTTCGACCAGCGCGTCGACACCCAGCTCGCGGCCGATCTCCCGCATCGTCTTGGCCGTGCCCTTGTAGCGCATGCTCGACGTGCGCGAGATCACATCCAGGTCGTGGATTTGGGCGAGACTCGAAATCAACGCCTCGGTAGTCCCGTCAGAGAGGAATTCCTGACCGGGATCGCGGGACAGGTTCTGCATCGGCAGCACCGCCACCGAACGGATACGAGCCGCAGAGCCGGCCGGCGCGGCGCGCACCACACCCTCTTCGCGAGCCACGCAGCGGAGATCGACGACCATGTCGCGCATCGACTGGTAGCGCGCGGCCGGGTCCTTCTCGAGCGCCTTGTCCACTGCGGCGCGCAGCGTTGCGGGAAGATCAGGGCCGAGCGGTTCGGCCGCCTGGTACCGTACGCGCTGCAGAACTTCGAGATCGCTCGTCGCAGTGAATGGCTGACGGCCCGCCAACACCTCGTAGAGCACGGCGCCAAACGAGAAGATGTCGCTGCGCGCATCGACCGGACTGCCCGACGCATGCTCGGGCGACATGTAGGCAATCGTCCCCACGATCATGCCGGGCTCGGTCGCGTCTGCACCGCCGGTTGCATCGAACAGCTTCGCCAAGCCGAAGTCGGCCAGCTTTGCGTAGCCGTGCTTCGAGATGAGGATGTTGTCCGGCTTGATGTCGCGATGCACGATGCCAGCAGCGTGCGCGGTTGCGAGCCCATCGGCCACTCCGGCCAGCAGCTCAACGGCCTGCCGCCAGGTACGCCGCTCGGCCCGCGGCCAGGTTTTGAGCGTGCCGCCGTCCATGAACTCAGTGACCAGATACGGACGGCCTTCGACTTCTCCGACGTCATGGACGGTGAGCAGATGCGGATGACTGAGCGAGGCAAGGATGCGCGCCTCACGCTGGAAGCGCGCCAGCCGCTCGCCGCTCGGCGTCAGCAGCGTCGGCAGAACCTTGAGCGCCACGTCGCGCCCCAGCTTCGTGTCGTGAGCGCGATGGACTTCGCCCATCCCACCGGCGCCCAACAGCTCGACGATCTCATACGGGCCGAGGCGATCACCGCGCTGAAAGGGACGGTCGATCAGAGCGTCGACGGCCGGCCGTTCGAAAGAGGTCCCCGCGGCCTCATGCGCGGCCAGCAGCGACTCCACTTCGGCGCGCAGGGCGGTATCCTGGCCGCAGGTCTCGTTCAGAAACGTCGATCGACTTAGAGGGCTTCGTTCAAGCGCGGCCTGAAATACGTTCTTCACCCGAGCCCAGTCGCCGGCCCCGGCCGCCGTCATAGGGCTGTCCGTACGGGTCGAGCGGTGATCCGGCGATAGAGCCAGGCACGGGCCGTTTGCCATTCGCGCGTGACGGTCGCCCGGGAAATGGACAGGACTTCAGCGACTTCCTGCTCCGACAGGCCGCCGAAGTACCGAAGCTCCACGACCTGACCTTGCCGCGGATCGATGTGTGTGAGCTCGGTCAGCGCCTGGTCGAGGTCGATGAGCTCGCACTCGCGCGGGGCCGCAGCACCGATCTGATCGTCCAGCATCACCTTGACGCCTGCGCCAGGACGCTTCGCCGCCCGCCGTTCTCGCGCGTGATCGACGAGGATGCGGCGCATCATCTGCGAGGCAATCGCGAAAAAGTGTGCGCGATTCCGCCAGGTGACGCGCTCCTGTCCGACGAGCCGCATGTACGCTTCGTGGACAAGCGCCGTGGGTTGGAGCGTATGGTCGTTCCGTTCGCGTTGGAGATGCGCGCCCGCCCTGCCCCGCAATTCCCGATAGACGAGCGAGGCCAAGTCGTCGCGTGCCCGCAGATCGCCCTGTCCCCAGGCTCGGAGCAAGACACTGACTGTGCCTGCCTGACCATTCGTCGTCAACGAGGTCATCGAGAGGCAGTCTACCGCGGCTCTCGCTTGAACGACACGAAGACGCCGCCCACAGGGGCGCCGTGGCGAGGCGCCCGCGCATGCATCTCCGACCCGCATCCACCACAATCTTCAGCCGCCCGCCTGAGCTCTAACCCGGATTGTGGGGTTCGGACACTGATCGGAAAGGTCCGCCAGGGTTGTTCCTGGCGGCGAGGCGGCCCTGGGAGCGGGAGGGCCAGGTGCTACTTCGCCGCGCCGGTCGGCTTACTTATAGGGCAACAGTCTGTGGCCCTTCGATGTTCGATCTCAGCCGCTTCTCCGTTTGTATCGACACGGCGACCAAGAGGAGAGAGCGCGCGCGATGAATGTCATTCCGTCCACAATCATGGCGCTGCTGTCCGTGACCCAAAACACGCGTGGGACGATCGGAAATAATCCGTCACACAGGAACCAATCCTGTTGCGTCGGCCCCAACGGTTCAGTTAGCATGCGCTCTCTGCGGTCGCTTCTGCGAAATCACAGGCCGTCAAAAGGTGAGGAGACCCGATGCGAATATCCAATGTGCCAATCCTGTTGACCGCATTGCTCGTGACGCTCGTCCCTACGCAGGCGAGAGCTCAGAACTTGGCGGGAAAGATCAAACACCTCTTCGACGTTGGAAGCTTCAATGCGCCCACCAACGTAGTCCACGGATCGCACTTCTTCCTCGGAGGTGAGGCGCTGACGAAGGCGACCAGACAGCTCAATGTCAGCCTCGCTGAGCAGCTCACATCATTTCCAATCCCCTCCTCGTCTGGTGGCTTCACCTTCGCAGTGAACGATCGTGGAGAGGTCGTCCCGACGAGTTCGACGTTCGGTCCCCTCTTCGCAGAACGGGCCGTCACCATAGGTCGCAACAAACTCAACTTCGGCTTCAGCGTCCAGGCGACAAGCTACGACGCTTTCGAGGGGCTCGACCTCGAGTCTGGCGAGCTTCAGTTCATCAGCCAGCACAATAACTGCTGTCCTGCGGGCGTGGGGATCCCGAGTCAGCCAACTGATTTCACCCCGGAATTCGAGAGAGACCTGCTCTCGAGCCGTCTGCGCGCCAACATCGACACGAACACCACTGCGTTCTTTGCAAACTACGGCGTCTCCAACCGGTTTGATGTCGGCGTGGCAATCCCCATCGTCCATGTTTCCCTCGACGCCACCGTCGACGGAGAGATCCTCCGGACGGCAACTGGTGCCCTCCCGGGGGCGCCGCTCCACGCCTTCGATGCCGCCGGTTCTCGAACGGCGTCCTTTTCCGACAGCGGTTCGGCCACCGGCTTGGGGGACGTCCTGCTGCGCGCGAAATACAATTTCTTTCGAAGTGGCATGTCTGCCTTCGCCGCTGGCCTCGACTTACGCTTGCCGACTGGAGACAAAGACAATCTCCTCGGAACAGGGGCGACGCAGACGCAGTTGTATTTCATCGCCTCTGGCGAGTACGGAAGGTTCAGCCCTCACGTGAACTTCGGGTATACGTTCTCGAGCGGAGAGACAAGTGAGCTGGCCGCGTCTGCCACTGCGGCCGATCTGGCCGACTTGTCGATTCCCCCGGCCGCCACGGTCAATCCGGACCCGGTTGATCTCGAAGTCCCGGACGAAGTCAACTACACCGTTGGATTCAGCGTCGCAGCCGCGGCGCGCGTAACGCTGGGTTTCGATTTGCGAGGTCGCACCATCCGTGACGTTCCACGTTTCGGACTTAGCAACGTGACGTACACGAACCGTGGTCCTGGCGCACTGCCGAGCGCCTCGGTGACGATTAACAACGAAGTCACCTTCGAACCGACTAACGGCAATCTGAACCAGGTGTTGGGAGTTGTCGGCGGAAAGATCAATCTCGGGGGGTCGTTCCTACTGAATCTGAGCGTCCTCTTTGCGATGAACGATGCCGGCCTGAAGCCGAAGCCGACGCCGGTCATCGGCTTCGACTACGTGTTCTAACTTCGAGGACCAGATCCGGCCCGGTATCAATTGGCGATGCCGGGTCGGATGTGGCCGACAACGATCCGCGTTTAGCGGCGCTTCATCGGACGACGGTCCAGTTCCCCCCCACCTTCTGCAACCGCCAGTTCAACTGCGCACGTGTCGTCGGCGGAAACCCCGAGCGATTCCAGACGTATGTAAACGTTCCGGACGCGCTGAGCGTCGCCGTCTGTCCATCAGGTGCAACCACGATCATCCGGTCGGGAAGTGAGAGCCGTACGGATCGAATGAGCTCCCGACTGCGAATGCCTGGAAACGTCGGGTCAATCCTCCTCAACCGCGAGTCGTCCATCGTGCTATAGGTTTCGACGAACTCGTTGAGCAGCTGGTCGATTGCCCGGCGGTCAGATGCAAGATCCGGCGTCGGCGCGGGCGTGGGAGCAGGCGGAGGTGACTGTGGAATGGCAGCGGGTGGCGTCGGCGCAGGCCTCCCGGTCTCCTCTGGCGCGGACCGCCGCGGCGGCGTCTGCGGCACGACCGGGGACTCATCTTCCGATGGTGCCGGCGCCGGGCGCGGGGATGCCGGGGATGCCGGTGCCTGTTGGCCCGGCGCATTCGTCGCCGATGGGGAAGCGTTTGGAGAAATCGGTCTCGTCGGCGGTGGGCTGCCTGCCTGCCCGGCGCGTGGCGGTTTCTCCGTCCCCGACGGTGCAATCGGGGACACGTCTGGCGGAGTCGATACCGGAGGATTGGCTCTGACCGGACCCGGGTTGGCGTTCGGGCTTGCTGAATTCGTCGGTGGTTGAGTGTCGATCGGCGGAGTGGTCGGCGGCGAAACGGAACTGACCGGAGTGCTCATTTCTTCGGTCGAAGCCGGCCAGAGCTGCCACGTCCCCCACGCGAGCGCGGCAACAAGGATCAGGCCCGCCACCGTTTGAAGCCGACGGTCGTGGATCGCCCGGTCGATCGCAGCGCGTGTGGCTGCTCTCCGCTCTTCGCGACGTTGTCTGCGTGCCTCCTCTAGACGACGGCGTTCGAGCTCGGCACGTTGCCGTTCTAAATCGGCAATTGCCGGATCGATGGCCGCGTGCGCTGGGGATTCTCGCAGCAGCGCCAATGCCTCGCCATGGCGACCCGCCGCGAAGAGCTGTGTCGCGTTCAGCACCGCTTTGCTTGCAATCGCATCGCGGTTCTCCTGCTCGCGGCGTTCTCGCTCGCGCAGTGCGGCTTCTTCTGCGGCGCGGACTGCGGCTCGCTGCCCCTCCAGCGCCGCATTGCGCGCGCTAATCAGGGTTCGAATGCGCGGGTCTGTCGGCGCCAGCGTCTCCGCCTGTGTCAACAGCGTGAGCGCGGCCTCGTGCTCCTGCGTCTTGCTGGCCCGGCCAATGAGTTCGGAAACGGCTGCCTCGCGTTTACGCGCCTCTTCCTCTCGTCGTCGCGCTTCTTCCTGCTCTCGCCTCCGCGCTTCTTCTTGTCGTCTGGCTGCTTCCTTTTGCCGCACCTCTTCGAGGCGTCTGGCCTCTTCCTCCCGCCTCCTGGCGTCCTGCCGCTGCTGCTCTTCGAGACGTCGCGCCTCCTCTTTTCGTCGCTGTTCTTCGAGGTGCTCGCGCTCGAGAGACGCGGTGCGCTCCGCAATCTGCGCGTGGACGCGAGGGTCACCCGGAGCCAGTGTTGACGCCTCGTTCAAAATCTTGAGCGCCGCCTGGTGATTCTTCGCTTTGCGTGCCCTGGCGAAGAGGTCGTTGAGCGACTCCTCTCGCTTACGCGCTTCCTCCTGGTGTCTCCGCTCCTCAGCCGCCTGTCGTTGGAGTTCCTCCTCACGCCGTCGTGCCTCTTCGACGCGACGCGCTTCTTCCGCACGCCGATCTTCTGCTTCGGCGATTTCCGTTAGCAACTGACGCGCATCGCGATGATCGACTTCGAGCGCGAGCGCCGCATCAGCTGCTTGTTTGGCCCCCTGAAGATCGCCTCCCGCCAGTAGCTCTCTTGCGCGGGACAGGTGTCCTTCGAGTTGACGACTAATCCGCTCTCGTCCCTCGGCCGCGGCCTTCGCGGCAGCGACACGATGGAGAAGCTCCGTGTCCTCCACGGCGCCAACTTCGTCCGCCCTTTTGAGCAGCACCGTCGCTTCAGCGGGCCGGTTTTCCGCGAGGGCTCGTTCGACCCCGATCAGTAGCGTGGCGACTTCCTGCTGTCGGCGGTGTTGTTCGGCTTGTTGCTGGCGTCGCTCTTCGTCCTGCCGTTGTCTCTCGGCCGCTTTTCGCTGCTCCTCGAGCCGTTTCTTCGCCTCGAGTTCCGCGCGCTGCTTCGCCTCTTGTTCCTTTCGCTTCCGTTCGGCTTCCTGCCGACCACGTTCTTCCTGCTCGGCGACCGCAACACGCAACTCAGCGAGCGCCGTCGCCACCAGCGGGTGACCCGACGTGTCGCGATCGAGCAGAGCGATTGCGGCGTATCCGTCTCCATTCGCCAAAAGCTGGCGCGCAGCCTCCACTCGCTTTGTCGCAAGACGATCACGCGCTTCCCGCCGTTGTCGTTCCTGCGCCGCGGCTCCGAGGTCCGAAATTCTGTGGCGCAACGCGGGAATCCGTTCGTCGTCGAGACCGATGCGCGCAGCCTCTTCCAACCGCTCGAGCGCCCTGGTCAGATCCTCGCTGGCGATAAGCGACTCGATCGCAGCAACTGCACCCTCGAGCGCCTGGCGCTTTCGTTCGAGCTCCCGCTTCTGGCGAACGGCGTCTTCGACGGCACCTCGAAGCGATCGCGCAGTTGGTGTCTGGTCCTCGGCAGGGATCGACTCGAGCACAAGCAACGCCTGCTCGAGCTGTCCTTCGTCGAAGGCCGTGCGCGCCTGCGCCACGATCGCAGCGTGCGCCGCCTGGCGCTGCAGCTTGCGGACTTCGCCCAGTGCGTCCGCCACTGCCATCCGCACCGTATCGGAAGGCGGCCTCACGGAGTGGATCGCTTCCGCCGCTTCGTCGAACTTTCCATCTCCGGCGAGCGTGCGTGCCGATCTCAGCTGGTCATATGCGTTCCGCCGCGCGCGCTCGTGCTCACGCTGCGCCTGCAGGCGCGACTTCGCCAATTGTTCGAGCTCGCGCGCTTCCGCCCGATCGGGATCGATCGCGAGCACCTCGTAGACCGCTCGCAGCGCGGTCTCGAATCCGCCCTGTTCGATCGAGGTTCTGGCACGCTCGAGATTGGAATCGATTCGTCGCTCACGCTCGCGTGTCGCTGCGATCTTTTCGGCCGTCGTGCGTACCTCGGCCCGCAACTCGGGTGCACCCTGCGACTCGGGCAGCGTTGCTGCCGACGCCTCTTCCACCAGCGCCGCGGCATCTTCGAGGTGCCCTTCCGCAAGCAGGCGTTGCGCCTCGGCCAGCAGCTGACGAATCGCCTTCGCCTCGATCGCAAACCTGGCTTTGTCGAGCAGGTCGAAGACGCGGGGGCTGTCGGGGTCCGCCATCGCGGCGCGCTCGGCGTGCTGGAGCGCCGCATCGTGATCCCCTCGAGCAAATGCTTCTTGGCCAAACCGCAGGTTGTCCTCAACCTCTTGCCGACGAAGCTTGGCGATCCGTTCGGGATCCAGCACCCTGCGGTCGCTGCCGCGGTCGTCGCTGCTGCGACGTCCGGCCGACGTGGCACCCGGATCCTGCCCGGCATCCTGCAACCGCCGCCTGACGCGAGTGATGTCGCGCCGCATGCTGAGCAGGTCCTGATAGCGCTGATTCGGATCGCGATCGAGCGCCCGCTGCACAATGCCGGCGAGTTCGGGGTCTATGCCGGGGACGCGTTCGGTCAGCGGCACGGGCCCCGCATAGAGAATGCGATGGAGAACGCCACTGTCGATCCAGCCGGGGAAGGCCTGTTCGAGCGCGATGGCTTCGTAGAGGACGGCACCGACCGCAAAGATGTCGCTGCGATGATCGACACCGCTACCCATCGCCTGCTCCGGCGACATGTAGTTGACGGTGCCCATCATCACGCCGTCCTGCGTGATTCCGGCCTTGCCGATACGCGCGATGCCGAAGTCGAGGATCTTCAGGACACCCTCGCCGTCCAACATGATGTTCGCCGGCTTGATGTCGCGATGAATGATGCCTTGCGCATGCGCGTGCCCAAGACCGTCGCAGAGATCCTCGATGAGCGACAGGCGCTTGGTGATCGGCGGCGTCGGAGTGCGGCGTAGGACCTGGTTCAGCGTTTCACCGGCGATGTACTCCATCGCCATGAACGGACGTCCCTGGTCTTCACCGATCTCGTAAACGACGATGATGTTGCGATGACTGAGCCGGGCAACCGATCGTGCCTCGCGTTTGAACCGCTCTCGGAGCTCGGGTTCGTCCTGATGCTCGTCCTTCAGGAGCTTGAGTGCGACGAGGCGATCGAGTCCGGGGTCGCGGGCGAGGTACAAGGATCCCATGCCGCCGGCGCCGAGGCGACGCTGGATCTCGTACTTGCCAATGTGACTAGGCGTCACGGCCTCTGCATCTGCCCCGTTATCACAGGCGGAATCTCTACGAGCTCAGTAAGAGCACACAACCGCGCGTCTAGTATAACCGTGCGGAATTTCGCGGCGACCGATGAAGATCGGCCTCTTTTGGCTCGGATGGAAGGTTCGCGAGACGTGCAGACCGTCCGCGGCGGCCCGTGCTCAATGAGCGTTTACAACGTCATCGTCGCGGTCCATAGGATGAACGCGAGCCAAACGACTGCGACGACAAGACCGGCCCGGGTCCACGCAGACCTCCGGTCCCCGAGTAGAACCGCCGACAGCACAGCCAGTGGGGTCACCACTATGTACACCCACATGGTGGCGAACACCAACAGATCGAATGGGCGGCCCCCCGGTGGTCCCGCACCTGTGCGAAAGGGACCGGCCAGCATAACGAGCGCAACTGCAGCTGTGAGAACGAGTGCGGCGACGACCAACCCGGCACTCAACGTCGGCCGAGTCACGGCCGCGAGACCCCGGAGGCGCACATACCATTCTGGTCACACCGATCATAGTCACCGAGATTGACACGGTAGACAGGGTTGTGAAGACCCGTGCCGGCAAAAACGGGCACGCCGAATGCCTTTGCAAACATCAGCAGCAAGGCGTGGTTGCTACCGACCTTGCAGTGCTGAAGGTGTACAAATCCCCCATTGGCGAATCGCCCCCGAAGCAACAGGAAATACGATTCGTACTTGGAGAATGTGGCGACGTCCACCCAGTCCTCTCCGATCTCGACCCCATCCTCATTGCCATGATCCAGGATGTTCAGTCGCTTGATCGGTTTCTTGCCGGCAGCTCGCCCGACGCTGGACACCATACTCGGGACGTCGCTCATGTAGACCTCGCCGACGCGCGTCGCCGAGGCCGCCCAGCCAACTATGTCCGAGTCGTCGATAACGGTGATCTCACCTTCGGTCATCGCTTCCCCCTTCTCTTTTGGCTTCTCAGGATTCGCGTCCGTGCGCGCATCTACTCGCAAGAGTCGTCGTAGAAGATAACGGAATAGCCGCACGACGCGAACAGGGTAAATCCCACGCGCGCGCACACAGTGCCGACCCTGAAATGTCTCGAGTGCAGCGCATTCAATCACAATCGAGCAGTGCACGACGAAAAAACTGCGCAATCGTCTTCGTTGACAGGGCCCGAAACGGTCGATAAGCTGACCCGGAATCTTTACGATTCAGCACTGCGCCGATTCAGCGAGTAGAAACGGAGCTTCCGCTCATGTCTGGCAGTGACACCGTCCAATCGCTTCTCGTGCGCCGCAAGCTCACACGGGCGATTGCCGAAGCTGTTCGCGCCCAGTTGACCGAGCACCTGAGCATCCTGGCGCCGCTCCTCTGGCCTCAAACCGTGTTCGGCGATCACGTGCAAGGCACGCAGCGAGAGCCGAGTCACAAAGCCGATCTCGCGTTCAAGGAACTGCAGGCGCTGTACGACGCGGTGGCCCCGGTGAAGCCGTTCAATCTCCGGCGCGAGCTCACCCTACCGCTCGCATTCGTCAATCCGAGCCTCGAATTGACACCGCTGGACTACACCTACGCCGCCGAAACACCGTCCGGTGCCAAGCAAATCACGGTGCGATCGCCCCTGACGTGGACCCTGACATACGAGGGATTCTCCCCCATCCGACTGCAGGAGGCCCTCGATCAGAAGATCCGCGGCGACGAGCTTCAGCGATTCATCCTCAGCTACCTCCTTATTCATCTGGTGACGAAACACCGTCCCGGAGTACTGAAGATTCTGCAAGGGCTGCACTTCCCTCTCAGCACACGCCTGGTGCCAGAGTTCGGCGATCTGCCAATGACAAGAATTGAATTCGAGGTCTCGACCGAGCGCCCATCGGACTCCGTAGTGGTCCAGAGCGCGGAGTTGAGCGGAATGGATGCCTTCGAGGAAGTCGTCAAAGCCGAAGACATTTCGCAGCTGCGGGATTCCACGAAGGAGCGGCTGACGGAGATCGCCCGCCAACACCTCCCGCAACCGACCTGAGTCAGACCCGCAATCGCCTGTAGACTGCAGCCACGCATCCGGTAGACTGCACCCGGTCAACACCCGAGCCATCTGAATCCGATAGGGACGTCACATGCCTCAGCAGGTCGTCATGGGTGCGCAACTCGCTTGCAGCTTCGGAACCAGCCCTTCCGCGCTGACCGTGTTGCCAATCAATCGCGTTCGGTGCGGTAACCAGTTCGCGGCCAACATCCAGGACCACAAGCCCATGGTCAATATCATGCCGTTCGGTGCGTGCTTCACGCCTTCGAACCCGATGGTCGCGGCGGCGACGGCGGCGGCACTTGGCGTGCTCACACCGATGCCCTGCATACCCATGACGATGACACCCTGGGTGCCGGGAGCGGTGACAGTCAACATCGCGAGTCAACCGGCGCTGGACAACATCTCGACCTGCAATTGCATGTGGGGCGGGATCGTCTCAGTCCTCTTCCCCGGTCAGGTCACCACCTTCATCCCGTAATGGAGTACGGACGTCTTCGCGTGTTCGGGTCATCGAAGTCGTCGCGCACGCAGGCGCAGCGATCGGTCCCTCTTCTGGAGAGGATGTAATGGCGGAGAAGTTACTCACGATCGGGGTCAATCTGGCGGGCGAAGACCAGGACAAGAAAAAGGAGGAGTTCATTCTCGTCATGGTGAACGGCGTCGAAGGCATCTCGATGCCGTATTCGTATGACGTGAAGTTGTTTCGCAAGAAAGACAAACGCGACATCAGTCCTCAAGAAATCATCAATACCGCAGCAACCATCGAGATCAACAGGGTCGAAGACAAGAACGTTCCGTTTATCAGGACCGGAGTCTTCGAGCACTTTGAGAAGGCGGGCAGAGGGACGAAGGACGATGAGTTCCGCGTGTATACCGCCAAGATCGTCCCGGCCTTCAAGATGCTGGAGAGCGAAGTCTTGTTTCGGGTCTTCGAGAACCAGGATGTCGTCACCATCCTCGACCAGGTGCTGAAGGGCGTCCCCAACCTCTCGATCGACCTGCGACCGTTGCGCGCGGGCGGCGTGACGTTTCCGAAGATGGAGTACTGCGTTCAGTTTGGCGAGAGCACGTTTGCCTTCCTGTCACGCTTGATGGCCCGTTTCGGCATTTACTACTTCTTCGACAGCAAGTTCTTCCTCGGGGGCGAACCGCAGAACGAAACGATGATGTTTGCCATCGATGGATCGAACATCAATCTCGGTTGCCTGGAGGACGAGGTCGACATCGTCGCGGACAAAGAGGCGAGTGACGAGGCCGATGAAAAGACTCGCGTCCGGGTGTTCAACTTCGTGCAACGCTTCGATCCCAGGATGAGATCCTCGACCGCCGGCAATTTCAACGTCCTCGCGCCAACGAAACCGTTTATCGCTGAACGCAAGATCGAGCCGGGCTTCGACCTGGCGAAAGACACACCGGGACCCGCGCATGATTTCCTGCAAGAAGAGTTTCCGGCCCCTTTCGACAACAAAGATGAGGCTTCCGCCTACGTCAGAACTCGCCAGAAGCAAGAAGAGCAGCGCGTCGCGACGATTGCCGGCCGGAGCGGCAATCGTACGTTCATCCCGGGCCGCACGATTCTCATCCGCAAGGATGCGATTCATGTCGCGAAAGACGACACGACGCCCGAACATTCGCTCGAGGGAACAAATTTCCTACTCGAGTGGGTAGGCTTTTCGGCACTGGAGCCGTTCGACAACAAGAAGGTGTGGGAGACCGTCGGCGACTTCGTCCTGGACGTCCTGTTCAAGGGGACGCCTGCCGCCGAGATCACAGGCGGGATCGTGGACAGTCTGCTGAGCGACTATCTCGGTAGTCTGATGGAGTTCGAATTGGGCGAGCAAGAAGAAGCACCAGCGCTCGCTCCCGCCCTGCTCGGCAGCGCCGTCGCGGGTGGCGCTGGTGCTCTGGCCGGAGGTCTCATTCCCGCGATCGTCAAGCTGGTCAATCCGGAGAACAAGACTCGGTTCAGCAACGCGTTCGTGGCCACACTCAGGTCGGAACGTGTACCACCGAAGCTGCCGCGAACCGGACCGCGGCCGAACGCATACGGACCGCACCTCGCGACGGTCATCGGCGACGACGGAACAGATACCGCCAAGGGCGACATCTCCGCCGATGCCTTCGGGCGAGTGCGTGTTCGCTTTCCCTGGGACCTCGGGCCTCGCAGGGAGGGGATATCCGACGACCCGTTCGCGACCGGAAAGAACACGTGCTGGCTGCGGGTCGCGCAAAGCTGGGCCGGCCGGAATTTTGGCACTCAGTTCCTGCCACGTATCGGCCACGAAGTCGTCGTCGAGTTCATCGACGGAGACCCCGAGCGTCCCATCATCATTGGCTCGGTGTACAACGCGGACCTCGGGAAACCCAACCTGCCGTTCGCAGCGTTCAAAGACGGGCCGAAGGATTTCGGGGAGAAGGATCTCCTCGGCCACACGGGGCTCGGGTCTTTCCAACGCAGCGGCGTCAAGACGCAGATCACGCCGGCGTCGAAAGCCAAGCAGGGATTCCACATGCTTCGCTTCGACGATACGCGCGACAGCGAACAGGTGCTCGTGCGATCGCAAGGGCGCTATGACCTGACCGCTTTCCGTCACCACTTCGACACCACGCACGGCAGCCGGCACATTCTGGTCAAGGGAGGGAAAGACGACAAGGGCAACACCCTTGGCGGGTCGAGCTTCACCACGACCGGGGGCGAATACGACCTGCACGTTGGTGGGGATCGCTATGAAGGCATCGAGAAGATCGCAAATCTGACCGTCAAGGCCGACGTCGTCCACGACCTGCAGACGACATCCCAGACGATGGTCGGAACGACGGCCAGCCTGAACGCCCTGAAAATCATCCTGGAGGCGCAGGCCAAGATCACGCTCAAAGTCGGCGGCAGCTTTGTCGTCATCGATCCGTGCGGCGTCTATATCAGCGGACCGATGGTCCAGATCAATTCAGGCGGCGCCGCGGATTCGACGACCGACGCCAGCGTTACGGATCCTGCAGACGCCACACAGGCCGACCCCGGCGAGCCGCCAAACTTCCTCGACCTCCAGCCGAAGGGCGGAGGCGGCGGTGGCAGTCGCAAACGCACGGTCAAGGCCAAGCACGGCTTCGTCTGCAAGATGAACACGGATGGAACGATTCAGGTGACGAAAGGAATCAAGGTCAACGCGAAGGATCCGAACTACGCCTCGGCCGTGGTTGCCGACCTTTCGCTGATGAACAGCACCAAGAACGGAAAGGCACTGATCGACAGTCTCGACAGCAGCGGGAAGTCCGTGACGATCCGGCCGCTGGTACCGGCGCCCACACCATCAAACGCCTTTGCGACACCGACCAACGGCACCGCCGCGGCAAATGGGACAGGCAGCGACTCCACGGTCGACTACAATCCGGGCGACTGGCCCGATCCCACGACACGAACGAAGCCGCCGGGCGACGTGATCCTCTTCCACGAGCTCACCCATGCGGACCACAACGCCAAGGGAACGAACGCCCAGAGTACGACGCGGACAGACAACTTCCACAATGACGAGGAATTCAACACGATCGGGCCCGAGAACAAGTATCGCGATGAGCGCGGTCATCCTCGGCGCAACGACCATACTGACCTGTAGCGCGCCGGGCGCAACGCCTCCTGACGCGAAGGTGCCAGCCATGTCCACAAGTGCCGAACAATCCGTCCGCGATGTCACGCTCGCATGCCAGCCAACCCGCGTCGGGACGAAGCTCTCGTTTCCCTACACCGTGACCAATCGAAGCGAGGCTGACATCTACGTCATGGACGCCGTCGCATCAGTCGATGCCTCGACGGGTCAGCCTACGGTCAATCGTGACAGCACAGTGATCTACCTGATGAACGATGGTCGCGCACATGTCTTGAAAGGCATCGCGCCACTGCCGACCGATCGCACGGTCACCGTCCGGATCATTCCATTTGCCGCGAAAGTGCCGGCCGGAGGCACATTGACCCGCCAGCTCGAAATCCCTCTGCCGCTGGCGGAAACCAGCCCGTATTTTCCGGACTTGCCGCTACGTCAGTACGAACTCGTGGACATCCCCGGCGTGCTCTTCTCCGTGGAGTTCCTGCGCAGCACCGCCGAGGGATTCACCGCCATGCCGGTGGACTTTGCCCCTGACGTGTATCGGGTCTCAGCCAAGAACACGGTCGGAATGACCGAACGCCTCTCGACGTCCTTCCCAACGCAGCGACTGAGCATCATGAAACGCGGGGATGCGTTTCCCCGCCCGGACTAACCGAGGACGGCCCGGACGACGAGCCCATCGACCGGAGTTCCCGATTCCATACGGAGTTCCGCGCGGACGATCTCCGAACGAAATCCTTCCCGCGCCAGTCCTTCTTCGAGGTACCGCCGCGCGTGGCCGTAACGACCGTGCGACTCGATGCAATAGGTTACGGTTCCAGCCTCAGTGGCCTCCTCCACGCTGAAGATAAGGACACCGTTTGGCCTGAGCGCCGTTGCAGCGGCGGCAAACACATCCTCCAGAGCGCCGAAATAGACCAGCGTGTCCGCCGAGACGATGACGTCGAATGCCTCGCGGAATTGTTGGAGGTAGGCCGTCAGCTCGCCTTTGACGAGCTCGTCGTAGACGCCTTTTTCCCGCGCCTGGCCCAGCATCCGGCCGGATAGATCGACCCCGATCAGGCGACGAGCATATGAGGAGATGAGCGGTCCGCACAGCCCGGTGCCGCAGCCGGCGTCCAACACGTCCAGACTCTTCGTTGGTTGAAGACCCGAGTCGGCAAGCATCGCTGCCACCAGTTGAGGCGCCTGATACGACAGATGTGCCAGTTTGCTGTCGAAGCTCGAGGCGAAATCGTCGAAGACTTTTTCGACGTACGCATCCGACGCGCGCGATGGAACATCTTGCCCGGAGCACGCGGCGAGCATGTGTTGGGCGACCGGATTGTCCGGCTCCTCTTTCAACCATTCTTCGAAAATCGCCAGCGCCTTGTCGTTCTCGCCCAGCGTGCGATGCGCAAGCGCCAGCAGACGTCGTGCTTCCGGATGTCGGGGACTGAGCGTCGTGACCTTGCAGTAGCACACGACAGCTTCCTTCGTCCGCTTCAGGCTGGAGAGCAGGACCCCAAGATTGTGATAAGCGTCGATGTGATTCGGGTTCAGCCGAATGGCGGTGCGATACGCCTCTTCGGCCTCGCCCACGTGGCCCTGCGCTCTCAGAATGATCCCGAGGTTGCTGTGAGCATTGGCGTGATCGGGATTGAGCGCTATCGCTTGCCGATATGCGGCAGCCGCCTCGTCGAATCTCCCGAGCGCGCGCAGGATGATGCCGAGATTGTTGTAACAGTCGGGCTGATGGGGGTCTATTGCAAGGCTGCGCTCGATGAGCGCGACGCCTTCTCCGCTTCGACCCTGCTGGTGCGCGAGCACACCGGCATAGTGCAGCGCGTCAACATGATCGGGCAGTACGTCGAACACTTTGCGGTAGACCTGCTCTGCTTCGGCGAGCTGACCGCGTTTCTGGAACGTGATGGCGATCGTCATCGCCTCATCGAGCGTGACCTCGCGCAACGTGGTCGAGGGGTCTTCCATCGCGCTACTCGAATCGATAGTCGAACTCACCATTGGCGACGGCAAGTCGCACTGACGACAGCGGCACTCCAGCCATCGTCCGCGTCAGGAACTCGCGGCTCACGGCGGGAAGCACGGTATTCGTCAGGATGGCGTCGATCATACGTCCGCCACTCTCCACCTCCGTGCACCGGCTCACAATGAGCTTTACCGCCTCGTCGTCATAGCTGAAAGGAATCTTGTGATGCTCGCTCACGCGCTTGGCGATGCGGCCCAACTGCAGACGAACGATGTTCGCCAGCATCGTGTCGTTGAGGGGGTAATACGGGATGACCACGAGTCGCCCCAGCAATGCGGCCGGAAACTTCTTCAAGAGTGGATCGCGCAGCCCTTTTGCGATGCCTTCGGGTTCGGGCAACAGTTCGGGGTCCTTGCACAGGTTCATGATCAGCTCGGTGCCCACATTCGATGTCAGCAGAATGATCGTGTTCTTGAAATCGATTCTGCGCCCCTCACCGTCCTCCATCCAGCCTTTGTCGAAAACCTGAAAGAACAACTCGTGCACATCTGAATGCGCCTTCTCGACTTCATCCAGCAAGACGACGCTGTACGGTCGCCGGCGCACAGCTTCGGTCAGAACGCCGCCCTCGCCGTATCCGACGTATCCGGGAGGCGACCCTTTCAGGGTCGAGACCGTGTGTGCTTCCTGGAACTCGCTCATGTTGATGGTAATGACGTTCTGCTCACCACCGTAGAGCGCTTCGGCCAATGTCAACGCCGTCTCCGTCTTGCCGACGCCCGACGGCCCACAAAGCATGAACACGCCGATCGGCTTGTTCGGGTTATCGAGCTTGGCTCGCGAGGTCTGGATGCGCCGGCCGATCATCTCCAGGGCGTGGCGCTGACCGAGGACACGCTGGCTTAGCGTCTCGGCCAGGTTCAGCACGGCCTCGATCTCGTTCTTGACCATGCGGCCCACCGGCACGCCGGTCCAGTCCTGGACGACCGACGCAACCGCCTGCTCATCGACGCTCGGAAGAATCAGCGGTGACTCACCCTGCAGAGAGGTCAGCTTCGGCTGGAGGTCCCCAAGCTCGCGCAGCAGCTGTTGTCGAATCTCCGCCGTCACGGGCTCGACGGTCGACGGGCTCGCTGCGACTTTCTGAGCCTGAGCGGCGTATTCGAGCTGGCTTCCCGTGCCTTCCACGCGCTCGCTGCCTTTACGCAACTCAGCCCGTATCGCGAGTATGCGATCGACGAGTTCCCGTTCGGACTGCCAGCGCCGCTCCAGCTCGACGCGCCGCTGTTCGGCAACCGCCACCAACCCTTCAGCGTTGTTGCGACGATCGCCGATGGCAATACCGACCGCCTCTTCGCGCCCGATGATCTCCAACTCGGTGCGCAGTCCTTCAATCGAGCGCCGGCAGTCTTCAAGCTGCGCCGGCACTGCGTGCTGACTGACCGCGACTCGCGCGCACGCCGTGTCGAGCAGGCTCACGGCCTTGTCGGGCAACTGTCTGGCAGGAATATAGCGATGCGAGAGTCGCACAGCGGCTTCAAGCGCTTCGTCCAGCACCTGCACGCGATGATGTTTCTCGAGGACTGATGCGACGCCGCGGACCATGAGAATCGCCTTGTCCTCTCCCGGCTCGGCGACCTGCACGACCTGGAAGCGGCGCGTCAGCGCAGGATCTTTCTCGATGTACTTCTTGTACTCGGCCCACGTCGTTGCCGCGATGGTCCGCAATGTGCCGCGGGCAAGCGCGGGCTTGAGCAGGTTGGCCGCATCGCCCGTCCCCTGCGCTCCACCGGCACCGATGAGGGTATGCGCCTCGTCGACGAAGAGGATGATCGGCTTGGGCGAGGCCTGCACTTCGTCGATCACCTGCCGCAAGCGGTTCTCGAACTCGCCCTTCATGCTCGCGCCCGCCTGCAACAGGCCGATGTCGAGCGTATAGAGCGAGACGTCACGCAGCGGCGGTGGAACGTCGCCGCGAACCAGCCTGGTTGCGAATCCCTCGACAACAGCAGTCTTTCCAACACCGGCCTCGCCAGTCAGAATTGGATTGTTCTGGCGCCGCCGCATCAGGATGTCGACGATTTGTCGAATCTCCTCGTCTCGCCCGCTTACCGGATCGATCTGCCCCTTGCGCGCCCGCTCGGTCAGATCGGTGGCAAAGCGCTTGAGCGCCTCCTGCTTGCCCATCGGCGCGGGCGCCATCGCATCGCTCGCCTCACCCGGCGCCGCCAACCTCGAGCCATCGGCGGCCGACAGCTTCTCTTCCGGTGAGCCGGAGACGATCCTCCCGAAGTCATCGGTCAGCGTGTCCAGCTTGATCGATTCGAACTGACGAGAGATGCCAATGAAGGCGTTCCTCAGAGAAGAGGTCTTGAGGATCCCCACCACGAGATGGCCGGTGCGAACCTGCGACTCGCCGAACATCAACGTCGCAAACACCCACCCGCGTTCCACGGCGTTCTCGACATGTGCCGACAGGTCTGAGATCGAACTCGCGCCGCGCGGCAATCGATCGAGCGCCTCGGTCACGTCTTTTGCCAATCGAGACCCGTCGATCTCGAAGTGCCTGACGATGCGGTGGAGATCCGAGTCGGGAGCCTGCAGGATCTGTTGCGTCCAGTGCACCAGCTCCACGTAGGGATTCCCCCGCAGCTTGCAGAAGACGGTGGCGCTCTCGATCGCCTTGTACGCCAGGCTGTTGAGTTTGCCGAACAACGCCGAACGGTTGATCTCACTCATTGCGGCCCCCTCGATGTCATCATGAACGACTCGGCGTTGAGGCAGAGTTCATCCGCATCATTGACGCGCCGACGGTGTCCCAGCCACGTCGTCCATCCGAGGCGCCTGCCGGCGCCCAGCCTCATCTGGGGAACCTGTGCCTTCTCGAGCCTCAACCTCACGTCCCAGTCCAACTCGTGGGTCAAATAGAGCCTTACCCAGTCGACAAGCTTCTTGAGACGTGAACCGCCCGGGAGAAAGCTCTCGTACTCGGCGAGGCCGAAGGGTCCGAGGTGGATCCGAAACTTGTGCTGACGGTCCCACACCTGGCGGCCGAGCACCGCACCCGAACCCACAATCGCACTTTCGCGACCGAGCTGAGAGCGTTCGCGCGGATCGATCGACAGCCAATGGCCGACGAACTCCTCGATGCGGACCGGCACCCGAAAGAAATGACGGAGGATTTTCGTCAGCCCCTCGACGTTTCGGACGTGGCGGATGAGCGACCCGGCATGAAAGAACTTCGCCACATCGGGCACGGCGTCGCGGTCGCGACACGAGGCAGGCGCCAGGCCGAGAAATGATCCGACGAAGAACGCAAAACGGTCCGAGTCGGGTCGATCGCGATTGACGTGCGGCTGCGCCTGGGCCCACGCCTGATAGAAGAGCGCCAGAAATCGATGGTGAAAGATGTCGAGAAAACGGCACAGCGTTGGGTCGCCCTGGTTGTACAGACGGTGGCGCGCGTACTCCGTGATGTGGATCGGTAGTGGGCCATTCGGGCCCAGCAGACCAAACAGCTTCACCTGAAGACGAGGCGGCCGGCCCGCAGACGTCTCAAAGGACGCCAGCGACGCCACGGCAAACGACAGGTCCGGGTCCTGGCCCAACCGGATGGGCTCATCGACCGGACGGAGGGCACGGCCCCATCTCGGCTTCGTGGGGTACAGGCATTCCAGCCGGCGCAGTGTCTGGTAGAAGTCGTACCGGTACGGCGCCTCAGCCAACCCCGCAAGAAAATCTACAGCGTCGGTCTCGTCCCCCACTGTGGCACCCATCGGTTGATATCGCCCCTGGATTCGGATCGCAGGACGGTTTCGGTGAACGAGTTGATCGAGACGTGACGCGCGAAGTACCGATCGAGCACTGCACCAAGAAGGAAGGCGTTGGATCCCTCGAACGCCATCTCATCGACGGACACGCTGATTTCAATCCCGCGGCCGAAGGTCAAAGGCCCGGGCGCCCGCAATCTGCGCACGACACGATTCACCTTCACCGACTTGATGCCGTCGATCTGCCGACGGGCTCCGGCATCGGCGCCGACTGCGTACAAGTGCAACAGGTCGCGCAAGGCCGTTGCGCCTTCCTCCGGCGTCGTGTTCACGAGCGAGAGGTAATTCAGTGCGAGATGGTTGATCGCCCGCCAGGCCACGGCACCGTCCGCCAGAGGACCGTACGGGCGGCTTGGTCCGCTCATCACCTGGATGCTCGCGACTGGTGCGGCCACATCCAGCGACAAGTCGCTCTTGCCAATCCCGATCGGCATATGCAGCACGAGGTCGCGGTTGGTGCACAACGCCTGAATCGAGAGCTGGCGCAAGTCACTGCTGTACGGCGCCTGCCTCGTATCGACGAGCGAGACGAAGACCTCGCTGCCGATGTAGCTGGAGCGGGCGCCTCGACGCTTCTGGGTCGACGATGGCAACCGCGGCTCACGGCGAGTCGTGAAATATCCCGAGTGTTCGTGTTTCTCACTGGTGTACGCCGAATAGAACGGCTGAAACTCCTGCTCGACGTCCTCGCCAACACCGTGTCCCTTGACGCTGGTGACCTCGAAGATCTCGAAGTCCATCGGCCTGGTTCGATCGGGGACGACATGACACTCGTGGACGCTGTCGCTGACGTTGACGCGGTCTACACGCTTGGGAAACAGGTTGATTGCCGGCGTGCAGAACAGCGCCACGTTCGAGGCGTCCACCATGCTCTCGAGTACTGCGTCACCCCGCCCAAACAGCACGACGATCTCGATCTGGTCGGCGTGCGATTTTCGAATGGCACGTGCCAGCCCGGTCAGCTCGAAGAACCGGTATCGCTGCGGAAACGCGAAGTACTCTTGCAGCAACCGATACCCCTCGAACGACCGCACGGTCGCGGGCATCAGCGCTTGATCGTCGGCGAAGCCAACCGGCGTAATGTTCGACGGCGGGAGCCACTCGTGCGACTCGGAGCTCGCCCCCACGACCAGCACACCGAGAGGTGATGCGAGGCACAACTCACAGAGTTTGTTGGCGACGTCGTCCCGTCCGGCCAGATAGAAACACAGACGGTCAAGCGGGATCTGCCCGAAGGTCAGCCCCGCGGTCGTCTCGAGCCGAATCCGCAGGCCGCCTTTGATGCGTTGTCCGTTGGGGAGCGCGTTGAGCGCGAGGTCCGGTGCAAAGGTGAAGTACGTGGCCGAGGAAATCTGGATCGGCCATAGCGTCACGTCCTGCGCAGTACGAAATTCACAGGTCGTCGCGTCGTCCGACGGCAGGGAGGCGCGCAGCGTGCTTCCACGCGCGATGGTTCTGCCGGTTGCCAGGTTGGGGTCCTTCGGCTCTGGTTTGAGTTGCGCGACGAGCATTGATGGCGTCGGAGCCAGGTAATGCGGATGCACGATTTCGAGCAGCGCCTGTGTAAAACGCGGGAACTCGGCGTCCAACTTCAACTGCACTCGCGAGGCCAGGAATGCCACACCCTCGAGCAGCCGCTCGACATACGGGTCGGCGACTTCGAGCCCGCTCATCCCCAGCCGCCCGGCGATCTTCGGAAACTGCTGCGCGAACTCAGCGCCCATCTCGCGCAAGTGCTGCAGCTCGAAGTTGTAGTACTGGAGAAGACGGGGATCCATCAGCCTCGCGACGAAAGGAGATCGGCGATTTCCGCCTTGCCGGTTTCGAGATCGATCTCGGTCCGCACGAGCAGCTCGAGCGGCACGGGCTGAGCCCAGAGCTGACCGCGAATCTCGATGCCGATGACGTTGTGGTGATCGAGCAGGCTGGCGACGACCAGCGCCTTTACCTCGAGCGAGCCTGGCAGAATCCGCGGCTCGAAGTCGAGGATCGC
>Ga0310810_10001518_pt1 | contig 24465 bp, 27 predicted proteins | sample NCmetagenome_FD_207641 | JGI IMG/M metagenome (GOLD analysis project Ga0310810, IMG submission 207641) | Soil microbial communities from experimental microcosm in Duke University, North Carolina, United States - NC | ecosystem: Engineered > Artificial ecosystem > Soil microcosm > Unclassified ... | reverse complement strand
GCGTAGGGGAAGCCGTTGGCCATCGACGCCAGGTTGCCGGAGACCGAGTGACGCTGGCCCCGGCGCGCCGGGATATGGCGGGCCCACCACGCGGTGATCGTCCCGCTGTCGCACGCCACGATCGCGTCGTCACGCAGCCGGATGCCGAGCGCGCGCGCCAGCACCTGCGGCTTCATCGGCGTGTCGTTGCGGGTGCCGCGCTCCTCCATCAGATCGCGCCACGCCTTCATCCCCTCCTGCGCCTTCTCGAGGAAGCCGCGCCCGTCGTGGCGGCGGAGCAGCGGGATCAGCGCCTGGAGGGTCAGCTGGCTGTCGCCGACGAGCCCCGCATCGATCGGGTAGCGCAGGCCGATCCGCATGGGATCGAGATCGATCTGCACCGCGCGGGCCTGGCCGGGCTTCGGGTAGTACTCGATGTACGGGAACGACGTGCCGACCATCAGCAGGGTGTCGCAGTCCTCCAGCGCGTCCTGCGAGGGACGCGTGCCGAGCAGTCCGACCGAGCCGGTCGTGTACGGGCTGTCGTCCGGCACCGCGGCCTTGCCGAGCAGCGCCTTGACGATGGGCGCGCCCAGCAGCTCGGCCAGCGCCTCCAGCTCGTCCGTCGCGTGCAGCGCGCCCTGACCGGCCAGGATCACCACGCGCTCGCCCTCGTTGAGGATCGCGGCGGCCGCCTCCAGATCGTTGGTCTCGGGCAGCTGCGTGGTCCGCGGCGGCGCCTCGGAGGGGCGCGCCTGCACGTTGCGCTTCGATCGATGCTCGCCGGCCGGCATGTCCTGCATGTCGACCGGGATGGTGATGTGGGCGACGCCACGGTAGGTCAGCGCCGTCCGGCACGCGAGGTCGGTGACGCGCTCGACGTGGGAGGGCCCCATCACGCGGCAGTTGTACGTGGCAACGTCCATGAAGAGCTTGTCGAGCTCCACGTCCTGCTGCTGATGCGTGTTGATGAGGTCGTGGAAGGCCAGCCCGGTGATCGCCAGCACCGGCGCCTGGTCCAGCTTGGCGTCGTAGAGCCCGTTGAGCAGGTGGATGCCGCCCGGCCCCGAGGTGGCCAGGCACACGCCGAGCTTGCCGGTGAACTTCGCGTAGCCGCAGGCCATGAACGCCGCGGCCTCCTCATGGCGGACCTGCACGAAGCGGATGTCGTCCTTTCGCTTGCGCAGCGCCTCCATGATGCCGTTGATCCCGTCGCCGGGGAGTCCGAAGACGACGCGCACCCCCCATTCGTACAATCGCTCGACCAGCACGTCCGCGGCCGTCTGGCTCATCGCGCTCCTCCATCTCGATGCGTCGCCGCTGGATTCGCACCGGCAACGTCCTGGATTGGCTGAGGCGGTGCAAGGCGGCTGCCCGCAGCCGTGGACCACGGTTCGCGAACGGTCTCGCGCGGCGTGTAGTCCTTACTCGCGGCGTCGGTGTTCGCTCCGGTCGATGCGCGCCGGCTCACACGCGCTCGCCCGCGCGACGGTATCGCATGTGCAGCGTCACGCCGCGTTCGCACCATCCGAGGTGACACATGCGTGAGATGACGACCTCCGACGTCACGCCGGGCCGGCTTGCCGCCGGCGCCCTCGCCGGTCTGCTCGGTGGCCTCGCCGGAGCGTGGGCGATGAACCAAGTGTCGCCCGTGCTCGGCAAGCTCGGCGAGCTTGCACCGCAGCTCGCCGGCTCGACGCCGCGCGACGTTGAACGCAGGGGCGCCACCGAGCACGCGCGCCCCGAGCTCTCGCACGGCGAGCACGGCGAGCCGCTACCGCGCGTGACGGCGCCGGCGCCGGGCGCCAACGGCGATGCGCCCGGCGGCCGCGAGTCCGAATCCTCCACGGTGAAGGTCGCGCGCACGGTCTCGCGGACCATCGCCGGCCGCGATCTCCGACCGGGCACCGAGGCGGCGGCCGGCAACGCCGTACACTTCGCGTTCGGCGGCGCGCTGGCGACCGCGTACGGCATGCTCGCCGAGATCCTCCCCGAGATCACCGCGGGCCGCGGGCTGCTCTGGGGGCTGGTCGTGTGGGCGGTGGCCGACGAGGCGGCGCTTCCTCTTGTAGGGCTCTCCGGGCCGCCGGGCCGCTACCCGCTATCGACCCATGCGCTGGCCCTCACCGGACACTGCGTGTTCGGCGTCACCACCGAGGTCGTGCGGCGCGCCGTGCATGCGGCCACCGGCACCCTGGCGGCGTGACGTCCTCTCGCACGCGATCAGCGGGGTGTGGCAATCGACGTCACACTTCGGCGAGCGTGTTGCGTCGTCGGTGACGGATTGCGGGCGAATCGGGTGGATGTCGGCGGTCCACTGCTTGCACTGATCCGAAAACCTCCGCCGGCCTCCGGACGCCGGCGGCCCCCAAGCCGATGAACACGATGACCAGGGCGCCGGGGGCTCTGACAGACCTCCTCGAAGAGGCGTTCGATCGCCGCCGGGCGGCGGCATCAACACTGATCGATCAGGCCGGTAACCTCGCGCTCGCGTGCCGCGCACTCGCCGACCGATTCCGCGCCGGCGGCCGTCTCCTCACCTTCGGTATCGGCACCGCGGCGGCCGACGCCCAGCACGTGGCAGTGGAGTTCATGCACCCCGTGATCGTCGGCAAGCGCGCCCTGCCCGCGCTGAGCCTCGCGGGCGATCCGGCGCTGCTGAGTGACGTGGCCGCGCGCGCCGGGGTCGACGAGCTCTTCGCCGCCGGCGTGAACCTCTTCGGCCGGGCCGGCGACATCGCGCTCGGTATCGCGCTCGACGGCCGATGTCCGAGCGTCGCCCGTGGGCTGCGCGCCGCCCGCGGCCAGGGCCTGCTGACCCTCGCGCTGGCCGGCGGCGAGCGGGACGGCGCGGTTCCGCGGGCCGCCGAGCATCGCATCGTCATCGACTCCTCGGATCCCCTCGCGGTGAAGGAGGGCCTCGTCACCGCCTATCACGTGCTCTGGGAGCTCGTGCACGTGTTCCTCGAGGACGCCGCGTGAGGCCCGGCGACGAGCGGTGCGTGACCTGCGGCGACATTGCCGTGACCGCGTGCGTGCTGAGCCTGAGCGGCGACGGCCGGGCTCGCGCGCAGAGCCGCGAGGGCGAGATCGAGATCAACGTCGAGCTGGTCGACGTCGGGGTCGGCGATCGGGTGCTCGTGCACGCCGGCGTGGCGATCGCGGTCACGCCGTGAGCACGCGCCCCGCTGCCGACGCCCTCTATCCCTTCCTGACCGCCACTCCCCGAGACCCCGACGCGCTGCTGCAGGACGTCCGCCGATCCACCCAGGCCAAGGCCCGCGAGATCGTGGCCTTGCGCGAGCGGCTCCGGGTGGAGCTGGCGGACGCGCTGCGCTCGGCCGCGGTGCGGCTGGCCGAGGCGGTGGCCGCCGGCGGCCGCGTGTTCGCGTTCGGCAACGGCGGCAGCGCCACCGATGCCCAGGCGGTGGCGGCGCTCTTCGCCTGCCCGCCGCGCGGCCGTCCGGTACCGGCGCTGGCACTGCCGGCCGACGTGGCGACGGTCACCGCGCTCGCCAACGACGTCGGCTTCGACGTCGTCTACGCGCGCCAGCTCGCCGCGCTGGCCGCGCCGGGCGACGTCGCGGTCGCGCTCTCGACCAGCGGCAGCTCCGGCAACGTGATCCGCGCGCTGGAGGAGGCGCGGCGGCGCGGGATCCTCACCATCGGCCTGGCGGGCTACGACGGCGGGCGGATGGCGGAGTCCGGGCTCGTCGATCACCTGCTGGTGGTGCCCTCGACGTCGGTCCATCGCATCCAGGAAGCGCAGACGACGATCTACCAGGTCCTGTGGGAACTCATGCAGGCGGCGCTCGCCGGGAGGTCACTGAGATGAGCGACGTGCACGTGCTATGGACGTCCGAGGGACTGAGCTGTGACGGCGACACCGTCTCGGTGACGGCCGCCATGCAGCCGGCGCTCGAGGACGTGCTGCTCGGGCTGATCCCGGGCCTGCCCAAGGTCCACCTGCACAACAAGGTCCTCTCCCCCACGCTCGGCGGGGCCGAGTTCATGGCACCGTTCCATCAAGCCGCGCGGGGCGAGCTCGATCCCTTCGTGCTGGTCGTCGAGGGCTCCATCCCCAACGAGCAGATCAACGGCGATGGTTACTGGACCTCGATGGGCAACGACCCGGCGACGGGCGAGCCGATCACCCTCAACACCTGGCTCGACCGGCTCGCGCCACGCGCCTGGGCGGTGGTGGCGGTCGGCACCTGCGCGACCTACGGCGGCATCCACGCCATGGCCGGCAACCCGACCGGGTGCATGGGCCTGGCGGACTACCTCGGCTGGGGCTTCCGCTCCACGGCCGGCATCCCGATCGTGAACATCCCCGGCTGTCCGGTGCAGCCCGACAACTTCATGGAGACCCTGACGTGGCTGCTCTACCAGGCCGCCGGGATGGCGCCGATGATCCCGCTCGACCACGCGCTGCGACCGCAGTGGCTCTTCGGCAAGACCGTCCACGAGGGCTGTGACCGCGCCGGCTACTACGAGCAGGGCGACTTCGCGGCCGACTACAACTCGCCGAAGTGCCTGGTGAAGGCCGGCTGCTGGGGACCGGTCGTCAACTGCAACGTCCCCAAGCGGGGCTGGATGAACGGCATCGGCGGCTGTCCCAACGTGGGCGGCATCTGCATCGGCTGCACGATGCCGGGCTTCCCCGACAAGTTCATGCCGTTCATGGACGAGCCGCCGGGGGCGACGCTCTCCTCCACGCTCATCAACGCCTACGGCCCGTTCATCCGCGCGATGCGCGGCATCACCAACCGCACCGTCAATCGCGAGCCCCGCTGGCGCCACAACCGCCCCGAGCTGACCGCCGGATACCAGCCGCGCTGGCCGAACTGACCGGCGACCGCGGAAGAAGGACAAGGACGCGATGGCCATCACGCACGACCGCCCGAGCAGCACGCCCCGCACGCTCACCGAGATGTCCTGGGACCCGATCACCCGCATCGTCGGCAACCTCGGCATCTACACGAAGATCGACTTCGACAACCAGGAGGTCGTGGAGTGCAAGAGCACCTCCTCGATCTTCCGCGGCTACTCGGTCTTCATGAAGGGCAAGGACCCCCGCGACGCCCACTTCATCACCAGCCGCATCTGCGGCATCTGCGGCGACAACCACGCCACCTGCTCGGTCTACGCCCAGAACATGGCCTACGGCGTCAAGCCGCCGCCGCTGGCGGACTGGATCATCAACCTCGGCGAGGCGGCCGAGTTCATGTTCGATCACACGATCTTCCAGGACAACCTGGTGTTCGTCGACTTCTGCGAGCAGATGGTGAAGGCCACGAACCCCGGCCTCCTGGCCCGGGCCGAGCGCACCGATGCGCCGCACGCCAACATCCACGGCTTCCGCACCATCGCCGACATCATGCGCGCCTTCAACCCCTTCTCGGGCCAGCTGTACCTGGAGGCGCTGCAGGTCAGCCGGACCACCCGCGAGATGATCTGCCTCATGGAGGGCCGCCACGTCCATCCCTCCACGCTCTATCCGGGCGGGGTGGGCACCGTGGCCACGCCGCAGGTGTTCACGGACTACCTCTCGCGCCTGCTCCGCGTGCTCGACTTCATCAAGCGCGCCGTGCCGCTCAACGACGACGTGTTCGACTTCTTCTACGAGGCCCTGCCCGGCTACGAGGAGGTCGGCAAGCGCCGCACCCTGCTGGGCTGCTGGGGCTCGTTCCAGAACCCCGACGTCGTCGATTACGACTACCGGCACATGAACGAGTGGGGGCGCGCCGCCTTCGTCACGCCGGGCATCGTGGTGGACGGCCGGCTCATCACGACCAACCTGATCGACATCAACCTCGGCATCCGCATCATGCTCGGCAGCTCCTACTACCAGGACTGGATCGGCGAGGAGATGTTCGTCACGCGCGATCCGCTCGGCAACGCGATCGATCCGCGCCATCCCTGGAACCAGACGACCCTGCCCCGGCCGCAGAAGCGCGACCTCGAGCACGGCAAGTACTCGTGGGTGATGAGCCCGCGCTGGTATCACCAGGCGACCCGCGAGCACCTGGCGCTCGACACCGGCGGCGGGGCGCTGGCCCGGCTGTGGGCCACCGCGCTGGCCGGGATCGTCAACACGCCGTACGTGAAGGCGACCGGCCAGAGCGTGAGGATCGCGCTGCCCCGCAGCGCGCAGCTGCCGGAGACCGAGTTCGAGTGGCGGGTGCCGCGCTGGTCCAACACCATCGAGCGCGACCGCGCGCGCATGTACTTCGTGGCCTACGCCGCGGCCATGGCCGTCTTCTTCCTCGACAAGGCGCTCGCCGAGGTCCGGGCCGGGCGCACCAAGGTCTTCGAGGACTTCACCGTGCCCGACGACGCCATCGGCTGCGGCTTCCACGAGGCCGTGCGTGGCGTGCTGTCGCATCACCTGGTCATCCGCGACGGCAAGATCGCCAACTACCATCCCTATCCGCCGACGCCCTGGAACGCCAGCCCCCGCGACAGCTTCGGCACGCCCGGCCCCTACGAGGACGCCGTGCAGGGGCTCAAGATCTTCGAGGAGAACGGGCGGGACAGCTTCAAGGGCATCGACATCATGCGGACGGTGCGGAGCTTCGATCCCTGCCTGCCCTGTGGCGTGCACATGTACCTCGGACAGGGCAAGACGCTCGAGACCGTGCACTCGCCGATGTTCGGCCTGACGGCGTGAGGGCGGCATGCGCCTGACCGACGCCGAGGCTCGCGAGTGCGCCGCGCAGGTGGAGTCGTGCCTGGCCAGGCTGGACACCGTCGACGAGGCCGCGCGGAGCGTGGCCACCGAGGCGGTGCAGGCCATCGTCGCGCTGTACGGCGAGGCGCTGGCCCGGCTCGTGCCGCACGTCCCGGCCGCCCTGCTGACGGGCGATGACGTGATCGCTCACGTCTTGCTGCTGCACGGCCTGCATCCGATCGACCTCGAGGCGCGCGTGGCCGGAGCCCTCGCGACCGTGCGAGCGACCCTGGCGCGGCAGGGCGCGGAGATCACGCTGCAGGAGGTCGGCGAGCGGCGCGTCCGGGTGATCCTGCGCGCCGGCGGGTGCTCGGCCCAGTCGCTGCGGGCCGCCGTCGAGGAGGCCATCCGCACGGTGGCTCCCGACCTCGACACGCTCGAGATCGAGACGGCCGCGCCGCCACCACCACTGATCGCGCCCGAGTCGATCCGGCTGCGCGCGCCGCGCCCGGCCGACGCCCAGGCCTTGCGATGACGCTCCCCGATCAGGCCGCTGGCTCGCGGCTCCATCAACTGGTCCGGGCGCCGGTGGCAGGCCGGGCCCCGGTGGTGGCGCCGCCCGAGCGTGAGCGCTGCGATCTCTGCGGCGAGCCGGTCGCCGAGACGCACGCTCACCTGCTCGATCTGGGGCCGCGCGCCGTCCTCTGTGCCTGTCGCGCCTGCGCCATGCTCTTCGATCACCACGAGGCGGGCGGCCGCCGCTATCGTCTGGTGCCGCGCCGCTGCCGTCGCCTGGCCGGCCTCGACATCGACGAGGCCGCGTGGGCGGCGCTGGACGTGCCCGTCACGTTGACCTTCCTGGTGCGCATCGCCGACCTCGATCGGATCGTCGCCTTCTGCCCGAGCCCGCTCGGCCTGACGGACGCGCGGGTCAACGAGGCCGCGTGGTCGCGGCTGCGCGCGGCCCATCCCGAGATCGAGGACATCGCGGACGACGTCGAGGCGCTGCTGGTCCATCGCGCCCAGGGTGCGCGCGAGCACTGGCTGGCCCCGATCGACGTCTGCTTCCGGCTGGCCGCCCTGGTGCGCACGCGCTGGCGCGGCCTGAGCGGCGGCCGCGAGGTCTGGGACGAGATCGCCCGCTTCTTCGCCACGTTGACCGAGCACCCGCAACGCTGATCGACACCAGAAAGGGGTTGCCGATGGCCAGGGTTCACACGATCCGCGTCGGACGTTCCGACGTCGCGGCCTCCAAGCCCTCGCACACGCCCGGGGTTCGCGAGGGCAATGCCGACGGGCGCTATGCGACGCAGGCCGGGCACCATGCGGACGGAACGTCGGGTGCGCGCCGGTCGACCGGCGTGAACGCGGCCGCCGCCGAGCCCATCGATCCGCGCAGCCCGAACCTCTCGCCGGCCTGAGCGATGCCCGACACCGGCGTCCCCGAGCTGGCCTTCACGGCCCAGGCGATCGCTCCGCTGGCCCACGCCGCGACCCCGGCGCTGGGCCTCACCCTGGACATCCGGCGCACCGCCGGCCCGGCGGTGCAGGCGCTGGCGCTGCACGTCGAGGTCCGCATCGCCCTGGCCCGTCGCGCCCACGACGACAACACCCGTCGCCGGCTCGCCGAGCTGTTCGGCGCACCCGCGCAGTGGCACGCCGCGCCGCGGGCCCTGACGTGGCTGAACGCGAGCGTCGGCGTCCCGGCCTTCGAGCCGGCCACGACCGTGGTCGTGCCCCTGCCCTGCACCTACGACTTCGACGTCACGGCCACCAAGTACTTCCACGCCCTGCCGGCCGGCGAGATCCCGCTGGACCTGCTCTTCACCGGCAGCGTCTTCTACACCACCGACGACGGCCGCCTGCGCACCGCGCGGCTGCCCTGGGACCGCGAGGCGAGCTTCGACATGCCGGTGCGGACGTGGCGGGAGCTGATGGATCGCTACTTCGCCGACCGCGTCTGGATGCGGCTGCCGCGCGAGACCTTCGATCGTCTCTGGGCCTATCGCACGCGTCACGCGCTGCCCACGTGGGAGCACGTGCTGGACGCGCTCCTGCACGAGCACGAGGCGGAGGCGACACCGTGGATGCGGTGAGGCGCATCGCCGACGCCGTGCTCTACGAGGGCCACGTGCTGTGGCCGTACCGTCGCTCCGCGCTCAAGAACCGCGAGCGCTGGACCTTCGGTCGTCTCCATCCCCAGGGCCACGGCGAGGCGACGACCTTGCAGGCCCAGCTGCTGCTGGAGACCGATCGAGTGGCTCGCCTCGACGTGACCCTGCGGTTCCTGCACCTGGTCGAGCGCCGCGTGCACCGGCGGACGCCGGCTGGAATGCAGCCCGTCGACACGCTCGACGTCGAGGGCCAGCGTTACCTGAGCTGGGACGAGGCGACGGAGCGGAGCATCGAGCTCCACACGCAGCTGCCCGGCGCGCCGGCGCACGAGAGCTTCGACATCCCCGCCGGCGGAGAGGACGAGCCACTGCTCGACCGCCACGAGGCCCTCGCCGGCCTGCTGGGACGACGCTGGCGCGCGCTGCACGGCGCCATCGCCGTCTCCGGTGAGGTCGAGGAGCCGGGGCTGGTGCGCGTGACCGTGACGGTGACGAACACCACGCGGTGGACGCGGGAGACCTCGCCGCTCGCCTCGACCTTGCTGGCCGCCCACCTCGTCCTGATCGCCGGCGACGGCGCCCGGTGGGTGTCGCTCACCGATGCGCCGCGGCGGTGGCAGCCGGCCGCCGCCGCATGCGTGAACGTCGGGACCTGGCCGGTCCTGGTCGGCGAGCCCGGTGACCGCTCGACGATGCTGGCCGCACCGATCGTGCTCTACGACTACCCGCAGATCGCGCCCGAGAGCCCGGGCGACTTCTTCGACGCGACGGAGATCGATCAGATGCTCGTGCTGAACGTGCTGGGCCTGACCGAGGAGGAGCGCCGCGAGGTGGCCGCCTCCGATCCGCGGGCCCGCGAGATCGTGGAGCGCTGCGCCGCGCTCTCGAAAGAGGACGTCCTGCGCCTGCACGGCACGCTGCGCGATCCGCGCGCGAGGGGCGGAGCGTGAGCGCCACCTGGTTCGACGACGACCGGGCTCGACCGGCGCCGGAGACGATCGCCGTCGCCGGCGTGCAGCTGGGCCGCGGCAGTCGCGTGCGGCTGCAGCCTCGGGCGAGCGCGGATCCGTTCGACCTCACCCTGGCGGGCCGTATCGCCGTCGTGGCCGGGATCGAGCAGGACCACGACGACCGGGTGCAGGTCGCCGTCACGCTCGAGGACAGCCAGGGACGCTCGCTCGGCGGCGGCGCCCAGCTCGGCCACCGCTTCTTCTTCTCGCCCGAGGAGCTGGAGCCGCTGCCCGCGGTGCCCCGCATCCTGGTCGCCGGCATCGGCAATATCTTCCTGGCCGACGACGGCTTCGGCGTGGCGGTTGCCCAGCGGCTGCTCGCGCGCGCGCAGCCGGCGGGCGTCGCCGTCGTCGACGTCGGCATCCGTGGCCTCGATCTCGCCTACACGCTGCAGGAGGGCTGGGACGCCGTGATCCTGATCGACGCCGCTCCGCGCGGCGAGGTGCCGGGCACCCTCTCGGTCGTCGAGCCCGCCCTCGACGCCGCGGACGGCCGCGCCCCCGACGCCCACGCGATGGATCCCGTCCACGTCCTGCGCCTGGCCGCCCGGCTCGGTACCGTGCCGGCGCGCGTGCGGCTCATCGCCTGCGAGCCCGCCACCGTCACACCGGTCAGCGAGACGCAGATCGCCGCCGAGCTCAGCGAGCGGGTGCGCGCGGCGATCGAGCCGGCGGTGGCGCTGGTCGAGCGGCTCGTGCGCGAGCTGCAGGACGAACCCACCACCCTCGCCGAGGAGGCGCACCCATGAAGTGGATCGTGGCCGTCATCGCCGTCGCCGCCGCCATGCTGCTCGCCCGCGAGATTCCGTCCATCGTGCGCTACGTGAAGATCGAGACGATGTGACGCCATGTGCCTGGCCATTCCCGGGCGGGTGCTGGCGCTCGATCCGGCCGGCGGCGAGATCGCGCGGGTCGACGTGGTGGGCGTGACGCGGTCGGTGAACCTGGCGCTGGTCCAGGCCGAGGGTGTCGCGCCCGGCGACTGGGTGCTCATCCACGTCGGCTTCGCGATGGCGAAGATCGACGAGGCGGAGGCGCGCGCCACGCTGGAGGCGCTGCGCGGCATGGGACAGATCTGGGACGACGAGCTCGACGCGCTGCGCGCCGGTCCCGGGAGCGGGTGACGTGCGCTTCGTCGACGAGTTCCGCGACCCGGCCATGGCCCGGGCGCTGGCCCGCGAGATCGCCGCGCGCGTGGTGCCGGGGCGGCGCTACGCGTTCATGGAGGTGTGCGGCGGCCACACCCACACCATCTACAAGCACGGCATCGAGGACTACCTGCCGCCGGCGATCACGCTCGTCCACGGCCCCGGCTGTCCGGTGTGCGTGATCCCGATGGGCCGCGTGGACGACGCCATGCACATCGCCGCGCAGCCCGGCGTCATCCTCACCTGCTTCGGCGACATGCTGCGGGTGCCGGGCGGCCACGGCTCGTTCCTCGACGCCAAGGCGCAGGGGGCGGACATCCGCATGGTCTATTCACCGCTGGATGCGCTGAAGCTCGCGCGCGGGCATCCCGACCGTCGCGTCGTCTTCATGGCCATCGGCTTCGAGACCACGGCGCCCTCCACCGCGCTGACCCTGCTGCACGCTCGCGCCGAGGGTGTGACGAACTTCTCGGTCTTCTGCAACCACGTGACGATCCTGCCCGCGATCAAGGCCATCCTCGACTCGCCGGATCTGCGGCTGGATGGCTTCCTCGGCCCCGGTCACGTCTCCACGGTGATCGGCTGCGAGCCGTATCGCTTCATCACCCAACGGTTCGGCAAGCCGCTGGTGGTCGCCGGCTTCGAGCCGCTCGACATCCTGCACGCGGTGGCGCTGCTGCTGCGCCAGCTCGGCGAGGGCCGCTGCGAGGTGGAGAACCAGTACGGACGCGCCGTCACCTGGAGCGGCAACGGCCGCGCGGTCGAGGCCATCACGCGTGTGATGGAGCTGCGGCCCCACTTCGAGTGGCGCGGGCTCGGCTTCATCGCGCACTCCGCGCTGCGGCTGCGCGAGGAGTTCGCGGCCTTCGACGCCGAGCGGCTCTTCGAGATCCCCGGCGTGCGCGTCGCCGATCCCAAGGCCTGTCAGTGCGGCGAGGTGCTCAAGGGCGTGCTGCGACCCTGGGAGTGCAAGGTGTTCGGCACCGCGTGCACGCCGGAGACGCCGATCGGCACGTGCATGGTCTCCTCGGAGGGCGCCTGCGCCGCGTACTACAACTACGGCCGCTTCCAGCGCCAGCGCGTGATGGCCGCGCACTCCGCGTGAGCGCCGAGCAGGAGGTGCTCGAGCGGATCGCGCGCGCCCGGCGCCGCGCCCCGCGCCTGCGCGAGGAGCGCATCACCATGGCCCACGGCGCCGGCGGCAAGGCCACCCAGACGCTCGTCGAGGCGCTCTTCCTGGAGGCCTTCCGCGACCCGCTGCTGGCCAGGCTCGAGGACCAGGCGGTGCTCGGGCTCGGCGCCCAGCGGCTGGCCTTCACGACCGATGCCTTCGTCGTCTCGCCGCTGTTCTTCCCCGGCGGCTGCATCGGCGATCTCGCGGTCAACGGCACGCTCAACGACCTGGCCGTCGGCGGGGCCCGTCCCCAGTTCCTCTCGGCGAGCTTCATCGTCGAGGAGGGGTTTGCCGTCGCCGACCTGCGCCGGATCGCCGCGGCGATGGCCGCCGCCGCCGACGCCGCGGGCGCGCGCATCGTCACCGGCGACACGAAGGTGGTCCAGCGCGGCAAGGGCGACGGCTGCTACGTCACGACGGCCGGCGTCGGGCTCGTCGAGCGCGACGTCACCCTGGGCGCGGCCACCGTGCGCTCCGGCGATGCCGTGCTGGTCTCCGGGCCCATCGGCGATCACGGCATCACGATCATGCTCGCCCGCGGCGACCTCGATCTGGCTGCCGATGACCTGCTCTCCGACACCGCGTGTCTCTGGCCGCTCGTCGACGACCTGCTGGAGGTAGCACCGGGCGTGCGCTGTCTGCGCGACGCCACCCGCGGCGGCGTGGCCACGATCCTCAACGAGATCGCCACCGCCGCCCAGGTGGGGGTGGTCGTCGAGGAGGGCGCCGTCCCGGTGCGGGACAGCGTGCGCGGGGCGTGCGAGCTGCTCGGCATCGATCCGCTGTACGTGGCCTGCGAGGGACGGATGGTCGTCGTCGTCGACGGCGCCGACGCCGAACCGGCGCTGGCCGCGCTGTCACGACATGCGCTGGGCCGCGGCGCGGCGCGCATCGGCACCGTCGGGGACGAGCCGCCCGGGCTGGTGCTGCTGCGCACCCAGTTCGGCGGCACGCGCATCGTCGATCTGCTCGTCGGCGATCCGCTTCCGCGCATCTGCTGACGATGCACGAGCTGAGCATCGCCCAGGCGATCGTGGACACGATCGGCGAGGCCGTCGCCGACGGCCGGGTGACCCGCGTGGAGATCGAGGTGGGTGCCCTCGCGATGGTCGTGCCGGAGTCGCTCCGCTTCTGCTTCGACCTGGCGGCGGCCGGCACGGCGCTGGCCGACGCGGAGCTGACGATCGTGCAGACGCCGGGCCGCGGCCGCTGCCGCGTGTGCGGCGAGGAGGTCGCACTGGCCGACCCGTTCGCGCGCTGCGACTGCGGCAGCGGGGCGCTCGACTGGCTGGGCGGCGACGCCCTCAGGATCAAGACGGTGGAGGTGGCCTGACATGTGTGCAACCTGCGGCTGCTCGTCCGAGCACGCCCTCGACCGGGACCCCGCGCACCCCCACGGGGCGCACGATCACGGGCCCGATCACGCCCACGCTCACGCGCATCCGCCCGAGACGCCGCAGACCTCCACCGCCGGCGGAGATGGCCGGAAGCCCCGGCTCATCGCCCTCGAGCGCGATGTGCTCGCGCGCAACGATCACCTGGCCGCCCACAATCGCGGCTGGCTGGCCGGCCGCGGCGTGTTCGCGATCAACCTCATGGGCTCGCCGGGCGCCGGCAAGACGGCGCTGCTCGAGGCCACCGTGCGCGTGCTCGACGGCCGCGCCACCGTGGACGTCGTCGAGGGCGATCAGGCCACGGCCCACGACGCCGAGCGCATGCGCGCCGCCGGCGTGCGTGCGCTGCAGATCAACACCGGCACCACCTGTCACCTGGACGCGGCGATGATCGGCCGCGCGCTGGCCGAGCTGGATCCCGCGCCCGCCACCTTGCTGGCGATCGAGAACGTCGGCAACCTCGTGTGCCCGGCCCTGTTCGACCTGGGTGAGCACGCGCGCGTCGTGGTCGTCTCGGTGACCGAGGGCGACGACAAGCCCGAGAAGTATCCGCACATGTTCCGCGCCGCCGACGTCCTGGTCCTGAACAAGCTCGACCTGCTCCCCCACGTGCGCTTCGACGTGGAGCGCTGCCTGGCCCGGGCCCTCGAGCTCAACCCTCACCTGCGCGTGTTCCGGACCGCGGCCACCCGCGGGGACGGGCTCGAGCCGTGGTGCGCGTGGCTGCTCGAGGGCGCGCGGGGTGCCGGCGCTCAGGCCACGCGGGCTGCCACCACCGCCTGACCCAGGCTGACGCCGCCGTCGTTGGGCGGCACGCGGCGGTGGCGCAGCACGCGGAAGCCCTCGCCGTCCAGGCGCTCGATCGCGCGCGCCAGCAGCCGCGCGTTCTGGAAGACGCCACCGGAGAGTGCGACGGCATCGAGCCCCGAGCGCTCGCGAGCGGCCCGGCAGCCGCCGACGATCGCCTCCGCGAGGCTCTCGTGGAACCGCGCCGCGATCAGGGCTCGACCGGTGCCCGCGATGACGTCGGCGGCGACGGCCCGGATCAGGCCCGCGCCGTCCAGCTCGAAGCCGTCCCCGACGAGACGGATCTCGATCGGATAGGGCGTGGCCGGCAGGTCGCCAGCGAGCTGCTCGAGCTCGATCGCTGCCTGTCCCTCGTAGGAGACGCGATCGCGGACGTCGAGGATGGCCGCGACGGCGTCGAACAGGCGCCCGGCGCTCGAGGTCAGCGGCGCGTGCGCGCCGCCGAGCTCGACCACGGCACGCCACACCCCGACATGCCGGGCGTGGACGCCGAGGGCGATCTCGCCGCCCTCGAAGGCGCGGTGCAGGTAGGCGGCCGCCATGCGCCACGGCTCGCGGATGGCCGCACTCCCGCCCGGCATCGGCACGGTCGCGAGATGGCCCACCCGGGTGAACGCGGCGAGATCGGCGACGAGGAACTCGCCGCCCCACAGCGTCCCGTCGGTGCCGTAGCCGAGACCGTCGAGCGCCACGCCGATGACCGGGCCCGTCTCGCCGTTGTCGGCCAGGCAGGCGGCGACGTGCGCGTGGTGGTGCTGCACGCCCACCAGGCGCTCGCCCCGCTCCCGCGCCCACTTCGTGGAGAGGTACTCGGGATGCAGGTCGTGGGCGATCACCTCCGGCGTGACGTCGAAGAGCCGGCCCAGGTGCTCGATGGCCTGGGTGAATGCCGCGAAGGTCTCGTAGTGCTCCAGATCGCCGAGATGGTGCGAGAGGAACGCGTGACGCCCGCGGGCCAGGCACACCGTGCTCTTGAGCTCGGCGCCGCAGGCGAGCACCGCACGCGGCAGCACCCACGGCAGGGTGATCGGCCGGGGCGCGTAGCCGCGCGCCCGTCGGACCAGCTGCGGCGCCGCCGCCACGACGCGCACCACGCTGTCGTCGGTGCGAATGTGGATCGAGCGATCGTGCGTCAGCCACAGGTCGGCGATGTCCCGCAGGCGCTCGCCGGCCTCGGCGTCGCGGTAGGCGATCGGCTCGTCGGAGCGGTTGCCGCTCGTGAGCACGATCGGCGCGCCGACCTCGTGGAGCAGGAGATGATGCAGCGGCGTGTACGGCAGCATCACGCCGAGCCACGCATTGCCGGGCGCAACGGAGGCGGCCAGCCCGGCACCGGGGCGATGGCGGAGCAGGACGATGGGCCGCTCGACGCCGGTCAGCAGCTCGGCTGCGGTGGCGTCCACCTCGACCAGCGTCCGCGCACTGTCCAGGCCGGCGGCCATCACCGCGAAGGGCTTCTCCTCGCGGTGCTTGCGCGAGCGGAGGCGCGCCACCGCGGCCTCGTCCTGGGCGGCGACCGCAAGGTGATAGCCACCCAGCCCCTTGACGGCGACGATGCGGCCGGCACGGATCGCCGCCGCCGCGCGAGCGAGCGGGTCGCCGTCCAGGGTCCGGCCATCGGCGTCGTGCAGGCGCAGCCGGGGACCGCAGGCGGGGCACGCGATGGGCTCGGCGTGGAAGCGCCGGTCGGCGGGGTCCGCGTACTCGCGCGCGCAGTCGCCGCACATCGCGAAGGCCGCCATGGTCGTGGCGGCGCGGTCGTAGGGAACGTCGCGGGCGATGGTGAAGCGCGGGCCGCACGCGCTGCAGCTCGTGAACGGGTAGCGGTAGCGCCGCGCGGTCGGATCGAGGACCTCGCGCCGGCACGCCTCGCAGGTGGCGATGTCCGGCGTCACCAGCGCCGTGTGGCCGGCCGAGACGATGCTCGGGCCGATCACGAACGCGGCATCGTCGGCGAGCGGGAGCGTGTCCACCGAGACGGTCTCGACCACGGCCGCCGGCGGCGCCTCGAGCGGCAGGCGCTCGAGGAAGCGGGCGAGACGATCGGGCGCTCCCTGGACCTCGATGCTGACGCCGGCCGCGTCGTTTACCACTCGCCCGGTGAGGTCGAGCGAGCGGGCCAGGCCGTGAACGAAGGGCCGGAAGCCCACGCCCTGCACCACTCCCTCGACGCGAATCCCGAGTCGTGCCGGCACCGCGACAGCGTCCTGCGTCTGCGCCACTCCGTCCTCCTCCGCCGTCACGCCACCGGGCCCGCTCGACGGCCGGGCGAGCGTGCGAGCGCGGTGCCAGCGGCCACATGATCGGCTTCTCGGTAGGAAAACTTTTACCCAGATGGCGGCGCGCCATTCGGGGCTACTCTTGAGTCGATGTCCAACCAGTCCATGAGTGAGGCCGCGCGCCTGGCCGCGATCGTCGACTCCTCCGACGATGCGATCGTGGGCAAGACTCTCGAGGGCATCATCACGAGCTGGAATCGCGCCGCCGAGCGCATGTTCGGCTGGACCGCCGCCGAGGCGATTGGCCGGTCCATCACGCTGATCATTCCCGCGACCCGGCTCGCCGAGGAGGACATGGTGCTCGGGCGGATCCGGCAAGGCGACCGGGTCGATCACTTCGACACCGTGCGCGTGAAGAAGGACGGAACGCTCGTGGACGTCTCGTTGACGATCTCGCCGGTGCGAGACACCGACGGCCGCATCATCGGGGCGTCCAAGATCGCGCGCGACATCACGGCGCGTCGGCGTCTCGAGGCAGAGCACGACGAGCTGCTGGCCCGGGAGCGGAGCGCGCGCGAGGAGGCGCAGGCGGCCACGCGGGTACGGGATGAATTTCTCGCAACCCTGTCGCACGAGCTGCGCACGCCGCTGCACGCGATCGTGGGCTGGGCGCGGATGCTCCAGCACGGGATACTCGACGAGCCGACGACGCGGCACGCCAGCGACGTCATCCTGCGCAACGCCGAGATGCAGTCCAAGCTCATCGAGGACCTGCTGGACTTCGGTCGCATCCACAGCGGCAAGCTCCGGCTGGACCTCGGCCCCGTCTATCCCTTCGACGTGGTGACCGCCGCCCTGGACTCCGTCCAGCCAGCGGCCGAGGCGAAGAGGATCACGATCCACACGGAGATGGATCCGCGGGCGGGGCCGGTGCGCGCCGACGCTGCCCGGCTGCAGCAGGTCATGTGGAACCTGCTCATGAACGCGGTCAAGTTCACGCCGGAGACCGGCAACATCTACGTCAATCTCTGCCGCCTCGGCTCGCGCGCGGAGATCGTCGTGGGCGATACGGGCCAGGGCATCGCCGCCCATGAGCTGCCCCACATCTTCGAGATGTTCCGGCAGGGCGACAGCGGATCCACGCGACGCACCGGAGGGCTGGGGCTCGGCCTGGCCCTCGTGCAGCACCTCGTCCATCTGCACGGCGGCACCATCGAGGCCGCCAGTGAAGGCCGGGGCAAGGGGACGGAGTTCCGGTTGACGCTACCGCTCCTCATCCCGCCCGCGACGATCGCCGATCCGGCGGCGGCTCGCGCGGAGGCCCCGCGGATCAGCGCGGTCCGCGTCCTCGTCGTCGAGGACGATCCGGACGCTCTGGAGATCCAGTCCCGGGTGCTCGTCGCCCACGGCGGGGAGGTCCGCACGGCCCGGTCCGTCGCCGAGGCGCTGGACGTCCTGCGCGAGTGGCGGCCGCACGTGATCGTGTCGGACATCGAGATGGCCTACGAGGACGGCTACACGCTCGTCCGCCGCGTCCGCAGCGAGGTCAGCGAGGACATTCCGGCGATCGCGGTGACGGCGTATGGACAGGCCCACGACCGCTCGCGAGTGCTGGCGGCCGGCTTCGAGGCCCACATGACGAAGCCGTTCGATCCGGCCCAGCTCGTCACCCTCGTCGCCTCGATCGCCAGCCACTAGCCCCAGGGTCCTCGGGCAGCGCCGCTCGCTCGCCGTTACGCCGCGCGGCTCGCGACCCGCGGCGTGGTCGGCTCGATGACGACGAAGCGCGCCCGCACGTCGTGGGCGAGGGCTCGATCGATCCGGCCGTGCAGCCGCTGCAGCGTGTCCGTCACCTCGGGCCCGGTCAGCTCGTCGCGGAGCCGCACCCGGAGCAGCGCGATGATCTCGGCCGGCCCGATGTGCATCGTGCGCAGCCTCTCGAGCGCGACCACCGTCGGGTCACCGAGCACCGCGTCGCGGAGGGCGCGCTCCACGTCGTCCTCGGCCCGCTCGCCGATCAGCAGCGAGTGGTTCTCCCTCGCCAGCAGCAGCGCCACCGCGAGGATGATGGCCCCGATCACGGCGGAGGCGACGGCATCCCAGATGGGATGGCCGGTGAGCTGGGCCACCAGCAGCCCGGCCGCCGCGACCACGAGCGACACGAGGGCCGCGCCGTCCTCGAGGAGCACCGTCAGCAGCGTGGGATCGCGCGTCTCGTGCCAGAACTCGCGCAGGCTGCGATCGCCCTGCACGCGGCGCAGCGAGCGCATCGCCACGCCCAGCGAGATGCTCTCGAAGACGAAGGCGCCCGCCAGCACGCCGTAGGCCCAGCCCGGCGCGAGCTGCTGACCGCCGTGCACCATCTTGCGGACGGCTTCCCAGAGCGACAGGGCTCCGCCGAGCGTGAACAGCATGACGGACACCACGAAGGCCCAGAAGAAGACGTTCTTGCCGTAGCCGAACGGGTGCCTCTCGTCGGGCGGGTGCCGGGCCACCCGCATGCCCAGGAAGAGCAGGATCTCGTTGCCCGTGTCGGCGACGGAGTGAAGCGTCTCGGCGAGCATCGCGGCGCTGCCCGTCAGCGCGGCGGTGACACCCTTGAGGAGCGCCAGCGCCGCGTTGCCGAGCAGCGCCGCGAGGACGGCGACCTTGGACTCGTTCATTCGACCAGCGCGGTCACCGGCGATCCACCATCGGGTCGCCGGCGACCGCGCTCACGACTCAGCGGCTACCGATCGAGCACTTCTGCGTGAGCTTCGTCCACTTGCCACCCGCGCTGAGGCAGTCACGCTCGGTGCGGTACTGCGACGAGCCGCCCATCGACGGGCTGGACGGCCCGCCACCCGGTGCGGTCGAAGGCGCGCTCGCGCCACCGGTCGTGCTGTCCGCCCCGCCCGGGCTGGCCGACGGCGAGCCCGTGGAGCTGCTGCCCGTACCCGAGGTGCTTCCCGCACCCGACGTGCCGGAGCCTCCCGAGGTACCCGAGGCACCGCCCGCCGCACCGGCGCCACCGGAGCCAGCCGCCCCGCCGCTGCCCGCCCCCGCGCCGCCGCCCGCGCCCGCACCACCACCACCGCCCGCGCCCTGCGCCGACGCCATCGCCGGCGCCAGACCGATGACCGCGATCATGCATGCGAAGAAGAGCTTCTTCATGGGTGCGCGAACCTCCTTCGAATCTGCTGCGACTGTTCAGTGACCGTGATTCGCAAGATCCGGGCCGTCGACGGATCAGCCGGCCTTCTTCATGCGACCGCGCTCCTGCTTGGCGCGTGCGGCACCGATCGCGGTCTTGACCTCTTTCTCCTCCTCGGGCGGCGGCAGCACCGCCGGCATGCCGAGGCCCTGGATCCACAGCTCGCGGGCCCAGCCCTGGGTGTGATAGAGGTGCTCGTCCTCCTGATCCTCGACCTGCTTGTAGGCCTCCTTCAGCGCCTGGCCCATCTCGCCCCTGGCCTTGCCGGCCAGCATGCCGATCAGCTCCCAGTCGAGATGGTCCTTCGTCTCCGCGAGCACGACGCACTCGGCCGCCGTCACCTCGGCGGCCTCCGGCTCACCGTCCTCGAGCGCCATCTCCATCGCCTTCACCAGCGACTCGCCGATGTGCCGCACGACGGCGCGTCCCGGCGACTCGGTCTCCGGATCGAGGTCGAGCTTCTCGAAGACCTCGCCGAGGATGCGCACGTGGTTCTGCGTCTGCTCCAGGTATTTCTCCCACTCTTCCTTCAGGTCCTCGTTGACGGCGCAGCGCAGCGCCGTCTGGTAGATCTGCACGCCGCCCTTCTCGACCTCGAGCGCCTGGTAGAGCAGCTCGTGGATGTGCTCCTCGTTCATGGCCGGCTTCCTCTCTCGTCGGTGGTTGCGTCCGTGTGAACGTGCTGGCGTCGTTGTGTGCGAACGAGGTTCGAGCATTGCAAGGGCGGTACCTGGCAGCGACGTGGGCGGCGGATGCGTCGGTGTGGCGGACGTGATCTGAGTACGGAGGGCGAAGGTCCGGGCCGGCGCGGCTACCCGCCGTAGCCCCAGTTCCAGCAGGGCAGCCGCTCCTTCCAGAACCAGTCGTCGCAGAGCGCCTCGTCGCAGCGACGGCGGCACTCGGACTCCGTGAGGCCGGCCGTGCAGGAGAGCTCGCCGGCCGCCCGGCAGTAGCAGGCGCCGACGAAGACGGGGAGCTTCGGTCCCTCCGCCCGCGCCGCGCCGCGGCCGCCCAGGGCCAGCAGCAGGATCAGCGACAGCGGCAGTACGCGCGTCGTCATTGCGAGGCTCTGATAGCCTCCCTATACTCCCTCGCATGTCCGCGCGCCAGACCCGGCTCGTCCGCACGCTGCTGGCCTGCCTGATCGCCGGCAGCCTCGCGACCGCCGCCGCCGACGAGCCGATCCGGCTGCAATCCGTCGCCACCACGGGCGAGGCGGCCCCCGGCGGCGGGGTGTTCGATCGGTTCGGCGCCGAGGCCACACCGATCGTGGCGCCCGTGAACGCGCGGGCTGATGTCGCGTTCTTCGCCACCCTCGTGCGCGGCGGCTCCGACGAGGGCCTGTTCCGCTGGTCGCGCGGGCGGATCGCAAGGGTCGCGCGGGAGGGCGATCGCGTCGCCGGGGTGGGCCGGCTGTCGGGCTTCGGCAAGCATCCCGTGCCGGCGCTCGGCGACGACGGCACCGTGGTGTTCGCCTCGGCGATCGCGGACGGACGAGCGGTCGAGGGGCTCTTCGCCGCCCAGGGCGGACGCCTGCGCGCGGTGGCGCTCAGCGGCGCGCCGGCGCCCGGCCTGCCCTCCGGCGTGCTGGCCAACCTGGACGCGCCGTCGATCAACGGGCGCGGCGACGTCGCGTTCCTCGCCACCGTGCGCCGCGGTCGCGAGACGATCGAGGCGGTCTTCCTCTCCGCGCGTGGGCAGCTGCAGAAGATCGTCGCCCAGGGCGATCCCGCGCCGGCCGGCGGCAGCTTCGCCGCGTTCGGTCCGCCGGTCATCAATCGCGACGGCGCCGTCGCGTTCGGCACGGCGATCGAGGGCCGGGCGGTGCCCGGCGGCATCTTCATCGCCCGCGGCGGTCAGCTGCGCATGGTGCTGGGCGCCGGGGACGAGTCGCCCGTCGGGGGGATCTTCGCGAAGTTCTCCGAGCGCCTGGGGTTCAGCGATCCCGGAACCATCGTCTTCCACGGACAGCTCAAGGCCGCGCCGGTGGCCGCCGGCATCTTCGCGATCGACGAGGGGCGCGCGCGGGTCGTGGCCCTCCTCGGCGATCCCGCGCCCGGCGGCGGGACCTTCTCCAACTTCGGTCTCTGGCCCGCCGTGAGCGCGATGGGAACGATCGCGTTCACGGCCTCGGTGGACGGCGGGCCGAGCCCGGTGATCGTCGTGCGGACGGGCGGCGACGGCCTGCACCGCGTGGTGGGCGTGGGCGACAGCGTGCCGGGCGGCGCGCGCATCACGTCGTTGTCCCTGCTGCCGGTGGTGAGCATCGGCGCCGGCGGCGCGATCAGCTTCGCGGCGGCGCCGACGGCGACCGGCGGCGGGCCCGAGGGTGTGTTCCTGGCCGCGCCGTGAGCCGGCTCGATCAGTTCATGTCGGAGGGCGGGTACTCCACGAACACGTTGGCCGCGGTCACCAGCTTGTGCGGCGTGACCGTCCGCGGCGGCACCGGCTCGCCGCGCAGCACCTTCACCGCGAGCGGCAGGACCTCGTAGCCCATCCGGTCGAGATAGAACGCGACCGATCCCAGCACGATGCTGCCGCGGTTGCTGGGATCGAGCTCCTTGCGATCGTTGGCCCCACCGTGGATGTTGCGATCGACACCCTGGCCGACGATCACCGCATCGCGCGTGCGCCCCGCCGACTCGATCGCCGATTTCGCGGCGAGCGCCGTCGCGTCGTCAGTGGCGGCGACGAGCACCTTCTTGCCGGGCTGAGCGGCGAGGAAGGCGCCGAGCAGCGAGGTCACCTGCGCGGGGTTGCCCTGCGTGTCCAGGGTCGTCAGCCGGGCCGCGGGCAGTCGCGCGCGGAGCGCGTCGGTGACTCCCTGCACGCGCTCGGGCACGCGCTCGCTCGCCGCCGCGATCCGGCCGATGACGACGGCGACGGTCGGCTGGTTGGCCCACGTGCGGCCCGCGAACTGGGCCAGCGCCTCGCCGGCCAGCCGGCCGGCGGCGGCGTTGTCGAGGGTGTAGAGCGGCGCGCCCGGCACGGGCTCGTTGATGGCCAGCACCGGGATGCCGGCGGCCTTCAGCTTCTGGGCGATGGTGGCGTTGGCCGCCGGCCCGCGATGGTACGCGATATAGAGGTCGACCTTCCGGCCGATGGCCGCCTCGGCGTTGGCGACGGCCTTCGCGTCGTTCCGCTGGTTGTCATAGAGGACGAGGTCGATCGGGAACTGGCGGGCCGCGAGCTTGAAGCTCTCGCGGATCTCGGCCCCCGTGAACCCGGTGCCCTCCACGGTGACGCCAGGCTCCTCCGTCACGTTGGCGAACGCGACGACCCACTGGCGCTGCGCCTCGGCGGTGGCGCTCGCGGCGAGGGCAGCCAGCAGGAGGACGACGGCGAGCCATCGCCGGACGCGACGACGCCGACGTCCGGAGAGGCCCGTCGGCGTCGTGGACATCACACCGTGCTGCGAGCGGCAGCGGCTACTGGATGCCGTCGATCGCGACGAAGTTGCCGGTCAGGCCCACGGCCTTCGGCACCGTCATGTTGACGAAGAACGTGGCCCGCTTGCTCGACGCGGCCTCGGCCGCGATCAGGTCGGTCCGGACGTTCTCGATGATGTGAATGCCGTTGTCCGTGATCAAGATGTTGTGGACCGCGAAAGCTTCCTTGGGGTTCTCGCCAGGGATGACCTCGACGACCCAGGTGTCCACCCCGACCGCGACGACCTTCTGCGAGGCGAGCCAGGTCGCGGCTTCCTTGCCGATGCCCGGCGCCCCGCTGTTGTACACGGCGTTCTGGGCCGGGAACTGCTCGAACAGGTCGCCCCAGCCGGTGTGGATGACGACGATGTCGCCCTCGCGCAGGGTGACGTTGTACATCTTGAGCCCGGCCTCGAGGTCGGCCTTGGTGATCACCGTGCCCTTCTCCAGGCACGGCTTCTTGCACGCGCTGTTGCCCTTGAACTTGTTGGCCGCCTGGAACACCTTCACCGCGTCGATGACCACGCCGCGCGTGGCGAACGACTTCAGGTGCTCGAGGCCGAGCTTCGTCATGTTGTTCTGGTTGATGAACTTCCCCATCGGGGTCTGGTTGTAATAGCAGTCCTTCCGCCCGATGTGGCCCATGCCGTCCAGGTGGGTACCGACGTGGCTCTGGCTGAGCCAGGTGTCCTCCATGTACGTCAGCTCGTTCTCGCCATAGGAGGCGCCCGGCGCCAGGCTGGTGGCGGTGAGGATGGTCTTGGTGAAGCGGGAGCCGAACAGCGGCACGCCGTCCACCAGCGGATAGGACATGGTGATGACCTTGCCCGTCTGGATCTCGGCGGCGGCGGCCTTGGTGACGGCAGCGGTCACCCGGTTCGTGGCGCCGGTCTGATCATTGGGCCCCCACGGCGATGCCGGGACGATCTTGCTGCAGTCGCTCTGGGCGAATGCCGGCGACCCGAGCGAGAGGACGACCAGCAGAACACCGATGGCGACCAGTGCTGTCCGGACCATGGCCGAGACTCCTTTCCGCAGTGAAAGGGGAACTTCTCAGGCTCCGACGCGGACGGATCGTAAGCGAAGCTCTCCGGCGTGGTCAAGCACCAACGAGGGCCTTGACGCCGCGGGGCCCGTTGGCCACACTGCCGAGCCATGCCGGGGTGGCTGCGCTCGATGACCGGGCTCGTCGCGCTCCTGCTGCTGACCGCCGTCGCCACGCCACCCGTCGTCGAGGATCACCGGGAGATCGGCTTCTGCAGCGCCGACTGCCCGGTCCAGCACACCGGCCACGGCGCGGCGATCGAGCCGCCGCCGGTGCCGAGC
>Ga0310810_10001517_pt1 | contig 24470 bp, 14 predicted proteins | sample NCmetagenome_FD_207641 | JGI IMG/M metagenome (GOLD analysis project Ga0310810, IMG submission 207641) | Soil microbial communities from experimental microcosm in Duke University, North Carolina, United States - NC | ecosystem: Engineered > Artificial ecosystem > Soil microcosm > Unclassified ... | reverse complement strand
GCATACCCTGGGGGTGACGTGAGATTTCGAAAGACCAGCGTGCTTCGGACGATGATGGCAGGAACGATGGCCGCGAGCACGATCGCAAGTAGTGGGTGCTACAGCTACTCACCCATCGACGTAGCGCCTTCAGCGGTAGGCGCTGACGTGCGCGTCCGCCTGACCGACGCTGGGTCCGTCGCGCTGGCGCCGTACGTGGGCAACCGCATCGAGCTCATCGACGGCCGCGTTTCCTCGATCGCGGACACCGCCGTCACGTTGGCGGTCACGGGGACCACGGACCGGATCGGCACTGAAACGTCCTGGCGTGGAGAGCAGGTGACGATCCCACGCGGCATGGTTGCCGAGTTCGGCGGTCGCTCGATCAACCGTCGCCGAAGTTTCATGGTGGGCGGCATCGCGGCAGGTCTGGTCGCCGCGGTCGGTGTCGGCTTCGGCATCTCGGGCAGCGGAGGCGGCGGCCGAGGGAGCGGTACTGGCTCTACGAGGTAGAGCCGTACACGCCGTCAGGGTTAGCCGGTAGCTGTTGGCTGATAGCTTTTTTAGTCTGGGATTGCGTCCGACAACACGTACGTCAACGGATTCACGACCTTGCCGTTGATGTGGAGCTCGTAGTGCAGGTGCGGGCCCGTGGCCAGACCTGTGCTCCCCACCGCGGCAATCCGCTGCCCGCGTGTCACGTGCTGGCCGCTCCGCACGTCGATGCGCGAGCAGTGTGCATAACGAGTGACGATGCCGTTGCCGTGGTCGATCTCGAGCACGTTGCCGTAGCCATTCTCGTTGGCCACCTTCGTGACCGTCCCCGACGCCGGCGCCACGATCGGCGCGCCCATCGGCGCCGACACGTCGATGCCCTCGTGCGGCCGCGTCGTGTGCAGCAGCGGGTGCACACGCGCGCGCGAGAACTGGCTCGTGAGCCATCCCGCAGTCGGCATGATGGAGGGCACGCTCGCGAACCGCTTCGCGTTCGACTGCAACGAGTCCGTCACCGCGGCGAATCGCGCCGATAGCAGATCCGCACGTTGAATGAGCGTTTCGACGTCGGCGTGGCTCGGAGCACGGGAGGCGCTGTCACCCGCGGCGACGTCGCCACCGGCAGCGACCATCGCTGCTGCCGCCGCCGAATCGGTCGACGGCAATCCGGCGAGCAACCTGATCTGCGCCTCACGTTTGCGAATGACATCGAGCGTGTCTCGGAGCGACGCCACACGTTGCGCGACTTCCGCGACGTCGCGCGGGCGCGAGCTCATCGCGTTCGCTTCCGTCGGACGTATTGCGGACGCGATGTAGCGCGAGGTCGTGGCGACGGCGGTGCCGAGACCCACAAGCACGATCACGCCAAGCACCGATGCCCCGTACACGGCGGCGCGCACCGCGCGCTCGCTGATCGAGAAGCTGCGCGGCGAATCACTCCCGTGTGGAACGACCATCACGGTCCAACGACGATCCGCCATGCGGCTGCACTCCTCGGCAACGGGAACCCGTCTCAAGACGGCTTGCGAACATCCCCGTAACGATACGTGCTGGCATGGTGATGCGAGGGTGATCGGCGGCACGCAACGAGTGTGCAGTGTCGCAGAAATCCGCGCTACGTCGTCGTCGTCGCGTTCTCTTTGGGAAAAAGCCCGCTTCCTTTCGTGACCTGCCACCCACTGACATCGAGCGCCGGCACGTTCGCGAAACGTTGATGCGAGAGCACGCCTGGTGCCCCGAGCTGATGCCAGAGCTCCGTGCTCTTCGTCGGCATGAATGGGTGCAGATGAATCGCGTGGCGCGCGAGCTGTCGCATGAGACCCGCGAGCGTTCGCTCGAGCTCTCCGCGCAGCGCCGGATCCTTCGCCAGCTTCCACGGCGCCTGCGAGTCGACGTACTCGTTGCCGCGGCGGACGGTACTCCACACGTGGCGCAGCGCATCGTGCAGGAGATAGCCGCGCGAACCGTCCATCGCCGAATGGTACTGCGCGAGGTCCAGCGCATCCTGCGCGTCCAGTTCCGTTGGCTCGGCGGCCGCGCCGCCAGGCACCACACCGCCGAAGTATCGCTCGACCATCGAGATCGTTCGACTGGCGAGATTGCCTAACGCGTTGGCGAGGTCCGCGGTATAACGCTCTTCGAACCGCTCCCAGGAAAAGCTGCCGTCGTTGTCGAACGGTACTTCGCGTAACAGGAAGTAGCGGAACGCATCGGTACCGAAACGCCCGATGGCTTCATCGAGGTCGAGTCGCACGCCGGCCGACTTGCTGAACCGCTCCCCGCCTAACAACACGAATCCGTGTGCCCACACGCGCTCCGGAAGCGGCAACTCGGCCGCCTGCAGCATCGCCGGCCAGATGATGCTGTGGAACCGCGTGATGTCCTTCCCGACGATGTGGAGTTGCGCCGGCCATCGCTCGCGCCACCCGGCGCCCGGGAAACCGGTCGCCGTCAGATAGTTCGGTAGTGCGTCGAACCACACGTACGTCGTTTGCGGCTCGCCGCTCGAGAGCGGTGCCGGGAAGGGAACCCCCCACGAGAATCGTGAACGGCTTGCGGACACGTCCTCGAGCCCCTGCTTGAGGAGCGCCAGCATCTCGTTGCGTCGGCTCTCGGGCTGGAGAAACTCCGGTCGCTCCGTGAGCAGGCGCGTGAGAAATCCCTGGTACTTGCTCAGACGGAAAAACCAGTTACGCTCCTCGACCCACTCCAGCGTGCGCGTGGGATGCAGCACGCAGTGTCCATCCACGATCTCCGCGCCCTGCTTGAACGCCTCGCAGCCAACGCAGTACTGACCCGAATACGACTTCTCGTAGAAGTCATCCGGGTTGTTGTCGAAGATGCGCTTGATGAGCGCGCGCACGCCGGACTTGTGGCTGTCGGACGTCGTCCGGATGAACTGATCGTGGGAGATCCCGAGCTTCGCCCACATCGCCTGAAACCGCGGGGCGATCTCGTCCACCTGCTCCTGGGGCGTGACCCCGCGCTCCGTAGCCTTCTGCGCGACCGTCTGCCCGTGCTCGTCCATGCCCATGAGGAAATGGACGTCATCACCGCGAAGGCGGTGATATCGCGCGATCGCATCGGCGCCAATCTTCTCGTACGCGTGCCCGATGTGCGGATCGCCGTTCGAGTAATCGATTGCCGTCGTCAGGTAGAACCGGTTCACGCCTCGTCTCCCTCGTCGCTTTCATCGCCACCGTCCGGCTCGACGGCGGCTGAACTGCTCGCGGCGTCGGTCCCGTTAGGCGGAACAGCCCCGCTTTCGCTGCGTCCGCGTCCCCGCCGCCCGCCGCGCCGTCCGCGTCGTCGACGGGGCGACCGCGGAGTCTCGCTCGCTTCGGCAGCCGCCTCGTCCGCCGTCTTGGCCGGCGGTGCGGCCGGTCCCGACACCGGTGTCTCGAGTTCGGGCGCGCGCGGTGGTGATTCGATGGTCGCCGAGAATTCCTCCGGTGATGCGCTGAACGATTCGCGCACGGACGGCTCGCGTCGCTGCAGCGGCACCGGTCGATCCTTCGGGTTCGGGAACCCCGGCATGCCAGGCCGCAGGCCAGGCCGGAACGCGGGCCGTTCTGCGGTGTCCGTCATCCGGATCACTTCCTCGTCGAGCTCCATCATCATGTCCGGCTCTTCCTCGACGGCTGGCTCCTCGACGGTCATTGGTCCACCGGCCATCTCGCGCCTGAGATCCAGGAGCGAGACCACGCGCGTCTCACCCTCCACGTTGCGCAGCGTCACGCGCTCGTTGAAGATGTCGTTCGACACGACCTTCTCCTCGCCGCGCGCCGTCACCAGCACCTTCGCTTCCTTGGGGAACCGCTTACGGCTCTGCACGTAGAACTCGTGCTCGTATCGCAGGCAACACATGAGGCGTCCGCACGCCCCCGAGATCTGCGCCGGGTTCAGCGAGAGCCGCTGGTCCTTCGCGACGCCGAGGTTCACTGGACGCAGCTCTGGGAGCCATGACGCCGAGCAGTATTCGCGTCCGCAGCGGCCGATGCCTCCGAGTCGCTTCGCTTCGTCGCGGACGCCGATCTGCTTGAGCTCGATGCGCGTGCGGAACAGCGCCGCGAGGTCCCGCACGAGATTGCGGAAATCGACGCGCTTCTCAGCCGTGAAGTAGATCGTCAGCTTGCGGCGATCCCACTGCCACTCGGCGTCCGAGAGCTTCATCACCAGGTTGTTGGCCTTGACGCGCTCCATCGCTCGCCGTCGGGCAACCTCATCCTGCGCTCTCAGTTCGTCGTGGCGCTCGATGTCATCGGCAGTCGCGAGTCGTCGCGCTCGCCGTTGTTCGGCGTCGGGTGTCGGGGCGTGGGGAACGCCCGCCACGCGCTTCTGTGCGAGCTCGCCAGTCGCGTAGACGCGCCCGAGGTCTTCTCCACGGTCGGCGTCGACGATGACCGCCGCGCGCAACGGCGGCGGCGCATCTCCCTCCCAGAGGAAGAACTCTTTGCGGTTGCCTTTGAAGGCGATTTCTATCAGATGATCCACGAACGACGATTTCGTTGAGGCAGAAATGACGCTCAGGCGCTCACCGACCGCGTCGGCCGTCGCCCATCTCCTTCACGCAAAGCGCCCGGCTCGTCGCCGGGCGCCGTAAGTCGTAATCTAGCCGTCGTTTCTCGCGCCGGAGAGGTCAGCCAGCCCCTCGTAGTTACTCGTCGAACTGCCCCATGCGCAGAAACTTCTCTCGCCGGCGCCGAACGAGCTTGTCCGGCTTGAGTCGTCGAAGGTCCTCGAGGTGTCTGTTCAGCGTGTCCTGGACTGCGCTAGCCGTCTGTTCGTGATTGGCGTGGGCTCCGCCCAACGGCTCAGGAATGATCTCGTCGATGACGCGGAGCTCGAACAGATCCGGCGCCGTGATCTTGAGCGCGCTCGCGGCGCGCTCGCGCATTTCCGGACTCTTGCCATCCTTCCAGAGGATCGCGGCGCAGCCCTCGATCGTGATCACCGAGTAAACCGAGTTCTCGAGCATCAGCACCCGGTCGGCGACTCCTAACGCGAGCGCGCCACCCGAGCCACCCTCGCCGATGACCGTCGCGATGATCGGGACTTCGAGGCGGCTCATCTCGAACAGGTTGTGCGCGATCGCCTCGCTCTGTCCTCGCTCCTCGGCACCGAGCCCCGCCCACGCACCTGGCGTGTCGATGAACGTCAGCACCGGCACGTGGAACTTCTCCGCCAGCTTCATCAGGCGGAGCGCCTTGCGGTAACCCTCGGGGTGCGGCATCCCGAAGTTGCGCTTGAGATTCTCTTTGGTGTCCCGTCCACGCTGCTGCCCGACGATCATGACCGTCTCGCCGTCGAGCCGCGCCCACCCCCCGACGATGGCCGGGTCCTCGCGGAACAGCCGGTCTCCGTGCAGCTCCACGAAATCCGTGAAGCACATCCGGATGTAGTCGAGCGTGAACGGTCGCTTCGGATTCCGCGCGACCTGCACGCGCTGAAGCGGAGAGAGGTTCTTGTACACCTCCGCACGGAGATCATTGAGCTTTCGCTCAAGGGGCGCGATCTCCGCGTCGACGCTGAATTGCTGGTCGCCAGCAAGCTTCTTCAACTCATCGATCTGCTTCTCGAGGTCGAAGATCGGTCGTTCGAACTCCATCGTTGGCGTCGAGGCCAAGTTAGCTCCCGCGTACGAGACGGACGCGCTCGGATCCCAGCAGCGCCCGTAGCTCGGTCAGCGCGGCATTCGTCGCCGACAACTTGATCGAGCGCGATCGCAGTCGTGCCTGCATCCCATTTCCATCGTTCCAGCGCAGCTCGAGAGGTGCGGCGCCTGGATGCGCCTCGGCGACTGCCCGCACGTCGTTCATCACCTCAGGAAGCAGGAAGCTCCCAGCGTCCTCGGTTCCCGGTTCCCGCTTCCCGGTTCCTGCCTTCGCACCTGACAATTCGATCGCGATAGTGACTTGCCCTGCAATTCGCAGCTCCTCGAACCGCTGGACCGACTCGACTATGAACGTCGGATTGTCAGCCCCCTGATCTCGCTTCGAGTACCCACCCCGTACCAACAACGGCACATCGGTCCGAATCCGGTCAGACAGAACAGACCAGTTCTCGGGAAAAACGAGGATCTCGGAAGATCCAGAAAAATCCTCGACTGTCAACCGCGCGAACTCCGCGCCAGAGCGCTTGCTGACCTGCCGCTTGACAGCCGTTACCACGACGCCCAGCGACATCGCACCCTCGCTCCACTGGCCGAGCTGGGAGACCGTGTGCGTCGCGAACAGCTCGGCTTCGGTGCGGTATGGCTCGAGCGGGTGGCCGGAGATGTAGAACCCGAGAATCTCCTTTTCCTTCGTGAGCCGCTCGGACTCGCTCATTGGCGCAATGTTCGGAAGGATCAGATGGGACCGCGAGCCCTCCCCGGGCATGGAGGAGCCATTCTCCGATCCCGGGTCCGAAGTCCCCAATCCCCCGAAGAGAGAGCCCTGCCCGCTCTCCTTCTCTTGCTGCTTCAGCGACGCTTCCTGAATCGCCGTGTCGACGACTGCCACGTACTGGGACCGGTGGCCACCGACGCCGTCCAGGGCGCCCGAATAGATGAGCGCCTCGAACACCCGCTTGTTGCACAGCCTGAGGTCGATGCGCTCGCAGAGGTCGAACAGTGACGTGAATGGCTTGTCCGCCCGCGCCGCGAGCATCGAGTCGATCGCGGCCTTTCCGACGTTGCGAATCGCGCCCAGTCCGAACCGGATCCTCTTGTCGCCGATGACGGTGAACTTGTAACCCGACTCGTTTACGTCCGGCGCGAGGACTTCGATACCGAGCTCTCGGGCCTCGTTGATGAACTTGACGACGCTGTCCGTATCGCCGATCGACGACGACAGGAGCGCGGCCATGAACTCGGCGGGGTAGTGCGCCTTGAGCCACGCGGTGTGGAACGAGATCACCGAATAGGCGACCGAGTGCGACTTGTTGAAGCCGTACCGGCCGAATGTCTCGATCTGTCCCGCGAGATCTTCGATGATCCGCTTGTCGTACCCGCGCGCGACGGCCTTCGCCGTGAACTTTCCGAGCTCCGCCCTGATGAGCTCAGCGTCCTTCTTACCCACTGCCTTTCGCAGCACGTCGGCTTCGGCGAGCGAGATCCCCGCGAGGACCTGCGCGATACGCATCACCTGCTCCTGATAGGTGATGACGCCATACGTGGGCTTGAGAATCGCCTCCAGCTCGGGCAGCGCGTACGCCACCGGCTCTTCCCCGCGCTTTCGCTTCTGGTAGACGCGATGCATGCCGGCATCGAGGGGGCCCGGGCGCATGAGCGCGTTCGAGGCCACGAGGTCGTCGAACCGGTCGCAACGCATCGCGCGGAGCATGTCCGTCGCCAATGGCGACTCGAACTGAAACACGCCGATCGTCCGCCCCGCCCGAAGCATGCGGTAGACCTCAGGGTCATCGTCCGACAGCTTGTCGAGATCCGGACGCACACCCGATCGGGCTTCGATCGAATCGAGCGCGTCCTTGATGACCGTCAGCGTCGTTAGGCCCAGGAAGTCCATCTTCAGCATGCCCGTCTTCTCGAGGGCATTCATGTCGTACTGCGTGACGATCACGCGTTCGTCGCCACCGGACTCCCGGCCACCTAACCCGGAATCGCGGCCAGAGCCCTTCGTTTCCTGTGTGCAGACGGGCACGTACTCATCCAGCGGCCCCGGCGCGATGACGACGCCTGCCGCGTGCACACCGGTGTGGCGCGAGAGCCCCTCGAGCGCGACGGCGAAGTCCAGCAGTTGGCGGTAGCGATCGTCGGTGCGATAGAGCTTCTTGACCTCGGGGATCTGCTCCCGCGCTTCCTTTACGGTCAATGAAAAGTTCGGCTGATTCGGGATCAGCTTCGCCAGCGCATCGGTCTCCGCCGGCGTGAAGCCTAACGTGCGCCCGACGTCCTTGATCGCGGCGCGCGATTTCATCGTCCCGAACGTGACGATCTGTCCCACGGCGTCTTTGCCGTACTTCTCGCGCACGTACTCGATCACCTCACCGCGTCGCTCGAAGCAGAAGTCGACGTCGATATCGGGCATCGAGACGCGCTCCGGATTCAGGAAGCGCTCGAACAGCAGATCGTACTTGAGCGGACAGACGTCGGTGATTCGAAGGGCGTAGGCGACCAGCGATCCCGCCGCGGAGCCGCGTCCTGGCCCCACCGGGATGTTCCGATCGCGCGCTGCCTTGATGAAGTCCGCGACGATCAGGAAGTAGCCCGCGTAGCCGGTCTTCGTGATGACGCCGAGCTCGTAGTCCAGCCGTTCCTGCACTTCTGGCGGGAGCGGTTGTCCGCTGTCCGCGCCACCGGCATACCGATCCCGGGCGCCGTCCGTCGCCAGCCTAACGAGGAGCTCGTTCTCCGTCTCCACGCCGCTGGGCAGCGGAAATGACGGAACGTGATACTTCTTTCCGAACTCGATCGCTGCCGTGTCCGCGATCGCGAGCGTCTGCGTCAGGACGTCGGGACGGTCGGGAAACTTCGCCGCGATCTCCTGATGATTCTTGAAATACAGGCCGCGATCGTAGCGCATGCGATCGCTGTCACTACGATCCTTCCCGAGGCCGATGCACAGCAGCACGTCGTGTGCGTCGTGATCATCGGCGCCGAGAAAGTGCGCGTCGTTCGTGGCGATGACAGGGAGACCGAGATCGCCGGCCAGCCGAAAGACCTCGGAATTCAACCTGGTCTGACCGTCCGAGTCGTGCGCTTGCACCTCGAGGTAGTACCGATCCTTGAAGACGTCGGCATACCAGCTCGCCGCGGCCTTCGCGTCGTCGTAACGACCTTCCATCAAATGCGTCGCTACCTCGCCCGCGAGGCACGCCGACGACACGATGATTCCTTCCGCGTACTTCGCCAGCAGCTCGCGGTCGACACGGGGCTTCGTATAGAAACCCTCCGTGAAGGCCAACGACGATAGCTTCACGAGGTTCTTATAGCCCGTCGAGTTTTGAGCGAGTAATACCAGGTGATAATATGGTTTTGCGCCGGGGGCGGGCCGAGCACGAAGACGTCGATCACCGGGCGCGACATACGCCTCCATACCGATGATCGGTTTCACCCCGGCCTTCTTCGCTTTTTCCTGGAAACTCCAGGCCGCGTGGAGGTTACCGTGGTCAGTAATCGCTAGCGCTGGCTGCTCGAGCTCAAGCGCGCGCTCTATCAGGTCATCGATCCGGTTCGCTCCGTCCAGCAGCGAATACTCGGAGTGACAATGCAGATGAACGAAGGACATCGGACCGGAAACATAGCGACCCCCGTAGGCCGCCGCAAAGCTCGCCGGCATCGGAGTTGGTCGCCCAAGTGATTATGCGACAGTCTGTTAGAAGTTCCCCATTCGCGCGGACCACACAAAGTGTGGCGATCTCGACGGCGTGCCTGGTAGCCGCATGCGGGAAGGACGCTCCGCCGACAGCGGTGCCGCGGGCGGTTGCCCTCGCCGTGACGAACGGCAACGATCAGTCCGGCCCCGCTGGCGGCGTCCTCGCACAGCCCCTTCAGGCCACGGCGACTGACGCGAAGCAGACGGCGGTGCCTGGTGCCGTAGTCCGCTTTCGAGTCGTTCGCGGCGCCGAATCCGGTACGACCCTCGGCGACACGATTGTCGTGGCGACGTTCGACGGCACCGCTAGCGTACAGCTCAAGCTTGGCACCGCACTCGACACGTCAGTCGTCGAGGCGTTCCTGCCTGACAAGCCGACGGCCATCGCGCGATTTCGCGCAGTCGCCACACCTCCGCCGCGCCTCATCGCCGTCGTCCCGGCGTCATTCGCCGCTGGTGACACGGTGCGACTGCGAGGCCAGTTCTTCAACGCCGCGCCGTCCGGCAACAACGCATTCATCGGCGCCGCGAGAGCACGGGTCGTCCGCGCCGACGCTGACACGTCGCTTACCGTGGTCGTTCCTCCATGCGTGACCGCAGGGGTCACTGCTGCACGCGTCGTCGTGGGCACGGTCACCACGAACACGGTTCCCGCGACGTTCGCGGGGCCGAGCGGCCTGCTGGCCTTGAAGCCGCTCGAGGGTATCACGGTTTCTGGAACCGAACTCGCGAGTTGCCTGAGGCTGCCGGGCGCCGGCGCGTCGTACCTGCTCGTGCCGCAGTCGGCTGCGTCGTCCAGCGGTCTTCGCCAGGTGGACTTCGCCCTGTCGGCGAGCACGGCGGCGTTAGGCGAGGCCGCTGGCGCGCCGAGCCGAGCGGTTCTCCAGGACCGCGATCCGCCGTCGCTGCCGCTCGACGTTCGCTTCGACATCGGCCTTCGTCAACGCGAGGCTGCACTTGTCGACGATGCCCGAGGCGCGAACGCGCTCCGCGCCGCGCCCGAGGTACTGGCGCGCCAGACCACCGCGGCGCCACCGCCGCTTGGTAGCCAGCGCGCCTTTCAGGTGCTCTCCAAGTTCGACGGCAGCGCCTTCAGGCGCGTGACCGGCCGGGTGCGATACGTCGGCGCCCACATTCTCATCTACGTCGATGTCGATCAGCCACCTGGCGCGCTGACGGACGCGGACGTGCGCACGTTCGGCGACCTGTTCGACCGCACGCTCTACGACCTCGACGTACGAGCGTTCGGTAGTGAGTCCGATATCGATGGCAACGGCCGCGTCATCTTCCTGCTGACACCCGTCGTGAACGCGCTCACGCCCGCGTCCGACTGCTCCGCGTCCGGCTTCATCACCGGGTTCCATTACGGTCTCGATCTGCTGCCGTCACAGGCGAACTCGAACCGCGGCGAGATCTTCTACGCGCTCGTCCCCGATGTCGGTGGAACGCGGAGTTGCGAGCACACGTTGGCCGATGTCGAGCGCCTCGTACCGGCAACGTTCGTCCACGAATTTCAGCACATGATCTCGTTCGGCCAGCACGTGATCGCGCGGGGCGGCAGCTTCGAGTCACTCTGGCTCAATGAAGGATTGAGCCACATTGCCGAAGAACTGGCAGGGAAGTACTTCGAGGCGAAGTTTCCACCGCCGTCCGGACGCACCGACGTCAATCAGCTCTTTCCCGATTCCGCGCAGGGCTATCTGACACCCAACATGCGCAACGCGCAGCGGTTTCTCACGACACCGGGAGCGACGTCGGCGACGGCGGAGAATGGGTCCGGATCGCTCGCCGAGCGTGGTGGAACGTGGTTGTTCCTGCGCTGGCTCGGTGATCAGAAGGGCGAGGCAATCTACGGGAAGCTCGTGCAGACGGGCCGCACCGGCGCGGCGAACGTCGAGGACAAGGCCGGTGAAACATTCGCGGGCCTCTTCGGCGACTTCGCCACCGCGATCTACACCGACAGTATTCCAGGCGTGTCACGCGCGTCGGTGCCACCGCGCCTCCGGTTCACCAGCCGCAACTTCCGCCAGATCTTCAAACGCTTTGCCGACCTCGATCAGGCGACGAAGCCGCCTGTGTTTCCGTTCACACCGACACCGTTCGCGACCGGCCAGAGCGCGAGCGGAACATTTCGCCAGGGGAGCATGGTGTACTACCAGCTCGTGACGCAGCCTAACGAGTCCGCCATCGCCGTGCGCTTTTCGCGCGCCGACCTGTCCGCGTTCGCACCCGACGACCAGGTGCAGATCGGCGTGTTTCGCCTGCCATGACCAGCCCTGATCGCCGGCCCGCTGGCCGGGCGTCTGATGCGCCCCAAGAGCGGGCTGCACCGAGAGTGGAAGAGTCCGGATCCTCGTTGCCAACGGGGCGGAGGCGGCGGTGGGGACGCATCCTCGCGGGCGTGACCGGCACGGCGCTCGTTGCCTTTCTGCTGACGCCGACCGGCTGCTATCTCAGTCGGGCAGGGTGGGAGGAAGCAAAGATCCTCGCCGGCCGACGCCAGATCGTCAGGCTCGTCGCCGACTCCACGACGGCCCCGGCTACACGAGCGCGGTTGCAGCTCGTGCTTGCCGCGCGGGGCTTTGCCGCCGACTCGATCAAGCTCCGCACCGGCGACAGCTTCACCACGTACTCGCATCTCGAGCGTGACACGCTCGTCCTCGTCGTATCCGGCGCCTACCGGGATCGCCTCGAACCCTATACGTGGTGGTTCCCGATCGTCGGCCGCGTGCCGTACAAGGGCTTCTTCGACTTCGGCGCAGCACAGGCACTCGCGCGCGATCTCGAGCGCCGCGGGTACGACAGCTACGTTCGTCCGTCGGCGGCGTTCAGCACGTTAGGCTGGTTCAACGACCCGCTGCTGTCCACGACGCTGCGGCTCGACTCGATCAACCTCGCCAACACCGTCATTCACGAAGTCACGCACAACACGTTCTACAAGTCCGGCCAGGCGGTCTTCAACGAGTCGTTCGCGAACTTCGTGGGTGCGCGCGGCTCGGCGTGGTTCTTTCGCACGCGTGGAGACACCGTGGCGGCGGCGTACGCCGATGCGGACTGGGACGACGACAAACGCCTGGGGGCGTTCTGGGCGTCGCTGTATCGCAGTCTCGACTCGGCGTACAAGGCGCACCCGGGCGACTCGGCGAAAGTCGTTAGGCTCGCGGCGCGCGATACGGTCTATGCCCGTGGCCATGCGCACCTCGTCCAGGACGTCGCCCCGCTCCTGCGGACCATCTCCCCGGAGCGTGCCGCACGCATCCGCATCGACAATAACGCCGCGCTCCTGGCCCGGCGTATCTATCTCACGGATCTGGAGTTGTTCGACCGCGTCTGGGAGCGCGAGGGCCGCGACCTCCGAAAAACGATCGAACGGGTCATCCTTTTGGCGAAGGATGCGGATGACCCATACGTGGCCGTGAAAAAATGGCTGGGGGAGCCATGACTCGTTAGGTCGTAGACTGCAGCTCAGGAGCCGATGCGTCCCGAGCGGCCGTTCTCTTTTCCAAAGAGTCCGGTGAGAGATCGCGTCAGTGCAAAGCAGTTATCCGGCCGTTCCCGCGACATCCGCCCAATCGCCGTTCCCCAGAGCTGCTTGGGCGATGACGTGTCCGCGACGATCGTTCACATCCCGAAACGGCCACGCAGCATGGCCCGCAGGTCGAGCTGCGCCGGCAGCGACACTTCAGGTGCCGGTTCCACGCTGCCATCGAACTTCGGGACGACCCGCTCCATCTTGTCGCGCACGCCACGATCGAGGAATCTCGACATCTGGTCGATCGAATAGTCCGCGCTCCGACGCGTGGAGTACGAGTTGAGCGGACACGTCACCGCGAGATGATTCCGGGGGCGCGTGAGCGCGACGTACATGAGGCGCCGCTCCTCCTCCAGCTGGTCGTCGTCGTTGATGGCGCGTGCCATGGGAAACCATCCGTCCGCGGCCCAGATCAGGAAGACCGCGTCCCATTCCTTGCCTTTGGCGCTGTGCGTCGTGCTCAGCACGAGCACATCCCGCTCCTCGTCAGATCCACCGGCGAGATCCTGCGTCGCCTGCGGCGGCTCCAGCGCAAGAGCTGACAGGAACGCCTCTCGGCTCGGGTAGCCCCCGGCGATCGCCTGCAACTGATCGAGGTCGGCAAGGCGCGGCTCGACGCGATCGTACTTCTCGCGGAGCAGGCCGTCGTAGAGTTGCCTGACGCGTGCGATGTCGCCGCCGACGGACGCGATGTCGATCGTCGGGTTATCGCGGAGCTGTTCGAGCAGCCCGACGAGCTGCGTGTGGGCCTCGCGCGCTCGCGCCGGTGCGCGATACTGACCGAACGCCCGCGAGTCCCACGCCATCTGTGCCATGAGGTCGATCGCCGCACGCGCGGTGACGTCCCCGATGCCTGGCAGCAGCATCAGGATGCGATACCAACTGACTTCGTCGCGCGGATTCTCGAGAATGCGGAGAAACGCCAGCACGTCCTTCACGTGTGCCGCCTCGAGGAACTTGAGACCGCCCCACTTCTCGAACGGGATCTTCCTGTTCGTCAGCTCGATCTCCAGATCCGCCGACATGTAGCCGGCTCGGAACAGCACCGCCATCTCGCGCAGCGGCACTCCCTCTTCATGGAGCTCGAGAATGCGGTCGACGACGAAGCGCGTCTGCTGCTGCTCGTCCTGCGTCGTCACGAGCCACGGCTGCTCGCCGCCAACCCGCTTGGTCCAGAGGTTCTTGGTGTACCGCTCGGATGCGCGCGAGATCAGCGTGTTGCCGACATCGAGAATGGGCTGAGTCGACCGGTAGTTCTGCTCGAGCGCGATGATCGTTGTCCCGGGGAACTGGCGCGGGAAATCGAGAATGTTTCTGAAGCTCGCGCCGCGGAACGAGTAGATGCTCTGCGCATCGTCGCCGACGACGGTGATGTTGCTGTGGCGGCGGCACATGCCGCGGAGAATCCTCGCCTGCAGCACGTTCGTGTCCTGGTATTCGTCGACCAGCAGGTGGTCGTACTGCGCGGCGATGCGATCTGCAATCTGCGGTGCCGACTCGAGCATCGTCGCCCAGAACAACAGCAGATCATCGTAGTCGACGAGATTCCGCTCGCCTTTCCGCCGGATGTAGTCGCCGAAAATCCGCAGGAAGTCGGCGTGGTAGTCCACGAACTGCGCATACTCGTCGCGGAGAATGTCGTCGACCGCGATGCCGGTGTTGATGTGGCGGGAGTAGACGTAATGAAGTGTTTCCTTCCGCGGGAATCGTTTCTTCGATTCCGCGTAGCCCAATTGTGCACGGGCGAGCTGGATCAGGTCCTCCGCGTCACTCTGATCCATGATCGTGAAGTCACTTGGGACCCCAGCGGCCGCGCCGAACCGGCGAAGTAACCGGTGCGCGGTGGCATGAAAGGTCCCTCCACTCACCCCCCGACATTTCCCCCCGACCAACCGCTCGGCGCGCGCCAACATCTCCTGTGCGGCGCGCCGAGTGAACGTAAGGAGAAGGATCCGCTCGGGCCGGACGCCCTTTTCTATAAGATGGGCGAGCCGGTAGATCAGCGTTCGCGTCTTCCCGGTGCCCGCGCCGGCGATGATGAGCAACGGGCCGTCGCCAAACGTCGCAGCCGTCGCCTGTTCGGCGTTGAGCTCCGAGGCGAGGTCTCGCGCGCGACCGTCGATCGGCGCGGCCTGCTCCGTATCGATGCGACTCTCGTAGACTCGCGCTTCAGTCATTCGCGGAATATACGCGCCGTGGCGCGGCTTGCCGGTGTTTTTTCGGCGCACCGCGTACCATCGCGTTCCGGCTGCGCGTGCGGTCACCGCATTTCGACGGTCGGCTCACCGTTCATTTGAGCATCCTAACGCCCGTGCAGCGGGAGGGCCTGGGAGTATCGGTCGAAGTTGCGGGTTTCGTTACCGGTTGTGATGTGGCTCGTCCCAAAGTGCCACGACTAGCGGGTTCGAGTCGGTCAAGCTGTCCGAGTCGATCATCGATACGATGGCGATGACGCTATCGGTTGTCCGCTTCGAGTGGTGCCACGCGTTTCTCGCGTGTCGGCTCGCTTCAGCGAAACGACTTGAGGGGGGAGTGGCACGGGTCGATGCGCGGCTTGGCTGCTTCGTCGACACGCGAGCGCGTGGTAGGGTGCAGGCGAATGGTACGAACAGGGCGATGCTGCATTCGAAGCCGAAGTCGTAGTAGTGGTTGATCGGTTGATGTAACCGGTCAAGATGGGAGATGATGGTCGCTCAGTTGTTAGGTGCTGATGCCGTATCTATCGCTTGCTGAACGCACTACACACGATCGTGCTCGAATCGGTTGTCTTGACCGTTCCATCAGGCGCGTCTATACTGTCGCGCGCTGCGGCCGCTACTAACGGGGCCGCAATCGTGTTTTCCGTCAACTTCGTTTAGTGACTTGCGAAATGCGTCAGTGAGAAAGTGACGCGACTGAAAACACGAGGGTCATAGCACGTGACGAGATGGCGGTCGGTCGTAGTGCCGTCATCGAGCCTGAAGTGGAAGGGTTGGCGGAGATGCAGCCTAGTCGCTGCCTCCGACTATGCTGTCCGCTGAAGGAGCATTTTGTCCGAAGCACCTTGCACGTTCGTAGTCCACGCAGTTGAAGGCAGGAACATTCAAAGGGGGAAAGGGATGCAAAAACTCACGCGGTCGTTAGTCATGGCCAGCGCACTCGCCTTCGCAGGCGTGCTCGCTGGTTGCGGCGACGACGTAACCGTCAAGAATCCGACGACGGTCACGGTGACGCCGGGGAGCGCCACCCTGAAGGTAGGCGAGACAGTAACGCTCACGGCGTCGGTTGCTACCGACAATTCGAACAAGGCCGTGACCTGGAGCACGAGCGACGCGGCCAAGGCGTCCGTGTCGACGGACGGTAAGGTCACCGCGATCGCTGCCGGAAACGCGACGATCACTGCGACGGCCGCGGCCGATGCTGGTGCGAAGTCGAGCGCCCTGATCACGATCACGGCCGACAAGGGCGTGCAGTCGGTCACGGTTGCTCCGTCCAACGCGATCCTCGCTCCGGGGCAGACCCTTCAGGCAGGTGCCACCGTCGCCACGACGTCCGGTGTGGCGAAGACGGTGACGTGGGCCTCGAGCTCCGCGGCCACCGCGACGGTCGATGCGACTGGTAAGATCACGGCGGTCGCGCCGGGTACGGCGACGATCACCGCGACGTCCACCGTCGACAACACGGTTTCTGGCGCCCTTGCCCTGACGGTCCGTGCGCCCGCTCCGCCGCAGATCAGCATCAACAAGGTTACGGTCACGGGCAACACGACGCAGACCGTGAACTTCAATAACGTCGCCGGCGGCATCGACGTCACGTTGAACGTCGATCCGGGTGATGTGCCCCTCCAGCGCGTCGAGGTCCTTCTCGACGGCGCCGTCGTTTGCACGCAGAACTTCAGCCCGTCGCAAATCGAAGCGCTGCGTCTCGCGGCCGCGTTCGAGGAACTCGATGCGGCGGACGTCGTCTGCCAGATCAACACCGCGGAGTTCACGCAGGCGACCGGTGCGGTCAAGTACTTCAACGGCCAGCACACGCTCAGCGCCCGCGCGATCGTCCAGGGCGGTTCGACGGCTGGTGCGGCCAGCACGAGCGCGAACCTGACGTTCAACAACGCCAGCGGCTTCAACGCCAGCATCACGAACACCAACACCAACACGGGCTTCCCGAACTCCTCCGTCAACCCGAACACGGGTCAGGCCTGGACACAGGGCACGCACGTGCTGACGCTCGTCGGCGTGAACTACGCCTGCGGCGCGGCGCTCGCCAACGGCGCCTGCCCGTCGGGCCAGAGCACGACCTACACGAACATCAACGTGTCGCTGTTCGGTAAGAACACTGCGGCGACGCCCGCCGCGGGCAGTCAGATCTACACGATCACGTACTCCGGCACGACTGGGTGGACGGCGACCAACACCGGCGTCGACAACTATCAGTCGGTGGAGACGGGTGAGCTTCCGAGCATCACCGCCGCTGCGCTCAGCAACGGTCAGAACGGCGCCACCACGCTGCTCAACCCGCCTAACGGCACGAACGCGGCGCTTGCGCCGATCAGCCTGATCCGCGTCGACAACGTCGATCCGGGTGCTCTTCCCGCGAACCCGGTTGTGCCGGTCGTCGCGGCCGTCGCACCAGTCGTCGGCACGTTCCCGCTCTGGGTCACCAACACCTTCACGTTCGCGGCGTCGACCGCGGCTGGTTCGTACTACAACCAGGGTGTCGACTCCGGCGTTGACTCGCCGACCACCGCGTTCTACTACATCGCCGCCGCAACGCTCCCGGGCGCAGCCAACTCCTGCGACCTGACGGGCATGACGGCCATCACGAGCGGCTCGGCTGTCGCCGAGACGAATGTGAGCACCGCCTACATGCTGCGCGCGGTCACGACCGACCGCCTCGGCAACCGCGTTTGCCGCGACGTGAGCACGGTTGGCTTCGGCGCTGACTTCCAGGTCCCGAGCGTCACGGCCAGCACCGGCCCGGCGAACAACAGTGCGTTCAACGTGACCCCGGTTACGGGCGTGACGTACACCGTGACGGATAACGCCTCTGGCTTTGGCGCGACGCCGGTCACCGTGACGACGACCCGCCTGAACGCCAACGGCACCACGAGCTGCATCTTCGGCACGACGACCGCCTCGGTCACCTGCACGCTGCCGTCGACTCAGCCGCTCAACTTCGACCCGACCGCCGGCACCAACGGCGAAGGGTACTACACGCAGATCGCGGCAGTTCGCGACCAGGCTGGCAACATCACCTCGTCGACGACCACCACGTTCCTCGTGGACGTGACGGCCCCGTCGTTCACGGCCGGTCTCTCGCTGCCGTCGCTCATCAACGGCAACGCTTCGGCCTCGTTCAGCTCTGCGGCCGCGGACAACATCGATCTGAACGGTGTGTTCGGAACGGTGGCGTACACTGCCGCCGGTTACTCGATCCAGTATCCGTCGCAGTCGATCGGCGCCTACGGGCCGCCGCTCGAGAAGACCGCCCCCGTCAACTTCACGATCTCGAACTTCATTCGCTGCATGAACGCGGCTGGTGATTTCGCGACCACGACGAACAAGGCGGCGAGCATCACCCTCACGGTGACGGATCAGGCGAACAACACGGGCGTGCTCGGCGGTGGTCCCACCGCGATCCCGGCCGCGAACATTCAGAACTGCGCCGCAATCGCCGCCGCTGGTGTGATCAACACCTTCTCGGAGACGAACGCAGTCGTTTCGATCTCGCGTGACAACCCGACGGGCAACACTCTCGCAACGAGTGTCAACCTGACCGCCGTGGCCGATGTCGCGCTGAACAGCACGAACGATCCGTTCCAGCGCGTTGAGTTCTACTGGAACAACGGCGGCACGCTCACCCTCATTGGTAGCGCGACGGGTGTGCTGGCACAGAGCCCGACGACGCGTACATGGACGTACACCTTCCCCAACTTCAACCCTGCTGCGCCGATTCCGACGGGCGGCACGGTATCGATCGTTGCGGTGGGTGTGACGGCCGGTGGCGATGCAGTGCCAACCGCGCCGAACACGAACATCACGGTCGCACCGTAATACGCACGTAGCAGTTGTAGGCAGAACGGCCCCGCCTAACGGTGGGGCCGTTCTTTTTTCATCACCTCGGTCAGGTGTGTCCGAGCGGTGCGGCGGCTCTCCCTGTGTCCCGAGCTGACCGCACGACCCACCGGAATACGAAAGCGGGAGACTGCATGGGCAGTCTCCCGCTTTGCGTAGTGCACTGAGCGTGTCAGCGTCAGGTGTGCGGCTTCACCGGGACGTTGTTGGCTTTGGCCACGCTATCATAGTGCGCCCAGCCCCACCCGCTGACCTTCCCGTTGACCGTAACCACTGGCGTGAGCTTGCTGTCTGGGACCGTCGAATCACTGGCCTGTTTCACCCCGTCCTTGTTGTACATCAGGACGTTGATCAGCCGCCCGTCATTCATATAGGTCTCTTGCTTATAGATGTTGGCCAGCGAGTCGGCCGACCCGCCAGCGAGAACTTTCAGCGCCGAATCGCGCGGTATATCTCTCGAGAGATTGCTGATTCGCTTGTCACTACAGCCGGCGAGCGCAATCGCCGCCAAGGCGGCAGCGAAGGCCGATCGCCGGCCAAACGTCGCGTGCATGTTTCCCCCTCTGCTACGAGTGTTCGGTTAGTGAGTCGCCGTATCGGCGAGATTGACTCCTGCTTCGGCGACGAATGCGCTGAAATCCACCAGGCGAGGCTGGAGCGCGAAGGTCGTTCCGAATGCACGCACGACCGCGTCTACGACCGCACGCATCGCGACAGACCCCGCGTTCAGCTCGCGCGCCACAGACGTCATCGTGACGTCCCGAATGCCGCACGGCACTATGAGGTCAAAGTAACGCAGGTCGGTGTTGACGTTGAGCGCAAAGCCATGCCACGTGACCCAATCGCGTGCATGAACGCCGATGGATGCGATCTTTCGGGGAGGCGCCGTCGAGGAGTGCAGGCCGGCGCCTGACGCGGATTGGACAGTATGCGAAGAGTCATCTGCGGGCCTTGGGGCGTCGCCTGCAGTTCCTCCGACCCACACTCCCGTGTACTTCTCGACCCGGCTGCCTACGAGGCCGAACTCCGCGATGCCCTGGATCAGCGACTCTTCGACCTGTCTCAGGTACCAGTGCAGGTCTTTTCGGTGCCGCTTGAGATCGATGATCGGGTAGCCGACGAGCTGTCCGGGGCCGTGAAAGGTGATGTCGCCGCCGCGCTCGACCTCGAACAGCTCCACGCCGTGTGAGGCGAGGAAGTCCGGGGACGCGATGAGGTTCGTGCCTTTCGCGGTCCTTCCCAGCGTCACGACGGGCGGATGCTCGACGAGGAGCAGCACGTCCTCGCCGATCTCGCTCGTGATCCGCCGCCGCGCGACATCGCGCTGCAGGTCGAGCGCGGCGGCGTAGGGAAGGGTCCCCAGATCGACGATCAGCAGTTCACTCACGACAGTTGCGCCTTCCAGTGTCTATGCGTGGATCATCTTCCCTAACGAATCCAGCGCCGCCTCGGCCACTGCTTCCGAGAGGGTCGGATGCGCGTGAATCGCGAGGTCGACTTCCTCGACGGTGAACTCGTTCTCGCGAGCGACGGCCAGCTCGTGGATCAATTCCGTCGCGTGCAGTCCGACGATGTGGGCGCCCAGGATTTCCCCGTACTTCGCGTCGCGGATGATCTTCACGTGCCCGTCAGTCTCGCCGGCGGTTCGCGCGCGGCCGCTGGCCATGAACGGGAACTTGCCGACCTTATAGTCGATCTTTTTCTCCTTCACCTGCGCCTCGGTCATGCCGATCGATGCCACCTCGGGGTGACAATAGGTCGCGTTCGGGATGTTCCCGTAGTTGACCAGGTGCGGGTGTTGACCGGCGAGGAGCTCAGCCAACACTACGCCCTCACGCTGGCCCTTGTGTGCGAGCATCGGTGCGCCAATGACATCGCCGATCGCGTAGATGCCCTTCGCGCTCGTTTCGTACGTCTCGGTGTTCACCTTGATGAAGCCGCGCTCCGTGAGCTGAACGCCCGCTTCCTTGAGCCCGATGTCTTCGACGTTAGGTGCCCTGCCGGCCGCGACGAGCACACGCTCGGCTTCCAGTTCTTTCTTCTCACCACCGACTTCGGCGGTCATCTTCACCGAGCCCTTCGCGACCTTCACGTTCGAGATCTTGGCGCCGGTGAGGATCTCCATCCCGCGCTTCTTGAAGGAGCGCGCGACCGCGGCGGAACTGTCGGCGTCTTCGAGGGGCAGGATGGCAGGCATGACCTCGACGATCGTCACCTTCGTGCCGTAGGCGCTGAACACGTCCGCGAACTCACAACCAACGGCGCCTGCGCCCACGACGATCATCGTTTTCGGCGCGCCCTCGAGCGTGAGCACCTCATCGGAGGAGAGAACGGTCTGCTTGTCCAGCTCGAGGCCGACCTGGGGAAGTCCCTTTACTCGGGAACCGGTAGAGATGATGACCGCCTTTTTGGCGTCATGCTTCTCCTCCTTGCCATCGGCGGTCTTCACGGAGACGGCCTTCGGCCCGGCGATGCGGCCGGTCCCCTTGATCCAAGTGATCTTGTACTTCTTGAATAGCGTTTCGACGCCCTTGGAGTTCTGTGCGCTGATCGACCGCGAGCGCTTCATGGCCGGGCCATATTCCAGCTTCACCTCGCCGAGCGTGATTCCGTGTTCGGCGGCCTTACCAAGCTTGGTTGCGAGCGAAGCACTTTCGAGGAGCGACTTTGCCGGGATGCATCCCCAGAGAACACAGGTCCCGCCGAGGCCCTCGCGCTCGATGACGGCGGTTGAGAGGCCGAGTTGTGCGCAACGAATAGCGCCCACATAGCCGGCGGGCCCGCCGCCGAGGAAGATGACGTCGTACGAGGCCATGGATCGGGAATCGGGAGTGGGGAATCGGGAATCCAGCGGCTCGGGCGTGAGAGAAGGAGCCCGCGTCCATCAAGCGCGAGAGCGAAAGCTCCAGCGGCTTCGCGCGAAAACTAGCCGATTCCCGGACCTCGACGCCACCGAGCCACGGCCACCGAGCCGTGGAAACGCCGCTACCGGCGTGTCACGACAACGCGGCGTGTAGCGCTGTGTACGCCATCGGAGACGGTAATCTCGAGGTCACCGCTGGATACGCGAAGCTGAGCAGCATTGCCGCGCGCGAACGACAACACCTGTCCGGTACGGGCATCCCGGATGAGTGCCATACGGCCTGCTTGCCCGTTCCATCGGACACTGACGCTCGACGCCGAGGTCGACGTCGCGTCGATGGAATTGATCGCGGCCGTCACACCGTTCGGAAGGAGTGAGGCCTGCAGAGTCGCTTCCGTCGCGCCTCCACCGGAGAGTCGGATCGTGGCGAGCTCCGATTGCGTCGACTCATCCATCGGGATCGCGAACGCGAATTGGCGCGCGGTCGCGTCGTTCGCATCAGCAGGCCGCTCACCGGCGAATGCGTACGAGAAGAGCGTCCGGCCATTCCTCGCGATGCCATCGACGCGATACGGCCCGGTTTCGGTTGGGACCACGGGTCGCGCCACGATCGAGAACGCCGGCTCGAGCACGAGTTGCCCGCGCTCGACGCGACCCCACACGAGCAGTGCCTGACGTGGCGTCACGTCCTGCGTGCGCCCCAGCGTCGCGGACGCCACATCCGGAGCCGGGTTCGACGCGCGCCAATCCATCGCGCCGACGTAGGTGTAGTCGCTGATCCATGGAGTACTGCAATATCCCATGAGGTCGGGCGACGACGGCAATCGGACGGTGTTCGTCGTCATGTCGAACCCGTACTGGCCGATAGTGCCACCTGCGTACGGGAAGCTCGGATCCGCGCCAGCGACGCCGCCGCACGGCGCGTGCGCTCTCCCGAAGTTATGTGTGAGCTCGTGTGCAGCGACGTTGCGGCCGCTTGGCTGGTAGTCCCAGCCGACTACCGCGCGTCCGGGAACGTATCCATAGCCGGCGATGCCCGAGCTATAACTCACCTTCACGACGCCGAAATAGTGCCGAACGCTCGACTCCGCAATCCGTAACGTGTTCATCTCGCTGAGCACGCGTAGCCATTCCGAGTTGCCGTCGTTCGACGTCAACTCGAGCGAATCGCTCGTGGTGTAGGGCGCGTGTACCTGTGCGTCGATGTCGAGCAGCGGCAACATGCGCCGGGCGTCGCCCAGAAAATTCTCCTTGTTCGCATCGGAGACGTTGCCGACCAGAGCCTTGTCGTAACGCTGGACGATCGGGACGAACGTGACGCGCAGCGGCGCAACATCGCGGACGTCGAGTGCTACTGGTGTTCCCGATGCGGGGAACGAATTGTCGGCCTCACTCGCTTCCGGAACGGCGTTACCCGGATCGATGTCGGCCACAATCTGCAGCCCTGGTCTGATGAATTGCCCCAGTACAATGCCATTCCACGACGACGCCAGATTGGACTGATCCGGCGTCAATGCGACGCCCGAAGCCTTGGATAACGTCATCGTGTTGACCAGCGTGCCGGCGACATAGAACCTGACGCGCACCTGTGTCGTGACGTTGTTCGCCTGATTCGCACGTCCGAACACGCGAATGTAGCCGTCGCGTCCCGAGACCAGCGGAACCGTTCCCGCGTACGTCTGAATCACCTGCGTGATCGTGACGCCGTCAATCGTCAGGTTGAGAGGACCGCTATTGCTGGCATACACGACGGCCACCGTCAGCGTGGTGGCTGCCGTGACGGTAACTGTTTGCGAGGAAGAATTGGGGAAGTACGTGACTGCCCCAGCTGTCACCGGCTCCGCAGCGACCGTGTACTGGCCTGCGCGCACTCCGACGAGATCGCTCGACGTGCCGACCGTATAACTGGCAGCCGCACCGGTGACACTAATGTTGCTGGCGACGCCAGCGGGAAGGCCGGACACGGAAACCGTCAGGTTCCCCGTCGTCTGTGCGTACTGCACGACGGCCGTTGCAGGCGTTAGGCTGGCCGACACCTGAATCTGCTGTGTCGTGCGCGCGGGAGCATACCGCTGCTCATTCGCAACCAACTCCGGCGCCGTCACTGAATACACGCCAGTGTCGATGCCGTCGAATGTCGTCGTCGTGGAGATCGTCTGATTGAAGCCTTTCGGGCCGGTCACCCGAACGCTCGGCGCGGTGCCCTGAGGAACCCCCGATACCGTGACCGTCAGGCTGCCGCTCGAGAGCAGGTACTGCACCGACGCCTCGACCGGCGTGTTCGACTTCGTGATGGCGACAGTCTGTGTATCGGGTAGTGGCGTATAGCGTGCCGCACCATTCAGAACCGAGACGCTCGTGAGCTTGTAGTCGCCCGGCTTGAGGTTCGCGACGACTTCGTTGGCAGTCACGACGTGACTGTAGTTCGCGGGCCCGGTGAGTGTCACCTGACCGGCCGTGCCGGTCGGAAGGCCGAAGACGCTCACGGAGAGCTTCCCGGTGCGCGGGCCGCTCGAATTGTCGCACGCCGCGAGCGCCAGCGTCGAAGCGACAAGGAGGGTGAGCGATGATCGCAGGCGAATGGCCGACGAAGTACGGGCGAAGCGAGACGTCATCGGCGCTCTGCGAGTGACCGGGGGACGACGCGTGCAACACGGGCTGAGACGCCCGGCGTCACGCGGTATCGACGACAGCTACAGAGAATTACGCACGGCTTCGTCAGACGTCACGAA
>Ga0310810_10001515_pt1 | contig 24475 bp, 21 predicted proteins | sample NCmetagenome_FD_207641 | JGI IMG/M metagenome (GOLD analysis project Ga0310810, IMG submission 207641) | Soil microbial communities from experimental microcosm in Duke University, North Carolina, United States - NC | ecosystem: Engineered > Artificial ecosystem > Soil microcosm > Unclassified ... | reverse complement strand
CAATGGGATGCCCTTCGTCGGAAGCAGTCCCAGCACAACGCTGATGTTCACGAGCGCCTGGACCGCGATCATCGCGGTCAACCCGAGCGCGAGAAACGAGCCGAAGGCATCCTGCGCGCGCAGCGCGATACGCACGCCGCGCCACGCGATGACGCAGAAGCAGATGAGAACGGTGGTCGCACCGATGAGGCCGAGCTCTTCGCCGATCACCGCGTAGATGAAGTCGGTGTGCGGCTCGGGAAGGAAGAACAGTTTCTGTACGCCTCCCATCAGCCCGCGACCGAAGACGCCGCCGGTGCCGACGGCGATGAGCGACTGCATCACCTGAAATCCGTCGCCGAGCGGATCGGCTTCGGGATTCATGAAGGCGAGGAGCCTGCGCAGGCGATACGGAGAGCTTGCGATCAGGAAGTACAGAACGGGTGCCGCTGCGAGCACCGTCCCGACCAGGTACTTGTAGTTCAACCCGGCAGCAAAAATCATCGTGGACACGGCCATCAGCAGCGAGATCGCCGTGCCGAGATCCGGCTCGAGCAGAATCAGGCCCGCCATCGCGCCGACGACGATCGCGATCGGCAGCAATGAGTACGAGATCTCGTCGATGCGGTGCATCCGGCGTTCGAGCGTCAGGGCCGTGAAGAGGATGGCGGCGATCTTGGCAATCTCCGAAGGCTGAATCCCCAGGCCACCGACGTTGAACCAGCGTCGGGCTCCGTTGATGGGCGAGCTGAAGAGCACGAGGACGAGCATCACGCAGACCAGGCCGGTGAGCGACCAGATGAAGGCCTCGTGCCGGTAGGTGCGGTAGTCGATGCGCATCGACACCGCCAGCGCGACCAGGCCGAGCAGCGTCCACATCGCCTGGCGGGTCAGGAACATGTAAGCCTGGCCGTAACGGTCGAGCGCCAGCGCGGCTGAGGCGCTGTACACCATGACCACGCTGACACACACGAGCAGCACGGCCGCGGTGAAGAGAATTCGGTCCGATTTGAGCTTTCTTGCCATTTCTACCTGCCGCCCCATACAGGAGCGCCGAGCTACGACCGAAATACTGGCGGGTCCAACGAACAGGACCCGCCCTACGGGAAATTCCGGACCCGCCCTACGACACATGAACGTAGGCCGGGTCTTGTTTTTGAGACCCGGCACCGGAGATCGGCTAAGATCCCGATCCCGTTCGAACGCGTAAGCGGTCAGCAGTCATCAGTCGGCGCGTGGGGTGAGACACCCACCTCGCAGACCGGGGTAGCCTGCGTTCCCAGCGGTAAGCTCCCACCCGCGCCGGCCGACTGACGACTGCTCACTGCTCACGCGCTTTCAGCCTCGCAACCTCCTCCTTGAAGACCCGTCCCCGTTCCGCGTAATCACGAAACCAATCGAAGCTCGCGCATGCCGGTGCGAGTAGCACCACACCATCGGGACGCGCAGCCTCGTACCCGCGCTCAACGGCCTCTCTCATCGACGCGGCATCAATCACCGGCAGTAGATCCGCGAGCGCGTCGCGTACCAGCGGCGCCGCCTCTCCCATCGCGATGACGGCTCGACCGCGTGTGGCGAGGGCGTCGCGCAGATCCCGGAAGTCGCCACCCTTGAAATGACCGCCAACGAGCGCCACGACTCGACCTGGGAAGCTTTCGATCGATCGGCGTGCGGCCTCGACATTGGTCGCCTTCGAGTCGTTGACGAAGGTGACGTCACCAACGCGACCCGATGGCTCCATCACGTGCTCGAGCCCGCGGAAGCCTTTCAGCGAAGCGACCATCGCACGTGTGCTGACGCCGGCGACGGACGCGGTCGCGACCGCAGCCACAACGTTTCCCAACATGTGCCTGCCGGTCAGCTCCACCGCGGACACGGGCACCAGACGTTCAGTTGCCGTCGCGGTGCGGCGGACGATCCAGTCGCCATCGACCGAGTAGCCATTGCCAGTCGATCCGAGCGGAGAGAAGCCCACCCGCCTGCTCGCGATGCCCTCGCTGCGCGCCATCACAATCGGATCGTCGAGATTCACGACCGCCCAATCGTCTGCGCGTTGATTGGCGAACACCCGTGCCTTGGCATCGGCGTATGCCTCGACGCTCGGATGGCGATCGAGATGGTCGTCCGCGAGATTGAGCCAGAGTGCAATCCACGGCCTGAACGTCGTGGTCGTCTCGAGCTGAAAGCTGCTCACCTCGACGGCATGGATCGTCTCGGGTGTCGAGTCGTCCACCTGCGACGAGAGCGGCACCCCGATGTTGCCGCCCACGAGCACGCGTTTGCCGTCGGCCGCAATCATTCGCCCCAGCAGCGTCGTCGTCGTGGACTTTCCTTTCGTTCCCGTCACCGCGATCACACGACCGCGCAACCAGCGCGACGCGAGCTCCACTTCTCCGATGACTTCCACTCCGCGCGATCGAGCCGCCGCCAGGCCCGGCTCCTCGGGCGGAACTCCAGGACTCGTCACGACGAGATCGGCGGACGCGAACGTCGCGAGGCTGTGGCCACCGAGCTCGACCTCGATGCCCGCACGCCGCAGCGCAGACGCCTGCTCGAAGTCCTCGCGTCGCTCAGTCATCAACACCCGCGCACCCCGGCGCTGGAGCAGTTCCGCCGCCGCGATGCCGCTTCGCGCGGCACCGACGACCACCACTCGCCGCCCTCGAACCGAAAAGTCGTCACCTGCCACACCATCACCGCAGCTTCAACGTCGTGAGGCTGAAGAGCGCAAAGATCACCGCGACGATCAGGAATCTCGTGATGACCTTCGGCTCGCTCCAGCCAAGGAGCTCGAAGTGATGGTGAAGCGGCGCCATCTTGAAGACGCGCTTCCCGGTGAGCTTGAAGGAGGCGACCTGGATGATGACGGACAGCCCTTCGAGCACGAAGACGCCACCGACGATCGGCAGCAGCAACTCCTGCTTGATCAGGATCGCGACGGTGCCGATCGCGCCGCCGAGCGCCAGCGACCCGACATCGCCCATGAAGATCTCGGCCGGGTACGAGTTGTACCAAAGGAATCCGAGACTCGCGCCGACGAGCGCGCCGCAGAAAATCGTCAGCTCGCCCGCGGGTGGGAACCGCACCAGCAACAGGTAGTCGGCAAGGACCGCATGCCCGGTCACGTACGCGAGCGCGGTGTAGGCTGCCGCCGCGACACCGAATGTGCTGATCGCCAGTCCATCCAGTCCGTCGGTCAGGTTGACGCCGTTGCTCGCGCACACGAGCACGAAGACCGCGAACAGCACGTAGAAGACGCCGAGGTCGGGAATGAGGTTCTTGAAGAAGGGAAAAATGAGCCGTGTGCTGTACAGCGGTGGATTCGTTTGCGCGAGATACAGCACCGCCAGCCCGACGCCGAGGCCGACGATGATCTGCCCCAACATCTTGTAGCGGGGAATCAGCCCGTGATGCGAGCGTCGCGTGATCTTCAGGTAGTCGTCGGCAAAACCTACGGCGCCGAAGCCGACGGTCGCCATCGTGGCAATCCACACGTAGGGGTTCGCCAGGTCGGCCCACAGCAACGTCGGCACGACGGCGGCCGTCACGATCAACAGACCACCCATCGTCGGTGTGCCGGCCTTGGCGCGATGTGACTGCGGACCTTCCTGCCTGATGATCTGACCGATCTGGAAGTCTCTCAGGGTCCGAATCAGCCAGGGACCGAACAAGATGCTGATCGCCAGCGCCGTGAGACTGGCTGCGGCCGTACGGAACGTGATGTAGCGCGTCACGTTCAGCGCGCCCAGAACGGGAGAGAAGCTGGCGAGCGGCGGCAGCAGGTAATAGAGCATCAGCCAAGTTCCGCCGCGAGTCTGTCGGCTACGACATCAGTCCTGGTGCCGCGCGAGCCTTTCACGAGCACCAGGTCGCCGGCTTCAAGCGCCTCAACGACTGCCGGTGCGGCCTGGGCGCTGGTTTCGAAGTACGACACGGCAGATGGCGGCATCCCGGCCGCAATCGCGGCATCGGCGAGCGCGCGCGCCGGGGGGCCGCCAACCACGAACAGGCGGCTGAGACCGGCGGCGGCTGCTGCGCGACCACACGCTTGATGCAGAGCCATCGAGTGATCGCCGAGCTCCAGCATCTCCCCGAGCACGGCAATCGCGCGCGTGTCGCGCGCTTCGTGCGCGACGACTTCGAGTGCTCGACGCAGTGCTGACGGGCTCGAGTTATAGGAGTCGTCGATCAACGTGATGTTCCGGCGCAGCAGGCGCACGGCCCCGCGACGATCGGCTGGCTGAAGGCGGGCGATCTCGTTCGCGATGTCGTCGAGGTTGACGCCGTATTCGAGCGCCACCGCGGTCGCGGCGAGCACGTTCATCAGGTTGCCGCGGCCCAGCAGCGCGGTTTCGATCGTGCGGTCGCCCGCGGACGTCTGGATATCGGCACTCATGCCCCGAATGCCACGATCGCGGATATCGCTGGCCCGTACGGTGGCCCCACTCGCCTCACCAAACGTCAGTACCTTTCCCGGAAATCCCGCCGCCCTTGACATCACGCGCTCGTCGTCGGCGTTGCACACCAGCACCGTGCTGGCGTTCGCACGTTCGAGAATCTCGCCCTTCGCATCCGCAATCGCATCGGCCGATGCGAAGAAGCCGAGATGCGCATCACCGACGTTGGTCCACACCCGCATGTCCGGTTCCGCGATCTCGACGAGCTTGCTGATCTCACCGGCGTGATTCATGCCCAGTTCCATCACGGCGACATCAGGCGCAGTTCGCAACTGCATCAGCGAAAGCGGAAGGCCGATGTGGTTGTTCAAGTTCCCCTTGTTCTTCACGACCACGAATCGCGTGGCCAGGAGCGCCGCGATGGCCTCCTTCGTCGTCGTCTTCCCCGCGCTCCCCGTGATCGCAACGACCTTCGTCGCGACAGCGGTTCGCACCGCGTGTGCCAGTCGTTGCAGCGCCTCGAGCGTGTCGGGCACTTCAATCGTTCTGGCGTCTTCCTGTACCCGGCCGCGCTCGACGATCGCTCCCGCCGCGCCCCGTGCCAGCACGTCCGCGACGAACGCATGACCGTCGAACCGTGGTCCGCGCAGCGCCACGAAGAGATCGCCCGGCCGCAGCGTCCGGCTGTCGGTGACGACATCACCGACGGCGCGTGCGGCGGTGTCCGTCAGTCGCGTCGCGCCGACCGAGGCGGCGACCCACCCAAGCGTCCAGTCCAGCGCCGTCACCCCGCCCGCGATTTCAGCCGTCGCGATGCCAATGCCTCCCTTGCCACCTCGACGTCATCGAACGAAAACGTCTGACCACCGATCTCCTGGTACTTCTCGTGACCCTTGCCGGCGATGAGCACGACGTCACCTGGCGTCGCCATTCCGACGGCCTGCAGAATCGCGTCCCGGCGATCGGGTCGAATCAGGATCTCAGCGCCACTCTGTCGAACCTCGGACTCCGCGCCGCGCTTGACCTCGTCGATGATGCGATTCGGATCCTCGCTGCGCGGGTTGTCCGACGTGATCACGACAATGTCGCTGAGGCGTGCGGCCACCATCCCCATGAGCGGCCGCTTCGTTTTGTCGCGATCGCCGCCGGCACCGAAGACCGTGATGAGCCGCCGCACGGCGACAGGCCTCGCGGTCTCCAGCAGATTTCGAAGGGCGTCGTCTGTGTGCGCGTAGTCCACGACGACCGTGACGTCGTCGGTCGAGCTCGACGCAACCTCGAATCGACCAGGAACGCCGGCCAGCTGTTCGAGTCCCTGTTCGATGGCGGCCGTGGGCACATCGAGCGCGCTCGTCGCGGCGACGGCGGCGAGGATGTTGTACACGTTCGGTCTGCCCACCAGCCGCGAGCGCACGCGAATGGCGCCCCTCGGCGAGCGGATCTCGAACTGCAGTCCATCGAGCGAGTACGAGAGCGATCCGGGCGCCACCATCGCCGCCTTGCTCAGGCCGTAGGTGATCGGGCGCTTGACGATGTCGACAAGCGATGCGCCACGTGGATCGTCGACGTTGACGATGGCTGGGGCGTCATCGGGCAACATCTCGAACAGGCGACGCTTCGCCGCAAAGTAGTCGTCCATCCCGGTGTGAAAGTCGAGATGGTCGCGCGTCAGGTTCGTGAAGATGCCGGCCGCGAATCGAATGCCGTCGACTCGCCTGAGGGCCAGCGCATGCGAGGAGACTTCCATGACGCATGCGCCGCATCCCGAGTTCAGCATCTCGCGCATGTACGACTGCACGTCCGGAGCTTCGGGCGTGGTGCGTGTCGCCTCGAAGTCGCGATTGCCGGTCCGATAAAGCACCGTGCCCATCAGCCCGCACTTGATTCCCGCGGCCTCGAGGATTGCGCTCACGAGATAGCCCGTCGTGGTCTTGCCGTTGGTGCCCGTGATGCCGACCACGCGCATCTGGTGGCTCGGGTGACCGTTGTACTCTGCTGCCAGAAACGCCAGGGCGAGGCGGGCATCGGCAACCGTGATCCATGGCACGCTGACGTTCGCCGCCGCGCTCTCGGACACGATGGCTGCTGCGCCGGCAGCGATCGCCTGCTGCGCAAACTCGACACCGTCCACCTTCAGACCACGAAGAGCCACAAATACCGAGCCCGGAGTGACGCGACGCGAGTCCAGCGTGACGCCCGTGCATGTCTGCTGAAGCGTGCTCTCGCCAGCCGAGAGCGCGCGCTCGTCGAACGCCACACTTCGTCTCAGCGCGCGAAGCAACTGATCGACCGTCATGGCGCCTCGCCACTCGCGGGGCGATCCATCGGACGACGCGCGAGCGTCAGCACAACCGTGGCACTGGAATCGAGAGCGGAACCGGCAGCCGGCCACTGGTCCACGACGAGACCGGCGCCGCGCACCTGGGCTGCGCAGCCCAGGCGCGTGAGGATTCCAACGGCCTCGCGCGCACTGAGCCCGGTCAGGTCGGGGACCTGTGACGTGGATGCGTTCACGGCGAGCGACACGACCGGCGGAGCCTGCGGACCCGACGTCGCAACCTCACCGTCATCGTCGGCGCGAGTCGCGAAGACCGGCTCCGGCGCGTTGATGGAGGGCGGCACGCCGTACTGGCGAAGTGCCGCCGCCGCGATCTTCTGGAAGATCGGTGCGGCGACAACGCCACCGTAGGGCGACACCTTGTGCGGCGAATCGACGACGACAACGATGACGAACCTCGGCGTGCGTGACGGCACGAAGCCGACGAACGACACGTTGTAGTCGGAGTGGCCGCGGTAGCTGCCGTTCAGCAGCTTCTTCGCGGTGCCCGTCTTCCCGGCGACGGTGTAGCCTTCGACCTTCGCCAGCTTCCCGGTGCCGTCGGTGACGACCCGCTCCATGATCTCGGTCAGCGTCGTCATGGTGCTGGTGCTGGCGACGCGCTCGAGGGTTTTGTGCGGGACGGGCAGACGACGTCCGTCGCGGATCACGGCGCGGACGGCGCGTGGCTGAACGAGCTCGCCGCCATTGGCGACGGCGCTCACTGCTGCGGCCATCTGGAGCGGGGTTACGCCCACCTGGTAGCCCATCGCCACCGACGCCAGCGCGCTGTCGTTCAGCGATTCAGAATCCCAGACCATCCCTGGGCTCTCACCGCGGAAGTCAGGCGAGCTCGGTCGCCCGAAGCCGAATCGCTTCACGTAGTCGCCGATCTTCTGAGGTCCCAGCTTCAACGCGACCTTGATCGCGCCGACGTTGCTCGACTTTACGATGACGTCGGCAAACGAGAGCACGCCGTAGTTGTGATCGTCGTTGATGACGCGCGAGCCGAACCGGATGTTGCCGGCGCTCGCGTCGATGATCGTGTCCGGGCTGACCGCGTGCTCCTCGAACGCGGCGCTCGCGGTCACGATCTTGAAGGTCGAGCCCGGCTCGTAATAGTCCTGAATCGCGCGATTGCGCCTCGTCTCCGGACGAACCTCGCGGTAGATGTTCGGGTTGAACGAAGGGAAGTTGGCGAGCGCAAGGATTTCGCCGGTGTAGGGATCCAGAATCACGGCCGATCCCGCCGAGGCGCCGCTCGACTCCACGCCGGCGCGCAGCTCGCGCTCGGCGACGTACTGGAGGTACTGATCGATGGTCAGCTCGAGCGACGCGCCGGTGGTCGGTGGCCGCTCGATCCGGCTGAAGGCATGCCTGCGCGCATCGGTCTGAACCAGGATGGTGCCCGCCTTGCCGCGGATGAGCGAGTCGTACGTGCCTTCGATCCCGCCGAGCCCGACGTTGTCGATGCCGACGTAGCCCAGGACGTGAGACGCCAGGTCGCGGTTCGGGTAGCGCCGCTGGTTCTCGCGGATGAACCCAATCCCTTCCATCTGCAGTTCAGCCACCCGGAGTGCCTGATCGGGTGACACCTGACGCCGAACGTAGGCAAAGTGCTTGCCTTTGCGGATGCGGTCCGCGATCGCCCGGCGATCGTCGCTTTCACAATCGCGGAGCGCACGACACAGCGTGGCCGCCGCCTGATCCGGGTCGCCGAGCTCGGTCGGCACGGCGTAGATCGTGTCCGCGTCGACACTACGCGCGAGGATGCGCCCGTTGCGGTCGAGGATCTCGCCGCGCTTCGCCGGCGAGGGAATCGTGCGGGACTGCTGGCGGTCGGCGCGCGCGGTGAGATCGGCGTACCTGAACACCTGCAGATACACCAGCCGTGCTTCGATCGCGACCGACCATGCGAGCAGAAGACAGAAGGCGACTGTGAGCCTTCGCTTGAGCGTCGCGCGCCAGTCGTTGCTGGTCTTATCCGCCACCGCGAACTCCGTTCCGAACTACCGACGTGCCACAACCGACCGCGGTGGCGCGGGCGCGGGCGCAACTCGCTCAATCACCGTCGAATCGGCCGGCGTCGGAGCCACCATCCGAAGCTTGCCGACCGCGACGCGCTCGACGCGCGCCGGCGCCTTCAGCGTCTCGACTTCGAGACGCAGATGCCGATTGACCAGCTCTTCTTCCGCGCGCTGCTGCAGCATCTGCTCGTACTTGTAGCCGTGCTGCTGCAACTCGAAGTGCTGCCACGCCGAGAAGAGAAGGACGGCGACGAGAAACAGGCCGATGCCCATCGAGCGCCACATCTCGCGATGCCGCTCCATGTCCACTTCCCGGACGATCGGGTTGTTGCGGATGTCCTTCTTGATCGAGTACTCGAATGCTTCGCCCGTCATATCGTCCCTGTTCTCGATCAGGCCGGCCGCTCGGCCGCCCTCAACTTCGCGCTGCGCGCACGCGGATTCCGATCGATCTCCGCTTCCGATGGCACGATCGGCCGCTTCGTCCTGATCGCGATCGTGCCGGCGGTCTGCAGCGCGCGAAACGTGTGCTTCACGACGCGATCCTCGAGCGAGTGGAACGTGAGAACCACGAGACGCCCGCCCGGCGCCAGGCGCTCCGCCGCGCGCATGAGAAAGGTGTCCAATCCCTCGAGCTCGCGGTTGACCCAGATCCGGATCGCCTGGAAAGTGCGAGTGGCCGGATCGATACGTGTGAACCCCTTGCGCGGAATGGATCGCCTCACGATGTCTGCCAGTTGCCCCGTCGTCTCAATGCGTCGCGTCTTTTCCGTCTCGACGATCGCGCGCGCCACTCGCCGCGAGTGACGCTCCTCTCCGAACTCGTAGATCACGTCGGCGAGCGTCTTCTCGTCGACGGAGACGAGCATCTCGGCCGCCGTCGGCCCGCTCGACGTATCCATGCGCATGTCGAGCGGCTCATCGCGCCGGAAGCTGAAGCCGCGACCCGGTGCGTCGAGCTGCAATGACGACACACCGAGATCCGCCAACATGCCGTCGATTTGTCCGATACCCCTTGCGTTCAGCACGTCTTCGAAACCGCGATAGTCCGCGTGAACTACGTCAATTGCGCTGCCGGTGTCGCGCAATGTCTCGCGTACGTGTGCGAGCGCCTGTTGATCGCGATCGAGCCCTATGACCTGCGTCGCACCCGCTTCGATGAGCGCACGCGCATGTCCTGCCAACCCCAACGTGCAATCAACGAAAACCCCTCCCCGCGATGGCTCAAGATGCTCGAGCACCTCGGTGACCATGACGGGTTCGTGCACAACTCATGTCCCCCGCGGAGGATCGACGCCTCCGCTCAACGAGCGCTACAATCAGATGCCGTGTTCAGAGAGACGCATCCCGTCTTCGTCAGTCCACGCTTCACGCTGCAGCTTCTGGAGGAACCGTTGATCGTTCCAGACCTCCAGGTACTCGATGCGACCAAACACGCGAACCTCGCCGACGATCGACGCGCTCTCACGAAGATGAGGCGGGATCACCACGCGACCCTGGGCGTCGAGCTCGCTCGTCTGACCGAAGTAGTTCACCCGGTCGAGAAACTTCAGGCGCGTCGGATGGTTTCTGGGCATTTGCATCAGCCGACGCTCAACCTCGAGCCAGACCGCCATGGGGTAAATGCGCACGGACTCACCCGTGAGGCTCGTGACAAACACGTCGGGCCCCTGTTTGTCCTGGATGTCGCCTCTGAACATCCCTGGCACCTTGAGACGGCCCTTTTCATCGATCCGGGCCGCGGCGCTCCCGCGCATTCCGTTTTGGTCCACTAGGCTCCAAAATTTTCCACATGGATAGTAAGTGGCGGGATCCAGGATGTCAACGGCAAACTCCTGATCCAGAGTAAGTTACGCCAAACTTTCGCCAGAATTTCGTGGGTCCGCAAAACGGCGTACACAGCGAGTTGCGGATCGCCTCACGCGTACCCACTGGGCCGTGGTGCGACTTACGACGGGTTGCGACCGGCCTCAACACGCGGCCGCCGCGCCGCATGTTAGGCTGATCGATTCATGCTTCGAGCGGCTCTCATAGGTTTCCCATCCAGCGGAAAGACCACCCTGTTTCAGTTGATGACCAGCGCCCGCGACGCGCCCAAGGGAAAGGGCGACGTCAACATCGGCATCTCGAAGGTGCCCGATGCGCGGCTCGATGCGCTCACGGCGATGTACAACCCGCGCAAGCGGGTGCCGGCAACGGTCGAATTCACCGACATCATTGCGCCCGCCCGCAGCGGTGCGCAGGCACTCGTCGATGTCGCCGGGTACAAGAACGCCGATGCGCTCGTGCACGTCGTGCGCGCGTTTCGCGATGCGAGCGTGCCGCATCCGTCGGGCGCAATTGATCCCGCGCGTGATGCGCAGGCGATGGAAGACGAACTGCTCCTCGCCGATCTCGGTGTCGCCGAACGCAGGGTCGAACGCATCGAGAAGGACTTGAAGAAGGGGCGTTCGACGGAGCTCGAAACGGAACGCGATCTCGTGCGGCGATGCCAGGCGGCGCTCGAAGACGGCAAGCCGCTGCGCGCGCTTGAACTCACGGGCGATGATCGGAAGCTGCTGCGCGGCTTCCAGTTTCTCTCAGCAAAACCGCTGCTCCTCGTCATCAATCTCGACGAAGGCGACCTTGCCGAAGTGGGATCGACGATCGAAAAGGCCGCGGAAAAAGTCGGCCTGACAGGTTTCCTGGCTCACGCCGCCACGAGAGCGGTGGCCGTCTGCTCGAAGATCGAGCTCGAGATCTCGCAGCTCGAAGGCGACGATGCGAAAGCGTTTTTGTCAGACCTCGGTCTGAGCGAATCCGGTCTCGATCGCGTGATTCGCACCAGCTACGACCTGCTCGGTTACATGTCGTTTTTCACGGTCGGCGAAGACGAATGCCGGGCGTGGTCGATCGCTCGTGGCACGACCGCCCAGAACGCCGCTGGCGAAATCCACACTGATATCCAGCGCGGTTTCATCCGCGCTGAAGTCGTCGCATACGACGCCCTGACGAGCCGTGGCTCGATGGCTGCCTGCCGGGATCACGGCGAAGTCCGCCTCGAAGGCAAGGAGTACATCGTTCAGGACGGCGACATCATCAACTTCCGATTTGCGACATAGTCGTGAAAGTGAAATGACAGTCCGGATTGCAGCCGACTCGTCCTTGTCACACAAAACCTTCCCGTGCTACGGTTTGGAGCTCAAATGCCGGATCGCTCCGTGACGCGCGCCCCGGGCCTCAGTATGTTCTTTCCCGCGTATAACGACGCGGGCACCATTGCGAGCCTTGTGATCCAGGCGCAGGAAGCGATCCGCCAGCTCACCCCCGACTTCGAGGTCATCGTCGTCAACGACGGAAGCCGCGATCAGACGGGCCAGATCGCCGAGGAACTCGCGCGCACGTATCCCAACGTCCGCGTCATTCATCACATCGGAAATCGCGGCTACGGTGGCGCGCTGAGATCGGGCTTCGCCGCTGCAACCAAGGAGCTCATCGCGTACACGGACGGCGATGCCCAGTACGACCCGTCCGAGATCGCCGCCCTCTGGGAGCGCCTCGGTGACGATGCGGATATGGTGACCGGATACAAGATCAGCCGGTCGGATCCGCTGCACCGCATCATCATCGGCCGCGCGTACCACTTCACGGTGAAGATGCTCTTCGCGCTGCGCGTGCGCGACGTCGACTGCGACTTCCGCCTGATGCGGCGCGAGGTCTTCGATCGCGTGAAACTCGATCGCGACAGCGGCGTGATCTGCCTGGAGTTGATGCGCAAGGTGCAGGACGCCGGCTTCCGTGTCGTCGAGGTGCCGGTGCATCACTACCACCGCACGCACGGCCGCTCGCAGTTCTTCAACTTCCGCCGCATCTTCCGCACCGGTATCGATGTCCTGAAACTCTGGATTGAGCTCGTCGTGCTCGGGCGCGGCAGACAGAGCACTCCAGTGCTGTTCCGAAATCCGATGGCGCAGCGTCATGGGCGATCGGAGTCGACTCGCGGGGCACGACCGTGAGCGGGTCGCGGCCCGACTATCAGGCGTTCTACGAAGGACGCTCGGTCATGATCACGGGTGGGTTGGGCTTCATTGGCAGCAACCTGGCCCGGCAGCTCGTCGGCCTCGGCGCGCGCGTGCTGCTCATCGACTCTCTGATCAGCGACTACGGCGGGAATCTGTTCAACATCGACGGTGTCGAGGATCGCCTCAAGGTGAATATCGCTGACATCCGTCAGCAGAGCACCATGAACTACCTGGTGCGCGATCACGACGTGATCTTCAACCTGGCCGGCCAGGTGAGTCACATCGACAGCATGCGCGAGCCGTACACCGATCTGGAGATCAACTGTCGCGCACAGCTCTCGCTGCTCGAAGCGTGCCGCCACAACAACCCGACGGTCAAAGTCGTCTTCGCCGGCACGCGACAGATCTACGGGCGCGCTGATTTCCTCCCCGTGACCGAATCGCATCTCGTGCGACCGACCGACGTCAACGGCATCAACAAGGCCGCGGGCGAGTATTACCACCTGGTCTACAACAACGTCTTCGGCGTACGTGCGTGCTCGCTCCGATTGACGAACGTCTACGGACCGCGACAGCTCGTCAAACACAATCGCCAGGGTTTCATCGGCTGGTTCATCCGTCAGGTGATCGAGGATCGCGAGATCCAGATCTACGGCGACGGCGAGCAGTTACGTGACTTCGTGTACGTGGACGATGCCGCCGATGCGTTCCTGCGAGCCGGCGCAAGCGATCGCAGCAACGGAGAGGTGTTCAACGTCGGCGGCGCCGAGGCCATCTCTCTTCGCGAACTCGTCGAGCTCTTGATCACGGTGGCCGGCACCGGTAGTTATCGATTGATCGACTGGCCCCAGGAAAAGAAAGCGATCGACATCGGCGATTTCCACGCAGACTCGTCGCTCATCGGGCGGACGCTCGGATGGGTGCCGACCACGGCCCTCCGCGATGGACTGCGACGCACGGTGGACTTCTACCGCGCACACATGTCGCGCTACGTGCCCAGCGGATCGCCGGTCGCCGTGTCGTGAACGACTCGTCCCCACTTCCTTTCACTGATCTTCGTCACGGTGAAGACGCTGCCCAGGTCGCGGCTGCGATCGCACGCGTCATCGAGGGCGGCTGGTTCGTCCTCGGCCCCGAAGTCGAAGCGTTCGAAACGGAATTCGCCGCCGCGTGCGGCGCGCGATTCGCGGTCGGCGTCGGCAACGGCACCGACGGCATCACGCTCGCGCTCCGCGCACTCGGCATCGGACCTGGCGACGAAGTGATCGTGCCCGCGATGACGGCGGCATTCACCGGGCTGGCAGTCATCGCGTGCGGCGCTGTACCGCGCATCGTCGATGTCGAGCCCGAGACGCTGACAATCGATCCCGCTGCCTGCGCCGCCGCGGTGACAGCACGAACGAAGGCGATCGTTCCGGTGCACCTCTACGGACAGGCGGCAAACATGACCGCCATACGCGCAATCGCCGCGCGCCACACGCTGGCGCTCGTCGAGGATTGCTGTCAGGCGCACCTGGCGACGGAGAACGGCGTTCCCGTCGGGACGCAATCGCACGCGGGCGTGTTCAGCTTCTACCCGACCAAGAACCTGGGAGCCATTGGTGACGGCGGCGCCGTGATTACGAGCGACGACGCGCTGGCGACGAGACTGCGACGCTTGAGGAACGGCGGGCAGCGCGATCGGTACCATCATGTCGAAGCCGGTATCAACAGCCGGCTCGACGAGGTGCAGGCGGCGGTACTTCGCGCACGGTTGCCGTTTCTCGCGGCCTGGACCGCGCGCCGTCGCGCGCTCGCGTCACAATACCGCACTCAACTGCCAGCTGTCGTCACACCGATTCCCGAGCGCGACTCCGGCCACGTGTACCATCTCTTCCCAGTGCGTGTGAAGAAGAGAGATGAATTGAGCGCCTTCTTGAAGCAGGCCGGCATCGGGACATTGATTCACTACCCGGTGGCGTTGTCCGCACAAGAGGCCTTTGCTGCGTACAAGCCGATGGAGTGCCCGGTCGCCTCCGCCGCCGCAGTGGAACTACTCTCGCTGCCGCTGCACCCGCGACTCGCGGATGCAGACATCGCTCGCGTCACGCGCGCGATCGGCGCCTTCGTGAAAGGACTCTGAGCAGCGTGAAAGCTTTGATCACAGGAGGTGCCGGGTTCATCGGATCGCACCTCGCCGAACAACTTCTGAAATGTGGGCATGACGTCGGCGTCATCGACAACCTGTCGACGGGCTCAATCGAGAACATCTCGCATCTCAAGAGCTCGCCCGGCTTCTCCTACGTCATTGACACCATCGACAACGAGTCGCTGCTCGCCGAGTGGATCGATCGCAGCGACGTCGTCTTTCACCTGGCCGCGGCCGTCGGCGTGAAACTGATCGTCGAACGGCCCGTCCATACGATCGAAACCAACGTGCACGGCACCGAAGTCGTGCTCAAGCACGCCAACAAGAAGAAGAAGCTCGTCGTGCTCGCCTCCACGTCAGAGGTGTACGGCAAGAGCACCGACGTGCCCTTCCGGGAGAACGCCGAGCTCGTACTCGGCGCGACGTCGAAGCATCGGTGGGCGTACGCCTGCAGCAAGTTGCTCGACGAGTTCCTCGCGCTCGCGTACTGGAAAGAACGGAAACTCCCGGTCGTCATCGTGCGATTGTTCAACACGGTCGGACCACGGCAGACCGGACAGTACGGAATGGTTCTGCCGACGTTCGTTCGACAGGCGCTCGGTGGCCAGCCGATCACGGTGTTCGGCGACGGCCGTCAGTCACGCAGCTTCACCTACGTCGGTGACGTGGTCGAGGCGCTGATCGCACTCGCATCGGAACCACGCGCGGTGGGCGAGGTGTTCAACATCGGGAACACGGGCGAGGTCACGATCCGGCAACTCGCCGAGCGAGTGAAGAACCTCACGGGCAGCGACTCGCTGATTCAATACGTCCCGTACGATCAGGCCTACGAGGCCGGCTTCGAGGACATGCCACGACGCGTCCCGGATATCTCGAAGGTAAAGGCGCTCATTGGATTCCAGCCCAAGCTGGAGCTCGACGACATGATCAAGAGCGTCGTTGAGTATGCGCGACTGAGTAGCTAGGTCTACTGGGTAGCTGGGTCGCTAGGTTGTTGGGTTGCTAGGCTGGTCCAGTTTCCCCAGCTACCCAGCAACCTAGTTACCTAGCTACAATAGTCCCCCATGCGCAGCAGATTCATCGTTGCGGCCCTGCTTGTTCTCGTGGGCGCTGGCTCAGCTTCGGCCCAGGTGCTCTCACTCGAGTTTCACGACGGTCGTGTGCGCCTGATCGCGGAGAACGTTCCCGTGAGTCGAATCCTCGCCGAATGGGCGCGGCTCGGCGGCACGAAAATCGTCAACGGCGAGCGCGTGCCCGGCGCACCGGTCACGCTCCAGATCGTGGACGTCCCCGAGCGCCAGGCACTCGAAACGGTCCTGCGCGGCGCGGCCGGATACATGGTGCTCGCGCGTGAGACGATGACGCCAGGCGCATCGACGTTCGACAAGATTCTCGTCCTGCCGACGACAACGCGCGCTCCTGCTGCCGCGGCACTTCCGCAGCCGACGCCGCCACCCCCTCAATTCCAGAATCGACTCGACACGGACGTCGACATCGACGAGCCAGAGGAGAACCCGCAAGGACCGCCACCGCCAGGAGCGTTCCGAGGGCGGGTGCCAGGCGTCAATGCTCCCGTCAACAACGCGCCTCCCGAAGGACCCGACGACAACGAACCGGCGCCGAATGCGGCGCCTGCGCCTGCTCCGGGGAATCCGTTCGGTGTTGTTCCCGGCGGTGCACGCCCAGGCACGATCAACACGCCTCCACCGCGAAACCAGAACGACGTAGAACAGATCCCGCGGTAACTGGCACTCGATCGGGCGGAGAGCGTAAACGGCGTCGTACAATAGACGCAGTCTCTCCGCTCTCATGTCCGACATCGACCGCTTCCGTCCCGACGATCGCCGTGGCGTCGACACGCTCTATCGACGCACGTACGGCGCCGACGCCGCCGAAGCCATTCGTCTTCGATGGGACTGGCAGCATCGCCGCAATCCGTACAACCCGACAGGACAACCGGGGATCTGGGTCGCCCGCGAAGGCCCGACCGTCGTCGGCCAGTACCCGACGCTGCCGGTTCGTCTGTCGCTGAAAGGCATCGAGATCGACGGAGCCTGGGGCGCGGGCGCGATGATCGCACCGGAGCGCGATCGACAGGGACTCGACGAGGCGCTCATTCGCGCGTGGGATCGCAACAGTGGCGCGGTCCTCGCGTTCGGTCCGTCGGAGCAGCCACGCGGCGTCATCGATCGCCTGCACTGGCCGCCTTCGCATCTCGTGCCGAGTTTCGTGAAGCCGCTCACGCGTCGTGCCGCGCGCGTGCCAAATCTTCCGACGCCATTCAATCGGTTGATCTCCGCGGTGATCTACCCCGTCGTCCAGGTGGTCTCACGGTCGCGGCCGCTGCGCGCCGAGTGCGAACCGATTCGCCGCTTCGACAACGCGTTCACGGCGTTGTGGGAACGCCTCGCGCCAAAATTCGATCTTGCGGTCCGGCGCGACGCATCCTATTTGAACTGGCGGTACATCGAGCCACCGCACGTGCGCTACTCGATCGTCGCGCTCAAACGGCAGGGCGAGGTGCACGGCTACGCCGTCTACCGTCATCGCCACGAACCGCTCGGCCGCGTGACCATGCTCGTCGATTTCCTCGTGGATCCAGACGATGTCTCGGGGCTGAAGACGCTGCTGCGCTGGGTGGATCGCGAGGCGCGGGCGGAAGATTCGGACAAGGTCCGCTGCTCGGTAATGAACGGGTCGTTCCGGCGCGTTCTCCGGCGGAACGGCTATTTCAACGTGAAGTCCACGCTCGAAGTAAGCGTCAAGGTCAACGCCGTGCAGGTCCCCCGAGGGTTTTACGACAGCACCGAGGGGTGGCACATCACGAGCGGTGACTCAGAACAGGATCGCTGACACATGTCCATGAACGATCAAGTAGGCGCTGACATCGCCGCCGCGATGAAAGCGCGCGACACCTCCCGCCTGTCCGCGCTTCGCATGCTCAAGGCCGCTGTGATGAACAAGGGCGTCGAGAAGGGTCGCGACCTCGACGATGCGGAAGTGCTGCAGGTCATTGCGTCGCTCGTGAAGCAACGGCGCGACTCGATCGAACAGTTCGGCAAAGCCGGCCGCACCGATCTGGTCGACAAAGAAACCGCTGAACTCAACGTCCTCCAGGCGTATCTGCCGGCCGGGGCGACGCCCGAGGAGATCAACGCGGCCGTCGCTGAAGCCATCGCCGAAACCGGAGCCTCGTCGCCGAAGGACATGGGCAAGGTGATGAAGGCGGTCATGCCGAAACTCGCCGGCAAGAACGCCGACGGGAAAGCCGTCAACGAAGCTGTCCGGCGCTCGCTTGGCGGCGCCTGAGACAACCTCCTCGTCGTCGCTGGCACGATCGGCAGCGTCGGCCGGCGCTGCCACGATGGCGAGCCGCATCCTCGGCGTCGTCCGGGAACAGGTGCTTGCCTCGTACTTCGGCGCCGGGGCGGCGATGGACGCGTACAACGTCGCGTTCCGAATCCCCAACCTGCTGCGCGACCTGTTTGCCGAAGGCGCGATGAGCGCCGCCTTCGTGCCGACATTCACCACCGCTCTTGCCACGTCCGGAAAAGAGCCGGCCTGGCGGCTGGGCAATCACGTCATCAACGCGCTGATCGTCGTCACCGGCGCGCTCGTGGTGCTCGGGATCGTTGTCATGGAGCCGCTGGTTCTGAGCTTCGCGGCGGCGAAGTACACGTCCGATCCGAAGCAGCTCGCGCTGACCGTGCAGATGGCACGCATCATGTTGCCGGCGCTGACGCTGATTGCGCTCGCTGCGGCATTCATGGGGATGCTGAACTCGCTGCACCACTACTTCATCCCCGCGCTCTCCCCCGCCTCGTTCAACATCCTCACCATCGCCTGCGCGTTCGCGCTCGTGCCCTTCATGCCGGCGTTCGGCCTCGAGCCGATCGTGGCAATCGCGATAGGGACGCTGCTCGGAGGCGTCGCGCAGCTCGCGTTGCAGTGGCCGACGCTGCACAAGGAAGGATTCCGGTATCGCCTCGAGATCGACTGGAAGGATCCCGGCCTGCGCCGGATGCTGACGCTGATGGGTCCCGGCACCGTGGGCCTCGCCGCGACGCAGGTCAACGTGTTCGTCAACACGTTGCTCGCGACCGGCACCGAGACCGGCGCTGTCTCGTGGCTCCAGTACGCGTTTCGGTTGATGTACCTGCCCATCGGGCTCTTCGGCGTGTCGATTGCAACCGCGGTGCTGCCCACCGTGTCGCGCCATACCGCCGACCGGAACAACGAAGCGGTTCGCGACACGATCGCCAATGGCGTGTCGCTGATGTTGATGCTCAACGTGCCGGCGAGCGTCGGGCTGATCGTCCTCGCCCACCCGATCGTGCGAGTGATCCTCGAACGCGGTCGCTTCACGGCGGTGGACACCGCGGCGACGGCCGCCGCCCTGCAGTTCTATGCGCTCGGCCTGCTCGCGTACTCGGTCGTTCGCATCGTGTCGCCGATCTTCTACGCGCTCGGCCGCAGCCGCACGCCGGTGATCGTCAGCGCGCTGACCGTACTCGTCAACGCCGGCCTGAACATCGCATTGGTTCGCGTGCTCGGGTTCCGCGGACTGGCGCTCGGGACATCGATCGCCGCGCTGTTCAACGCGGTCACGCTGCTCGTGGTCCTGCGCAACCATCTGCAGGGCATCCATGACGGCCGCATCCTCGGCGCATTCGCCCGAATCTCGATTGCAGCCGGCGCCATGGGTGTCGTCGCCGCGCTCCTGAGCCAGCTGCTCGAGACACGGTGGCCGGGCAGTGCGTTGCTGTTGCAGGTCGTTCGTTTATCGATCACGATCGGTGTCGCGCTCGTGGTGCTCGGCCTCGCGTCGTGGCTGCTTCGCATTCGCGAGTTCAACGAGGGCATGGCACTCGTGGCCCGGCGGCTCGGTCGACGATCGCGATGAAAATCCGCCTGTTCGGGCTTCACCCCACCGTTCTCGTCCTGGCGGGCACGCACTTCATCGTCGACGGCTTCGGCAACATCCTCGCGCCGCTGTTGCCACTGCTCATCCTCAATCTGAATCTCTCGCTCGCTGCGGCCGGCACGCTGCAGATGTTCTTTCAGCTTGCGAATTCGGTTGCGCAGCTGGGGTTCGGATACATCGCCGACCGGTGGCGGCCGCGCTTACTGCTGCTGGTCGGGCCGGTGCTGTGTGTAACGACGATTACGTTCATCGGGCTCGCGCCTGACCTGGTCACGCTCTCCCTGGTGCTCGTACTTGGCGGGCTCGGCGGAGCGGCGTTCCACCCTCCCGCCGCGGCGCTCGTGCACCGGTTCTCGGGACAACAGCGCGGCATGGCGATGTCCACGCACATCACGAGCGGGACCGTCGGTCAGGCGATGGCGCCGCTCCTGTTCGCGCCCTTCGTCCAGAAGTTTGGTCTGCGCGCCACGCCGGTGCTGATGATCCCGGCGCTCCTCGTGTTGTTCTTCGTCCTGCTGCGACGGATCCCGACTTTCGACCGGCTGCAGGAGCATCGCGAAGCCGGTGGACTGTCCGCCCTGCGGCCGTATGCGAAGCCGCTGACGCTGCTCTACCTGATCGTTGTTCTGCGGACGCTGACGGCCATGAGCTTCTCGACGTTTCTCCCTGTGCTCCTGACGAGACGCGGCCAGTCGCTGGCGCAGGCCGGAACGGTCGTGTCGATCTACCTGATTGCCGTCGGCCTCGGAGGCTTCATCGGAGGCCCATCGGCCGACCGTTTCGGTCCACGCCGCGTGATCATCCTGTCGCTCGTCTGCTCGGTACCGTTTCTGATGATTGCTCCGCTGCTCGACGGCGCGCTGTTCGTCGTCGTGGTCGCGATGGGCGGATTCCTGCTGCAGTCCACGTTGCCGGTCAATGTCACGTTTGCGCAGCTCATCGCACCAATCAGTGCGGCGACGGTGTCGTCGCTCATGATGGGCTTCGCATGGGGCATGGGCGGACTGACCGTGCCACTTGTGGGCATGCTGGCGGACAAAATTGGGATCGAGCACGCACTCGTGGCGATGTCGGCACTGCCACTGATTGCGGCGGCGCTGGCGATTCCGCTGCCCTCGCGTAGACAACCACATGTTCCTGCGCGTGCATCAGATGCGACGACCGCCGAAGGAATCGGCATCGATGTTGCTGATTAGGCACGAGTTGGCGCAGACTGGAGCGATGCGGGGACGATACCCAGGCCCGTCCGACGTGATGTATTCGTTCGGTCCGGGCAGACTCACACCGGCGGTGAAGGCGATCATGATCGCCAACGTCGCGGTGTTCGTCCTGACGTTCTTTGCTCCCACCCTCGTTGTTCGACTCGGGCTACGACCCGCGGACCTGTTCGGCGAGTTTGCCGTCTGGCAGCTCGTCACCTACATGTTCGTGCACGCCGGCCTGTCGCACATCTTCTTCAACATGCTCACGCTGTACTTCGTCGGCGTCGAGCTCGAGCGGCTGTGGGGAACGAAGTTCTTCACGAAGTTCTACTTCGCCTCTGGAATTGGAGCCGGTCTCACGCAGGTACTGCTCGGCATCCTGCCGTTTTCGTTCGCCAATCAGTTCTACTACCCGTCAACGGTGGGCGCCTCAGGCGCCATCTACGGTTTGCTGATGGCGTTCGCGCTCTACTTCCCCACGAGAACGTTCCTCGTCTTCTTCGTGTTCCCGGTCCAGGCGCGAACCTTCGTCATGATCCTCGGCGGGATGGCTTTGCTCTTCTCACTCGGAGGCGGCGCGGGCGTTGCGCACACGGCGCACCTGGGCGGACTCCTCTCTGGTTATCTGTATCTGAAGGGCAAGCGATTCAACGTCGTATCCGAAATCCAGTACCGCTATCTGAAGTGGCGGATCAATCGCATGCGGAAGAAGTTCGACGTCTACTCCGGCGGCCGCCGCGATGACTACGATCGTCGAGTTCACTGATCACGTGGACAACCGGGAACCAGGAACCATGATCGCCAGACTGCACCGCTGGGACGAGATCGCGCTCGCGAAAGTCACCGAGATGTTGTCGCAGAAGATCGTGACTGGCGAACGCGAGATGATCGCGCAGACCTACCTCAAGCGCGGTGCACTCGTACCCATCCATTCGCACGAGAGCGAACAGATGACCTACGTGCTCCAGGGCGCGCTTCGCTTTCTCGTCGGTGGCGAGGAAGTCATCGTCCGTGAGGGCGAGGTACTGCACGTGCCCGCAAACACCCCGCATCAGGCGGAAGCGCTCGACGACACTTTCGAATTGGACGTGTTCAGCCCCATTCGGCAGGACTGGGTTGACATCGCCGATCAACCGGAAAGCGAATCGTGAACATTTCTCCCGTGGCGGGCGGCTCAAAACCCGCGGCCCGACGGCCGTGAGATAATTTCTTACCGATGAAGGGGTCGGGTCTGGCCACTGGCGCGGACGCTCGCGCAACGGATCGCACAGTGCGCAGCCGGGAATTCGAAGGGCTGACACGCGACGAGTTACTCGACGCCTACCGCGTGATGCTCCTGTCGAGAAAGATCGACGACAAGGAGATCCAGATCAAGAACCAGAGCAAGAGTTTCTTCCAGATCAGCGGCGCCGGCCATGAGGCCGTGCTCGTCGCAGCGGCCAGACATCTGCGCTCCGGCGTCGACTGGCTCTTCCCGTACTACCGCGACCGTGCCCTTTGTCTCGCCCTCGGGGTCACCCCATACGAGATGTTCCTCGCGTCCGTGGGATCGAAGGACGATCCGGCCAATGGCGGACGCCAGATGCCGTCGCACTGGGGCCATCGCCGACTGAACATGCCGTCGCAGAGCTCCTGCGTCGGCACGCACTGCCTGCACGCAGTCGGGGCTGCCGAGGCCGGGATCATCTACAACCGGGTGTCGCAGATTGAGGGACGCGAATCGAAGTTCGATCGCGACGAGATTGCCTACATCTCGATCGGTGAAGGCGGCACGAGCGAGGGTGAGTTCTGGGAATCGCTCAACACGGCCTCGACCAGGCAGCTTCCCGTCCTCTACCTCGTCGAAGACAACGGTTACGCGATCTCGGTGCCCGTCGACGTGCAGACGCCGGCGGGAGATATCTCGCGGGTGCTCGACGGCTACCCTGGCCTCCGCACCTTCCGTTGCGACGGTACCGACTACCTGGCGAGCTATCGAACGCTGCGCGAGGCGGCCCAGCACGTTCGCGATCGCAAGGGCCCCGCACTCGTCCATGCGACGGTGACGCGGCCGTATTCACACTCCTTCTCGGATGACGAGAAGCTGTACAAGACGCCGGGAGAACGGGAAGCTGAAGCGCGACGCGATCCGCTGGTGCGTATGCGTCAGCTGCTGCTGGTTCACGAGCTAGCCACCGAGGAGGAACTCGCGGAGATCCTTTCTGAGGTCGAGAACGAGGTGAAGACGGCGGCAGAGGCAGCGTTGCGCGCGCCTCAACCGGAGCCCGAGACTGCAGCGCTCTACGTCTTCTCGCCGGACGTCGATCCAACGTCGCGCCGCTTTTCCACCGAGCCGAAGCCGCAAGGCAAGCCCGACACGATGGTCGCTGCGATCAACGCCACTTTGAAGGACGAGATGGCGCACGACCCGCGCATCGTCGTGTTCGGACAGGACGTTGCCGATGCGAGCCACGAGTCGGCGCTCCCACTGGTGGCGGGCAAGGGCGGCGTATTCAAGGCGACACACGGACTGCAGCGCGCGTTCGGCAGCGATCGCGTGTTCAACTCACCGCTCGCCGAAGCCAATATCGTCGGGCGCGCGGTCGGGATGGCATTGCGAGGCCTGAAACCGGTCGTCGAGATTCAGTTCTTCGACTACATCTGGCCGGCCTTCATGCAGATTCGAGACGAGCTCTCGATGATGCGCTACCGGTCGGGGAATCACTGGTCCTGCCCGGTGGTGATTCGCGTGCCGATTGGCGGTTACCTGCGCGGCGGCGCACCGTATCACAGCCAGTCCGGCGTTTCGATCTTCGCGCACACGCCCGGTATCAGAATCGTGCTGCCCTCGAATGCGCAGGACGCGGCCGGGCTGTTACGCACGGCTATCCGATGCGACGACCCGGTGCTCTTCTGCGAGCACAAGCACCTGTACCGACAGACCTACAACAAGTCGCCGTATCCGGGCGCGGACTACATGGTTCCGCTCGGCAAGGCCTCGGTCGTTCGCGAGGGCAGCGATGTCGTGGTCTTCACCTGGGGCGCGCTCGTGCAGCGTTCGCTGCTGGCTGCACAGCAGGCAGAACGCCTGGGCATCAAGGTGGCCGTGATCGATCTGCGCTCGATCATCCCGTACGACTGGGACATGATCGCCCAGTACACGAAGAAGACGAGTCGCGTCATCGTCGCGCACGAGGATCAGCTCACGTGCGGCTTCGGTGCGGAGATCGCCGCCCGCATCTCTGACGAGCTCTTCGATTACCTCGATGCACCAGTCAGGCGAGTGGCCGCGCTCGATTGCCCCGTGGCGTATGCCCCGGTCCTCGAGGAACAGATCCTGCCGGGGACGAGTGACGTCTTGAAAGCGATCAAGTCACAAGCGGAGTACTAGACTCGGGATCCGGGATTCGGGATTCGGAATTGGATCCGGATCCGGCCGTCTCGTTCTGTGTTCAACTGTTCTCTCCGTGACTCGAAGCGTCCTCGCTCTCACATGCGCCGTGGCCTTCCTGGTGGTCGCA
>Ga0310810_10001514_pt1 | contig 24487 bp, 33 predicted proteins | sample NCmetagenome_FD_207641 | JGI IMG/M metagenome (GOLD analysis project Ga0310810, IMG submission 207641) | Soil microbial communities from experimental microcosm in Duke University, North Carolina, United States - NC | ecosystem: Engineered > Artificial ecosystem > Soil microcosm > Unclassified ... | reverse complement strand
CGGCAGTAGATAGGGAAACGGACCTTGGCCTGGGGTGTCCCGATAGACCGGGACAGGGACAGGCCGGTTGTGAGGCTCGCGGGACGCGGGCAGACAGGAGGAGTCGAGGTGGGGCGAAGAGCTGAGTCAATGATCGTCTCGGCGGCTGTGGGGCCTGTGCGTAACGAGGAGGAGATTATGAGTGAGCCGATGATCGTCGTCATCCCCGAGGGGTTGACCGTGAGGCAGGTGGAGGACGCCATCACCGTTTGCCGCCGAGTCGGACTGCTGTACGAAGGCGACAGCTTCTGGCTGCTTCCGCAGCAGCTGCTCGAACAGGCGTCGAAGGTTCTGCCGTATTACGTGCAGCGCCAGATGGACGGAGAACAGGTGTGAAGATCAACTGGGGTCGCGACCTGGACCCGCCGCTCATCGTCATGAACAAGCACGACCTGAACCTGTTCGGCTACGAGGCCCTCAAGCGGCGCATCGACGCCTTCGGCTGGCGCGGCTTCATCATCCTCGCCAGCTGGGATGGGCCGGTGCTGGCCGTGTACCGGAGGTGGTGACATGAGGCCCCTCGCCGTCGGAGACATCATCCACGGCCACGTTCAGGGATACTTCGGCCGAGACTTCTACTCCTGTTCGCGGATCGAAGCGCTCGGTGCAGACTGGGTCGTTGTCCGTAGCATCGACAACGGGAACGTGACCACAGCCTCGTCCCCGCTCCGTGATCCGGTCGGCCTGTACCGGGCGCTGGTCGAAGCCCGCGACAGGTTCGACGAATGGTTCTGTGAGCACAAGCGGCCCAGCGAGGAGGACCAGTGAAGAACAGGGACCTGCCGCCGTGGGCGTGGGGCGTACTGGCCGTCCTCCTCCTGGCCTGGTTCGCATACTGGATCGGGAGGTAGACATGAGGCTGAAGGTAAAGCTGATGCTGTGGACGGCGGTCTGGGTGCTGATCGGCATCGTCATGATCGTTGCCATCGAAGTGTGCGGGGCTGGAAGAACGTACTGATGCGACCCGAAAACACGGAAGGGAACTGATATGGCTGGGTGGGGCTCTGACCTCGGCGGCACCGGCATCTGCCCGGAAACCGCCGTCCTGGAGGAAGACAGGGGGCATGGCATCGTGAACGAGGTAGACGCGAACTGCCGTCTGCCGATCGGGCACGACGCCGACCACTACGACCCGACGCTGGACCTGTCGTGGCCGGTAGCCAACGAGGAGGTGAGCAATGGCTGAGGTAGTTCTGGTTCCCGAAGACATGAGCGAGATCGAGGTAGAACACATGTTCTACGCCGCTGAGATCGAGGTGCGTCGGGTGCCCCGCCGAATGTTCGACCAGATCCTGCTGTTCCTGGCCGACTCCAGTGACAGTGTGGTGCTGGAAGGGCGGAAGCGGTGAGCAGGCCCGTGTGGGTGGGTGTCGCGATCCTGATGGAGGACGGCACCACCGACACGTGGCAGGTCAACGCAGCCGACGGTCCTGTCCAGGTACGGATCGAACAGGGCGGGATCAACCCCCCGGCTGGCTGGCGGTCCGACCCGAACTGGATCAACAATGTTTTGGTGCCGACGGCACTGCACATCCAGGGGCGGGCGCGGCGCTGGGGCCCCGACGCGGGCCACGGCTCCCCCTTCTCCCTTACCCCGAGGGCGATTGAAGCATGAGTGCTGACGCTGGGCCGCGCCCCGACGCGGTCAAGTTCACTGTTACGGAGCGCCTATACGTCATCTGCACGTTCATGGGCAGCGAATACACGGTCTGGGCCGATTCCTTGCAAGAGGGCGCTACCAGTATGGACATGACCAAGTTCCTCACCACGGAGAGCTTTGAGTGGGTTCTGAGCCCGATCTATGGGGGCGGCGAGGCCGACCCCTGCTGGGTTCCGTCGGCTGAGTACCGGGTGGCCCTGATGGTGCGCACCTCGGGCATCCTGTCCATTGAGGAGAAGGAAAGCCGTACCAGGGAGGTGTACTGCTCGTGACGAACGAACAGCTGCGCCAGTTCCTGGCCGAACCGGAAGCCCGCTCCTGGCAGGAAGGCTGGGATGAGGTGGCCGAAGGCTTCGGCCGGTATCAGAGCGGGGGCTGGCGCTGGAGCACGTCCCGGCAGATCTATCAGGAGCTGTACCGGGCGCTGACCCACGGCCACGGCCTGAGCCCCGACGACGCCCTGGCAACCCTCGCAGCGGCGTACCACGCAGCGGCCAGCGACACGGAGGAAGCATGAGCGACCGGTATCTGCACTGGGGCTCGCTGCCCGGCGAGACGGAGTTTCCCGACGGCTGGAGGGCCTACACCAATCCGGCCGACCCGTGGGCCCAGTTCGAGGCCCAGAGTCCCGGCGGGCGGACGTACACGTTCCGGCTGCCGAGCCACGCCCGGGTGAACGAGATTACCGAGGTTTTCCACAACGGCGAGCCGACTGGTTTCTACGTGTGCATCTTCCCGGACGACCCGTACGGCTCGGTGAAGATCGCCCGGGAGTTCTGGGACTAGACGGCAACCTGGCAAACGCGTCACAATGGGGCGATGGACCTTATCATTAGGACCGTCGCCCCTTTTTCGCATCTCGACACCCCCGCCACCGGCTGGAAGGGACCCAGCACCGGCATGTACTGGCATCCCCCGGAAGGGGCCTGGTACGAGGTGGGACGCCCCTGGCTACTGCACCGATGCCGGGTCCACTCGATGGGCGTACACGGCACCGGACACACGCGGCACGCATTCCTGCGCTGTCGGTGCGGCGGCTACATCCAGGCCCGGCTCCTGCGCGGATGGGAGCCCGGACAGTCATTCACGTTCAAGCAGGGAGCAGCATGGTGCAGACGCAACAGCCGGTTCTGGAACTGGCACCCGGGGTTTCTCACAACCCTGTGATCTTGCCGAAGACCGACGCCTTCCCGGCGTGCGCGGAACCGGGCAACGAGCCCGGCTGGTGGGACACCGACACCCACGAGCACGACAACAACTGGCGATGCCAGGACTGTGCCATCGCCGTAGCCATTTGTGCCGACTGTCCGCTGCGCCTGCGCTGCCTGCGGGTCGGGATGCAGGTACGCCAGCCGTCGCTGATCTACGGCGGCGCCACCTTCACCCCCGCCGGTCGGGTACCGAACTGTCTGACCTGCGACAATCCGGTACCCGTACGCTCCGGCAAGATCTCGACTATCCCGACGTGCTCTAATCCGTGTTCGCGTGGCCTGCGCCGTAAGATCCGCCACCGCCGGGTCCGATAAGCCACCGCTGGGCGCTGGGCACCCACGACTGAAGCTTCACCCGGCGCACATACCGCCTGCGTTCCCCGTCGCCGCAGCGCTTGCGGTAGATACTGATCTTCTGGTCGGCCAGGGCCGACGACAGCATCCGGGAGAACGTGTTCAGCGCCGGATGGTGGCGCCCCTCCCGATCGCAGACCCGCTGGTAGTGCGTGTACAGGTCGCCGAGGTCAACCTCGTCCTCTTCCTCACCCGGCTCCAGGTAGTCCTGCGCGAACACGTACACCGGGTTCGACGTCTCCCGGACTTCGTCATCCACGCCCAGGCCCGAAGTCGGCGGGACGAACCGGCCCCGCTTGTTCAGCCGGTCCAGTCCCTCCAGCGCCCAGTTGAGGATGCCGGACAGCTCCAGGAACAGCCGGTCCGACAGGGTCGTGTCCTCCCGGCCGTAGAACGAGGTGTGGAACTGGATGTGGATCATCCGGCCCGCCAGTGCACCGGACGCGTCCGCGAACTTCGGCGAGTCATTGCTCATCACCATGAACCGGGTGTCCAGCTTGCCGTTCCAGCCGGTCCGGTTCTTACGCGACACCGTCCGCGAGTCCTCGCCAACGATCGCCAGCAGAGCCGCGACCGCCGACGACACCCGAGGCTCATCCCACCGCGCGTCGGACATGATCGCCAGGCTCTTACCCAGCAGGTCCTCTTCGCCGAAGTTCGACGACATCTGCCCCAGCGTCGGCGACGCCGTGACTTCCTGGCCCAGCAGCTTGATCAGCACCCGGGCGATGGTGCCCTTGCCGCAGCGCTTCGGGCCGACCAGCGATGCCATCTTCTGGAGATCGGTGCGGCCCGAGATCACATACCCGAACCACTCCTGGAGGAACTGCTGCGCCTCCTCGTCCTCCGGCAAAACCTCATCAAGGAAGTTCTTCCACGTGGGGCAGTCGGCGGTCGCGTCGTAGTTGAACGGTAGGGAGTACATGTTGAACAGGCGCGGGTGGTGCTCGGACAGCTGGCGCTTGTCCAGGTCCAGCACCCCGTTGCGGCAGGCGATCACCTGGCACGGTTCTTCTTCGTCGGGCCGGTAGACGGTGACCATCGCCATCGCTTCGAGCAGGTTGGCGATCTTGGCCTTGTCCGGCGCCCACGGCACCGGCTCGCCCTTGGCGTTGAAGCAGACGGCGGTACGGGTCTGCTCGTAGAGCCAGCTGCGCACCGACGAAACCGACGACTCGCGCCAGTTGGTTCCGCTCCACCGGTACCAGGTGTCGCGCCAGTAGCGCAGGTGCGGCACCTGATCAGTGCTGTCGAGCCTGCGCCCGAGCGTGTCCATGACGGCGGTCGGGTCCTTCGGCGACGCCAGGACGCCTACCGATACGGGCGTTCCGTCCACCGCCTGCGATTCCAGGGCCGAAACCAGCTCTGCCCCGGCCTTGTCGAGCCCGGAGCGGGACGCAGGAGGGGCAGCGGCGGAGAAAGTAGGCGTGGGGGCCGACCCGAATCCCTCGGCTCGGAGGGCCCGGGAGGCGGAAGCGTAGTCTCCACGATGCTCCAGCAGTGTGTACGCCGCGAACTTGGTGTACGGGACGTTCGGCTCAAACTCAGTCGATGAAGTGAATACGTACAGGCGTTCGTATCCGTCGTTGCTGTGGCCGATCGTCGCCGAGGTGCCGTCACGCTTTCCGGGCCTGCGCAGATGCCAGGTCTGGCCGCGCCGGAACACCCACTCCCAGCCGTGCGGCGCCAGGATCGAACGCCACTCGGCGCGCACGTTGAAGTCGTCGCCGGGACGCACGTTGGTGTCGCCGTTGGCGTACGCCACGGGCCGCTGGTTGTCGTATGTGATCGGCTGCGCGACGTCGAAGTGGGTCTTGTCCGGCTCTTCCTCGTCCAGCGCCAGCATGCCGTCGGTGAACGCTACTTCCAGCTCTCCGAGGTCGTAGGACTGGGCGCCCCAGTGCAGGATCTCGCAGCGGCGCTCCAGGCCCGCCTTGCGGTTCACGGTGCCGGGAACGCGCAGGACACGGGCCAGGTCGCCGACCTCGGTGCCGTAGTGGAAGCCGAGCTTGGCGGCGCTGTGGGCGATGATCTTCTGCCAGCCCTGGACCATGACCTTGGCCTGGTCCACCCCTTCCTCGCCAACGAGCCGGTGAGGATTGCGCAGCAGCCACCACGGGTACAGGCCCCCCCCGGAGTGGACCCAGACGGTGGGATCGGGCAGCCCCGACTCGGCGATGATCCGGCAGGCGTCGTCGACGTTCTGCGGCAGCACCTTGGTGGTCTTGTGGCCTGGCCCGGCGATGTCGATGTCGGCCCACAGCCCGACGAACTCCTGCGAGTCCGACTCGGCGCCACGGGAGTGGTCCGGAACGTAGCTCAGGGTGGTGACCCGGGCATAGATGCCCTCGGCGCCGTTGTCGTGCAGCTCCTGGATGTGGTCCAGGGCCAGCTCAATGTCTGCGTGCGCGATCCCGCGCCAGTTCAGCGTCGAACAGATGTGGATCTTGTCCTGGCAGTTGCCGTAGACGATCTCCAGCCATTCGCGAGCCATATCCCGATCAAAGATCATCTTGTCGCCCCCAGGAGCAGTCATGTACACTTCCCCTATCTCTCTGTTTGTCCACTCGACCCCCGGTTCTTGCCAAAAGAACGCCGGGGGTCGAGTCTTTTTGGGAGTTGGCCCGTCACCGAGGACGTGAAGGTCAGCGTACACCCCAGCCGACTCCTACACTGTGGACGGCAGACCCCCCGTTCGGACGCCTCACGTCGCCCCGAGGCCCGAACGGGGGGTCTGTCCCCTAAGCTTCCTAGCCCAGAAGCTTCGGGTAGTCGGACTTGTTCGGCTGGGCCAGCCGCGTGGTGACAACAGGGGTCAGACCCACGCCGTTGTCGGCCTTATCGACCTTCTGCTCCTCCAGCCATGCACCCAGGGCGCGCGGGTCACGGTAGGTGAAGACCACCTCGGGGCTGTCCAGGCCCTCAGACTCGACCACCTGGAACTCGACCCCCGGGTACGCCTCGTCGAGCAGTTCGGCATACACCTCCGACGGGCGGTCCAGGTCAGGAGGAATGGCCAGGAAAACCCGGTCACCCGGGTAGATCAGCTCATGCTTCATCAGAACGGCACCTTCTCTTCGAATCCGTTCCCAGCCCGCTGGCGCATGCTCTCCAGCGTCGACTGGGCGTTGTGGACCTTAGCCCAGTTCTCCTCGGTGCCCGCCGCGCCGGAGTGCTGGCCGCTGTCGTGGCCCGCGCTTGCCGATCCGCCGGACTGTGCCGTCGCCAGCGCCGTCTTGCGCGACTGGGTGTGCGGCGCCATCGCGCCGAAGAACTCCGGGTTGCGTGCCGCCCAGTCCTCGCCGACCGCCGCGATGCGGGGGATACCGGCCTGGTCCTGGAAGTAGTACGCGCCCTGGCGCTCGCCGACCTTCGGGTGCTGGTTCAGCGTTCCGATCAGCGTGTTGTTCACGTTGGTCTTGAAGTGCGCGATCAGCTTGGCCTGGAGGAAGATGTAGTCGTAGTACGCCTCCTGGCCTTCGCCGTCGAGGTCGACAACGTCGGCGACGATGCAGTCGGCCGGTGCCTCCCGGTCGGTGCCGTCCTCGTTGACGCCGATCTTGCGCTTGATCCCCATCGGGTTGTCGTTGCGGTGCTCCAGTACGCGGACGATGAGCAGGTGCCCCTTGAGAGCCTCGGGCTTCGGACGGCCGCCGTCGGTAGTGGCAGGTTCGTTGGCCTTGTCAAACATGACGTTCTCCTACACGTGCAAGGGAATCGGGGTGTTCTGGACGACGTAGTGGATGTAGTTCAGGTACGACTCGAAAGCGGCGAAGGACTCGTTGTCGCGAGTCTCGTCCTTCTCGTTTCCCCAGGACAGCAGGCCGTCGGCGTCGAGGGCCTCCCCCTGGAGCATCCGGTCCTGGGCCAGCCGTGCAACTGCGTGCATAGCCTCTTCTTTGGCCAGCTCGCAGATCCGCGAGTAGTTGACTCCGTCCATCAGGATTCCTTCGTCCTCTGGGCGTGTGCCCGAACGTGGCTTCCGATCTGGGCATCAAAGCGATACTCGGTTTCGTGCGATGTCTCGATCAACCTTCCATCGCAACTACAGCCCCAGAACTGGCGATACCCAACGTTCTCGCCCCAGACCCCGGTCACGATGAAGATCGTGAAGTCGTCAAACGGGACAGTCTGAATCTTGGCCCGGTCGTGATGCATCGGCCCTACTCTCCCGGGCAACCGGTCTCATCGGCCGGTCCACCCGCACGGTACATCCGGCAGTAGCCACACAGCCGGGAAGGCGTTGGTGTGATCATACCCCAACGCGAGGGATCGTCAAGGATGCCTTCCTTGTCGATCAAGTTACCCAAGTTGTACATTCGGCGAATTGCCCCAAGGGCGACTTCCTCGTCATAGTCCTCAATCCACACCCGCATATCCCGCAGCGCCCCAGAACGGGACATGGCCACAATGCCGACCTTGTCCACCGGGCGACCAGCCCGGCGGTGACCCAGGCCGTACAGGTTGAGCTGTACCCGGTAGCGCTGCGAGAACCCGGTCTTCTTCATCTCCCGGAACACGTCCGGGCCCGGGAACTTCCAGTCCAGAACCAGGCGGTGTGGACGGTGGTACAGATCAGTGGAGCCCTGGAGCACGACATCGGGGGCGACCTTCATCTCCACGTCGTAGCGCTCGAACCTGTGGGCTTCCTGGTACTTCTGGACAGCCTCGGCCATCCAACTGTGGGTCGCGGTACCGACGATCGAAGGAAGCGGGTCGGAGTGCATCACCGTTCCGAGCCCGGCTAGCCGATAGGCCAGCTCCCGGTCACACGGCGTACCAATGTCCGACGGCCCCACCTGCACCTGGCGGTTGCGGGGGATGTTGCGGGCCCACCACTGGACGATCTCGGTCAGCTCGTCGCGGATGTCGACTTCCAGGGGGCTCATCCCGGACGGGTCGACGGCCCTGGAGAACAGCGGGATCTGGGTGTCCGAGGTGGCGCAGTTGGGATGGTGCGTGTGCCCGGCTTTGACCAGGTCGTAGGGGATCATCACCCCACATTTGGAACAAAGTGCCATGGCCGCCCTCTCTGTAGGGAAGCAGCGTAGCGCGGGCGTACGACACAACGAAGCCCCGCACCGGGTCGAGGGGTACGGGGCTTCGTCAGCGTCGGCAGTACAGCGGAACCAGGAGAAACCGCAAAAGCCGGACGTTAAAGGGTGCTGAGAACCAGGCGGTCCGGGGGAACGTTAGCGCTCTGCCATTGAGCTACCCCGGGATGAGACCCGGGGACAGGATTCGAACCTGCAACCACTCACTTAGAAGGTGAAGTATCCCAAACCTTCACACCAGCACCCTATGTAGTTGTACCGCCAGAGAACCAGACGAAACCGGCTTATCATCGGCAGGCGCGTTTGCCATTTCGCCACAGAGGAGTTTGACCTCCCCCGGTGGGACTCGAACCCACAAGCCCGAAGGCACCCGTGTGTTGTTGAAGTATCCGATTTCTTCACACCTGGCGGTGTAGAACCGGTGCCAGGTCTTGAACCTGGTGCTCTACGTACCCAGAGGTCGTTGGTAGCAGTCCACGGGAAAACCATCTGATCCGTCCCCAGCCGAAGCCGGTTCTGGAGGCCGACAGATCCCCCACCGGTATTAAGTTGTGGTGGCCGCGCAGCCCGGGTTGCCGCCACTACTGATGCCCCTTTTCGGATTGGTTACCGCAAGCCCGGGGACGAAACGAATCAGCGTTACGTCGGGTATCAAGGTGTCGAACCTTGCAATGTCCTGCTCCCGAAGCAGGCGGCCCACCCCGAGCCCTATACCCGTCATGCACTCAGAGAATCTTAAGGTTCCGGGTAGCCCTACCGTTGGGCGACCGGGGCATGGGGGCCCCGGCATGGACTCGAACCACGAAGTAACCGAAACGATCACACCTGAGTACACTGAAGACACTAGCTCACATTCGCGGCAGTGTCAAACCCTAAATTCGCCCGCCTCGACCCCGGCCACGAAGTCGCGCCACTCCTCGGCGCTGAAGACCAGCACAGTCTCAGGGTCGCTGCTGCTGCGGACCAGCACAGTCGGCTTCACCTTCCCGACCGTAGCCACCTGAACACATTCACCCCCGCCGCAGCGAGAGCTTCGCTTCCACTCCATTGCGTACCCCCGCCCTACTTCTTCCCCACGTCGGAGAAGTTGTACTTCGCACGGACCTTGGTCACCAGCGAGCCGAAGCCCCACGAGATGACGAACACGGGCCAGAACCCCAGTGCCGGAACCCGGGAGTCGACCTCCGCGTGCCATACGCCCAGCGCCAGCATAATCGGCAGGGCGCCGGTGAGGGCGCCTACCGCGACCAAAACCGGGAGCAGGAAGCCGCCCAACAGGCCCCGCCAGAACGCCTTCTCCGGGTTCACCCGGGGTGCGCGAAGTGGACCAGTCACTGTTCCTCCTTGAGGATCGTGTTTTCGATGGTGTTGCAAGAATTTCCGTTTCCCCAGAAAGCATGCAGGATCGTATGCCGACCGAAGGTGTGGTGCTCGTGCGGCCCCTGAGCCTCGCACCGGTAGCCGCCCGACTCCCGATACGGGCACTGGAGCCAACCCGTGTTGATGTTGTTCACCTGGCAGATGAAGTTCTGCTCCGGCACCGTCGGCCAGAAGTGCCACTTCCCTACCCGGTCGCGTCCCGCGTGGACCTGGTGCAGCGGGTAACCGGACAGGTAGTGCAAAGCCGGTTGCTCGCACCGCACCGTAGCGGACCGGCCCCTACGCGCATAGCAACGCAGGGGCCGGTCCTCAGCTTCGGCCTTACGAAGCGTCAGCATCCGTGGTCTCCCACGGCCAACCAGCGTCACGTCCGCGCTCCAGGAGCGCAATGACGCTGAACGCCGCATCGTTGAGGCCGCCGAACGTGTGCCGGTTGCCGATGCCCGAAGGCGCGGAACCGAAACGGTACCCGGCCAGGTTCCAGGTGTAGCACGGAACCGAAGCCGGAACGACCGCCGTCGGGTCGCCGTCGTGCGACTGCTCATCGGTCAGGATGATCATCCGGTCGTGCCCGGCGTAGAACTTCCGGGCCGCAGCCTGAGTGTTGGTGCCACCCATACCACGGAACCGGGTCGTAGCCGTACGCAGAACCGAGTCGCCCTGGCTGAACGACACCCGCTCAGAACCCGTACCGAACTGGACCAGGTCCACCCCGGCCGGGTCCTTCTTCGCCAGCGCCGCACCGAACACCGCCGCGATGTCGCGGCGGCTCACCGACGAACGCAGCGACATCCGCCGGTCCATCGACCCCGACATGTCGACCAGGACCAGCGTGCGTCCCGGCAGACGGCCGATGTTGGTCACCGACAGGTCCAGGGCCGTCTCCAGCGAAGCGCCCCAGGTGAGGCTGCTCAGCTCACGGTAGGCCGACAGGAACCGCAGCGGGAACTGGCGCGAACGCCGGACCTCGTTCGGATCGGTCAGCTTGTCCTGAACCTGGCGCGCCGCCGCCAGGCTGATACCAGCCTGGTCGAAGTTGCGCAGGTTGCGCAGCAGGGCCATGTACCCCATGTTCGGGATCAGGGCCTCCCACAGCTTCGCCTTGTCGACCTTGCTTCCCAGCGCCGACAGAACGTCCTCCCAGGTCAGGCCCGCACCACGGATGTACTCCGGGTCCAGCAGCCCACCCAGCGGCAGGGGCGCCTTCTCGGCGTTGCGCCGCCACTCGACCTGACGGACGGTCAGCGGCATATACGCCGGGTACACCTTCTCGTCCGCGATGGCGTTGTGGCCACGGCGGGCGTCGAGGATGTAGCGGAACAGCTGGTTCTGCGGCATCGTCGCCGGGTCCGGACGCGTCAGTTCGATCACGTCCGCGAACCGGACAGCGTTGCGCTCCGAGTCCCACTTCAGGAAGTTGAACTCGGTGTACAGGCGCCGGGCCGCGTCAGCGATACCGCGCTTGATCGGCTTCGGGATCGGACGGCCGTAGCGCCCCAGCCAGTACGCCAGAGCCTCGCCCGGCTCGTCGGCGCGCGCCAGCCCCTCGAAGAGGAGACGGCCGCCACCGACCTTGGCGTCCAGCAGGCCCTTGGCGCCTTCGACCGCTGCGACGACCGAAGCCGTACGCATGTTCGCCGAGTTGCGCAGCCAGCCGACGAAGCCCCGGAACCATGCGTAGTCGACCACGGCAACGTGGCGGACCAGCTGCTCAAACCGCGCGTCCCGGCTGTTGGCGCTCTCGTAGAACGTGCCCTCGCCGACCATGTTGGTCACAGCCAGCAGGAACAGCTCCGACTTTGCGTCCCGTCCGTAGCCCGGCGCACCTTCAGCGGTACGGCCCGTCGGGACCGGCAGCGTCGCAACCGGCGACACCGGGCCCCGCGTACGGCGCGGGTTCGCCGTCGAATTGAACTTGCCCATATCACACCTCCTTGTCAGGAATGTTGAGGAACTTTGCGATCTTCCGCAGGTGCCACGGACCGAGGCCCTCGGAACCTTTCGGGCAGATCAGGAACGACTGCGGACCGTCCGGGTCCGAACCGGCGCGGACCAGCCCGAGGATCTCGGTGCTGATGTCGTCGTCGGTCCACAAGATCGGGCGTCCCAGGGAAAGCTGGTCGAAGAACTCGGCGAGCTTCCACCAGCCCTTACCGGCGTACCGCGTGCCGTCGTACATCGGGTTCTCCAGCACCCGAAAGTGCGGAAGGAACAGCGCGTCGGACACGTTGTTGGCGTGGTTCTGCCAGGTGGTCAGCCAGACGATCTCGGCCAGCTTCTCTTCGTGCACCCGGCAGATGAAGTCCAGCACCGGCTGCGCGGCAGTGATCAGCCAGTCCTTGGTTGCCCCGGCAGCCAGCCGCTGTATCCACTGATCTTCGGGCCACACGTGTGCGGGCACCCTGTACGGATCAGCGTTGATAACGCCGTCGATGTCCAGAAGCCAGATCGGTCCCATCCTCAACCCCCCTTCGAATCGGGGAGGAGACAGCAGCAGGAGGTCACGAGAACCAAGTGCAGCGGGGTTTTTTCAGCCAATTGAAGTATCCCGCTACAGCACACCGTGACCGATGCTGCGCTCCTCCGAGAACCAGTTGAGCCGGGTGTTTTGAGCAGATTGAAAATCAGCGAAGTAGCCCGACTCCTCACACCGGAAGTGCCCCTGAACCATAACCCGAACCGGGCAGGGAAGCAAGCCACTTCCAAAACGTGTGAAACACGCCATGGTCTACTATGATGATCACCATGGGCCACAGCCTGAAGCACACCTTCGGCACCTGGGACGCCGCCACCCAGGAGCAGTTCCTGGCTGGGCTCAACCTGGAATCCCTCGTCGAGATCGCCCGAGGCGAATGGTGGTGGGAGTCGCGGCCCGAGCAGATCCCGCCCACGGACCTGGACTGGCTCGTACACCTGTACCTCGGCGGGCGCGGAACCGGCAAAACCCGCTCCGGCGGCGAATGGATCGTCGACCGGTCCCAGGAATACCCGGTGGACATGTTCGGCGTCCCCACCGAACGCCTCGTCATCGCCCCCACCCTGTCCGATGCCCGCGACCAGTGCATCGAAGGGCCGTCCGGCATCGCCCGGGTTCTGGAGCGCCGGGGCATTCCCTACCACTACACCAAGTCCCCGAAGCCGCAGATCATCCTCACCGAGTCCGAGTCCCGCATCCACTTCATCGGCTCCGACCCCGACAAGGCCCGAGGCTTCAACCTGGCCGATGTGTGGATGGACGAGATCATCAAGTGGCAGGATGCGCGCAAGACCTGGCTGGAGGGCGTGCTCCCGGCCCTGCGCATGAAGATCCCCGGCGACCATCCCCGGGCGTTCGTGACCACCACCCCCAAGGCGATCCAGCTGCTGATCCAGTGGGTGGAGAAGCACGAGGAGGAACAGGAGAAGATCCGCTCCGGAGAGAAGATCAAGACCACGATCAGCATGTCGACGGGTTCGACGTACGACAACGCCGAGAACCTGAGCGAGGAAGCCCTGCAAGGCTTCATCGACACCTACGAGGGAACCGACCTGGGTGAGCAGGAGCTGCACGGGCGCCTGCTGCTCAACGACTCCGGCAAGCTGTTCCACCAGAGCGACATCAACCGCAACCGGGTCGACATCGGGCCGTTGAATGTGCGGGCCCGGGTGGTCGGGGTGGACCCGTCGCTGACCGGTGACGGCGCCGATCACCAGGATGAGATGGGCGTTGTCGTACTTTCGGCTGACGAGCGCGACCACATCTACGTCCTTGCCGACGAGTCGCAGTACCTGACCGGCCGTGACGCCGCCCTGCACATCTGGCGGGTGTTCGCCACGTGGGAGGCCGACATCGTCGTGTACGAGGACAACCTGGGCAAGGCGTGGATGAGGAAGGTGCTGGTCGACGCGTATGAAGAGCTGCGCGACGCCGGTCTGTTCCCCGCCGACAGCACCCCGCCGATGAAGTCGGTGCACTCCAACCAGGGCAAGAAGACCCGGGCGGAACGGTTTGCGCTGCGCTACCAGCAGGGCCGGGTGCACCACGTCGGAGAGTTCCCGATCCTGGAGCGCCAGCAGGTCACGTTCGACCCGGAATCGTCGCGCGAATCCCCGGACCGGATGGACGCCGGTGTCCACGGCGCGAACTGGCTGATGGACGGGGAGAAGAAGCGCATTCGGGTCGCGACCCCGGCCCGGCGCCAGGTGTCGGCTGCGTCGCCGTCGCGAATGCCGACGGGAATGATCCCGAGAACCCCATGGTCTTAGTGAACTAGGTTGACTCGTTATACCATGTTTGCGTGATCGATCACCCCGTCTGGCTCGTGCTCGTCATCCTGGCCACGGCCCGGGTGGTCCGATTCGTCTGCGACGACTACCTGAGTAAGGACTTTCGCCTGTGGGTCCTGAACAAGTTCGGCGATGATTCCAAGATCAGCTATCTGGTACATTGCCGGTGGTGCGTGGCCATCTGGGTCTGCGCCGCCGTCGTACCGTTCAGCTGGTTCGGAACTGGACATCTGTGGGCGCAGATCCCGATCACCATCCTCGCCGTGGCGCTGGTAGCCCCCGCAGTCCTGTCCATCAACGAACTGAAGCCCCAGATCACGGTCAACAGCCGGGAAGGTGAGCCGTGGCGCTGAAGACCCGACACAAGACCGAGGCTCCCATCAGCCCGCGCAACATGGTCGCCTCGGCGGCGCGTGTCCCGGTCGAAGGCTTCACGTGGCCTACCGCCCCCTATTCGGCGGACAAGGCGTGGCAGGCCGAAACATGGCGCCTGTACAACTGCATCGGTGAGCTGCACGACGCGGCCGACTACATCGGTTCAGCCTGCTCCCGGGTCAAGATCGGCGTCTACGAGGTAGACGATTACGGCAACATCCAGGGCGAGGCCGAAGACCCCGAGATCAGGGCTCTGGGCACCTCCCTGTTCGGCGGCGCCGGGGCTCGGGCGGAGATCCAGCGGGCCCTGGGCGTCAGCCTCACCGTTGCCGGGGAGGCGTACCTGATCGGCCGGACCGTCAACAAGATGGACCGGTGGACGGTTGCCGCACCGACCGAGCTGAATTCCGAAGGACCCCGCCTGTACCTGTCGCAGGGCGACACCGCCACGGCGCTGGTGCAGAAGAAGGACATGCTGCTGCGGGTGTGGACGCCGCACCCGGCGAACATGTGGTTCGCCGACGCCCCGGCGCGCTCGGCTCTGCACGTCCTTTCCCAGCTGGAGAAGCTGACCCGCTACACCGATTCCCAGCTTGACTCCCGCATCGCCAATGGCATGGTGTGGTGTATCCCGGCCGGGATGGACTTCCCCCGGGGCGACGACCAGTCGGTTGCCGAGGCCCTGCTGGAGCTGATCCTGGAGGCGATGGAAGCCTCCCTGACTGGCTCGGGGCAGGCCGCCGGTATTGCCCCGATCATCGTCGAAGTCCCCGCCGACCTCCCCGCCCCGATCGCGGAACTGCTGCGCAACCCGATCCGCTTCGAGTCGCTGCTGAGCGAGGTCGCGGCACCGCTGCGTGACGAGGCCATCCGCCGCCTGTCGATCTCGATGAACATCCCCCCGGAGGTCATGCTGGGGATGGGCCAGTCGGCGAACCACTTCAACATCTGGCACGTTGAAGAGTCCGCTGTCAAGATCCACGTCGAGCCGATCATGGTCCGCATGTGCGACGCGCTCAACACCTGGCTCTACGCCAGCCTGACCACCCTCGGCCGGGCCAGCGAGATCAGCCGCTGGACCTACTGGTTCGACACTTCCACGCTGACCGTGCGCCCGAACCGCCTCGCCGACGCCGTCTCCCTGTACGACAAGGAAGCCCTGTCCGCCGAGGCCCTGCGCCGCTACGGCGACTTCAAGGAAGACGACGCCCCGTCGGCACAGGAGCTGTCGCAGCGCCGCACCATGGAAGTCATGCTCCGCGACCCGACGATCTTCGCCGACGCGAACGTCCGCAAGGAAGCAGGCATCGAGGTCGAACTGACCCCGATCGGGATGGGGGAGACTCCGCCGCCGCCCCCGCCGACCCCCGAGATCACGAACATGGCCGAAGGACCGGCGCCGTTCACCGACCTGCCCGAAGACGCCCGCAGCGCCCCCGACACGACTACCGCAGCCTTGGTCACCGGCGGCGGCCCGGTCCTGGAGGCGGCACACCACACGGTGCGCCGGGCGCTGGAGCTGGCAGGGAACCGGCTGCTGACCGCCCAGACCCGCAAGACTGTCTGGTCGTCGGTGCCCAAGCACGAGCTGCACACCAAGGTCAAGGTCCGCGACTGGGACCACGCCGACCAGATCCTGGCCTCGGCCTGGGACAACCTGCACTCCGACGCCCGCGACCTGGGCGTGGATCAGTCGAAGTACGCCGTCGCAGTGGAGAACTACACGCGGACCCTGCTTACCCGGTCGATTGCCCACGACCGGACCATGCTGGCAGCGGTGCTGCGTGAAGTCGGGCTGATCCGATGACGCAGCCGACCGAAATCCCCATCGACCAGGTTGAGCAGGTTCCCCCGCCGGAGCCTTCCCCCGAGGGCAGCGAGGACCTGTCGGCGCTAGAAGTCGCGATGACCGCGATCGTGCTGGCGGCTCTGACTGCCTGGCTGCTCAAGGTTGCCAGCGCGGTCAACCGGGATGTCCGGCGTTTCGGCACTGCGCCGCATGCGGACGAGGCGCTGTTCCTGGCGGCGGACTGGACGCGGGAGGTTGATCTCAAGATCATCCCCGAGCTGCGTGACGTGCAGCGGCGCGGCTGGCGCAAAGTCGCCCCCGCCCGGCGTTCGTACCCAGAGGCGAACGCCGTCATGCTCGACGAGCTTGCCAAGGCCCGCAACCTGCTTGTTCGCATCCCCGACGAGGTCTACGCCCTCGTGAATGCTGAACTGATGGCTTCCGCAGCGGCAGGTGACGACGTATACCACCAGGCCGCCCGGGTGGACCGTCTTCTCAACGCGACCGGCTCCGAGAACTGGCCCAACCGTGCCAAAGTCATCGCAGTCACCGAGGTCAACCGGGCCTACTCGGCCTCCATCCTCGCCGGTGGATTCCAGGCGCAGATCGATGAGAATCGCCCCCTGCTCAAGCGCTGGGACTCCAGCAATGACAGCCGGGTCCGTGAATGGCATCGTGCCGCAGACGGTCAAACGGTACCACTGGCCGCAGCGTTCGACGTGGGACCGGACCGGCTCCAGTACCCGGGAGACCCGGACGGTCTGCCCCACAACGTCATACACTGTCGGTGCACCCTCGACATAGTGGATGGAGATGAGATCCGTGGCCGATGAGCCCAACACCGGGGCCATGATCGCGCTCCTGCCCAGCGAGGAAGACGCAGCCCGTCTCGTCGTCCCGGGCGGAGAAAAGGCCGAAGACCTGCACGTCACCCTGTGCTACTGGGCCGACGCCTCCGAACTGGACAACCAGACCCGGCTCCAGTACCTGCGGGCCGCGATCAGCCTCGCCGCGAACTTCCCCCCGTTCGCTGGTGAAGCATTCGGGTTCGCCGTGTTCAACCCCGGCGAGGAAGCCTGCACGGTGCTGGAGATCAACGGCGAGGTTGTAGCTGCCCTGCGCGACGGCCTCGTCGAAATGGTCGGCACCGGCGACTCCCCCGAGCCGTGGAACGCACACCTGACTCTTAAGTACGGAACCGTCGGGAACCCCACGGTCACCGACCGGCTTGGCACAATCGTCTTCGACCGCATCCGGGTTGCGTTCGCCGAAGAGGCTGTCGACTTCCCGTTCTCCGGCGAGCCCGCCGAGGCTGGAACTATGTTGATGGAGATGGCGGCAACCGAGCCGGTCGAGAACACCCGGCCGAACCCGCCCGTACTGCCCGACGGCTATGACATGGAAGAGTACGACTCGGAGTTCGCGTCGGCCTGTGGTTGCGGAAACATCATCGCCTCGGTCAACACGAACACCTGGTCGAAGCTGCCGGTCGCTGACCGGGAGACCCCGTGGAACGCCGATGAGGCCATCGCCCGGATCTCCACCTGGGCGGGCGGCAACGGCAACAAGTTCGGCTCGCCGTTCCTGTGGAAGGCCAAGGACGGCCAGCCGCTCAACCCCGACTCGTACCGGCTGCCGATCGCTGACGTGGTCAACGGGCGTCTGGTGCTGATCCCCCGGGCCGTGTTCAGCGCTGGGACGATCCTGTCTGGCGGCCACGGCTACCTGGAGGGCGTGGTTACCGATGCGGAACGCGACGCGCTTAAGGCCACGGTCACCGAGATCTACGACATGCTCCAGAAGCAGTACCAGGACCCGCGCGTGGTCGCTCCCTGGCTGCGGGGCCGGACTCCCGACGAGAGGGAAGCGGAGGCCGCGAACATGACTTCGAGCATCGCTGCTGCGATCAACTCTTCGGGCTGGTCCTCCATGCCTATCGCAGACGCGGGGCACGGCTGGGACGGCGACGCCGCCCGGTCGCATGCCCGCACCTGGGCCGATGGCGACATGCGCAAGTACCGCCGGATCTTCCTGTGGTGGGATTCGAACAATCCGGAGAACTTCAGCTCGTACAAGCTGCCGATCGCCGACATCATCGACGGCACCCCGACGATCATTCCGAAGGCGGTGTCGGCGGCGCTGGGTGCGATCAACGGCGCCCGGGGCGGGGTTGCCATTCCTGACGACGACATGGGTTCGGCGCGTTCGGTGCTGGAGGGCATCCAGTCGCGGATCGAAGGCGGTAACTCGACGACGGCTGCTGCCACTGCGGTGCCGGTCGCCCCGCCCCGGGAGTGGTTCGACGATCCGCAGCTTTCCGGCCCTACCCCACTGACCGTGACCGCCGACGGACGCGTGTACGGGCATCTGGCGGCGTGGGACGTCTGCCACATGGGGATCGCGGACCGCTGCGTCCTCGCCCCCCGATCGGTGACGAACTACAAATATTTCCGCAACGGCGAGGTACTCACCTCCGACGGGTCCATGATCAAGGTCGGTCGGCTCACCGTCGGCACCGGCCACGCAGACGCCCGGCTCGGCTACATCCCCGCCGCTGACCACTACGACAACACCGGCACCGCCGCTGCCATCGTTGTACCCCGCGAAGACCGGTGGGGTGTCAATGTAGCTGGAGGCGTCGTTGCCGACGCGACCCCGGAACAGATCGCCGCACTGCGCCGGTCCCCGCTGTCGGGCGACTGGCGGCGCACCCGCGAAGGCGGCCTGGAACTGGTGGCGGCACTGGCCGTCAACACGCCCGGGTTCCCGATCATCTCCCGCACCGCGTCCGGGGAACCGGCGTCGCTGGTCGCGGCAGGTCTGGTCCTGCCCGAAGGCATGGAGATCGAGCCGCACCCGGACGAGGACTTCGGCATGGCGTCGGCAATGGAGGAACGGGTCAGCGTGATCATGGCGCGGATCGAAAAGCGTCTCGGAGCGGACCGGGCACGCCGGTTCCACGAGGCCATCGCACGGGTCAAGGGGTGACATATGGGATGCGCATGTGGAGGGGCTTCGGTAACGCCTGCGGCTGGACAGTCGCTGCGGGCATCGGGGTCCGACAAGTGGATCGTGTACCGGGCAGACGGCACGGTCGGTGAATACGACTCCGAGCCCCAGGCCCGGATGGAAGTAACCCGCACCGGCGGGTCGATGCGGAAGAAGTAGCCATGGCTGAGACCGTCACCAACCGGGGCAAATTCCGGTTCTTCACCGCCTTCCTCGCCGCCAACGACGTGCGGATGGGGGCGATCCTCGGTACCGCCGTCGGAGTCAACGACCCGGACCTGAACACGGTCGCCGACCTTGACGCTGTCGCGGGCGTGTCCATCCTGGCCGAACGCCTGACCCTGGCCGGGGAGACCGTCGGTGAGGATGACGTGAACAACCGGGCGTTCTACGACGCCAACAACACGGCGTTCACCCCGGTCGCGGCGACCACCGTCCAGGGCGTGTTCATCTACGACGAGGGCGGCGGCACCGACGCCAGCCGGGACCTGATCGCCGTGTACACGACCGGGTTCCCGCAGCCGCTGGATGGCGGGCTCAACATCAACATCGCTGATCTGATCCGGGGAACCTGACATGTCGGCGAACTTCAACCCGGCCGCTGACGCATGGCTGACGGGGACCGCTGGCGCTGCCGGTCCGCTCGGGACGGGGGCGTACACCATCGCCACCCTGTACCGGGCAGCTGCCGCCAACGACGGTCTGACCAGCCTGCGCGCCGCCGGGTCTGAAGTTCGCGGCCTGCTCCAGGACACGTTCCACCTGTTCGGCAACGGCGACTTCTCCAGCGGCGACGCGACCACCACCACGGCAACCTGGTGGGTCGGGGCGCAGACGAAACCGGCCGGGAACCAGGTGTACCGCCACCACGCGTGGCTGTACGACTCGACCGGCGCGGGCGCTATGACCCACGGCGTGTCCTCCGGTTCCGGCAACCACGCCGACGGTGCGGCCATCGACCAGATCCGGATCGGCTGGTCAGCCAACCGGGGCAATGGCGACATCGCCGTCATGGCCTACTGGTCCTCGGAACTGTCCGACGCACAGCTGAACACGCTGCGATCGGGTTCCCTGCTGGCCTGGGCTGCACTTGCGCCGCAGGAGCTGATCACCTTCGAGAACTGGAACGGCGCCACCGGCTGGTCGACCAGGCTCGGAAGCTCGGCCCTGTCGTCGATCACCGGGACTGTCGGAGTCGGCGTCAACCCGCCGTCGTTCAACTTCAACCTGGTCGCCTCAGTTGACCTGACCCCGGCAAGTTTTGCGTTTTCAGCTGTCCCCGTGACGGCGGTACCGCAGCCAATCACCATCAACCTGGTTCCTGGAGTTTTCCAGTTCAGCGGGGTACCAGTTGCATCCGTTCCTGGTGCGGTGACGGTGATTTTGACACCAGCCGGGTACGTGTTCTCGGCGGTGCCGGTCGTCGCGCAGGTGCCGGGAACCGGCGGCGTGGATGTGGAATGGTGTGCGAGTCTCGCCCCGAACTGGCTGGCAGAACTGGAAGATAACTGGAGGGCGGACCTGGCCCCGAACTGGGCCGCGCAGCTGGTGGAGGAGTGCACCTGATGGATGTCAACAAGTCGGTCCTGTCGACCGTCTTCATCCCCGCCAAGGTCGAGGCCCACATCTTCAACACGACTGTGGTCTACGACCCGACCGGCGATGTCGTGGAGGCGGCGTTCAAGCTGCCCGGGGTGAACCCGACGGCCCCGGATTGGAAGTCGGCTTCCTGGTTCACGACCAGCATCGGCCGCTTCTTCGCCCTGTGCCTTGTAGGCCCCGGGCCGGGGGCCGCGTTGGACCTCCCGGTCGGGACCTACAAGATGTGGCTGCGGATCACGGACAATCCGGAGATCCCGGTGATCCCCGTGGACGGGTTCGTCAAGATCTTCTAGTGCGCACAGGCGCCGCCGCAGCCGTACTCGCCACAGCCTGTGCAGCGGTTCGCGTTGGCGGCGATCTCCATCTCCCGGTACATAGTGATCAGCTGGCGCTCGATGTCGCCAGCCGTCTCCACATTCCTCTTGCCTGTGGCCCAGCGCTCCTCGGCGAACGCGTCGCCTGCGGCTTCCCGGTACCGGCCGAAGGCGTCCAGCAGCCGCTCGAACTGGGTCATGTCCTGCCACGGCCTAGTCGACATAGTTTTACCTGGGCTTCCCGTTCTGGTCCACGCACTGCCGGGTGCCGTCGACGACACCCCACTGGCCGCCGCGCTCGTCGCAGCGGTCGGAACGGAAGCTATCCAAGCTCCACGCGCACGCGGCCAGGAGTGCCCCGATGACGACCAGCCATACCCAGGGGCGTCGAAAGCTCATCGCTGGGGCCGCTTCGGGTAGTTCTGGTCTTCCGGGCCGATCCACCGGGACATGTCGTTGAAGTCGACATCGGCCAGTGCTTCCTCGACCCGGGCCCGCATGTCATGCTCCATGACCAGGGTGAGGTAGGTCAGGACCGAACCGTAGGCGGCAAACGCCATGGTGGAGAAGAACCAGTACCAGCTGAAATCGACGAACAGCCCGACGGTGTTGATGAGGGTCGCGGCACCGAAGTAGCTCGCAACCCGGTACCAGCGGTCGGTTACCCATTCGATGGGGGTGACGATGATGGTGCCCAGCGCAGAGCCGAGGGCCCCGATCGCTGCGATGAAACTGTTCACACTTCCTCCTACAGAAGAACCCAATTGATGAAAATCGCCCCGCTCACCGCTCCCATAGCGGCGGACAGGGCGACGATAGCGATACCGGGCCACTTACTCGGTCGGCGGTGCCTGCGGACTGTATTCAACCCGGCCTCCGACGTTCCCGGACGACCAGGCGGCCGTCGCGGGTCGATTGCGTTCCGGGCCGTGGCCTCGGAACCCGGCTGCCCGTTCAGCAGCCACATAGTCATCCAGGCCAACTTCTCGCTCGATCTTCTCGGTGCCGAGGATGGCATATAGGAAATAACGGTTCATCGTGTTGAGTGATCCCGGCAGGGATCGAACCTGCGGCGCAGGGATTAAAAGTCCCCCGTTCTACCTCTGAACTACGGGACCTTGGTGGATCGAGAGGGGTTCGAACCCCCGGCACAAGGATTAAGAGTCCCCTGCTCTACCACTGAGCTACCGATCCTAGGCGGCTCCAGTCTCCGGACACGATCCGGCACCTGTCCCGCTGCCATGGTGGACCGAAGTCCCCTCGCTGACCTACCTGGACTCGAACCAGGACCTAACGGATTAACAGTCCGTTGCACTACCAATTGTGCTATAGGCCATTGGAGGCCCCGGACGGAATCGAACCGTCGTGACCAGCTTTGCAGGCTGGCGCCTAAACCGCTCGGCCACGGTGCCTCGTTGTGGACCCACGGGGATTCGAACCCCGAACCTACTGCTTGCAGGGCAGTTGCTCTCCCGTTGAGCTATAAGCCCGCGACTACGAAGGGACTTGAACCCTCACCTTCCACCTTGACAAGGTGGCGCACTGCCGTTGTGCTACGTAGCCAGGTACTGCGTAGAGCCACGGGGATTCGAACCCCGACACTCCGGAGTGAAAATCCGGTGGGCTGCCATTACCCTATAGCTCCCTATGAAATTGTGCGCTGGCCTAACCGCACCGATACCAGCACGGCCCGCTCCCGAGTCAGTCACGACTCGTGCGGCCTTCCCCACTTCCCATTGGCCGGGGTGACCGGTGGGCGTCGAACCCACGACCTCCGGAGCCACATTCCGGCGCTCTACCGTTGAGCTACGGTCACAGCGGAAGGTGAAGGTATCGAACCTCCGCCCGGTTTCCCGGGGCTACGGGTTAGCAACCCGACCCATTGCCGCTCTGGCAACCTTCCAAGTGGAACCTCCCACCATGGTACACGAGCCCCAGATAGCCCACAAGTGTGTACTTCCAGTGGTGCAGGCGGTTCCAGCGGAAAGCGGAGGTCTTGATCCCCATACCTTGCGGTACGATCCGTTTTCGAGACGGTCCGGGCGCGCTTGTCCCGTTCACTTTCCAACGAGCCCCCACGAGGATTCGAACCCCGGACCTGCTGTTTACGAGACAGCTGCTCTACCGTGCTGAGCTATAAGGGCGTGAGGGAGGCAGGGATCGAACCTGCCGTGCCGGAGCGCCTGATTTACAGTCAGGCTGGACCACCAGGCCCGTCTCCCTCGTCGTACACCTAGAGGGATTCGAACCCCCACTTCCCGGGTCTGAGCCGGTCGCCTCTGCCAGTTGGGCTATAGGTGCTTGTTCGGTGTTCGCCGTTCGGTCATGACCGAACACCGAACACTAGTAGAGCTACGGGGACTCGAACCCCGAACCTCCTGACTGAGAATCAGGTGATCTGCCAGTTGATCTATAGCTCCAGGCCCGGGAGGTCCTCCAGCTTCACGGACCGCCCCGACGATTATCAGTCGCCCGCTTGCCTCCACTGGACCGCGTGCACACGATCCCTCCCTAGGTGAACCTGGCCCATCTATCTCGTCATGGGTCTGGTGCGCGGGGTTGACCGCCCATCAGGTTCACTTGTACACCCACGAGGACTCGAACCTCGAACCCGCTGTTTGTAAGACAGCCGCTCTCCCAGTTGAGCTATAGGTGCGTCCGCCGACAGAAGAAGGTTTGGTTTCGCACCACGCGCGACCGGCCGGACGCTTTGCGAGCTCCGCGACCCTCTTCTGCGGCTAGTGCGGCTGGAAGGAATCGAACCCTCGTACTCCGTTTGGAAGACGGATGCTCTGCCATTGAGCTACAACCACAGCGCCGGGAAGCGCTGCCCATTGGGCCCTTCGCCTCCCTAGGATTTTTGTCAGAGTGCCCTACACTCCGTAGCCGCCACGTCTGGCGACCCAGCTCACCTACAAGGATTCGAACCCCAACTAGCTGCACCAGACGCAGCCGTGCTACCAGTTACACCATAGGTGACCGTATTTCCGCTATTCACTTTTCACGTGGACCGTACGGGACTCGAACCCGCGCTTCCCGGCTCTGGGCCGGTTGGCTCACTCCCTACACACCTGACAGCCCAAGGTGCGTCCGCTATTCACTTTCCACGTGGGAACGCCAGGACTCGAACCTGAAACCTCCCGGGTTTCAACCGGGTGCTCTTCCGTTTGAGCTACAGACCCAGAGGCGGACTCCAACAGGGAGTGGGAATCTCGTCGACAGCCTTACCCCCCGACCCTCACCACGACCCACGTCGACTGTCGGAGTATGGAACTATCGGGCGTCTTCGTCCACCTGATTTCACCGGGACCGTGGCCACGGCACCCAGCTTCCTCGCATACCCGGAGGGACTCGAACCCCCAACCATCCGCTTTGGAGACGGACGCTCTACCAGTTGAGCTACAGGCATAGGCGCCGGGAGCCATTCCGGCAGT
>Ga0310810_10001513_pt1 | contig 24496 bp, 22 predicted proteins | sample NCmetagenome_FD_207641 | JGI IMG/M metagenome (GOLD analysis project Ga0310810, IMG submission 207641) | Soil microbial communities from experimental microcosm in Duke University, North Carolina, United States - NC | ecosystem: Engineered > Artificial ecosystem > Soil microcosm > Unclassified ... | reverse complement strand
CTCGCCATTGGCGCCGGAGCCGCCACCTTCGCGATCGCCGAAGCGGCCCTCATCACTCCCCCGCCGTTTCCCGAGCCCGACCGGCTCGCGATGCTGTTTACCACGCACACCGAGCCAGCCCGCGGCACCGAGCGATATCGCTGGTCGTACCCGCGCTTTCGCCTGCTCGAGAAATCGCTCACCACCGTCTCGAGCATTGGCGACTATGGGCTCGCCAGCGTCAACCTCGCCGGCCAAACGGATGCCGAGCCGATCAGCTCGGAAATCGTCGCCGGGGGATACTTCGCCACGCTCGGCGCACGACCCATGCGCGGCCGGCTCTTCTCGGCCGAAGAGGACCGCTCTCCGTCCGAGCCGATGGTCGCGATCCTCAGCCACGCCCTCTGGCGGCGGCGGTATGGCGGAGATCTCGGGATCATCGGGCAGACCGTTCGCGCCAACTCACGTGAGCTCACGGTCGTCGGCATCATGCCGCCGGGGTTCCGAGGCGTCACGGGGCGGGCAGAGATGTGGGTACCCGCCACCCAGGCGCCGCGCCTAACGTATCCCGAATTCCTCACCACCAATCAGGATTTCACGAGCGTCGTCGCCCGGCTCCGCCCCGGCGTCTCCATGGAGGCCCTCCGCGCGGAGCTGAGCTCCGTCGGCACGGCGATCCAGCGCGAGCTTCCCAGCGAATCCGAAGTGCCCGGGGACAGCTTCGGGGCAACCGCGGTTCCGATCAGCGAGGTACGTGTGAGTCCCGCGACCCGACGCGCCATGTTCGTGCTGCTCGGCGCCGTGGGTGTCGTGCTGCTGCTGGCGTGCGCCAATGTCAGCAGTCTGCTCCTCACACACGCGGCTCAGCGGCGCAGGGAGATGGCGATTCGGCGTGCACTGGGCGCATCGGGCGGACGACTCGTCAGGCAGCTCCTCACGGAATCCGCCGTGCTCTCGGCCTTGGGTGGCGGGATCGGGCTCGCGCTGGCGTGGTGGGCAACGCGGGTCATCCGCGCGCCCACGGAGGCGATCAACCCTGCCAATTTCTGGGGCAGCATCGGTGAGTTCACGCGCCCGAAGATCGACCCGCTTCTCCTCGCGCTTGCGGCCGGCGTCACCATCCTCACCGCGCTGTTGTGTGGCCTCGCTCCTGCGCTCACGGCAGCGCGGACGACCATCGGCACCACGCTGCGTCAGAGCGGCGCGGTCACGCGTGTCGGCGGCGCATCGCGGCTTTCCCTGCGCGGCGCCACAGTCGCCATCGAGGTCGCGCTCGCGCTCGTGCTGCTGACGGGCGGAAGCCTCATGCTCGCGACGCTCGCACGTTTACGTGGTGAACCGATCGGCATCGACCCGCGCAATGTCATCACGTTCTCGGTTCGGCCGCCCGAAGCGAGGTATGGCACGGCCTCGGCGCCGGCCTTCATCGAGCGACTCCTCGCCGAGGTTCGCGGAGTGCCGGGCGTCACCGGCGCGACCGTCGACGGCTGTGCGCCACTCACGACCTCATGTGCGAACAGCTCGCTGTACATCGTTGGCCGTCCCATCCCGCAGCCGGGCAACGCGCCGTTCATCCGGCGTCACTACGTTGGAGCCGATCACTTCCGTGTGCTCGGCATCCCGGTGTTGCGAGGTCGCGCGTTCGAGGATACGGATCGCGAGGGAAGGCCCGCGGTCGCGATCATCAACGAGACCGCTGCGAAGCGGTTCTGGCAGAACGAGAATCCCATTGGCGCGCGGCTCTGGTTCGGCGGCGGCAGTCGTCCCGACTGGAATGCTCCGGATCCAGGCGTGGAGGTGGTTGGCGTCGTCGGCGATGTCCCGTACCAGGAAGGCGACGATCGCCGCCGAATTCCGGCTGTCTACACATCGTACCTGCAGTTCACGTACGCCTATCGCACGGTGATGGTGCGAGCGACCGGCGATCCGGCCGCGACGATGCGTGGCATCCGCGATGCGGTGAAGCGCGTCGACCCCGACCTCGCGCTCTACGATCTTGGCCTGCTCACCGAGCAGCTGGGCGGTGCGTGGGCGAAGCAGCGGTTCACGAGCGGCGTGCTGGCGGCGTTTGCGGCGTTGGCACTCGTGCTCGCCGCCACCGGCGTATTTGGCGTCGTCGCGAGTCTCGTGAGCGAGCGCACCAGAGAGATCGGCATTCGCATCGCGCTGGGCGCCACACCGGGCGCGATCGGCCGGCTCGTCATCGCGCAAGGAATGCGGTTACCGGTGCTCGGGCTGGCCATGGGGATGGTACTCGCGATCCCCGCGGCGCAGGCGCTCCGCGGGCTGGTGTACGGCGTCAGCCCGCACGACCCGCGCGTGTTCGCCTTCGTGGTCGCTCTGCTCGCGATCGTCGCCCTGGCCGCGACGTTCATTCCGGCACGTCGCGCGACGCGCGTCGACCCACGCATCTCCATGGCGGCCGAGTAGCGGCTCGCGACCCCATTGGGCGAGGACTAACTTCTTCGCGGATCCTCTCCAGCCCACGAAGGAGCTCATGCCATGGCGTTGTCGTTCGTTCCGCGTCGCCGTATGCGCGCGTTGATCGCCCTCACGTTGTCGGTGCTTGGCGCGTCCTGTCAGTCCGACTCGGGCGGTAGTGGCGGAGCGGCGAGTAGCGCCCTGACGAAGCCGGACAAAACGGCGCTCGCGAGCCCGGCGCCGGATTCGTTCAAGGTCGCCTTCGAGACGAGCAAGGGGAATTTCACCGTCATGGCGCACCGGAACTGGGCGCCTCACGGCGTCGATCGCTTCTATCACCTCGTGCAACTCGGCTATTTCGACGACGCCCGGTTTTTCCGCGTGCTCCGTGGCTTCATGGCGCAGTTCGGGATGAACGGGAACCCGCGCGTCACCGCGACATGGGAGCCGCTCACCATCCCGGACGATTCGGTGAAGCAGAGCAACGTACGCGGGATGGTTACGTTCGCCGCCGGCAGTGCCCCGGACACTCGAAGCACGCAGCTCTTCATCAACTACGCGGACAACCGGAACCTCGACGGAATGCGCTTCGCGCCCATCGGCCAGGTGGTGGACGGAATGTCGGTCGTGGACAGCCTGTACGCGGACTACGGCGAGGGGGCGCCCGACGGCTCAGGTCCGAGCCAGGAGCGCCTCGCCAGCGAGGGGAATGCGTATCTCACGAAGAACTTCCCGAAGCTGGACTTCATCAAGACTGCACGGATTGTCCCCTAACGGGGATCAAAGGGGTCAGAGTCGTTTGAATTCGAGATCACGGCCGTGCCGAGCTCGTGGAATTCAAATGACTCTGACCCCTTTGATCCGTCGCGAAACAGGGCTGGCTTCGTTAGCATCCCCTCACCATGCGACGCATTCTGATTGGTGTAGTGGGGCCCGGCGAAGGCGCCGGGCAACGAGAGATGGACGACGCAACGCTCATCGGTGAGCTCGTCGCCAAGGCCGGGTGGGCGGTGCTGACCGGCGGACGGGTCGCCGGCGTCATGGGCGCCGCCGCGAAAGGTGCCCGCGCCGCCGGCGGTCTCACCATCGGCATCCTGCCGAGCCACGATACGCTCGGCGCCTCCCCGGCGATCGACGTCGTCCTCGCAACCGGGCTTGGCGAGGCCCGCAATGCCGTGATCGCGCTGTCCGCCAACGCACTCGTGGTGTGCGGCATGAACGCCGGCACCGCCTCGGAGGTCGCGCTCGCCGTGCGCGCCAAGAAGCCCGTGATCCTGCTCCGCTCCGACGAAACCACCGCGAAGTTCTTCCGAGGACTCGACGCCGACGCGGTACGCGTCGCCATGAGCGCCGGCGAGGCAATCGAGCTGCTTCGCGGCCTCCTGATGTCTGCTTCGGGCTCGCGAACGGCGGTATGACGCAGCCGCGGGCTGGCACCCTCTTCGTCGACCACGACGACGTCCTGGCGCTGCTGCCGATGTCCGAGTGCGTCGACGCCATGACCGCCGCGCTTCGAACGCTGGCGCTCGGCGGCGCGCTGCTTCCGCTGCGACAGGTCGTGCGGCTGCCGGACGGCCCTAACGCGTTCGCGCTCATGCCGGCGGCGCTGAGCGATCCGTCAGCGCTGGGAGCGAAGGTCATCACCGTCTTCCCGGGTAACGATGCGACGCCCTACGACTCGCATCAGGGCGCCGTGCTGCTGTTCGACACCGAGTTCGGACGACTCATCGCGATTCTCGACGCGAGCTCGATCACGGCGCTCCGCACCGCCGCGGTGACGGCGGTCGCGACCCGTCTGCTGGCGCGTCCCGAGGCGCGCACGCTCGCGCTGCTCGGAGCGGGCGTACAGGCCGAGACGCATCTCGAGTCGATCAGCCTCGTGCGACCGATCGACGAAGTCCGCGTGTGGAGTCGCTCGGGCGACCGCGCCCGTCGATTCGCGGAAAAGTTCAGTGCGGGCAGCCGTCGCATCGCGGTGTGTCCGTCCGCTCGCGAGGCGGTGGATGGCGCGGACATCGTCTGCACGATCACATCGTCGCGCGAGCCGGTGCTCTTCGGCGAGTGGGTCGCGCCAGGCACGCACGTCAACGCCGTCGGCGCCAGCCTCGCGACGTCCCGTGAGCTCGATAGCGCCGCCGTCGCGAAGTCGCGTCTGTACGTCGATCGCCGGGAGTCGACGCTCAACGAGGGCGGGGATTTCCTCGTTCCGAAGCGGGAAGGACTGATCGGCGACGACCACATCGTCGGCGAGATTGGCGAGCTGCTGGTCGACCCGCCCCGGGTTCCAGGCCGGCGGTCACCCCAGGAGATCACGCTGTTCAAGTCACTGGGACTCGCCATCGAGGACGTCGCGGCGGCACGGCGAATCTACGACCGCGCGCTCGCTACCGGCGCGGGCAAATGGCTCGAGCTCGGTGGGCTGCGCGATGCCCACGCCTGACGAGATCCGGCTCGAGGACATTCGTTCGGCGCGAGACCGCCTCGCCGGTCTCGTGACGCGGACGCCGCTCGTTAGGCTCGAGGTGCCCGATGCGGCCGGCGAGCTCTGGCTCAAGCTCGAGAACCTCCAGCCCATCGGCTCCTTCAAGCTGCGCGGCGCGGCGAACGCGATGTTGAGCGCAGACCCCGATCGACTGGCCGGCGGCGCGTTCACCGCGAGCGCCGGCAACATGGCCCAGGGGGTCGCGTGGAGCGCCCGGCATCTTGGCGTCCCCTGCACCGTCGTGGTGCCGGAGCACGCACCGCAGACGAAGGTCGACGCGGTCGAGCGACTCGGAGGCCGAGTCGTCAAGGTGCCGTTCGATCGATGGTGGCAGACGCTGGTCGATCATTCATATCCGGGGATCGATGGTCTCTTTGTCCACCCCGTGTCTGACCCGGCCGTCATCGCCGGGAACGGGACCATCGGTCTCGAGATCGTCGAGGACCTGCCCGATGTCGACACCGTGCTCGTGCCGTTCGGCGGCGGCGGGTTGAGCTCCGGGATCGCCACCGCGGTTCGCGCACTTCGACCCGCCGTGAACGTGTTTGGATGCGAAGTCGCGACGTCGACCCCGCTCACCTCGGCGCTCGCCGCCGGGGAGCCCGTGCGCGTCGTGAGGAGCCCGAGCTTCATCGATGGCATCGGAGGCAACGGTGTGCTCGCGGAGATGTGGCCGCTCGTGAGCACGCTGCTCGCCGGCGCCCTGGTGTCGAGCGTCGAAGAGGTTGCCGGTGCGGTGCGCCTCTTGCTCGAGCGCGCTCGAGTCGTCGCGGAGGGTGCGGGCGCGGCGTCACTGTCCGCGGCGTTAGGTCATCGCGTGCGCGGCAAGGTCGTCTGCGTCATCTCGGGTGGAAACATCGACGGCGCGAAGCTCGCGACGATTCTCAATGGCGGGGTGCCCGAATGATCGTGCTCGTGCTCAACGCCGGCTCGTCGTCGCTCAAGTTCCAGCTGGTGCGCACGGACCTGCTCTGCATCGCCAACCATCTTGATGAGAAGCTCGCGCGCGGAACCATCGAGCGTATTGGCGGGGAAGCGGTTTTTACACTGCGTGGCCGCGGCGATGCCGTGTCGCGCGGCTCGGCGCCCATGCGTGACCTGCGTGCGGCCATCGAGTACATCGTGAGGTGGCTGGCGTCCGAGGAATCGGGCCCCGTCATCGGCAGCGTCGGCGAAATCGAGGCCGTCGGCCACCGCGTCGTGCACGGAGGCGAGCGCTTCCAGCGGTCCGTGCGCATCGATGACAGCGTGCTGCGCGGAATGGAAGACATGATCGAGCTCGCCCCGCTGCACAACCCCCACAACCTCAAAGGCGTCGCAGCAGCGCGCGCCGTGCTGGGCGCCGAGCTGCCGAACGTGGCCGTGTTCGACACGGCATTTCACCACACGCTCCCGGAGAACGCATATCTCTACGCGATCCCGTATCAACTGTACCGGCGCCACAAGGTTCGACGGTACGGGTTCCACGGCACGTCGCACCGATACGTCGCGTATCGCTGGCGCGAGCTCACGCTCGTCGCCCGCGACGCCACCCGCATCATTACACTCCACCTCGGCAACGGCTGCTCCGCGTGCGCCATCGACGGGGGGAACTCCGTCGACACGTCGATGGGGTTCACGCCACTCGAGGGGCTCGTCATGGGAACGCGCTCGGGCGATCTGGACCCCGCGGTCCTCGAATTTCTCGGCGTGAAAGAAGGGCTGTCCCCCACGGAAGTGGACAATCTGCTGAACAAGAATTCCGGGCTCCTCGGCCTCTCGGGTCTGACGAACGACATGAGAGAGCTGCTCGCGGAAGCGCACGAGAACAATGATCGTCGCGCGCGGCTGGCGATCGACATCTTCTGCTATCGCGCTCGCAAGTACATTGGCGCGTACCTTGCCGCGTTAGGTGGTGCCGACGCGATCATCTTCGCCGGCGGAATCGGCGAGAACGCGCCGGAGGTGCGTGCCCAGATCTGTCGTGGGCTGGAGTGGGCCAGCATCGAGATCGATGACGAAGCGAACACGCGAATGGTTGGTGGCGCCGAGGGCCGCATAACGACGCCGTCGTCGCGCCTCGCCGTCTGGGTCATTCCAACCGACGAGGAGCTCCTCATCGCCCGGGACACGTTCCGTGTCGTCACCGGCGTCGAAGGCCGCTACTAGCTCACACGAATGATCGTCAACCTCCTGCTGCTGCTCGTCCCGATCTCGGCGCTGCTCGAGTACGTCTTCCACGCCTCGCCGGTGTGGGTGTTCCTCGTCGGGATCCTGGCGATCATTCCGCTCGCGGAGTGGATTCGCCGCGCAACAGAGCATCTCGCGGTTCGCGCCGGCTCGGAGATCGGCGGTCTCGTGAACGTGACGTTCGGCAACATGGCCGAGCTGATCATCGCGCTGTTCATTCTCGCCTCCGGCGCGACCGACGTCGTCAAGGCGCAGATCACCGGGTCCATCATCGGGAACGCGCTGCTCGGGCTCGGGCTGGCGATCGTCGTTGGCGGTTGGAAGCGCCACACACAGACCTTCCCCCGCGAGCGGGCCGGCCTGCAGTCCAGTCTCCTCATCTTGTCCGTCATCGCGCTGCTCGTCCCCGCCCTGTTCGATTTCACCGAGCGAGGGCTCAACCAGACTGCGGTCGAGCGCTCGCGCCTGGACGAGAGCCTGAGCCTCGGCGTGTCGGTGGTGCTGATCATCATGTACTTCGCGAACATCGCGTACACGCTGGTCACTCACCGCAACGTCTTTTCGCGTGAGGAGGACGCGGACGCCATGCACGGCGAGGCGTGGCCGCTCTGGAAGTCCATCGCCGTGCTGTTGGCCGCGACCGCGGCCATCGCGCTCGAGGCCGAACTGGTGTCCGGCGCGCTGGAGGCGACGTCCGAATCTCTCGGATTGTCGCCGTTCTTCCTCGGTGTCACGGTCCTCGCGGTGGTCGGCAACGCGGCGGAGTACGTGTCGGCGATTTACTTCGCCCGGCGTGATCGAATGGGCTTGGTCTTCACGATTACGGTGGGCGCCACCGTGCAGGTGGCGCTCCTCACGGCCCCGGTGCTGGTGATCGTCTCGTACTTCATGGGCCACCCGATGAATCTGGTGTTTCAGAACCCGATCGAGCTGATCGCGATCGCCGCGGTGGCGTTCGCCGTGAACGCGATTGCCCACGACGGTGAGACGACCTGGTTCGAGGGGCTGCTGCTGCTCGCCGTGTACGTGATTCTCGGAATGGCGTTCTTCCTGGTTCGGTAGCCGCGGGCGTCGGTGCCAGTCGGCGGCCCGCGGCGAGCAGCCTCGCCGAGGTCCGCGCCGCCGGACATATTCGAGTGGGATGTATTCGACGTGCATCTTCTGCCACGCCGCGCTCGAGGCCAATGACACCATCGAGCACTTTCTCGTAGGCCGGCGACTCGCGTTCGACTCCGAGCGCGGCCGGCTCTGGGTCGTCTGCAGACGGTGCCGCCAGTGGAACCTCACGCCCACCGAGGAACGGTGGGAAGCCATCGAAGAATGCGAGCGGCTGTACCGTGACACCCGGCTTCGTGTCTCGACGGACCAGATCGGCCTGGCCCGGTTGCCGTCGGGGCTCGAGCTCGTTCGGATCGGCCGTCCGCAGCGCCCCGAATTCGCCGCCTGGCGGTACGGCGATCAGCTCGGGCGCAGGCGCCGAGCGGCTTTCGTCAAGGTCGGCATCGGCCTCGGCGCGTTAGGCGCGGTGGTGGCTGGCGGCGCCGCCGTGGGAGTGGGCATCGGCAGTTTCGGCTGGATCATTGGCCAACTGGGCGAGCGCATCGTGAAGGGATCACCCGAGCGCATCGTCGCGCGTCTTCCTTCCCCAACCGGCGAGATCACCATCCGCGGAAAGCACCTCAACCACCTTCGCATCGTCGGCCTCGACCGATACGACTGGCAGCTCGGCGTGCCACATCGCAAGACCATCGTCACGCTGCAGGGTGAGAGCGCCGTCCAGGCGTTGGGCAAGCTGCTCCCTCAGCTGAACAGGTTCGGGGGCTCGCGCGAGCGCGTTGCCGAAGCCGTTTCGCTCATCGAGCGCGAGACGGACCCCTTGCGCTTCGTCGACGTCGCCGCGCGCCAGGCGCTGAACCGCGGCAAGACGAAGATCTCCGCGTTGCCGGAAGCGACACGGCTCGCGCTGGAGATGGCGGCGCACGAGGACAGCGAACGACGGGCGCTGGAGGGCGAGCTCGCGCTGCTCGAGCAGGCATGGAAGGAGGCGGAAGAGGTCGCCGCGATCGCCGACAACATGTTCCTGCCTGCGTTCGTCGAGGACTGGATGCGCAAGCATCGGAAAGGCTAGGGATGGCCTCTGCTCGACGGTCGGGTGCACGCGTCAGGTCGATCGACCCAACCCCGATTCGGCGCCAGGGAGTATGCGCGGTGCTACTCGCCACCGCGTTAGGCTGCATCGGCGGCAAGGTCGATGCCCCGCCGCCCGCCGCCGTCGCCGATGCGCTCGGCGACTCGCTGCCGGTACTGCCACCGTCCGTTGTCGACGCCCCAATCACCTACGATCTCGGCCCGGCGTTCGCCACCCTCGAGGCGGCCGTCCCCCGCACGTTCGGTGACATTGCAACACGGAAGCGAAGTGCCACGAACCGCCGCGTGACGACCGCGTTCGCCGCGGAACGAACGCCCTTTCAGATCACGCGCGACGGCACGACGGTCCGCGTGGCCACCGTTCTCGAGTACCAGGGGAAAGGCTGGTACAAAGCGCCACTCGGTGCCGAGGTGTCCGGATCGTGCGGCATGAGTGGCCCCCGACCCCGTGTGGCCGTCGAGATCGCGACGACACTCCGCATAACATCCGACTGGGCCGTGCGTGGCAAGAGCGAGGTGACCCGCGTCGCCCCGCTCAGCAGCGACCGGCGAGACCAGTGCAAGGTGACGATCTTCAACGTCGACGTCACCGATCGCGTCGTCGCCGCCGCGAGATCGGAGCTCGAGAAGCGGCTCGCGCAACTCGACGCGAAGATCGCGGCGGTCGACGTCCGATCCCGCATCGACAAATGGTGGCGGCTCCTCGAGCGACCGATCCGATTGGCCGACAGCGTCTGGCTGCTTCTCGAGCCCCGCGCCGTGCACCTCGGACCCATTACGGGGTCGGCACGCGTGTTGTCGCTCGACGTCGGCCTCCAGGGCGAGCCGCACGTCATCACCGGACCGCGACCACCCGATGGTACGGATTCGCTCCCGCGCCTCCAGCGAGAGCACGCGAAGCACGAGCAGGCGCTTCACGTGCTGCTCGAGGGGGAGCTCAGCTACGATCTCGCCAACGTAGTCCTCACTAGGAACGTCGTGGGCAAGCGAGTCCGCCGCGGCGTCCGGTGGATCACGATCCGCGACGCACGGCTCTCGGGCATCGGCGGCGGCCGCGTCGCACTCGCGCTTCGCTTCGACGGGGCCGCCAGCGGCATCGTCTATCTCGTGGGGACTCCGCGTTTCGACGCCGAGACCCGACAACTGTACGTGCCGGATCTCGCTTACGACGTCAGCAGCGCCGATCTCCTCGTGCGCGGAATGGAATGGATGCGTCGCAGCGACGTGCAGGATCTGCTTCGCACGCGCGCACGCTTCCCCGTGGCGGATCTCGTCGAGCAGGCACGTCAGCGCCTGGAACGGGGTATGAACCGCTCGCTCGGGCAGACCGCGCGGCTCGTGGCACGGATCGCGACGGGAGACGTGATGGCCGTTCGGGCGACGTCCAGCGGCATCCTCGTCCGCGCGAGCGCGAACGGGTCGGCCCGCTTGGAGGTCAACCGAATCCCCGCACTTTCCGGTCGTTGAGCGGGCGGTTCCATTATTACCTTTCCGGCACGGTGCCATGGCGGATACGCGAAGCGTCGCGGTGATGGTCGCCGCATTCGGGGTGCGCGCATGCTGACACGAAAGGCGAAGGCGTTCTGGCCGCTTCTGCTGCTCCTGGTTTTCGCCGACTGTACGACCAAGCGGCTCGCCGAGGAGCATCTCGTGCCGGAGCACGTCCCGCATCCCGTCGTCGGCGATGTGGTTCGCCTGACACTCGCCTACAACCCGGACGCGGCCTTCTCCTTCTCGCTCGGCCAGCACTCGCGGGTGGGCTTCACCGTGCTCGCGATCGCGGTGCTCGTCGCGTTGGGCAGCGTGTACCGATCGACGCCAGCGCAGGACCGGCTGCAGGCGGCCGCGCTCGCGCTCGTCGCCGGCGGAGCGATCGGGAACGTGATGGACCGATTCCGGACGCCGGGCGGCACGTACCGCGGCGTCGTGGACTTCATCGACATTGGCGTCGGCGGCTGGCGATTCTGGACGTTCAATCTCGCGGACGTCGGGGTCACGTGCGGGGCGGTCCTGCTCGCGTTGCTGTTGCTGCGGCGCGGGGAACGGTCGCCGGCCGATGCCTAACGATCTCATCCCGCCCGCATGAGTCCCATCGAAGTCATCGAGGCCGACATCACGACGCTTGCCGTCGACGCGATCGTCAACGCGGCGAACACCTCGCTTCTGGGCGGCGGTGGCGTCGATGGCGCCATTCATCGCGCTGCCGGTCCGGAGCTGCTGGCGGAGTGCCGAACGCTCGGTGGCTGCGAGACGGGCCAGGCCAAGATCACCCGTGGCTATCGGCTGCCGGCTCGTTGGGTCATTCACGCGGTTGGCCCCGTATGGCGCGGCGGCTCGCACAGCGAGCCCGAGCTGCTCGCGTCGGCCTACCGCGAATCGCTGCGTCTGGCGGCACACCATGGCGTGCGAACCATCGCGTTCCCCGCAATCAGCTGCGGTGTTTATGGGTACCCGGTCGCGGAAGCGGCCTCGATCGCGGTCGGTGAGGTTCGGTCGTTCCTGCAATCCAATCCGGTGATGGAGCGTGTGACGCTCAGCTGCTTCGGCCGGACCGTTCTCGACGCCTACCTGCGTGCCGTCGCGCAGCCGGCATGACGCTCGCACTCCGAAACGCTCGATCAGGCTGATGCCGCACACTCGACTGCCCGCTCCATGCTGACGAAGTCGTTCCTTGGCGCCGCGCTGCTCTCGCTCCTTCCGCTTTCGGAACCGCGAACCCCCACTGAGCGCGCGATCGCTGACACCGCGGCGCAGGAGGCGGCGCCCGCCCTCAGCGATTCGGCGTTCGCGGCGCTCGCGGCGAGGATCTCGGAGCCCGGCGGGTACTTCGACTCGGACAATCTGATCTCCAACGAGTCGTCGTACCTGCACGTGCTCGGCGGGATGCGTCGGATCGGCGTCAACGGCGGCGCCTACGTTGGCGTTGGGCCCGATCAGAACTTCTCGTACATGGCGCAGGTGCGGCCGCGCATCGCGTTCATCATCGACATTCGCCGCGATAACGTCCTCCAGCACCTCCTGTTCAAGGCGCTGTTCGAGATGTCGCGGAACCGGATGGAGTACCTGGCGCTGCTGACGGGGCGCGCGGTGCCTAACGATGTCGCGAAGTGGAACCGCCGGACCATCAGGGAGATTGTCGACTTCATCGACAAGAGCGCGCCGGACCCCGACCAGTTCGAGACGACGCGAGGAGTCGTCCGGACGAAGATCCGGCGCTACGGCATCCCCGTGACGCCGGCGGAGCTCGAGACCATCAGCCACATCCAGCAGGCGTTCTTCGACGCGGGCCTCGACCTCAAGTTCACGAGCCTCGGCCGAGCACCGCGGGAGTACTACCCGAACCTGCGCAAGCTCCTGCTCGAGCGGGATCTCACCGGCAAACAGCTGAACTACCTCGCGAGCGAAGACGACTTCCAGTACCTCAAGTCGCTCGAAGCGAGAAACCTCGTCATCCCCGTCGTCGGAAACCTCGCGGGTCCTCACGCACTTCGGGAAATCGGCCGCGTGCTTGCCGAACGCGGGGAGAAGCTGTCGGTCCTCTACGTATCGAACGTGGAGTTCTATCTGATGCGGGAGGGCAGCTTTGACACCTTCGCGGCGAGCGTCCGGACACTCCCCTACAACGCGCACAGCGTGATCATCCGGAGCTATTTCGGCGGCGGGTTCTATGGGTCGCACCCGCAGAGTGTCCCCGGCTACTTCAGCACCCAGCTGCTCCAGACGGTCGATTCCTTCACCGAGGAAGCCGCGCGCGGCGGATACGCGACGTACAACGACCTGGTTTACAAGCACAACGAATCGCTGAAGTAGACTCGATCAGCTGGCGACGGGCGACGGAAGAAACGTGTCATCCCGAGCGCCCGGCGCGGCACGACATCGAGGCTGCGCCCGGGACGACAGCCGGGCGGTAATCGCACTGGCCAGCAGCACGCGGCAGTAGCGCGCCGCCGTCGGATGCCAGACCAGCGGTTGCCCGCCGCGAGTGCTGTTACGGTCCAGCTCGCCATGTGCTGTTCCATGATTGACCCGGCGCGAGGCTGTGTCGTCTGATTATCATGTGGGTGCGGCGTGATCTCGACAGCCGCCCTCACCAGACGTCCCGGTCTACCACAGAGTCCTCTTTTTCGCGACCGCCCCGATGCCGAAGACGAAGCAGAGCCGTTCCACCCCCGCGGCCACCAGCGGCTCCCATCCCACGGTTTGCGACAAGGCCGATGTCCTTTTCCGGTCCGCCGCCGAGTGCTGCCGGCAGCACCGTCGTTATGCGCGGCTCATCGAGATGGGCACCGACGAGACCGAGCAGGTCGCCGCGCTGCGACTCGTCGCCGCGAGCGACCAACAGCTCACCACCGCGGCCGCGTCGTACGAGTCGTCGTGTATGGGCGTCAACGGCGAGCGACGCGACGACTGGTGGCACAAGGCGAACAACCTCTGGCTCGCGTGCCGGGAATACAATCGTCGCCACTCCCTGAGCGATCGCGCGTCAGGCGAATTCAAAGCACACGACGTCACGAAACTCACATCGCTCGGTGTCGAATACGAGCTGGAAGCCTCAGCCCTCCTCGCGCTTCAGCACGCGGTGGAAGCCTATCGCAAGCTCCGCCCCGAAGCGGATCTCAGCCCGCCCGCCCCCCGCAACTGATGGCTCGCTGATCCGCTCGTGATTGCCCTGAGGGCCCGGACTGCTACGAGTCCGGGCCCTTCGTGTTTCTGGCGACGCGGCAGGATCGCCACGGCCATGCACGGTGATTATCGTCCTTTCAGGACGCGTCCCCTGGACGACCGTTCGTGACCACGACTGGAGGCATCGCGTGAGCGACGACGCAGTGATCGTCCTTCGGAAATACTCGAGCGAAGTGGAAGCGACGATGGCTCACCTCGTGCTCGAGGCACACAACATTCCGTCCGCCATCATGCGCGATACCGCCGGCGGAATGATCCCGTCCATGGCGCTGCTGTATCCCGTGCGCCTGGCCGTGCGGCGCGAGGACGCCGATGAGGCACGACGGATTCTCGATGCCGAAGCGCCACTGCAGTCGGAGGACGGCGGCGGCGAAACCATCGACGAGCCACATGACTTCGCGGTGAACTGGACACCGGACCGCGATCTCGAGGACGACGACGAGGACGAGGGGCGCGAGTCGGACTCGCGCTGGTGAAACCACCCCAGCACGGCGCACGTGGGGAGCGCTCGTTCGACGGCGCATGCAGCGAATCGATGTCGCCGAGCTGACTACACTCGTCTATTATCGCGTGCCCGGTCTGAATGCACGCGTGATCATCTGCTGCTACCTCTCGCCGCAATCGCTCGCGCACGTCCAGCACGCGTTTCCGCCGCCACAGAGCGTGCGCAACGCCGGCACGTGGGGGGCGCTCGTGTCCGACCTCCGCCATCGACGGTGCGACGTCGCGATCGTCGACCCGTGCGCTGGTGGCGATCACTGTGCGCCGGGTCGGCTGAATGCGCTCACCCACGCGATGGCCCTCGTGCCGTGCATCCCGGTCATCGGCTACGTCTCGGTGACCGCGTCTGCGATCCGCGCCGTGCAAACGCTCGTTCGTTCGGGTGCGCCGGACATCGTGATTCGCGGAGTCGACGACTCCGTCGACGCCCTCGCCGGAGCGATTCATCGCGCCGTCGCCACTCGCGGATGGGGCAGCGTCGCGAGCGCGATCGAAGCGCCGCTGCAGGCTCTCCCCGGTCCCGTCGCCGCAGCGATTCAGGCAGCCTTCACGCACCCGCAGCGGGTGCGATCGGTTGCTGATTTGGCGGCTGCCGCGCGCATGAATCGTCGGTCGCTCGACCGTTGGCTCGCGCGCGCCGGCTTCTGCCCTGCGCGTACCGTGCTGTCGTGCGCTCGAGTGACCGCCGCATTCCACCTGCTCGCGGGAGGCACCGTCCGCGTGGCGGAGGCAGCGCTACTGGTGGGCTACGCGTCATCCCGGTCGCTGACGCGGGAGCTCAGCGCGATCTCGGGGTGTCCGGCTTCCGAGGCCACACGCGTTTCGAGGGACGCGTTTGTCGCGACGATAGGCCGGCAGCTCGTGCGGCGCGGAGCGAGCGTCCCGCGTGCGCGCTCGTCATATTGACGGGCCGCGGTCTCGCTCCCTACGATGTCGCTCCACCTTTCCGTCTCCGTCCCCTTCTCTCGCCGTCCCTCGTGGGATCGTTCCCCGCAACGCGTCACTCCGTCGTCGCCGGAATCGCGAGCCCGGACATCGACACGCGTCGCGTCGCGTTCGACGCGCTCGTCTCGGCGTACTGGCGACCGGTCTACAAGTACGTTCGGATCAAATGGCGTCGCGACCGTGAGGACGCCGCCGACCTGACGCAGGAGTTCTTCGCGCGCGCGTTCGAGAAGGGATCGCTCGGACGTTTCGAGCCGACGCGGGCCCGCTTTCGGACGTTCCTTCGTGTGTGCCTCGACGGTTTCGTGGCGAACGAGATCAAGGCCCGTGGGCGCCTCAAGCGTGGTGGCAACGTCTCGTTCGTTCCGGTCGACTTCGCCGCCGCAGAGCACGACCTTTCGATGCACCCTGCAGCGCCCGACGCCGGCGGAGCGAGCGTCGCGGACCGTGACGACGACCTCTTTCGCCAGGAATGGGTCCGCGGCCTCTTTTCGGATGCGGTCGCCGCGCTGCGCGCATCGTGCGAGGCCGCCGGCAAGACGACGCAGTTCGCCGTGTTTCAACGCTATGATCTCGACGACAGCTCCGGCGCTCGACCGACGTACGCGCAGCTCGCCGCGGAGCTCGCGATTCCCGTCACCCAGGTGACGAACTATCTGGCATTCGCGCGGCGAGAGCTTCGCCGTCTTGTGCTCGAGCGCCTCCGGTCGCTCTGTGCGAGCGACGAGGAGTTCCGACTCGAGGCACGCGAGCTCCTCGGCACGGATTCACCACCGTCACCGCCCGCGTGAACGCCTTGTCGGACGCCGCGCTGCGCCGGCTGCGTGATGCGGCGGATACGCCGGATCTCACGGGTACGAAGTACGAGATCGTGGGTCGCATCGGCCAGGGCGGGATGGGGACCGTGTATCGCGCACGCGATCGCGAGCTGGGTCGAGAGATCGCGCTCAAGGTCGTTCGGCTCCCCGAGGGCGCGCCGGACATTGCCGCCCGCATGATGCGCGAAGCGCGCACGCTGGCCCGGCTCGAGCATCCCGGAATCGTACCGGTCCACGACGTGGGCACGATGGCGGATGGTCGCGTGTTCTACGCGATGAAGCTCGTGCGCGGCTCCCCGCTCCACGAATTGTCCGCGACCAGTCTGGCCGAGCGGCTGGCGATTGTCGAGCGCGTCTGCGAGGCCGTGGCGTTCGCGCACGCGCACGGGGTCATCCACCGGGATCTCAAACCGCAGAACGTGATGGTTGGCGCGTTCGGTGAAGTCCTGGTCATGGACTGGGGCGTCGCGAAGGTCGTGGGCGACGCCACGTCGTCGTTAGGCGTCGGCTCCGTGCCGGGCACTGACAACCCGGCGGAGCCATCGACCGGACACGGGGTCGTGCTCGGGACGCCGGGATACATGGCGCCCGAGCAGGCCGCCGGCGAGCCGTCGCTGGTCGATGGGCGCGCGGACGTCTACGCGATCGGCGCGTTGCTCCGCGACCTGTGCCGCACCGAGAAGGACGCGGCGCATCCCGATGGGTCGCGCGACGTTCCACGACCGCTCCGAGCGATCATTCGCCGAGCCATGGCGCCGGACCCGGTCGATCGCTATGCGGACGTTACCGCCCTTGCGCGCGACGTGGCGGCATTCCGCGCCGGCGATCGGGTGACCGCCCATAAGGAGAACCTCGTCGAGCGCGCCCGGCGCCTGGCAGTGCGCCACCGTACGCCCATTCTGCTGGTGCTCGCGTACCTGCTCATGCGCCTGACGTTCGTCGCCGTGGTCGGCCGTTAAAGGATGTCCGCCTCATGTTGAATGGGATCGAGGGTCGATTCCGATTCCCGACGATTGATTCCCTTCACTCCACCGCTCGAACAATGAAGAAACCCGTATTCGGCATGCTCCTCGGCGGCCTTCTCGGAATCCCGGATGGTCTCTCGGCCCTCGTGTCGGCTGGTGACGACCCTAACGTGCGCGCCGGCATCGTCGGGATTGTGATCGGCTCGACAGTGAAGGGTCTGATCACGGGTCTGTTGATCGGCTGGTTCGCCCGGAAGACCGGCTCACTCGCACTCGCGATCGTGTTCGGAATGGCCGTGGGGCTCGCGCTGGCGTTCTGCGTGTCGCTCCTGCAGGCCGCGGCCGGCCAGCCAGCGTATTACTGGCAGATCATGACGCCCGGAGCGATTCTGGGAATCATTGTCGGATACGCCACGTTCAATCACCGGGAAGCGGGAAGTGGGCGGCGGGAGGCCGGGATCGGGACCACCGGCTAACGACTCGCGACTTCCGACTGGCGAATCCCGGCTCCCGGCTACATCCGGAACAAGTAGCTCAGCTTTATGAAGAATGCGTCGACCGTGCGCTCCATCCCGCGGAAGCGCAGATGCTCCGGCCCGTCGTACGAGCCCCCGTAGCCCGCGAACAGGACGGTCCCCGGAACCGGCGTGTACGAGAACAGCCAGTCGACGCGCAGATCATTCCGGGAGAACCCGAGATCGCGGGCGAAGCTGCCGTCCGCCTGCTGCCTAACGATCGGGTAGTAGGTCCGCGAGTCATCGTACAGCGAATCCTGCAGCTCGGCGTCGTACTGACCCACGACGCGAAAGAACATCGGCCTCGCGATCTGGTACTCGACCTTGAGCCGCGGGATCTTCCGGATGCCGACGGTGCTGCCGTCCGTCTTCCGATTGTACTCGATGTGCTGGTACGTCGCGTCGACGCGAAGCTTGTCGATCGGGCGGAGGCTCAGGTTGCCCGTGAAGTTCACGATGTTCGCCGACGACCACTCGTAGAAGTTCTCGTCCTGCCCCCAGATGTAGAACAGGTCGAGCGAGAACCGCTTGAACTGCGGCGTGCCCGCCGACAGCACGAAATCCAGGTTGTTGAGGCGCCCAACGCCCGTGAACGGAATCGTGTCGTATCCGGCGGCCGTGGGTTGGAGCAAGCGATAGCCACTGTAGAAGGCGTCGTCGAAGCCGAACTTCTCGATGAGCACCGACGCACCGGCCCGCCACCCACCACGGAACGTGGTGTTCTCGTTGAAGTGCAGCTTGCCATCCTGGTACGACTGCCCATGCATGAACCGGTCGTACTGCCACGTCAGCATGTAGTTCACCTGCAGCTGCGTGTTCTGTACGAGCCCGTCCGGCTTGCCGAAGAAGTTGAAGCGGTGATTGAGGCCGGTGTTCACCAAGCCGACGCGCGAAAGGAAGCCCGCATCGGCCCGGAAGTCCGGGTCGGTCGCGGCGATCGAGTACGTGAGACCGAAATTCCGGCCGTTGCGATCGACGCTCGCGTTCCAGAGCGGCGCGTTCTCCGTTTGCCCGATCAGCCGCGTCGAGCTTCCACCCGCCTGCGCGCGAGCCGTGTAGATATCGTTGAACAGGAAACGGCCATCGAGCGCCAGGACGCGGTTCGAGTACTTACCGTCGATCTTGTCCGTGTAGACGAGCCCCAGTCGCGACTGTCCTCCCAGATCGCGGGTTGCGCGGAGGACGTTGTACAGCGGACGGTTCGCGTTAGGCCTCGTGTCGGGGTTGGTCCAGTCGATCGAGGTCGTGCGGTCGTCGAGCGCAGAGAGAAACGCGATGTTGGTCCCGGCGACCTTGCCGGTCAGCTTCGCCGCCCCGTCCGGCCTCACGATCTGGCGCGTGTACACGAGATTCGTGGGTGCCGAAAAGTTCTCGAGACCTTCGAGAAAGAACGGGCGGCGTTCGGGGTAGGAGACCGCGGCGCGCGGATCGTAACTGATCGCCGCGACATCGGCCTCGACCTGCGCAAAGTCTGGGTTGACGGTCCCGTTGAACGTCAGGTTGTTCGTGATGCCCCAGCGCACATTGCCCCCGACCTCGGGCCCCTGACGCGTATAGTCCCATCGGCCGTCGGTCGCCTCCGCGCCGTTGCTGCGCGTAACCACCTCAGGGATGACATCCACGACGAGCCCGCGACGCAGGTCCCTCAGGCCGACCAATCGCCCCGACTGACCGAGGAACGATGCGCCGGCGCGACTCGCCGGTGCCCAACTGTCTTCCTGTCCCGAGTGCTGTACCTGCCTGACGACATTGATGCCCCAATCCTGCACGTCCTTCGACTGGTAGCGCAGACTCTTGAACGGGATGCGAATCTCGACCTGATACCCGTAATCCGTGACGTGCCCCTTGGACTCGAACACGAAGTTCGCGCTCAGATCGGCCTGTTCACGTGCCGACTGTCCACTGCCGAACGCACCGCCCCCCTTGCTGCCGGTCCCTTCGTTCAGGGTGCCGTCCGCCTGCACGCCTAACGGGTTCACCGCGAACACCATGGCCTGACGACCGTCGTTGAACGTGCCGAGCAGGATCTGGATGTTCTCGTCCGTGAAGATCTTGTCCCGGTCGAGCAGGTGCGCGCTCACCACGCCGTGCGCCTCGAACGCGCGGACGCCGAAGTGGATCGCCGTCGGCGAATACCACACCAGCACCTGCGTCGAGTCGGTCGCGGGCAGACCGTCAACCGGCTGGAATTGCGAAAAGCCCGTGAGCACCGCCGCCTGCGACCACGCCGGCTCGGTGAGCTCGCCGTCGATGGCGACATCCGCCTCGACGCGGGGGGGCGGGACTTCGAGCTTTTTCTCGCGGCCACTGTACGTGGCGCCGGGGTCGGAGACGTGCGAAACGGCGAGCAGTGCAACGAGGGCGCGCATGCGTCGTGATCGAGGAGTCGGCTTGGCACTCGCGCTCGGCGCGGTGCCTACGGGAAGCCGGTAATATGGCTCCGGTCGCCGCGGTCTGCCGCTCCAATTATCACGACCCGAGGAGACCGGATGCTTATCGCGTCACGAGGATCTCGGCTCGATAATCCGCGGAGCTGACCGGCGCGTTGGCCTTACGCTCCGGCGTAAGACCCACGAGCGCAATCGTGTAGCCGTCCCAGTCGGTCTTCTTCGGCTCGAGGGTCGTGTGGAGAGCGGCCACGGCGGCCCTACTCCGCTGTTCGATCTCGAGCGCGATCTCGCCGTCGCCCGCCCAGACGCAGACGACGTCGGTAGGGCACCGTGAGTCGCCCTCCACGCTCCTGAAGGTGAGACGAAGCTCACCCACCGTGGCCGATTCGCCGATCTTCATCGAGAACGACCGCCCGAGCTCTTGCCGGGCGATCGGCTGCCTGTTCTGCGAGGCCGCGGTGATGTCGGCGGGCTTGTTGCTCGAACAGGCAGCCAGCGCGGCGCAGACCAGCGCAGCAATCACGTGACGCATTATCGGACCTCAGGAGGAATCCGCGGAATCCGCTCGGACGTTTGGTCGTGCGTGCGGCCCGCAACCTGTTCGGTCACGGGCCGCACCGAGCTCCAGTCGTGCTGCCCAACCCGCGTCCGTCGGGCGCGGTCACCTCGAGTGACTACCCGGTTCGTTAGAACCCGAAGTGCACGCCGAGGGTCAGTGCAACGTTGTTGGTGGTCTTGCCATTCAGGTCGAACGACGTCGCTTCCTTGAAGTCGAACTTGCCGAGGTAGTCCTTCGCCATGAGTCTGACGCCGAAGCTCGGGCTGAGCTTCACGTCGACGCCACCGCCGAAGTTGTACGCGACGTTGGTGGCGTTCGTGTTGAGAAAGCTCGACGAGACCTCGTAGCGCATCGCGCCGACACCGCCTTGTACGAACGGAGTCACCATCGAGGCGGCCTGCATGGGAATCTTGAGCTCCACGCCACCGTCGTAGAGGAGCGCCTTGCTCGACCCGACGTCGAGGCCACCGATGATCGGGAGCCCGATCTTCAGGTCGGTGCTGGAGTAGCCCACGTTGCCGTAGAGGGCGACGTTCTTCATCATCGTTAGGCTCATCTGGGCCCCGTACACGGGGCCGCTCCCGGAGGACACGCTCGTGCCGATCGGCCCCTCGATCATCTTGCCGAACATCATGTAGCCGGCGTACGGCGACACGTCGAACACCGTCGGTTTGACTTGCTGGGCCGCGAGCGGCATGGCGCCGAGACTGGCGGCGAGGCCAACGACCGAAGTGCGAAGTACAAAGCGTTTCATCTATCCTCCCTCTCTCTTTGCTGATCCGTAGGCGTTGGGGAACTACGCCCCGGAGAAAGGCAGGACCGGTGCCGACGACGGCACCGCTGATAGGCCGAGCTAAGTCGTTGATATTAAAGCGGATGTTCACCTCGCAGACTCTACATTGCCGTCTATCCTGTCCGCCCTGGGGGACAATGCGCGTTCCCGCCAAAGACAGCCCCGGCAAGGCATGCCGAGCGAGGACAGTGATTCGACATCGCTACCTCTTACCCCGCCGCGAGCTCGTCCCAGAAGGCGGCCACCGCCTTCGCGCCCTTCACGAAGTTCTCGTCACTGATCCATTCGTTAGGCGCATGCGCGTTCTCGCCCGGGAGCCCGAAGCCCATGAGGAGCACCGGCGTACCCAGAATCCGCTGAAAGTCGCCGACCACCGGAATCGACCCCCCTTCCCCAACGATCACGGGCTCGCGCCCGAATGCCGCCGTGAGGGCGCGACGCGCGGCGTCGAACAGCGGGCCGTCCAGCTCCGCGCGCCACGGCCGTCCGCCACTCAGGTTCTCGATCGTCACCGTCACGCCCTTCGGCGCGACGCGCTCGACGTGAACGCGCATCAGCCGTTCGATCTCTTCCGGCTGCTGATCCGGTACGAGACGGCAGCTCACCTTCGCCATCGCCTTCGACGGCAAGACTGTCTTCGCCCCTTCGCCGGTGTAGCCGCTCAGCAGGCCGTTCACCTCACACGTTGGGCGAGTCCAGATGCGCTCGAGCGTCGTGTACCCTTTCTCGCCGCCGAGGGCCGGCGCGCCGGTCTGGCGCTGGAATACGCCCTCGTCGAACGGCAGGCGTCGAATGGCCCCGCGCGCCACATCGTTCCAGTCACGCACCGCATCGTAAAAGCCGGGAATCGCGATGTGTCCGTTCTCGTCATGGAACGACGCGATGATGCGCGCCAGTGCGGTCGCGGGATTCACGACGGCACCGCCATAGCTTCCGGAGTGCAGATCGACAGTGGGACCGGTGACGTTGATCTGGAAGTACGCGAGCCCGCGCAGCGACGACACGATCGACGGCTGACCGGGCCCGAACATCGACGAGTCCGAGATCACGACCGCGCTCGCAGCGAGACGCTTCGCGTTTTGCTCGACGAACCGCTCGAGATTTTCGCTCCCGACCTCCTCTTCGCCCTCCGCGAGCACGATCACGTTGACCGGCAGCTTGCCTCGGACCGCCAGGTGTGCCTCGAGCGCCTTCACGTGGAGGAAGAGCTGTCCCTTGTCGTCGGTCGCCCCGCGTGCGTAAATGCGCCCGTCGCGGATCGTCGGCTGGAACGGCGGCGACTCCCACAGCTCAAGCGGCTCGACGGGTTGTACGTCGTAGTGTCCGTAGACGAGGATGGTCGGCGCGCCGGGCGCGCCCCGCCATTCGCCGAGGACGATCGGGTGACCCGACGTCGGATGGATCGACGCGTCGAAGCCGATCTTCGCGAGGGAGTCCCGCAACCACTCCGCGGTGCGGCGAACGTCGGCCGCGTGCTCGGACCGAGCGCTCACGCTGGGGATTCGCAGCAGATCGAACAGCTCATCGTGGATGCGTCGATCGTGCGCGTCGAGGAATTGGTCCAGGTCGGTCATTCGAAAAGCCGGGGATGGGGGACGGGCGACGGGTGACAGAAAACGGCCAATTGGCAGGCTAACGACCAACGGCTACCGACAAAAGACTAACGACCAAAGACTACATTCCCGACCATGGTCTTCCCGACGCCGTCAGACCTCCGCGCCATGCTGCGGCTCGCGCTGCCCGTCGCCGCCGTGCAGCTCGGGATCATGGCTATGGGTGTCACTGACACGATCATGGTCGGTCACCTGTCGCCCGCGGCGCTGGCTGCCGCGGCCCTGGGGAATCTTTACTTCTTCATCGCCGGAATCTTCGGGCAGGGCACGCTCATGGCCCTCGACCCGGTCATCTCGCAGGCGGTTGGCGCGCGCGACGAAGAAGCGATCTCGCGAGCGCTGCAGCGCGGGCTGGTGGTGGCACTCGCGCTCACGGTCTTCACCTGCGCGACGTTCGTGCCTGTCGAATGGGTGCTCCGCGCGCTCAGGCAACCACCGGAAGTCATCCCCGATGCGGCGAGCTATGTGCGTATCGCGATTCCTGGCGTGTTTCCGTTCTACGCGTTCATTGTGTTTCGGCAATCGCTTCAGGCGATGCACCGAGTGGCGCCGGTCCTGTGGACCGTGTTGCTCGCGAACCTGCTCAACGCGGGACTGAACTGGGTGTTCATCTACGGCAACCTCGGGTCGCCGGCGCTGGGCGTTGCCGGATCGTCGATCGCGACGAGCGTGAGCCGGTGGGCGATGGCGCTCATGGTGTTGTCGATCGCCGGACGGCAGGTCTGGCACCACCTAACGCCATGGCGGCCGGAGACGCTCGCGATCGAGCCGCTCAGACGAATGTTGCGGCTCGGACTTCCGATCGGCCTGCAATACCTCCTGGAATACGGCGCGTTCGCGGCAGCCGCCCTGCTCATGGGAGTACTCGGCACGACCCAGATGGCGGCGCACCAGATCGCGATCAACCTCGCGTCGTTCACGTTCATGGTACCGCTTGGCGTCTCCACGGCGACGGCCGTGCTGGTGGGTCACGCGATCGGCGGCGGAGACGAAGATCAGGCGAGACGGTCGGCGGTCGCCGGTATCTTCATCGGCGCCTCGTTCATGTGCGCAAGCGCGCTGGTGTTCCGCATTTTCCCCGTTGCCCTCGCCCGGTCGTATACGGGAGACGCCGATGTCATCTTGCTGGCGTCCCTGCTGATTCCGATCGCCGGGGTGTTTCAGGTCTTCGACGGCATTCAGGCCGTGGCGGCCGGGGTGCTGCGAGGGATCGGCGATACGCACGCCCCGGCGATCATCAACGTCGTCGGCTTCTGGCTCATCGGCTTACCGGTGAGCTGGGTGTTGGCATTTCGGTTAGGCGGGGGCGCGGTGGGGATGTGGTGGGGTATCGTCGTGGGGCTCGCCGCGGTCGCGCTGATCCTCGTCGGGCGCGTTCGCGTTAGGCTCGGCCGAACGATGCACCGCGTGATCATCGACGAAGCCGTCGGCTGAGCTGTTGTCCTGACGCCGGCATACGAGGATGGCTGCCCCCGCTGGTGCGCGTCATGCACGACCTTTTCCGGCGTCGGCGCT
>Ga0310810_10001512_pt1 | contig 24506 bp, 21 predicted proteins | sample NCmetagenome_FD_207641 | JGI IMG/M metagenome (GOLD analysis project Ga0310810, IMG submission 207641) | Soil microbial communities from experimental microcosm in Duke University, North Carolina, United States - NC | ecosystem: Engineered > Artificial ecosystem > Soil microcosm > Unclassified ... | reverse complement strand
AGAGGCACATCCGATCGACGTTCATCGGCAGAAACTCCTCGTACTCGAAGAGCTGCGCGTATTTCGGCAGCTTGACTTCGTTCGGCGCGCGATTTGGACAGAGTCCCTCCAGGTAGGCGACGCGCACTGCTTCTTTCAAGTCCGTGAAGTACGCCTTGAACGCGCGCACGTCGTCTTTCGTTCCCCAGCCCTTCGGATTGTGCGCGCGCGCGTGACCGACAACGAGCTTGTCCCAATCCAGCGCGAGCACTCGATCGATCCCTTCGAACCACTCGTCGATGTACGAGTCGAAGACGTTGCGCCAGATCAACTCTCCAACCGGAAGCCAGTCGGCCGCGTAGATCACTTTCTTCGCAGGGACTGAAACGACCAGACTGTTGTCGGAGTGGTTGCGTCCCAGATACAGGAGGTCCACCTTCGTGCGCCCGACGGTCAACGTCTTTGATTCGTCGACGGTCTGGTCAATCGGCACGACCGCGGGATTCTTCAACCGTTCCAGCTGCGCCTTCGCGTTCCGGTGCGCCACGAAGACGGCGCCGGCCTGTTTGAACGGCGCGCCGCCGGCGATGTGGTCGAAGTGATGGTGGCTGTAGACGACGTACTTGATAGGCGCGGAGGTCAGCTTTCTCACTTCCGCCAGGTATGCAGTCGCGGCTGCCGGACTGATCGGATCGGTGATGAGCACACCGCCAGGATCGACGACGAACATCGACTGATAACCGGCGAACTCAAAGATGTAGACGCCATCGGCCACCGGCTTGACGACTGCTTGTGGCGCAGCCGCAGGGGCGGCCGCCGCGGGAGGCTGCTGCGCCAGCGCAACGCCGCTTCCGATCGACAGCGCCATGAACAACACGGCGATTCGCATATCAGTGTTCCTGAACGATTTCGATTTCGTTGCCTTCGCTGTCGTGCAGAAGGAAGGTCGTGACTTGTGCCGGCGCCGGATTTCCGCGCGTGGTGACGTCCGCACCGTGCGACTTCAGCGTGGCGAACGCTCGCGCCGGATCCGGTACGGAGAAAACGATATGAATCCAGCCTGACCTTGCGGCGGCCGTTGGTGGAGTACCCGGGTTCTGCACGAGGCCGATTCCGTACCCTGGAATCTCGAGGTCGGCGAAGCGACTGCCGTTCGGCCGGTCGCCGCGATTGAGCACCCTGAAGCCGAGCATGTCTTGATACCAGCGGATCGCCCGGTCCAGATCGGTGACCGCCGCGGTGGCATGGTCGGGCCTCAGCTGCAGCGGATTCTGCGTTGACTGCGCGGCGGCAGGCGAGCAGAATGCCGCGAAAAACAAGAGGGCGGCGCAATGGATTCGGTGCGGACTCGGCTCGTGCATAGGCCGTGAATCCTACCACCGCGACAGGCTGGGAGTGCTGAAATTACCCCGTAATCAGGCCCTTGTAACCGGTTGCAAATCGCGCGACAATAGCCGCCGAACTTTTCCGTACCGCCTACGTCCGATTGACAGGAGCAACCTTATGAAATTCGCGTTTCGACGCTCAGCCCTAGTGGCAGCGTTCGCCCTTGCGGCGGCGGTCCCTGCGTTCGCCCATCACTCCTTCTCCATCTTCTCGATGGACAAGAACGTGACTTACAAGGGCAAGGTCGTCGAGTTCCGCTGGGTGAATCCGCATTCGCACATCATCATGAAAGTGGATCCGGGTCCGGGCGTCGATCCACAGACAGTCGGGACGTGGGACATCGAGGGCGGCAGCACCAACATCATGGGCCGGCAGGGTTGGAACAAGGCGACGTTCAAAGCAGGCGATGAGATCACGGCCGTTGCGCACCCCCTGAAAGACGGCTCGAAGGGCGCGTCGCTCTTCTACGTCATCATGCCGGACGGCAAGCGTCTCTACCACGACATCGCAAGGCCGAAAGGCGACGAGTCGTAACACCTCACTTCGAGGAAAACGAGCGTCCATGAACAGACGTCGCGCGTACGGGTGTCTGCTCGGCGGCATCGGGCTGTGGCTCGGCGTGGTGTCGGCGCAGGCCGCGGGCCAAGGCGGGCAGGCCGCGGCGGGGCAGGGCGGAGGGGGACGCGCCGGTGGTGCGCCACCCCAAGGCGGCCAGGGCGGTTTTGTTGCCTATCCGCAGCGCCCGGTCACCGATCCGGCGGCGGTTGAACGCGGCAAAGCCCTCTTCTCCGTCAACTGCGCGTTCTGTCACGGCCCAGATGGGCGTGGCGGTGACAATGGTGGGCCCAACCTGATGCGCTCGGACGTCGTGCTCCTCGACGAGAAGGGCGAGCGCATCGGTCAAGTCGTCCTCGGCGGACGTGCCGACAAAGGCATGCCGCCGTTCATGCTGATGCCGGCGCAGATCGCCGACATCGCATCCTTTCTTCACAGTCTTCCCGTCAGCAGCCGCACGGGCGAGCGTCAGGTCAACATTGTCGTCGGCAATGCCGACGCCGGCCGCGCGCTGTTCCAGGCGAAGTGCACCGCCTGTCATTCGCCGACCGGCGATCTGCAGGGTGTCGCCGGCCGCTTTACGGATCCAAAGCTCCTGCAGCAGACGTGGCTACTGCCGGGCACCGGCGGCACACGTGGCGGCGGCGCGCCGCGACCTTCACCACCCATCACAGCCGTCGTGACGATGGCCAACGGCCAGAGAGTCGAAGGCACGCTCAATCGCATCGACGACTTCATGGTGTCGCTGAAGTTGGCGGACGGCACCTATCGGACGTTCCGGACAGAGGGTGCGAACGCGCCAAAGGTAGAACTCCGCGATCCGCTGAAGGGCCACCGCGATCTGCTGCTGACCTACAGCGACGACGACATTCACAACGTCACCGCGTTTCTCGTCACGCTCAAGTAAAGCGATATGAAGAGACTGCTGCTTGCCGCACTCCTGGTCGGTGCGTCGGCGATCGCCGTCGCGCAACAAGGCCTCGACCCCGCCTCGATCAACAAGCCGCTCGGCGAGTCATGGCCAACCTATTCCGGTGATTACACCGGTCGACGCTACAGCTCGCTGACGCAGATCAACCAGACGAACGTCAAGCACCTCACGCTCGCATGGATGCGCCGGCTGACGAACGGCCCAGGGCCGGGGGGACCGCGTGGCCCGAGAGACCCGGAGATCATCATCAGCGGTGAAGCCGATGGCAGCGTCACGGTCGCCGGCCCCACGCAGATCAAGGGTTCCATCCTCAGTGTGAACGGCGTCCTCTACGTGACCACGCCCGACAACACGTGGGCGCTCGACGCCAACGATGGCCACGAGCTGTGGCACTACTTCTGGAAGACGAAGGGTGGGACCCATATTGGCAATCGTGGTGTGGGGATGTGGGGCAACTATTTGTTCTTCGTGACGCCGGACGACTACCTTGTGTCCGTTGACGCGAGGACGGGCAAAGAGCGGTGGCACCGCGAGTTCAGCCCGTTCAGCCAGCAGTATTTCTCGACGATGGCGCCAGTCGTGATCGGCAACCACGTGCTTGTGGGAACGAGCAACGACCTCGACGCGCCCGGCTGGCTCGAGTCATTCGATCCGGAGAGCGGCAAGACGCAGTGGAAGTGGTACGTCACGCCGCAGAACGAAGGGGATCCTGGTCTCGACACCTGGAAGAACCTGGATGCCGCGCGTCACGGCGGTGGGCATCCGTGGGTGCCGGGCTCCTACGATCCGGAGACACACCTCTATATCTTCGGTACGGGAAACCCGACGCCGGCCTATACCTCACAGACGCGCGGCGAAGGCGACAACCTGTTCACCTGCGCGCTTGTTGCCATCAATGTCGACACCGGCAAGATGGCCTGGTACTACCAGACGTCGCCGCACGACACGCATGACTGGGATTCGGCGCAGACGCCGATCCTCGTCGACACCATGGTCGAGGGGCAGCGCCGCAAGCTGGTGCTCACCGCGAGCCGCAACGGGTTTTACTTTACCGTTGACCGTATGACCGGCCAGCACGTCGTCACGTCGAAGTTCTCGGAGACGGCGAACTGGGCTAAAGGACTCAACGAGTCGGGACAGCCGGTGCGGAATCCGGCGAAGGACTATCACGTTGGTGGTGCGCTCGTGTCCGGCGCCAATCAAGGCGCGACGAACTGGCCACCGCCCGCCTATAGCCCCGACACTGGTCTGTTCTATCTCCCCGCGTCCGACACCTACGCGATGTACTACCTGACGGAACTCGATCCGCGCGGTGCCATGGGGCTCGGCGGCAAAGACGAGCGAAGTGTCGGCACCGTTGGCAGCTACCTGATGGCGATCGATCCGAAGAGCGGCAAGATCGCGTGGAAGCATAAGTACCGCACCGTCGCCGAAGGGCGCGGACAGGGACTCCTCACGACCGCAGGCAGGCTGCTGTTTGGCGGCGATCCCGACGGAAACTTCGTCGCCTACGACGTCGCCAACGGCAACCCGCTCTGGCATGCAGCGACCGGCCAGGTGTCGAACGCGCCGGAAACCTACATGGTGGATGGACGCCAGTATGTGCTCGTCGCGGCGGGCGACACGCTGTTTGCGTTCACGGTGAATCCGTAGCGCCGGTCCGCCTGAAGGCGGACCCCACCGAAGTCGGTGGGTGCGGCTTTCGCCGGATATCGGTGGGGTCGGGCTTTAGCGGACCTTGATGCGGAGGACAGGATGACGATCAGAGCGATCGCGGCGAGTGTGATGGCGAGCCTTCTGCTCACCGCGCCGGCAACCTACGCGCAAGAGAAGAAGGGAACAGGCGCCGTGCCGGAGATGTCGGGACTGTGGCTCGTGCAGGATCCGGGCTCCGGTAGCTGGACCGATTGGTTCGACAACGTGCCGAAGCCGAAGCTCCAGCCCGACATCATCGCGGACAACCAGAGGATGGCTGCAAGCGAAGCGGCAGGGAACGTCGTGAATCGCGCCCCGCGAACAGCGGCCTGTCCGATCGGTAACCTGCCGATGATGATGGCCTCCTCGCCGCCGATCAACATCGTGGCATCGCGTGACGAAGTGCTGATGGGGGCTGAGTCGAACCGTGGCCGGTTTATCTACACGGATGGACGGCCGCATCGGAATGTGAAAGATCCTTCGTACGTTCCGACCGGATTCGGCGATTCGATCGGGCACTGGGAAGGGGACACGCTTGTCGTCGACACGATCGGCTTCGCGCCGCGCGTGTGCGACAGCCGCAGGCCGGTGATGTTGGTGCCGGGCGGCGGCCGTGCGAAGGACACGACTCACCTCGTCGAACGATATCGGCTTGTCAACCCAGACGAGCTGTCGGTCACCTTCACCTGGGAAGACTCCACCGTGTTCCTGGCGCCGCACACATACTCCTACACGTACAAGCGACTGCCTGAAGGGATTCCGATCGAAAACAACGAGGAGCCGGCCACGGCCCAGCCGGACCGGCAATACACCACGACGAAGAGCGAGAAGTAGTGGAATTCCGAGGCTTCGCTGCGTTCCTTGTGGTGGTTGCGTGGTCCGGGTCAGCGGCATTCGCGCAGAGTGGAGCCCCAACGGCGCGTCCGGATCTCTCCGGCTACTGGGAACTGCGGTTCGACAGCTTCAACGTGCCGCGCGCACCGCTGACCACGGCTGCACAAGGTGCGCTGGAAATGCGACGCGCGAAAGATCAGGAAGCCATCCGCGGCTGCGTCAACGTCGGGATGCCGGCTGTCATGGACGATCGCGGCGTCCTGGACATCCGCCAGAGTCCGGCCGTGATCGGCATGGTCGCGCGCTCGCCGTCATCCACACGTTATATCTACACCGACGGGCGGAAACATCCGGACGCCGAGGAACTCGAAGGCACCACAAACGGCCACTCGATCGGCCGATGGCAAGGCGACACACTTGTCGTCGACACGGTCGGCTTCAATGAGCGCGGCATCACGGCCATTCCAGGTGGCGGCTACCGGACCTCGCGAGCGCATTTGACCGAGTCGTACAAGTTAGCGGCCTCCGGCGATCAACTCACGGTCACGTTCACCTGGACGGATGCGACAGTCTTCCGAACGCCCCACTCCTACACGTTCCGGTATTACAAGGTGGGGGTGATGCCGGAGCCGCGCGTCCTCAACTGTATTCAGAACGACGCCGATCGCGCACGATTTCTCACAGAGCGTCCCGCGCCGGCCCGCTTCTAGTCTGAAGGAACCTCATGCTGACACGCCGAGAATTCGGGAAAGCTGTCGCCGGTTCACTCGCCGCGGCCTCGGTCGCGTGGTCGCAGACGAAGCTGCCGAGGTACAGCTCACGCTTCGGGGGTGTGCGCATCGGCGCGATCACCTACTGCTACCGCTCCCTCCGCGATGCGTCGCAGCCGTGGTCGCGCGAAGGCGTCGATCAGTTGATGGACAAGACCATCAACGCCTACGTGCAGAATCGCATCGACCTTGCCGAATTCTGGATCGCGTTTGTCGAGCCGCCAGGAGGCCCGGGCCGTGGTCCGACCGATGAGGCGGCCCGCGAGAAGCTGCGTCAGTGGCGCATCTCACGTCCGCTCGATGTCTTCGAGCGGGCTCGCAAGAAGTTTGATGATGCGGGTATTCAGATCTACTCGTGCATGTTCAACTTCTCGGACGACCTCGTGGACGACGAGATCGAAGCCGCATTCGATTTCGCGAAGGCGCTGAAGACGAACATCATCAGCGCGAACTGCACAGTGGCGTCGATCAAACGTGCGGCGGCATTCGCCGACCGTCACAAGGTGTACGTCTCCGCCCACAGCGAGAATGCGCCGTTCGATCGAAATCCCGATGGAATGGCGTATACGAAAAACCTCCAAGCGGCGCTGGGACACTCGCCGTACATCAAAGTCACGCTCGATACGGGGCACTTCACTGCATTTGGTGGAGACGCGGTGAAATTCGTTCGCGATCATTACGATCGCATCGCCAACCTGCATCTGAAAGATCGGCTGCGGCGCGCGGAAGATCGGAACGACGTCAACACGACGGAATGGGGCAAAGGCGACGCGCCGATTACAGAAGTGCTGCAACTGATGAAGCAGCGCCGGTCACCGTTCCCCGCGTGCATCGAGTACGAGTACAACGGTAAGGGCACCGCAGTGCAGGAAGTTCAGAAGTGTCTTGACTACGCGAGGGCCGCACTCGAGACGTAGGGCAGGGTCACCGTTCGCGCAGAAACGAGATCACATTCCGTACGTCGGCCGGGGCGTAGCGTTCGAGCAGCTTCCCGTGCTGCAGCCGCCCGACGGCTGTTCGATCCGTCCCCGCCGGCGCGGGGTCATCGCTCGGGCGCAGGAGCCTCGCCCGCAACGCCGCGCCTGCGTACTTGGCCGCGATCCCAGCAAGGTCGCCGGACCTCGAATGACATGCCGCGCAGTTCGCGTTGAAGTACGTCTCGCCGGCTCGTGCGTCGCCCTGGTCGTCGACGTCCATGGCTAGCTCGCGATAGCGCCCCTGCCGCCGCAGATAGTGCACATACGCCGCAAGATCCGCGATTTCCTGCGACGTCAGATCCGGGTAACTCGGCATCGCGGTCTGCAGGTTCGGCTTGCCCGCGCGCACCACCGGCCCGATGAAATTGCCATTCTGATCGGCGGCAATCAGCGGGGAGTGCATCAGATCCGTCGCCCCCATCTGTGCGCCGGTGAGATCGACGCCGTGGCAGAAATGACAGGAGCTCAGAACGTAGACCGCGCGACCGCGCTCCAGTTCCGGAGTGGGCGCCGGGAAGCCACCCGCATCCGCCTTGCCCCGAGGTGCCTGAGCGGCGGCGAGGGCCGCGACCGCGAAAACGGCGATGAGCGCTACGCCAGCACGCGGCGGCAGTAATCCAGGCATGTCTTCACCTCGTCGACCGACGACCGGAACGATCCGTACTCGTACTCGAGATAACAGCGGATTGGATACTTCTGGTCTCGAATCAGCCGCAGCACCTCCGCAATCGGCGTGTCACCCTGGCCGAGGGGCCTGTTCGGCCCGTTGTTCCTCTTTCGATCGCGAACATGGATGTTGATCGTGCGGTCGTGGTGCTTCCTGATGAACGCCACCGGATCGTTGTTGCCTGCGACGAAATGGCCGATGTCGAGCGTCGCCTTGAAGTACGGCGACATCGCGAGCGCGGTTTCGAAGCTTGCGGGTGTCGCAAACTGATCCGGATCCACGAGGTTGTTGTGGTTGTGCATGGCCACGAACATCTTGTGGCGCTCGACGAACGGGATCAGTCGCCGTGCCTCGCTAATTACCGTCGACGAGCTGAAGCCGGCGGCACCGAGCGCTTTGGCCGCCTCGAACGTTTTGTCGCGCTCCTCGTCGGTGAATGTTTCGTTGAAGTTGACGTTGTACAGGTAGATTCGAAGGCCCGCGTCTTCGAACTGTTTCCGGATGTTCGTGTAGTAACTCATGGGCGCGCTGAGGCGCCACCGCCGTGCGTCTTCACGCAGCTGCTGGAAACCTGGCGCCCGGCGCGACTGCACCCACCAGCCTGTCGCGATGGTCGGCCACGGCTCGATATGTCCGGACATGATCTCGCACTCGCCGATGCCGATCTCCCGCATGTTGCTGATGATCGTGGGAATCAGACGCGGGTCGGCTGCGGGCGGCAGGTCGTGGAAACTGAATGTCTCGAGTCCAATGCCCACTCCGTTGATCGAGTAGAGCGGCCGTTGCTGTTGGCCGGCGCCGGCGGCAAGCGGCGCGGCGGCGAGCACCTTGCCGAACTCGCGCCGGGTCAGGATCATCGGACGCTGCCTCATCGGCGAACCTCCTCCTCGAGCGGCTGGATCCCCAGGTCGCGCATTTCCAATTGCGCCGCTCGGGTGATCGCAGCACAATCTGGCCACTGGAGGGAAGCTCGCATGCGGTCCCATTACTCTGGGTTGCGTCCGATGCTCGTGCTTGCGATGGTGTGCGTGATTGGCGCGACGGCGGCGGCCCAGTGGCTGTCGTTGCCGCTTCCGGGAACCCCGCGCACTCCTGACGGAAAACCGAACCTGAGTGCGCCGACCCCTCGCGCCGCCGACGGCAAGCCGGATTTGTCCGGCATCTGGCGCACTGACAGTCCGCGGTACAACGAGAACCTGCTGCCTCCAGGGACCGATGCGCCGATGCTGCCGGCCGCGGCTGAACTCTACAAGCGTCGCGTCGCCACGATGGGCTACGACAGGCCGATGACACGGTGCATGCCGCACGGGGTCCCCGATGCCATGACGGTCCCGGGCCTCCCGTTCAAGATCATTCAGATTCCGGGCGTCACGCTGGTGCTGTTCGAGGAGTTCCACGTATATCGGCAACTCTTCACCGACGGTCGGAAGCCGCCCGTGGATCCCGATCCCGCCTGGTACGGCTACTCGGTTGCCCGCTGGGAGGGCGACACGTTTGTCGTCGAGACAGCTGGTTTCAAAGAGGGTAGCTGGCTCGATAACAGCGGACATCCGCATACTGAAGCGCTGCAGCTGACCGAGCGTTACCGTCGAATCAACTTCGGACGCCTGGAGCTGGTGGTCACCGTCAACGATCCCAAGGCGTACTCGCGTCCATGGACGTCAGACACGCTCCGGTTCAACCTGCAGCCGGACACGGAGCTGCTCGAGCATCTCTGCGAGAACAACAAGGACCTCGAGCATCTTCAGGAAATCTGGCAGGGAAAGGACGCGAAACCTTAGCGGCCGGCGGGCAGGGTGTAGACGTCGTTGAATCCGTAACAGTAGTACTCGAGGACACGCGGCGCGGACTCAATGCGCTTGTAGAGCGGCATCTGCATCTTCCACGGCCGGGTGAACACCTTCGGGTCCTCGATCGTCACCTCGTAGTTCAGATGCGTCGCGTCGATGAAGCTGTAGCGCTCGACGACGTGCAGCATCTCGCTGTGGAAATTCCCTGCCTTGTCGAAGCGCGTCTGATCGTTGAAGTGAACGACATCCACGACCAGCGTGTCTCCTTCCCAACGTCCCCGCGAATCGCCCATCCACCATTCGATCGGGCCGCGCGGATGCGGTGTGTTCATGAAGATGTGCCGCAGCGCGCCGACGTACTCGTATGAGATGTCGATCCGTTCGGGCGTCTGGATGATTCGGAACGGGTACGGCATATAGGTGATGCGCGGCACACCAGGGAGATAGCACTTCGCGTCGGTATCTTCCGTCGTCTGGTTCTCGTAGTTTCGCTTGCGCTGCGCGAGCGCTGACGGCTGGTACGGGATCTCGCCGCCGACGACGACACCGGCGCCAGCCGGCACACCGGCTTTGGCGGCGTGATCCTCGATGTCGTACGCGGCGCTGTTGAGTACCTGCCAGATGCCGGACAAATCCGGCTTGCCATCGACCGTTCGCGGCACTGTCTGACCGGCAATCTGCGCCAATGCGACTGTGTCTGCCGCAAAGACGACGAGCAGCACTTCGAGAAAGAGCCTGATGTGTCTCACTTCGGAGGCGTTTTCCCCGGGAAGATGTGTTGGGTATCGCGCTCGCCTTCGTAGCAGGCCGTCTCCCAGGGTTCGTCGACGTTACCGGTGTTCTTTCTGAACTCCACGTGCGCGGTCCATGGCTGCGAGAAAACCCGCGGGTCGCGGCTGGTCACGTCGTAATACATGCGAGTGCCGACGAACGTGAACCGCTCCTCGATCTGCAGATCGGAGCTGTGAAAATTCCCGTACGTGTCGTACCAGCCGTGCTCGTTGAAGTTCCGTCCTTCGACGACCAGCGTATTGCCCTCCCAACGGCCATGTGAATCGCCGTACCACAACTTCACGCGATCGTTGAGCGGCGCACGTGAGTCCAGATAGATGGTGCGGACGACGCTGTTGTACGGATATTCGAAAAAGACGAAACCAGGCGTCTGGATGATCTCGGTCCCCTGATCGAGGCTCTCGCGCGGGAACCCCATCGGCAGGCAGCGCGCGTTCGAGTCGAGGTGCCACAGCTCCGTCGGATTGAAGAAGTTCCTGCGGTTCTCGATCCGTTGCTGGCGTGCCCACGGCTGATAGGGGATGCGGCCGTCGGGAGTGCGGACCATTTGCGGTTTCGGGAAGTCTTCCGGCTTGCGTCCCGTTGCACGCATCTCTTCGGGGTCCTGTCCTTCTTCGAGATCGAAGTTCGGTCCCCGCGCGCCAATCCAGTCTTTTGCGTACGAACCGTGGACGTCTGGCTGGCCGTCTGAAGTACGCGGCCCCGTCCATTCCGCGGTGGGCGGGGTCAACCTCTGGGCAGATTGTGCGGAGATGAGGGCCGGCGCTGCGAGCGCCAGCCCCGCGGCAACGAGCAAACCCGAGAAACGCATAGGGTGTTAGGCGGTCGTCGTGGTCGTATCGAGCGCCTTTTTCAGATAGTCCATCTGCCACTTCGTCTCTTCGACCGGTGTTCCAGGTCCGCGGAACTCCCGTTCGATGATGGCGTAGATCGGCCACTTGTTGTCGCGAATCAGCCCGAGGCACTCCTTGATCGGTGTCTGACCCGTGCCGAGCTGCACGTTCGGTCCATGGTTCCGGCTTCGATCCTTGATGTGCAGGTGCGAGATGCGGTCGTGATGTTTCTTGAGGAAATCGACTGCATCGTTGTTGCCCGCGGTGAAGTGGCCGATGTCGAGGTTGATGACGAAGTTCTTCGACATCGCGAGCAGCTTTTCGAGCGTCGCCGCTGTGGCCACTTCGACGGGTGAGTCGATGTTGTCGTGCGGATGCCAGGCTGGCTTGATCTTGTACTTGTCGGCAAACGGAGCCATCCGCGCCGCCATCGTCACGCGTGTTTGATTCGTGCAGAACAGCCCGACCTTCAGCGCCTGCATCTGACGGAACACCGCATCAATTTCCGGATCCGTCATGTCGTCGTCGATGGTGTAGACGTACGAGAACAGGTTCAATCCCGCATCGTCGAACTTCTTCCGCACTTCGCGGAAGCGATCCAGTGGGAGATTGATCCGCCACTGCCGCAGCTCTTCGCGCGTCTTGAGGTACTCCGGCGTCCTTTGATCCGGCGCCTGTCCGAAGCGGCCGCCGTTGGTTACCTGCGGCGGCATTTGATTGGCGACGTTCACCAGCTCGACGTTCGCGGCGCCGATAGCGAGGCAGTTCTCGATGATGACGTCGATCGGATCCTTGCCGGGAACATTCGGCAGCGGGTTGAGCGATCCCGTGATGAGCCCGAGCTTCACGCCCTTGTACGTGGAATCGACCTTGGCTGCCCAAAGGTCGGACAGGGGAACGGCCGTCAGCGCAGCCATCGCCGACAGCCCTTTCAACATTTCACGTCTGTTCATACTCAATCCTCTAGAAAATCAGCCTCGCGGCGAACTGCATCTGCCGCGGCGTCGAATTGCCCGTGCTGGAAATCGAGCCGAACGCGGGGCTTCCGAGCTGGCTGTTCGGGTTCTGGAAATTGGCGATGTTGGTGAGGTTGTAGACCTCGTAGCGGACCTGCAGCCGTGTGCGTGCGCCGGTCGCAAACTCCTTGAATACAGACAAGTCGATGCGCCGCTGCGGAGGTCCGTGCAGCACCGTTGCCGGCGAATTGCCAAGGGTGAAGAGCGCCTGCGGCTGGAACGCGTCGGTATTGAACCATCGTGCGACGGTTCGCTGGTCAGCCGGGAGCTTGGGATCGCCGACGAGATTCGGTCGATCGGTCCCCTGTCCCCCGGGAGGCGCGCCGCCGGTATTGGCTCGCGCTGCGAGATTAAAGACGCCGAACGGTTCGCCGGTCTGGTAATTCGCGATCGCGTTGACCTGCCAGCCGGCGAGCGCTCCACGTGCAAACCCGGTGAGTGACTCTCCCCACGGCAGCACGTAGTTGATCTGTCCGACCCAGGCATGCCGTATATCGCGAGGAGCGTCGGTGCGCTCGACGGCCAGCCCGTCCCAATTGAGCGGCTGGGTCTGTTGCGCGTGGCCAAGCTGATAGTGGGTATTGAAAGAGAGACCACCATTCAGACGACGCTGAAAGATCAGCTGCAGCGCGTCGTACCACGTTTCGTAATCGCTCAGGAAGACGTTGAGCTGCGCGAGCTGCGGCAGCGTGCCGGAGAGCCGCCGGCGTGGTTGGATGGCGCCCGCAGCGGCAGGCGCCTGATTGATATCCGGATTCATCGCGACGTGGCTGCCTCGCGAGCCGACGTACCCGGCCGTTACGACGTTGCCCGCGAATTCCTTCTCTACCTGCACGTTGAATTGCTGCACGCGCGTCGACTTGAAATTCAAATCCACCGCGCGAAATGCGCCCGAGAGGTCCTGCGGAGCAATCGACGGCGCGGCCGGCTGTGGCGGCAGACCATTGCGCAGGAACAGGTCCGGCGCGCCGCCCAGTAGCGTGCCATTACTGATCACCGGTCCGTAGATGCTGAAGAGCGGGGCGTTTTTCATGTACGCGAACGATGCGATGTTTCCCGGAAAGTACGTGATGCCGTATCCTCCCCGGACCACCGTCGACGGCGACAACGTCGCCGCGAAGCCGAGTCGCGGTCCGAGATTCGAATAGTCGGTCTTGACGCCAGCGGTTCGCGACACGCCATTCGCGCCGGCAACAAGCACTCTGCCAGTCGCAATATCAAGGTTCGAGAGGCGGTTCTGTTCCTCCGTGAACGGCGTGAAGATGTCGTAGCGAAGGCCGAGATTCAGCGTCAGCCACGACCTGGCGCGCCAGTCGTCCTGCACGTACGCGGTCGGTTCGTTCGAGTGGTAGCGCGGCTCGAACGGCGTGTGCGAGCGCTGCACCTGCGTTGGCAATCCGAGAAGGAACGACGCGAGCGCGTTGCCCCCGGTGCCGGTCGCACTGCGGGTCAGCTGGTTGTCATACGTCCACAGCCCATTCGGCTGCTGGCTTTGCGTCGCACCGAACCGCCGCAGGATGACGCCGCCACCGATCTTGACGTTATGCGCGCCGACCGTCTTGGTCAGCGACCCCTGGTACTGTTGCGTGAGGTCCTTGGTAATGAGCGGGATGTTCTGAGTGTCGCCGAGAATCGCGTACCCCGAGATGTTCTGCAGGGCCAGCCCCGACGCCAGGTCATCGACGTTGACGCCCGGCAGGCCGAACGTTTGGCTCACGTTGGTCCGGTAGTTCGATGGATACGAGAAGATCCCGACCTTCATGTAGCCGCCCTTGACTTCGGCAATCGTCGTCGGGCTGAAGACGCGGATGTAGTTCACTTGCAGCGCGTTTGCGTTCGTGTCGTTCGGACCCGGAAATCCAGCGTTGGTCCCGGTGAGGCAGTTTCCGTAGACGCCATTGACCGGCGGGCATCCGGGCGGTGTCACGGTGTGTGTCTTGTTGTACGAAAAGCGTCCCCAGACGGAGTTGTTCTCGTCGATTCGATGATCGATACGGCCATCGGCCGTCGTGCTGTTCTGGGTTCGAATCGTCGTGCTCGCGTAGTTATTGGCGAGCCCGGGTGAGGTCGGGTCCGGAAACAGCGCGACGTACCGGGCCGCGATCGGGTCGATCCGGTTGGCGGGGATGCGGTTGTTGGCAAACGGTGTCCGTCCCGGCGCCGCGGGATCGTAGATGATCTGCGACAGCTCCGAAAAGTCGCCATTTCGCATCGCCACCGTCGGCACGGTCAGGTTGTTCACCTGTCCCTGTCGCAGTCGGCCGCCTTCGTAATCCGCGAAGAAGAACGTCCGGTTGGCGACCACCGGTCCTCCGAGTGTGCCCCCGAACCCCTTCAGTTTGAGGATCGGATCAGTTGTCGCGAAGTAGTCGCGCGAGTCGAATCGGTCGTCGCGGAAGCCGCCGAAAGCGGCGCCATGGAATTGGTTGGTGCCCGATTTGGTGAGCAGGTTGACGACGCCTCCAGCAGTGCGTCCGACCTCCGCCGAATACATGTTGGTTTGCACCCGCATTTCGGCTATTGCATCCATCGACGGCTTGACGCCAATCGTGCCGATCGCGCGCTCGTTGTTGTCCATGCCGTCAATCAATAGATTGTTCTGGTTGTCGGCTGCGCCATTGATCGAGATAGCGGATGTCTGCCGCCGGTCATCGGGACGATTGCCGCTCGCGAGTGCGTTGGCGGCGCCCTCGCTCGCGCCCGGAATCAATTGGACGAGGCGGATGAAGTTCCGCCCATTGACCGGCAGATCCTGCACCTCGTTCTGCGTGACGAGGGTGCTCACTGTGGAGGAGTCGGTCTGCAGCAGCGGCGCTTCGGCTGAGACCTGCACGGTGTCGGAGAGCGCCCCGATCGCGAGTTTGGCATCGACGCGAATGCGCTCGCCGCTTCGCAGGTCGACACGCGACTCCTGGGGACGGAAGCTCTCCAGTTCGACGCGGACCTGATAGCTGCCAATCGGGAGGAGGTTCACGACGTAGTCTCCCGTTGCGCTCGTCACGGTGGTTCGGATCTCATGCGTGCCAACGTTGTCGACGGTGACGGTGGCGCCGGGCAACACCGCACCGCTTTCATCGGTGACGCGGCCGACGATGTCACCAGTGGTGACCTGCGCGCTCGCGGCGGTAGCGAGCAGAAGGAACGACAGGACCGCGGCAGCGCGGCAAGTAGCGAGCATCGGGCTTCTCCTTGTCCGAGTCGGAGTACGGTGACGATCCGACTCACATCAGCACTGCCGACGCGTGAGTCGGGTCGTCACCGTACTCCGACTCGGGAACGCCGGTGCCGATCTGATGTAACCGGTTGCATATACTAGGCGCCGGACGCGAGGAGGTCAACCGGCGCGCTTAGCGCGCGCCTTCGAGGAAGGTGGCGCGTTCTGCGTCGAACGGATCGCAGCGCGCGTAGGGCCGCGCCTCGTAGCCACGTTCGAGGCGCTGATACCTGAATTCGTACGAGTGCGGCATCGCAAAGACGGCCGGATCCGTCCAGGTGAACGTCACCGAGAGCATCGTCCCATTCTTGAGAAGACGATAGCGCTCCACCAGGTGTGAGGTGGCAGTCCTGAATCCGCCGCCCGGAATGGCTGTCACGCCATGCGTGGGCTCGAATCCTGTGGTGTCGACGACGAGCGTGTCACCGTCCCAGCGCGCAATCGAATCGCCGCTCGTCGTCGCGTCGAAGACGTCGGAACTGATGTGGGTCGTTCGGTTCAGATAGAGGTGCCGCACTGGCGTCACCGGTGATTCCGCCAGGATCACGATTTCTCGCGTCCCCTGTCGAATATCCAACGGCCGCCCGACGTCCATTGTCGTTGGCATCCCGACCCAGTTGCACCAGCGAATGGCTTTCGCGTCGTTCTTCGCTTGGGCCTGGAGGATCGCTGGCGTGACGCGTGGGGTGAGCCGGGCAGGCGGGACGTGCCGTCCATCGAGCGGCAGTTCCCAATAGCCGCTGATGTCGGGTGAACTCGCTGTTCGGCCCTGCGCGAAGGCCGCAACCGACCACGCCGCGACGGTCGCGGCCAGAAGCACCACACCAATTTTCGCGTGACTCACGGTTTCCTCGGACACTTACTGCTTCGGCGGAACGACTGATTGACGCTGCAGCGGATCGTTCGAGTCACACCACGTCTCGAACGCGTAGCTGCCTTCGGGCAGGCGCTCGAAGGAGTGTTGGTAGATGTGAGGCCTGACGTAGAGCATCGGGTCGTCCCACGTGTAAGTGATCGTGAGGCGTTTCCCATCAGGCGCGAGCTGAAAGCGCTCGGTGAGTCGCGTTTCCGGTCTCCGCCGTCCGCCGCCCTGCACTGCACCCTCGGGCAAGCCAACGGTGTCGACCACCAGCGCGCCGCCGTCGTAATGACCGATGGAATGGCCGTACATATTCGGCGCAAGCTTCGCGAGGTCAGGGTGTCCGCGTCCATCCATGTGGATGCGGCGGCCACCCGGGCCTTCACGTACCAACAACACTTCGTCCTTGGATTGAAGAATGAAGTTCGCGGTGGAATTTGGATCGATGCCGCTGCCGCCAGTCCCTTCCGCCGTGCACGCTCCGTTGTTCACGATGTACGCCTCGCCGGCTTGATGCGGAGCCGTGTTCCCCCCGTTAGGAGTGACATTCCGACCATCGCCCCGCACCGCCATCGCCTTTCCGGCGGCCGTGAGCTCGGCAGGCGGGAACCGTTGCGCCGTGCCGTCGAAGCTTCCGGAGCCCTCCGCGTCGAGCAGAAGCCAGCCACCCGACAAGTCGGGAACCGTTGCCGTTGCCGCCGGCGTTCCGCGTTGTGCTGTCGCCGGAGCGCTGCAGCCGGTCATGCAGGCCAGGAGCAGCGCGCCGCTCGAAAGTCCTTGTGCAACGCGCGCAGCACACGCCCGACGAGTATTGATCCAACCCATAACGGCGGACTATAGGCACCGATCCGGTCTCCGTCAAGAGCGGTTCGCAACGTCGGCGGCGGCTCCGCCGAGACTTCGAGGCGTCGAGGTCGCAACCGATTCCGTGTCACGGCGCCTGCGCGAAGATATTCAGCTCGAAGCCTCGCTGGTCGAATAGATACTGCCGCGACTCGTACACGAGATCCCGCAGTTTGCTCAGATTCACATCGAGCAGCTGTCCCCGCCATTTTCGAAGCTGGCCTCCGATGAAGACCGCCTCGATGTTGCGGTTGCTGGCCTGCTGCACAACCGTATCGTATGCGTTCGCGAGAGGCATGGTGTTGAGGTCTTCAGCGCGAATGAGGACGATGTCCGCTTCTTTGCCTGGCGTGAGCGTTCCCACCTTGTGCAGCAGACCGGCATTGGCAGCGCCCCGCACTGTTGCGAACTCGAGCATGTCCTGCACAGTGACGGGCGCGGGCGGATTCGGCAAGCCCTGAAACATGAGATTTCGCCGCACCCCACGCTGGAAGAAAAACGCCACCCGCATTTCCATGAACATGTCGGTGCTGTAGCTCGTTTCGTTGTCCACGCTCAGTCCGGGCCGCATGCCGTGATCGAGCGCAGCCTGGAGCGCCGGGATGCCTTCGCTGAGTCCATACTGCGGGTCCGACCGTGGACAGACGTTCACCGAGGCTCCCGCGTCACGAATCAGCTGCCAGTTCAAATCGGGCGTTCCGCCCATGTGGTTGAAGGCGTGGCGATTGTCCAACAATCCAAGCGCAGCGACTGTTGGTAATAGCGCGCCGCCACCGCCCTCCGTTGTGGTCCACAGGTTCAACTGTTTGGCAAACTTCCAGTTGTCCGCATTCACCGCGGAAAACATTCGCAGAGTGACCAACTGATCGTCTGACGTGAAATAGGTTTGCTGTATCCGAACGAGGTCCTGGGGCCATTGGTGATCCCAGTCTCCGAACTGGGGAGCGCCGGAGGCGTGAACGCCTCGAATACCGGAGTCGAACAGCGCTTGTATGGCGGCGTCGGAGTGCTCGGATGTGCGGGAGTTGTGCGAGTTGTCGATGATGCAGGTGATGCCGGCGTCAATGCAGCCAAGCGCGGTGGCCAGATTACCGACGTACATGTCGTGAGGTCGGTAGAACGGGCCAAACCCCTGATGCGTGTAGGCGTTGTAGTCCGCGAGAGTGACCGCGTTCGGGTTGAGTCCGCGGAGTTGCCCCTCCCATGCATGTCGGTGGGAGTCGACAAACCCAGGGATCAGAATCATGTCGGTGGCATCGATGCGTTGCGCCCCGGCCTTGATGTTCGCGCCGACCGCCAGAATTTTCTTCCCCTCGACCAACAGGTCTCCCTTGGCGAAATTACCGACCTGTGGATCCATGCTGATGATCGTTCCGCCGGTGAGCAGGAACCGGCGTTTCGGGTCTTTCTCGGCGCGCTTGAAGAAGTCGAGCGTCGTGTCGTCCTGATTCGCCGCAGCCGCATCGCCTGCGAGCCAGGGAAAAGCCGAAGCGCCGGCAATGAGCCCTGCGCCGGTCTTCATGAACCGGCGTCGCGACGTCCGTGCCTCTCGAACAGTCGTATGACGCACTGCGGGAGTGGGTCTCCGTTTGGCCATAGTCGTCTCCCTTCTGGCGAGACAAACAGATGTCCCCGAAGCTGTGTTGGAATGGAAGCGTTAGATCACTTTGGCAAGCCGGCGAGATTATACGGCCGGTTCTAGTCGGTTCAAGGTCGATCGTCCGGCACCCGATTCCAGCGGTGCGCGCGGAGGCGGCTGACCGATTCCGCCGGCAACGACGGCCTGTCGCTCACACCGAGATTGGCTTCGACGTGGCGCGGCCGGCGCATCCCGGGAATGGTCGTCGTCACCGCGGGATGCGCGAGGATGAACCGAAGCGCGAGCTCGGGGAGCGACATTCCCGCTGCGTCGGCGTCGCGTCGGACAGCGTCGACACGTGGCAACGTCTCGGCCAGATGCGCAGGAGAGAAGTACGTATTGCGCCAGTCGCCCTCCGGCCAACGCGAATCGGCGCGCAGCGTTCCGGTGAGACTCCCTTCGTCAAACGGAACCCGCGCGATCACCGCGATGCCATCGCGCTGGCAGGCGGGGAAGAGCACATCCTCAGCGGACCGATCGAACAGGTTGTAGACGACTTGCACCGTGTCGATCAGCCCTGTCTCCAGCGCGCGCAGCACGTTGTGCGGTTCCCACCGGTTCACGCTGATCCCGAACGCGCGGATCTTTCCCGACCGCTTCAAATCGCCGATAGCGCGGCGCCACCCGTCGGCGCTCGTCCATGCGTCGTCCCACACGTGTAATTGCTGGAGATCGAGCGTATCGACACCGAGATTGCGCAGAGTGGCGTTTGTGGACTCGATGACGTGATCGTAGGGAAACACATCGTCTGCGAGGCTGGTGGCGCGCCCAGGCCATTGACGATTCTTTGGTGCCACCTTCGACGCCACCACGAACTTGACGTCGCGATAGCGGCGCAGCAGACCGCCGAGGAGTCGCTCGCTATGTCCGTCGCCGTATGCCGCCGCCGTATCAAAGAAATTGCAACCAAGTTCGACGGCGCGATCGAGGGCACGTGCTGATTCAGCGTCGTCTGACCCTGACCAGCCGCCCATGCCCCACATGCCGTAGCCGATTTCCGAAAGCGCCTCAGGCAGCCGAGCGGCTTTGCGGTAACGCATGACGCGTGTTAGTTGCCAGTGCCGATGTAGGGGAGCATGCGGCCGAAGAACAGCACCGCAAACCACGAGAACAGCGAGACCGCGCCGACGATCTTGAAGGAAGTCGGTGTCTCTTCGTTGGGACCGAGGAGCATGACGCGCGTCCCCAGCGTCGTCTCGAAGAACATGGCATTCAGTCCGGCGACAACGATGAAGAACACCTTGGCCCACCAGGCAGCGCTCAGCACGTACATGTGCGGCGCCATGACAAAAAACATGGTGCCGGTGACAAAGTTCATCGCGAAACCGGTGATGGCCCAGGGCATAAACGCCTTCGCGGCCGCCACCGGCACGCGCCGCATGAACCCGAGGAGTCGAAGATCGAAGTAGCCGGCGCCGCCGATGAGCAATGCGAGTCCGATGAAATGAATCGATTCGCATGCGGGCCACAGCCACGTCGTGTTGCGCATCACGGTGGAGATGCGCGTCGCCTCAATCCACGCGGAAAACGGATCCATAGTCCTCGTTTATTTCAAATACGCCATCAGACGGCCCGCGACAATCGCGCCGCCCCACACGACCAGCGAGGTGAGCGCAAGCGTGCGACCGCTTGATGCGGCGCGCATCGACGGCGAACCCCCGCCGAACAACCGTCGCCGTATTCGTGCGGTGATGACCACGCCAATCGCGATCAAGAGCAACTTGACGAGGAACACGGGCTGCGTCGCCTTGTCCTCGGCTTCCGACACGAACAGCATCACGCCACTGACCAGGTTGATGAAGAACCCCATCCAGAAGATCGGGAAGACGCGGTTGACCTCTTCGAGAGGAATCCCCGGTCCGACGCCGAGCAGCCGCAAATCGATAATCACGGCGGCGCCGACGACGATGCCGAGGCCGACCGTGTGCATCGTCAGAATCATCGGGTAGGCCCAGATGGTGTCCGAGCCGACCACCCAGGCGGAGAAGGCGCTGTTCTGGAGCGCGTGCAGGAACGGTCCCATGACCGTGTCGGATAATACACGAAATGCAACCGGTTACATATTGACCCGGCGCCCGGGTGACCTTGCGCCGCCCCGGCCGATCGGTTAGCATCTGCAACCGGTTACATTCAGCCACGTCACCGGTTACACAAGGAGAGAGGCTCTATGAGTTCTGCCCGGCGTGCCGTCCTCGGTGCGACGTGCCTTCTGTTGTTGGCCAGCATGGTCCACGCGCAGGTCACCACCGCCGACATTCTCGGGCGCGTGACCGACTCGAGCGGCGCTGTTCTCCCAGGCGCCACCGTTACCATCGTGAATACCGCCACCCGCGATACCCGCACGCTCATCAGCAACGAAACGGGTGACTACGTTTTCAACCTCCTGCCGATTGGCACTTATACCGTCACCATCGAGCTCCAGGGTTTCTCAAGCCAGATGGCCACCGTCACCGTCGCCACCGGCGATCGTGCACGCGTCGATGCCAAGCTGAATCTGGGCACGGTCAGCGAAAACATTCAGGTCACGGCGGAAGCAGCCATTCTGCAGACAGATGCGTCGACCGTCGGTTCTCTGATCAACGAGAAGGCGGTCCAGGACCTTCCCGTGAGCGGCCGCAACATCATTCGGCTTGTTCAACTGATTCCCGGTGCGAACGAGGGAGCGGTGAGTTCGACGGCCAACGGGACGCGTCCCGATGATCGACGCCAGACATCGTCCGTCTCCGTCAACGGGACGCAGGACACGCAGAACAACCAGCTGATCGATGGTCTCGACAACAACGAGCGCGCGATCGGCACCGTCGGCGTCAAGCCATCCATCGATGCGATCGCCGAGGTCAAGGTCCAGACCAATCTGTACTCCGCTGACGTCGGACGGACGCAGGGCGGCGTCATCAACATCCTGACCAAGTCTGGAACGAATCAGTTGCACGGGACCGCGTACGAGTTTGGACGCAGCGACAGGTTCGACGCGGCGGACTTCTTCGCCAAACAGCGGCCCGTCCTGAAGCAGAACCAGTTCGGCGGAAGTCTTGGCGGCCCAATCAAGACCGACAAGACCTTCTTCTTTGCCGACTACGAGGGTTTCCGCAGCCGACAGGGGGTCGCCAACCTGCTCACCGTCCCAACCGTGCGGATGCGCGGCGGCGATTTTTCGGAGCTGTCCACGCCGATCTTCGACCCGACGACGAGCCCGCGCGTGGCGTTTGCGGGCAACCTGATTCCCGGCAACCGGATCGATCCGATCGCAGCCAGGCTGGTGGCGCTCTATCCGGTTCCGAACCTACCCGGCCTGTCGAACAACTTTGCAAGCACGACCATGCGGACCCAGGACATGGATACCGCGGACTTCCGCGTGGATCACCGGTTCGACGGGAACAATGCGGTGTTCGGACGCTATTCGTACAACCGGGTGAACACGTTCACGCCGGGTGCATGCCCGATCGTTAACGACATCGATCCGAACTGCATCGTCGGCGGCATCGCGGCCGGCGGCGCATTCCCGGGTCCGAACCATACGACCGCGAGCAACTTCGTCGGCAGCTACGTGAAGGTGTTCAACGCGACGTTGATCGGCGAGTTCAAGGGCGCCTACAACCATCCCGATATCAACTCGCAGCCTGCGAACTACGGCAAAAACCTCGGCAGCCAGTTCGGCATCCCCAACACGAACCTCGATGCGCTGACCTCTGGTATGCCGCTGATGTCGACAACCGGGTATGCGCTGATTGGTGACGCGCAGGCAGTGCCCCTGAGGACGCGCGATAAGACCCAGCAGTACGCGGCGTCGATCACGAAGACCGCCGGCGCGCACAACATCAAGATGGGCGGCGGCGTGATCCTCCGGCAGTTCTCGGTGCTGCAGAGCATCTCGCCCGTCGGCGTGTTCACGTTCGATTCGCTGCTGACCAACAACGGTGCGGGCGTGGGCGGAAACACCATCGCGTCGCTTTTGCTTGGGTATCCATCTCAGGTTGTCCGAGCCCTGAATCCGTTCGATCCGAAGTATCACGTGAACGAACCGGCGGCGTACGTGCAGGACGACTGGCGGGCGACTTCGTGGCTGACCTTGAACCTTGGGCTTCGGTACGACGTGTTCACGCCCTTCACGGAAGAGGGTAATCACCTCGCGAACTTCGATCCGGCGACCAAGCAGATGCTTGTCGCGGGACAGAGCGGGGTATCGCGTACCGCGGGCGTGAAGACCGATTACACGGATATCGCCCCGCGAATTGGCTTTGCGGCCAGTGTGACGCCGCAGACGGTCGTGCGCGGCGGCTACGGGATCACCTATTTCCCGGGCAATACGGCGTCAACGTCGTATTTGAAGAACCCGCCGTTTACGGCGAATTACGGTCCGATTACCAGCACCGGCGGATCAGGCCTGCTGCCGAACGTACGGCTGGCCGACGGACTGCCGCCGGTGGCCACCAACGATCTCTCCAACCTGTCTGGCGCGCTGATCGCGACGGCGCTGGATTTCAAGGCGAATCGGGTCCATCAGTTCAACGCGATGGTGGAGCGGCAAATCGGCGACAACGTCGTGTCGGTCGGCTATGTTGGTCAGCGCGGAAATCGGATGGCCATCAATCCGCAGATCAACTACGCGCCAGCAGCTGCCGGTGCGGTCCAGCCGCGACGCGTGTTCGCTCCGACGTATCCGAACGTTACGAACATCCAGCTGTGGACCAACGACGGCAAAACGAAATACGACGCGCTGCAGCTCATTTTCCAGCGTCGCTACAGCCATGGTCTGACGTTCAACACACACTACACGCTGGCGCATGCGCAGCAGTACACGTTCGCGCCATGGAGCGGGTACGTGTTTGAGTGGTCCGACGCTGCTCTCGACATTCGGAACCGTTGGGTGTTTACGGCGAATTACGAGCTACCGTGGGCGAGATCGTTGAAGGGGATTGCCGGTGGTGTGCTCGGCGGATGGCAGGTGAATTCAGTCGCGTACTGGCAAGGCGGCTTCCCGTTCACGGTTACCAATGCGGCCGCCCGTATGAACACTGGCGGCAGCGACCGTCCTGACCTGACATGCGATCCGCAGTTGCCGAAGGATGAACGCACGCTGCAGCGCTGGTTCAACACCAGTTGTTTCGTGCCGCAGGCCCAGTTCACGGCGGGCAGCACGCCCGGCACCGTGCTGCATGGGCCGTCGAATCGGCGCCTCGACCTCTCGCTCTTCAAGGATTTCACGCTGCATGACGCGACGAAGCTCCAGCTTCGCGCCGAGGTCTACAACATCACGAACACGCCGAATTTTGTGGTTCCAAACAGCGCACTGGGGAACACGAACTTCGGTTCGATTTCAAGCACGGGCAACAACATCCCGCGCCAGATGCAGTTTGCCGCGAAGCTGATCTTCTAAGAGCAGCAACCGGGCCGGTCGCAGCCGTCTCCGCTGCGGCCGGTACGTTCTTTTTGTTGGCATAAACCCGTCGGGTTTTCACAGGTGGACCGAGACACGTGCCCTCACATTCGGAGCGGGTTCGGCGGAATTACGAAAACGGCTGGTGGGCGCGCTGGCAGGAGCGCCGGCGGGCCGGCCGCGGCGCCGATGATGCGGGCGATGCGCCCAGCACCGAGAACACCGCGCCGGGCAGGCGAAATGCTGTAGCATCGCAACCGGTTACATCAGGTTCACCGGCTCGAACGGAACGGGACGGAACGCCATGAAACGAATCGGAATGGGGCTGGTCGGCCCCGGGTTTGTCGGC
>Ga0310810_10001511_pt1 | contig 24506 bp, 21 predicted proteins | sample NCmetagenome_FD_207641 | JGI IMG/M metagenome (GOLD analysis project Ga0310810, IMG submission 207641) | Soil microbial communities from experimental microcosm in Duke University, North Carolina, United States - NC | ecosystem: Engineered > Artificial ecosystem > Soil microcosm > Unclassified ... | reverse complement strand
ATCCTGGCCGGCGAAAACGCAACGCCGGAGCAGCTCGAGCGCATCCGCACCTCGCTCGGCCTCAATGAGCCGCTGTACACCCAATTCTTCACCTGGATCGGCAAGCTGTTGCATGGCGATCTCGGCGTCTCGCTGATCTCGAACGTGCCGGTGCTGAAGATGATCAGCACGCGCGTCGAGCCGTCAATCTCGATTGCGCTTTGCACCATCATCCTTGCCATCGTGGTCGCCGTGCCGCTCGGGGTGATCGCGGCATGGAAGCACGGCACTTGGATCGACCGTTTTGTGATGGGGCTGTCGGTGGTCGGCTTCTCCGTCCCCGTTTTCGTGATCGGCTACGTCCTGATCCAGATCTTTGCGATCGACCTGCGCTGGGTGCCGGTGCAAGGTTTTCGCAGCATCTCGGCGGGCTTCGGGCCGTTCTTCGAGCGCATCATCCTGCCGACCTGCACGCTGTCCTTTATCTATGTCGCGCTGATCGCGCGCATGACTAGGGCCTCGATGCTGGACGTGCTCGGCGAGGACTACGTCCGCACCGCGCGCGCCAAGGGCATCAGCGAGCCCGGCGTCTTGTTACGCCATGCGCTGCGCAACGCCGCCGTGCCCGTCATCACCGTGATCGGCACCGGTTTTGCGCTGTTGATTTCCGGTGTCGTCGTCACCGAGAGCGTGTTCAACCTGCCCGGCATCGGCCGCCTTACCGTCGATGCGGTGCTGGCGCGCGACTATCCGGTGATCCAGGCCATGATCCTCCTGACCTCCGGCATCTATGTCGCGGTCAACCTACTGATCGACGTCGCCTACACCTTGCTTGATCCCCGAATTCGTTATTGAGGCCGGTACTAATGGCGATCGAAACCCTTCCCGAACCGTCGATACCGATCACCACGCCGTTGCGGCCGCGGCTCGGCTTCCTGACGGCAACCCCGATCATCGCGGCGGCCACCGTCTGCCTGCTCCTGATCATCGCCATGGCGATTCTGGCCCCATGGCTTGCGCCGCACGATCCGCAACTGTTGGCGCCGGCGCAGCGGCTGAAACCGTCCAGCGCGCAATTCCTGCTCGGCACCGACGGTTACGGTCGCGACGTGCTGTCGCGCATCATCTACGGCGCACGGATTTCGCTGCTGATCGGCCTTGGCGCCGCGGTGTTCTCGGTTTGCATCGGCCTCGTGATCGGTCTCGTCTCCGGCTTCTTCAAGTGGGTCGATGCGGTATTGATGCGGGTAATGGACGGGTTGATGGCGATCCCGAGCATCCTGCTCGCCATCGCCGTGGTGTCGCTGTCAGGCGCCAGCCTGATGACGGTCATGGTCGCCATCACGATTCCGGAAATTCCGCGGGTGGCGCGGCTGGTGCGCTCGGTCGTGCTGTCGGCGCGCGAGGAGCCCTATGTCGAGGCCGCGATCTCGGTCGGCTCCGGCCTGCCCAAGATCATGTGGCGGCATCTGATGCCGAACACGATCGCGCCGCTGATCGTGCAAGGCACCTATGTTTGCGCCTCCGCCGTCCTAACCGAAGCGATCCTGTCGTTCCTCGGCGCCGGCATCTCGCCGGAGACGCCGACCTGGGGCAACATCATGGCCGAAGGCCGCGCCTATTTTCAGATCAAGCCGTCGCTGATCTTCTGGCCGGGCCTCTTGCTGTCGATTGCGATTCTGAGCGTCAACCTGATCGGCGATGCCGCGCGCGACGCGCTCGACCCCCGGATGAAACAGCGGGAGAGCGGCAAATAACCATGACGCCACCCCGTCATTGCGAGCGAAGCGAAGCAATCCATCGCGCCGCACAAAGAAGGAATGGATTGCTTCGTCGCTACGCTCCTCGCAATGACGGCGGAGGGACCGCAACGTGAGCAACGTCGCTCTCGACATCGACAATCTCGTCGTCGGCCTCGGCAAGAATCCGAACGGGCAGCGCATCATCGACGGCGTCTCGCTGAAAGTGTACCTGGGCGAGACGCTGTGCGTGGTCGGCGAAAGCGGATCCGGCAAGTCGGTCACGGCGCTGACCGTGATGGGGCTGTTGCAAAAAGGCGCGCTGGTGCCATCCGGCGGCAGCGTCAAGCTGGTCGGCGAGGAACTGCTCACGGCCAGCGATCGGCGTTTGCGGCAATTGCGTGCCACTACCATGGCGATGATTTTTCAGGAACCGATGACGGCGCTCAACCCGGTGGTCCCTGTCGGTCGCCAGATCGACGAAGTGCTGCGCGTCCATACCGATCTCGACGCCCGCGCGCGGCGCCGGAAGATCCTTGACATGATGGAACAGGTGCGGCTGCCCGAGGTGGCGCGCATCTTCGCCTCCTATCCGCACCGGCTGTCGGGCGGGCAGCGCCAGCGCATCATGATCGCGATGGCACTGGTGCTCGAACCAAAACTGCTGATCGCGGACGAGCCGACGACTGCGCTCGACGTCACCACGCAAAAGCAGATCCTGACGCTGATCCGCGACCTGCAGCGCGATCACGGCACCGCAGTGCTGTTCATCACCCACGACATGGGCGTGGTCGCCGAGATCGCCGACCGTGTGGCGGTGATGCGCAGTGGCCGGCTGGTAGAGACCGGCAAGCTGGATACCATCCTGCGTCAGCCTGCGATGGAATATACCCGCAACCTGCTCGCTTCGGTGCCGAGCCTGGTGCCGCGGGCGCCGCGCGACGACACCACCGAACCGGTGGTGCTGGAAACCAATCAACTCGGCAAGATCTATCGGGAGCGATCGTTTTTCGGCAAGACCCGCGAGGTCGCGGCCGCCGAAGGCGTCACGCTGACGCTGCACAAGGGCCGCACGCTCGGCATCGTCGGCGAAAGCGGCTCCGGCAAGTCGACGGTGGCGCGCTGCATCGTCCGCCTGATCGATCCGACGTCCGGCGGCGTGCGCCTCGCCGGGCGCGAGATCTCCGATCTCTCGCGGCGCCTGCTGCAGCCGCACCGCAAGCGCATCCAGATCATCTTCCAGGACCCTTATCGTTCGCTCAATCCGCGCGTCACCATCGGCGAAACTATCGCCGAAGGCCCGGTCAACTACGGCATGCCCCGCGACGAGGCGCTGGCAAAGGCGCGTGAACTGCTGGAACTGGTCGATCTGCCGCCCGACGCGATCTCCCGCTACCCGCATCAATTCTCCGGCGGCCAGCGCCAGCGCATCGCGATTGCCCGGGCATTGGCGCTCGATCCCGACGTCTTGGTCGCCGACGAGGCGGTCTCGGCCCTCGACGTGTCCGTGCAGGCGCAGGTGCTCGAGCTGCTCGATGAAATCCAGAACCGGCTCGGCATCGCGCTGCTGTTCATCACCCATGACCTTCGCGTTGCGGCACAGATATGCGACGACGTCGCTGTGATGCAACATGGCCGGATTGTGGAACAGGGACCGGCAGCGCAGGTGCTGACCCACCCGCAACAGGCCTATACCCGCGCACTGCTTGACGCCGCGCCCGGACGCGGCTGGGATTTTGCCAATTTCCGCCCGGTTTCCATCGAAGCTGTGGCAACAGCGTAACGTCGCTCCCCGTCATTGCGAGCGAAGCGAAGCAATCCATTCCTTCCGCGCAACCGTCAAGAATGGATTGCTTCCGCCTTCGCCAAGGCTTCGGCGGACAAGTCGTCGCTTTGCTCCTCGCAATGACGGAAAGAGCAATCCCAAAATGCAGCGAGGGCCATGCGTGCTGCGCAGCTTGCGCTTTTCGCAATGGCGGGGCTAACGTCGCACATGAAAATCGGTACGAGACTTCCTTTATGACCCGCGTTGCCGTCGGCGGTTTCCTGCACGAGACCAACACCTTTGCGCCGACGAAGGCGACCTATGACGACTTCGTGCACGGCGGCGGCTGGCCGTCGATGGCCGTGGGCGCCGAAATCCTCAAGGTCATGCGCAAGATCAATGTCGGGCTCGCGGGCTTTATCGAAGCCGCCGAAGCCAATGGCTGGGAAATGGTGCCGACGATCGCCTGTGCCGCCACTCCCTCGGCCCATGTCACCCGGGATGCGTTCGAGCGCATCGTCAAGGTGATGGTGGACGGCGTCGCGACCGCCGGGCCGCTCGATGCGGTTTATCTCGATTTGCACGGCGCGATGGTAACCGAGCATTTCGACGACGGCGAAGGCGAAATTCTGGCGCGCGTGCGAAAAGTAATCGGCAAGGATGTGCCGCTGGTCGCGAGCCTCGATTTGCACGCCAATGTGACGCCGGAAATGGTGGAACATGCGGATGCACTCATTGCCTACCGCACCTACCCTCACATCGACATGGCCGATACGGGGCGGGCCTCCGCTAAACATCTCGCGCTGATGCTGAAGACAAAGGCGCGCTACGCCAAGGCTTTCCGGCAACTGTCGTTCCTGATTCCGATCAGCTGGCAATGCACCAACGACCAGCCGACAAAAGGCATCTACCGGAAACTCGCGGCGCTGGAGGGCGTGGCCGTGCCGACGCTGTCCTTTGCGCCGGGATTTCCGGCCGCCGATTTCAGGGATTGTGGACCCAGCGTCTTCGCCTACGGGATAACTCAAGGAGATGCGGACGCCGCCGTTGACAAACTGGTGGCCCTGATCGAAGGCCATGAGGACGATTTCGACGGCCGCATCTATTCGCCCGACGAAGGCGTGCGCCACGCGATGGAACTGGCGAAGACCGCGCGGAAGCCGGTCGTCATCGCCGACACCCAGGACAATCCCGGCGCCGGCGGCGATTCCGACACGACAGGAATGCTGCGCGCGCTGGTGCGCAACAACGCGGTCCGCGCCGCCACTGGCGTGATCTACGATCCGCAATCGGCCAAGGCCGCGCATCAGGCCGGCGTCGGCGCGACCGTCACGCTGACGCTGGGCGGCAAATCCGGCATCCCCGGAGACGCGCCCTACCAGGAAAGTTTCGTCGTCGAGCAATTGTCGGATGGAAAGTTCGTGGCGCCCGGCCCTTATTACGGCGGCCGCGACATGGATATGGGGCCATCCGCCTGTCTTCGCATCGGCGATGTCCGCGTGGTCGTCAGTTCGCACAAGGCGCAGCTCGCCGATCAGTCGATGTACCGTTATGTCGGGATCGAACCGACCGAACAGGCGATCCTGGTCAACAAGAGTTCGGTGCATTTCCGCGCCGATTTCGAGCCGATCGCCGAGAAGCTTTTGATCTGCGCGGCGCCCGGCGCGATGCCGGCGGATACCGCAAGCCTGCCATGGACGCGGCTGCGGCCCGGCATTCGCATCAAGCCGAACGGACCCGCCTTCGCGCCGCCAGCCAAATCTCGTTCAGCTTCCTCCGCAACCGGATAACAGACATGCCGACCATCGAACGCATCGACGGCTATGCCGAAGAACTCACCGCCATACGCCGCGATCTGCATGCCCATCCCGAGATCGGCTTCGAGGAGGTCCGCACCTCCGGCATCGTCGCCACCAAGCTGGCGCAATGGGGCATCGAGGTGCATCGCGGTCTCGGCGGCACCGGCGTGATCGGCGTACTGAAGGGCAAGGGCTCTGGCGGCAAGCGCATCGGCTTGCGCGCCGACATGGACGCACTGCCGATGGAAGAGAACACCAACCTGCGCTGGCGCTCGACCATTCCCGGCCGCTTCCACGGCTGCGGCCATGACGGTCACACCACCATGCTGCTCGGCACCGCGCGCTATCTGGCCGAGACCAGGAATTTCGACGGCACGGTGCATTTTATCTTCCAGCCCGCCGAAGAAGGCCTCGGCGGCGCCCGCGCCATGATCAAGGACGGCCTGTTCGAGAAGTTTCCCTGCGACGAGATCTACGGGCTGCATAATGCGCCCGACCTGAACCATGGTGAAGTCGCAATCCTGCCCGGACCCGCGATGGCCGGCGCCGATTTCTTCGACATCACCATCGACGGGTACGGCGCCCATGGCGCAATGCCGGAACGCTCGAAGGATGCGGTCGTCATCGCCATGACGCTTGGACAGGCGATACAGACCATCGTCAGCCGCAATGTTCCGCCGCATCACCCGGCGGTGCTGTCGATCACCCAGATCCATGCCGGCTCCGCCTACAATGTCATTCCGGGACAAGCCAGGCTGTGCGGCACCGTCCGCGCCTTCGACGACGGCGTGCGCGCGCTGATCCGCGAGCGGATGCGCGCGATCTGCGCCGGCGTGGCGACGGCTTTCCAGTGCGAAATCCATGCCGACATCCGCGACACGTTCAGCGTGCTGGTTAACGAGGAAGAACAGTCGAGGGTGGTCGAGGCCGTCGCGCGGACGGTAGTCGACCCGGACAAGGTTCTGGTCCGCGCAACGCCGAAGATGGGCAGCGAGGATTTCGCCGACATGATGCAGGTCGTTCCCGGCGCCTATTTCTGGGTCGGCCATGAAGGCTCGGTGCCGGTGCACAATCCCGGCTACGTGCTCGACGACAAGATCCTCCCCATTGGCGCCAGCCTGTTCGCGCGCATCATCGAAACCCGTATGCCGGCAGGTTCCCATGCATAAAACAAAACACTCGGAAGCCCTCACCTCGCTGCACGATCTCTCGGCCGTCGACTTGATCGCCGGCTATCGTGCCAAGCAATTCTCGCCGTCGGAAGTAATGGAAGAGGTTTTGGCGCATGTCGCGGTGTGGGAGCCGCACATCAAGGCGCTGTATTTGTACGAACCGGAAGGCGCACGCGCCGCCGCCAGGGCCTCGACCGATCGCTGGCAGAAAGGCGAGCATGTCGGCACGCTCGACGGTGTGCCGGTTACCATCAAGGACAACATCGCCACCAAAGACCAGCCGGTGCCGCTCGGCGCCGCCAGCGTCAAGCTGGTGCCGTCGCCAAAGGACGCGCCGCCGGCCGCGCGGCTGCGCGAAGCGGGCGCGATCATCTTCTCCAAGACCACGATGCCGGATTACGGCATGTTGTCGTCGGGCCTCTCGAGTTTCCATCCCCTCACCCGCAATCCCTGGGACGTCAGCAAGAACCCCGGCGGTTCCTCGTCCGGCGCGGGCGCCGCAGGCGCTGCCGGTTACGGTCCGCTGCATCTCGGCACCGACATCGGCGGCTCGGTGCGGCTGCCGGCCTGCTGGTGCGGCCTGGTCGCGCTGAAACCAAGCCTCGGACGCGTACCGGTCGATCCGCCCTATGTCGGCCGCGTCGCGGGACCGATGACGCGCATCGTCGACGATGCCGCGCTGATGATGAGCGTATTGTCGCGTCCGGACCGGCGCGACGGCATGAGCCTGCCCGCGCATGAAATCAACTGGAAGGCGCTAGACAAGTCGCCGCGCAAGCTACGTATCGGGTTGATGCTCGATCTTGGCGTTGGCCAGAAGCTGGAGAAGGAAGTTCGCGAGGTCGCGGTCAAGGCCGCGAAAGCCTTCGAATCCGCTGGCGCCGTCGTCACCGAGGTCGACGGCATATTGACCCGCGAGATGCTCGACGGGCTCGACAATTTTTGGCGCGCGCGAAGCTGGGACGATCTTTCCAGGTTACCGCCGGAGCAGCGCGCCAAGTCGCTACCCTATATCTACAAATGGGCGGAAGCCGGCGCCAGCCTCTCGGGCCTCGACGTTATCAGAGGGTTCAACGCCACCATGGCGATCCGCGCGGCGGCGGCAAAGCTGTTCTGCGATCTAGATTACGTGGTCTCGCCGGTCTCGCCGGTGGTGAACTTCCCCGCCGAATTCGCCTCGCCCCTCAACGATCCCGAAAAGCCGTTCGAGCACATCGCCTACACCGTGCCGTGGAACATGGCGGAAAACCCGGCCGTTTCGATCAATGGCGGTTACGACAGGAAGGGCTTTCCGATCGGCGTGCAGATCATCGGCCGCCGTTTCGACGATGTCGGCGTGCTCGGCATGGCCAAGGCGTTCGAAGGTTTGCGGGGCCCGCAAAAGCCGTGGCCGGTGCCGCCGAAGAAGTAATTCTTTCTTCGTCATTCCGGGGCGCGACGCAGTCGCGAGCCCGGAATCCATACTCCCGATGATGGTTATGGATTCCGGACTCGTCGCTTCGCGTCGCCCCGGAATGACGAGTATAATAATGAAAAGCACACCCACAGAGAGGAACCGCCCATGGCGTATGAGACGATCAAGTATGAGGTCGCCGAACAGATTCTCACCATCACGCTGAACCGGCCCGACAAGCTCAACGCCTTCAACGGCACGATGCAGCAGGAGATGATCGACGCGTTCGACGCCGCCGACAAGGACGACAATATCCGCGCCATCATCGTCACCGGCTCCGGGCGCGGCTTCTGCGCCGGCGCCGACCTTTCCTCCGGCGCCAACACCTTCGACCGCGACGCCCGGCGCGGGCCGGTGAAGCGGCTCGCCAGTGGCGCCGTCGACTACAGCGATCCGCAGGTGCGCGACGGCGGCGGTCAGTTGACGCTGCGCATCTTCAAATGCCTGAAACCCGTGATCGCGGCGGTGAATGGCCCCGCGGTCGGCATCGGCGTCACCATGCAGCTTGCGATGGATATACGCATCGCCTCTGAGGCGGCGCGTTTCGGTTTCGTATTCTCCCAGCGCGGCATCGTGCCGGAGGCGGCATCGAGCTGGTTCCTGCCGCGCCTCGTCGGCATCGCCCAGGCGCTGGAGTGGTGTTACACCGGCCGCGTATTCCCGGCGCAGGAAGCGCTCGCCGGTCGTCTCGTCAGCAAGGTGGTGCCGCCGGACGACCTGCTCCCGACCGCGCGCGCGCTCGCCAAGGAAATCGCCGCCAAGACCGCGCCGGTGTCGGTGGCGCTGATCCGGCAGATGATGTGGCGCATGATGGGTGCCGACGATCCGATGGAAGCGCACAAGGTCGACAGCCGCGGCATCTATGCCCGCGGACGGTCAGGCGACGTCAGGGAAGGCGTGGTGTCGTTCCTGGAAAAGCGCCCCGCCGAATTCAAGGACAAGGTGTCGACCGACATGCCCGACTATTTCCCGTGGTGGACCGAGCGGGAGTATAAGTGACCGCGAAGCGGTCATCCCGGGGGCGATGCGCAACATCGCACTCCAATGTGCAATTGCACATCGGAGGATCCCGACGTTCCGGGGTCAGTGCGATGACCGCTCGCAGCGACTGCGCCACCGTCCCTGCTATTTCACCTTCCGGCGGAGAAAATCGCGGATGGTTCCGGCAATTTCATGCAGATGCGTCTCAAGTGCGAAGTGGCCCGTATCGTAAAGATGCACTTCGGCGCTCGGCACATCGCGCCTGAAGGCCTCCGCCCCTGCCGGGATGAAAGTTTGATCGTTCCTGCCCCAAACGGCAAGTACGGGCGGCTTTGCGGTGCGGAGATATTCCTGGATTTTGGGATAGAGCGCGACATTGCTGCCATAGTCCATCAACAGATCGAGCTGGATCTCATCATTGCCCGGCCGCGCGAGGAGTGCGCTGTCAAGCGCATAGGCCTCCGGCGCCACCAAAACCCTGTGCGCCTCGGAAACCCCTGCCAGGTAACGCCGTTGCCCGGCATCGGGCGTCAAAGCCGCACGCCACGCCATGCGGGCTTGTTCCGTAGGTTCCCGCGAAGCCTTCAGACGTCCTGCGAAGCCGGCACTCAAGCCCTCCTCGTAGGCGTTACCGTTCTGCGAGATGATCGCGGTGACGCGCTCCGGATGCGCCAGCGCCAGCCGCAGTCCCATCGGCGCCCCATAGTCGAAGATGTACATGGCATAGCGGTTGAGACCGAGCGTCTGGGTGAACCCGTCCATCACCTCGGCAAGATGCTCGAACGTGTACTTGAACTGTGCCCGGTCCGGCGCATCGGAGAAGCCAAACCCCGGATAATCGGGGGCGATGACGTGATAGCGATCCGCCAGCAGCGGGATCAAATTGCGGAACATGTGCGATGAGGTCGGAAAGCCATGCAGCAACAGCAGCGCGGGCTTTTTGCGATCGCCGGCCTCGCGATAAAACACCTTGACGTCGGCGACGGTGACCGTCCGGTAAAAGGTAACCGGATCGGCGGCCATCGATATCGAAAAGCTGCGCAGCAGAGCGATAGTTGCGAAGGCTGCGGCGAGAAGCGTGCGACGCATGGGAGATCCTTGGTTGGAGATCAGGGCTCGATTGCTCAACGAACCTCTGACCAACAATTTCCATCCGATACAATCGCCCATCAATCGGATATATCATCTCGAAAATCGGGAGAATTAGATTGAGCCGGATCAGCGATCTTCAGGCCTTTGTCGCCGTCGTCGAGAAGGCCAGCCTGACAAGCGCCGCGCACCAGCTCGGCCGGTCGCTGCAATCCGTCAGCCGCTCGCTGGCGGCGATCGAGCAGGATGTCGGCGTCGAGCTGGTACGTCGGACGACGCGCCGCTCAAACCCCACGGAGGCCGGCCTTGCCTACTATCAGCGCCTCAAGACCGCCCTTGAGGATATTGAAGAGGCGAAGCTTGAGGTTTCCGATCGCAGACTGGAGCCATCCGGGTTGCTGCGAATCAGCGGTCCAACCGGATTTGCGGCCCTGCACCTGGTTCCGGCAACGGCGGCGTTCCTCAAGATCCATCCAAAGCTCGAAGTCGAGGTCAGCACCTACGACCGCTATGTCGATCTCGTCGAAGACAACCTCGATCTTGCCATTCATATCGGCCCTCTGCCCGACTCGATGGCGAAGGCCAGGCGTCTTGCCGACCTCCGACGGGTCTTCTTTGCCGCGCCCGGCTACTTCGCCGAATACGGCCGGCCAAAACACCCGCAGGATCTTTCAAAGCATCAATGCATCGTGCGCACGGCGCGCGTTGGCGCGGACATCTGGCCGTTCACGGTTGACGGCAAGGTCAGGACGATCAAGGTATCCGGGCGTTTTCGCGCCAACGGCGCCAGCGTCATCAACGAAGCGGCGATTCAGGGCCTTGGAATCGCCATCGCACCGCTTTGGCAGGTCCGGCCAATGGTCGATCGAGGCCTCGTCGAAGTGACGCTTGCCCGGTTTGCGCCACCGCCGATTCCGGTTCACGCCACCTGGTCAGCGACACGCGTGCTACCGGCGAAGACGCGCATGTTTATCGATTTTCTAAGCCGGCGACTTAAGGCGGCGCGCCTGTAGCAATGCCACGCGCTCACACCATCGTCAGCGCCACCCGCCCGATCGCCTTGCGGTCGATCAACAGCCGCATCGCGCGGGCGTAGTCTTCGAGCGGCAGCCGGTGCGAGACGTTGGGGCGGATTTTGCCGGCCTCCGCCCATTGCAGCAGCGCCTTGATTCGGACTTCGCCGAGTGCGGGATTTTTCCGCACCGCCTCGCCGGCGCGAACGCCAAGCACGCTGGCGCCCTTGATCATCAAGAGGTTGGTTTTCGCAAGCCCGATGCCGCCGGTGAAGCCGATGATCAGAAGCCGCGCGCCCCAGGCGATGCAGCGCATGCTGTTTTCAAAGACTTCGCCGCCGACGGGATCGAACACCACATCCGCCCCTCGCCCGTCGGTGATGCGTTTGACCGCATCGCGAAACGGCTCGCGCGCATAGAGCACGAGATGATCGGCTCCCCTCGCCTTGGCGACTGTAAGCTTCTCCTCGCTTGAAGCCGCCGCGATCACGGTAGCGCCGAGCATCTTGCCCATCTCGACCGCGGCAAGGCCCACGCCGCCGCCTGCGCCATGCACCAGCAGTACTTCGCCAGGCTGCAGCCGGCCGCGGTCGATCAGGCCGTGATAGGCGGTGCCGTGACCGGCCAGAAACGTCGCACCTTCGGCGTAATCGAAGGTCGACGGCAGCTCTATGAGTTGCACGGGCGCAGCAACCGCCTCGTCGCAATAGGCGCCGTGGCGCATCTTGACGATGACCTTGTCACCGATGGCCACGCCTTTGACGTCATTCACCTCGACCACGTCACCGGCGGCTTCGACTCCCGGTGTGAACGGCAACGGCGGCTTGAGCTGGTATTCGCCAGCCGCCATCAGGATATCCGGAAAATTGATCCCGGCTGCGCGAATGGCCACACGGACCTGCCCCGCTGCCAGCGGCACGCTCGCAAACGTTTCGAGGCGCAGATTTTCGGGCGGCCCAAGCTCGCGGCAGACGACGGCTTTCGGCATCAGGCGGCCTTCTCTTTGAGACGCAGCACGGCTTCGCGGATCAGCGGCATGCGGTCATTGCCGAAATACATGTCGGTCTTGTCGACGAACATCGTCGGCGAACCAAACCCGCCACGCGCGATCACTTCATCGGTGTTGGCCTTGAGTTGGTCCTTGATCGGCTGCTCGCCGATGCCGGCAAAGAACTTGACGTGATCTATACCTGCGCTCTTGCAGACCTCCGTCAGCACCGAATCCTGCGAAATGTCCTTGTCGCCGCCCCAATAGGCCTCGAACACCGCGCGCGCGAACGGCACCATCTGTTGCGTCGATTCCTGGCTCAGCCAGATGCAGCCGCGCATCGCCTTGACGCTGTTCACCGGAAACACCGTCGGCGGCATCTTGATAGCAAGCCCCGCCGAGCGCGCCCAGTCGGCAAGGTCCTTCTTCATGTAACGCGCCTTCAGCGGCACCGGCGTCTCGCGCGAGGCGTAAACGCTCGGGTTGACCGTGTTGAAGATGCCGCCGACCAGGATCGGCTGCCACGAAATCTCGACCCCAAGCTCTTTTGCCAGCGGCTGGATGTTGTGGAAGGCGAGATAGGTCCAGGGACTGGAGCAGTCGAAGAAGAATTCGATCATGGGGGATTCCTTTTGCTTATTTAGACCGTCATTGCGAGCCACCGGGTCGGGCGAATGCCCGCCCGATGACAGGCTCCGCGCAGCAATCCATCTCACCACGGAAAGGAAGGAAGAATGGATTGCTTCGTCGCTTCGCTCCCTTGCGCAAACGCTTCGCGTTTGTCGCAGGCAATGACGGCGTACTTAGCAGTCATTTCCTTCCGGCCATTTCCTTCGCCTTCTGCCCGAACATGTTCTTCCGCGCTTCCTCGTCGAATGGCTCTTTCACGAACTTGCCGATCGCAAGCCCCGCCTGCACCTGCGGCCGGGCGCGGACGGCGGCGTACCAGCGCTTGACGTTCGGATAGTCGTCGAGCGTAAAGCCCTGCGCCTTGTGGGTCATGGTCCAGGGAAAGCAGGCAATGTCGGCGATCGAATAATCGCCGGCCACGTAAGCCCCTGTCTTGCCCAACTGGATATCGAGCACTCGGTAAAGCCGGGCCGCCTCGTCGCGGTAGCGCTCGATGGCGTAAGGGATCTTCTCACTGGCGTAGAGCGCGAAATGACCGTGCTGGCCGAGCATGGGCCCGAGCCCACTCATCTGCCACATCACCCACTGTACCACCCTGGAGCGGCCCCGCATGTCCGCGGGGAGAAGGCGGCCGGTTTTCTCGGCGAGATAGATCAGGATGGCGCCGGTCTCGAACACCGAAAACGGCGCGCCGCCGTCGGCGGGCGCATGGTCGACGATGGCCGGAATGCGGTTGTTCGGGCTGATCACGAGGAATTCCGGCTTGAACTGCTCGCCGGCGCGGATGTCGACGGGGATCACGGTATAGGGAAGCCCGAGTTCCTCGAGCATGATCGAGATTTTCCAGCCATTGGGCGTCGGCGCGTAATGCAGGTCGATCATGGCTCCCCTCATTGCCACCTCCATGCCTCAGGACAAGGCCCGGCGATAGCGACTTTTGTTTTTCTGTACCTCGATCATAAGACATGGCAGACAGGCGCTCAATCAGAACCAACGGGAGGCCCCCATGCTGTTTCCAACGACAATCGCAGGATCACTGCCAAAGCCGGAATGGCTGGCCGAGCCCAACACGCTGTGGGCGCCCTGGAAATCGAAAGGCGACGAGCTCGCCCGCGCCAAGCGCGACGCCACCATGCTGGCGGTGAAACTGCAGGAGGATGCCGGCGTCGATATCGTCACCGAGGGCGAGCAGGCCCGCCAGCATTTCGTCCACGGCTTTCTGGAAAAGATCGAGGGCATCGATTTCGCCCACAAGGTCGAGATGGGCATCCGCAAGGACCGCTACAAGGCAATGGTGCCGCAAGTGGTCGCGCCGCTGAGGCTGAAAGGCCGCGTCCACGCCGACGAGGCCCGCGTCGCCCGCAGCCATACACGGCACCAATTGAAATTCACCCTGCCCGGCCCGATGACCATCATCGACACCGTGGCCGACGGTCACTACGGCGACCGGGTCAAGATGGCGTTCGCCTTTGCCGAGCTGCTGAACGAGGAAGCGAAGGCGCTGCAGGTCGACGGCGTCGACGTGATCCAATTCGACGAGCCTGCCTTCAACGTGTTCACGGATGAAGTTCCCGATTGGGGCATCAAGGCATTGGAGCGCGCAGCCCAGGGCCTGACCTGCACCACCGCCGTTCATATCTGCTATGGCTATGGCATCAAGGCCAACACCGACTGGAAGCAGACGCTCGGCAGCGAATGGCGGCAGTATGAACAGATTTTTCCGGCGATCGCCAAAAGTTCGATCCAGCAGGTCGCGATCGAGTGCCGCAATTCCAAGGTGCCGCTGGACTTGCTGGCGCTGTTGCCCGGCAAGGTCATCCAGGCCGGCGTGATCGATGTCGCCAGCGACACTGTCGAGACGGCGGAAGACGTCGTCAAGGTGATCGAGGCGGTGTCGAAATTCGTGCCGAAAAGCAACATCGTGGCGACCACCAATTGCGGCATGGCGCCGATGCGGCGGGAGATCGCCGAAGCGAAGTTGGCGGCGCTCGGTACCGGCGCGAAACTGGCAAGGCAGCGATTGGGGTAAGTGCCAGCGTCATTGCGAGCGAAGCGAAGCAATCCATCGCGCAGCAGAAAGAAGGGTGGATTGCTTCGTCGCGACGCTCCCCGCAATGACGAATTGATAGACCTAATCTAGCCTGACGATTCGCCCGCACTTGGATGCAGCACCGGCCGATATCCTGCCCGCATCGCCCGCAACGTCGACGGCGGCGTCAGCAGCATTGCATTCTCGATTACATCACCGGCCCGCCGATAACCTGCCATCGACCACCGCATCACGGTGCCCCGCGCAATCAGGAAATATGCCGCGCCCGCCTGCACCATCGAGCCGTCGGGCAGCTTCTCGATCAGCAGCGGCAGTGGATGCAGCCGCTTCTTGCCACGATCGAGCCGCTCACGATGCAGCACGGCGTCGATATCGCGCGCGAGCAAATCGGCAGCGCCATTGCCCTGCTCCCATGCCGCGCGAAAGCGATTGGCGTCGTCGCGGCGGCAGTAAAAGCATGGCCGGTGCCCCGCCGCGAGCGCGGTTGCTTCATCGAGGAAGAACAGCTCGGTCCAGCTCCGGCCGCCCATCACCTGACGCCGCCGGCCCCTGAATTCGCAGAGGCAAACCAGCCATGCCGGGTTCGACCAGCGCTTGCGGAGAAGCGTTTTGGTCAAGGGATCATGGATGATGCCGCGATTGCCGGTGAACAGGCCGCGATGCGGATCGGCGATGATGTCGCCTGAGGGCGTGACCCGGTTTTGCAGCGGCATTTGCCAGGCCCCGCCTATCCACCACAATCGTCATTGCGAGCCACCGGGTCGCGCGAATGCGCGCCCGATGACAGGCTCCGCGAAGCAACCCATTTCTCCGGTAAAGAAAGAATGGATTGCTTCGTCGCAAGGGCTCCTCGCAATGACGAACTTAAGTCGCGCCGTCGCGGATCGGCGGCTGGAACGACAGCGCGGTATCCCAGGGAAAGTGAATCCAGGTGTCTTGCGACACTTCCGTAATGAACGTGTCGACCAGTGGCTTACCCTGCGGCTTGGCGTAAACAGCTGCGAAATGGGCGTCGGGCATCATCGCACGCACCAGCCGCCCCGTCTTGCCGGTATCGACGAGGTCGTCGACGATCAACAGCCCCTTGCCACTACCGCCGCCCAGTTTTGCCACTGCCGCCGAAACGCCCTTAAGGGCCTTCAAGTCGCCTTGCCTGGTATGGTCGTAGCTGGCAATGCAAACGGTATCGATGATGCGAATGCCAAGTTCGCGCGCAACGATGGCCGCCGGCACCAGCCCACCACGGGTGATCGCAACGATGGCATGAAACGGCCCCACCTCGTTGAGCCGCCAGGTCAACGCCCGGCAATCCCGGTGAAACTGATCCCACGAGACTGGAAAGGCTTTCTCCGGCGGCGGAGTGACTTTTTGGCGCGCCGTCACACGCCCACTCCAGAACAATCTCTCACTTTGCACTCCCGTATTGCGAACTTCGGAACTGGGGCAAGGTAGCGGCGCTATCTGGGGATGTTCGCCAGCATCTCCTTCACCGCGGCCATCGCGGCATTGAGTTTTTCCGGATCGCGTGAGCGGACCACAAGATTGGTGTTCGGCTTCTTGTCTTCGTCCTGGAACGGATAGCTGCCGATGATGGTGTCGGGATGGGCGTTGGCGATTGCCCGCAACGGGCCGCCGATGTCGCCCTCGCGCGCATTCGCCCGCACCGATTCCGACAGCATCCGCACACCCGATTTCAGCTTCGGCGCGATGATGTCCATCATCGCCTGCATGATCGTCGGTATGCCCGCCATCACGATGACATTGCCGAGCTTGAAGCCGGGCGCCAGGATGGTCGCGCTCTGGATCAACTCGGCGCCGTCGGGAATCCGCGCCATCCGCAGCCGCGACTCGTTCAGATCCTGCTCGGTCCAGCGTTCGCGGAACCGCGCCACCACCTCGGGGTGATGGTCGATGCCGACGCCGAACGCCTTGGCGACGCTGTCGGCCGTGATGTCGTCATGGGTCGGCCCGATGCCGCCGGTGGTAAAGACGTAATCGTAGCGCTTTCGCAGGGCATCAAGGGCGGCGATGATGTCGGCCTCTTCGTCGGCGACGACGCGGACTTCCTTGAGGTCGATCCCGATATTGGTCAGGTACTCGGCAATAAAGCCGATATTCTTGTCCTTGGTCCGGCCGGACAGGATCTCGTCACCAATGACCAGAATGCCCGCTGTGACGATCTCACTCATTTCCTCTCCTCACCCCTCTCCCCTGACACTGCAACGCATTGAAGTCACGGAGGTTTGCTGCCGAAATAAGCACCCGCCAGCCGGTTTTTCAGGCAGCGCGGCAAACTACCCATAGCAAATGCCGCCAGCCAATGCATATCGCGCTGGCCCGCCCCTTGCTACCATCCCGTTAAGTCATGCACTGTGGTGTTGGCTTCGAAAGATAGTCAGGATTTATGGCAGTCGCGTTTGACGAAATGAACGGCCCGGGCGGGGACCTTCGCCCGGCCTACCAGGAACTCTCCCGCTGGCTGAAGGAGACGCCGCCGGACGCCCTTGAATATCGCCGCCAGGAGGCGGAACTGCTGTTTCGCCGGATCGGCATCACCTTCGCCGTCTATGGCGACGCCGAGGCCCAGGAGCGCCTGATCCCCTTCGACGTGATCCCGCGGATCATGTCGGCCAGGGAATGGACGGTGCTCGAAAAGGGCCTGAAGCAGCGGGTCCGCGCGCTCAACATGTTCCTGCGCGACATCTATCACGGCCGCGACATCCTCCGCGCCAATATCATCCCCGACGATCTGATCTTCCAGAATCCGGTATTTCGCCCCGAGATGAACGGCCAGAGCGTCCCGCACGACGTCTACGTCCATATCGCCGGCATCGATATCGTCCGGGTCGACGCCGACAATTTCATCGTGCTGGAGGACAATGCGCGCACGCCGTCGGGCGTGTCCTACATGCTGGAAAACCGCGAAATCATGATGCGGCTGTTTCCGGACCTGTTCGCCCGCCATCGCGTGGCGCCAGTGGAAAAATATCCAGATGAATTGCTGTCGGCGTTGCGCTCGGTGGCGCCGCTGAGCGCTGCCGCCGAGCCGACTGTGGCGTTGATGACGCCAGGTGTCTACAACTCCGCCTATTACGAACACTCCTTCCTCGCCGACAAGCTCGGCATCGAACTGGTCGAGGGCCGCGACCTGATCGTCAAGAACGATGAGGTGTTCATGCGGACTACCGAAGGGCTGAAACGCGTCGACGTGATCTATCGTCGCGTCGACGACGATTTCCTCGATCCGCTCACTTTCCGCCCCGATTCCGCGCTTGGCGTGCCCGGCTTGATGTCGGCCTATGCGGCCGGCAATATCACGCTGGCCAACGCGGTCGGCACCGGCATCGCCGACGACAAGGCGGTCTATTCCTACATGCCTGATATCGTGAAGTTCTACCTCAGCGAAGAGCCTATCCTGAAGAACGTGCCGACCTGGCGTTGCCGTGAGCCCAAGGACCTGTCCTATGTGCTCGACAATCTCGGCGAGCTCGTGGTGAAGGAAGTGCACGGCTCCGGCGGCTACGGCATGCTGATCGGGCCTGCCGCCACCAAGGCGACGATCGAGGCGTTCCGCGACAAGCTGAAACGCGAGCCCGAAGGTTTTATCGCGCAGCCGACGCTGGCGTTGTCGACCTGCCCGACCTGCACCGCATCGGGCCTCGCGCCGCGCCACGTCGATCTGCGACCCTTCGTGCTGACCGGACGTGATCGCGTCACCATCGTGCCGGGTGGGCTGACGCGCGTTGCGCTGAAGGAAGGCTCGCTGGTGGTCAATTCGAGCCAGGGCGGCGGCACCAAGGACACCTGGATCTTGGACGAGTAGAGAGCAAAGCCTTCGCATGCTGTCGCGCACCGCTGAAAACCTGTACTGGCTGGCCCGCTACGTCGAGCGGGCGGAGTATCTCGCGCGCACGATCGATGCGACGCTGCGCGTCACCGCGCTGCCGGCCACCTACATCGGCAAGACCAACGAATGGGATTCCGCGCTGTTGACCGCCGGGGTCAGCGCCAGCTTCTACGAGGCATATCAGGAAGCCAACGAGCAGAACGTCGTCGAGTATCTGGCGTTCTCGCCCTCCAACCCCTCCTCGATCAAGAACTGCATCGAGGCGGCGCGGCTCAATTCGCGATCGGTTCGAACTGCGCTGACCTCCGAGATGTGGGACACCATCAACGGGTCCTGGATCGAATTGCAGGAAGTCTGGAACAAGGGCACCGCAAGCCGTGAGGAACTGGCGCGCTTCCTGCGCTTCGTGCAGGAGACCTCGCTGCGCTTCGACGGCTCGGCCTACCGGACCATGCTGCGCAACGACGCCTACTGGTTTTCGCGGCTCGGGCTGCACCTGGAGCGCGCCGACAACACCGCCCGCATTCTCGACGTGAAATACCATGTGCTGCTGCCCGAGGAGGAGCACGTCGGCGGTCCCCTGGATTATTACCAGTGGACCTCGATCCTGCGCTCGGTTTCGGCGTTGACCGCCTATCACTGGGTCTACCGCGAGACGCTAAAACCGTGGCTGATCGCCGATCTACTAATCCTGAACGACACGCTGCCGCGTTCGCTGGCGAGCTGCTACAGCAACCTGGTCCGCAATCTCGACCAGATCGGGGTTGCCTATGGCCGCCAAGGCGCCTCCCAGCGCCACGCCCGCGGCGTCCGCAACCGGCTTGAACACAGCCATATGGACGATATCTTCCAGCATGGCGTCCATGAATTCATCCAGGAATTCATTGAGGACAACTCACGGCTAGGTGAGATCATCACCAAGCAATACCTGATTTGATATGCCGTTATGGCCGGACTTGACCCGGCCAGCCACGTCTTGCTTTGGAGAGCGAGACAAGCAAGAAAGGCGTGGATGCCCCGGTGCAAGGCCGGTCATAACGATCCAACTGTCCCTGGTCCACCATGCGCCTGCGAATTGCCCATTCCACCAGCTATCGCTACGAGCCCCAGGCCTCGGGCGTGATCCAGATCCTGCGGATGACGCCGGGCAGCCATGACGGGCAATATGTCGCCGAATGGCATGTCGACGTCTCCACCGATTCCCGGCTCGACGTGCATCAGGATGCATTCGGCAACGTCACGCATGTCCTGACCCACGGACCGCTCACCGATCTCACCATCCATATCGAAGGCCTGATCGAGACCCACGACACCGGCGGCGTGCTGCGCGGCACCGACGAGCGTTTTCCGCCGAGCCTGTTCCTGCGCTCGACCGCGCTCACCGAAGTCAATCCTGCGATGGCGAGGTTTGGCCGCGAACTGCGCTCGGAGTCCGGCGATGATGTGCTCGGATTCCTGCATGCGCTGATGGTGCAGATCAACGAGCACATGACGTTCGACGAAGACCCGACCAACAGCGGCACCTCGGCGGCGGAAGCCTTCGGCGGCAAACGCGGCGTGTGCCAGGACTACGCCCATATCTTCATCGCCTGCGCGAGAAGCGGCGGCGTGCCGGCGCGTTTCGTCTCCGGTCACTTCCTGCGCTCCGACGGCACCGTCAACCAGGCGGCCGGCCACGCCTGGGCGGAAGCCTACGTGCCTGATCTGGGCTGGGTCGGCTTCGATCCGGCCAACGGCATCTGCACCACCGACGCCCACGCCCGCGTTGCCATCGGGCTCGACTACCTCGGCGCGGCGCCGGTCCGAGGCACCCGCTATGGTGGCGGCACCGAGACGCTAACGGTCGCGGTCAAGGTCGACCAGGCCGGCGGACGGCAGGGACAGTGGCAGAGCCATTCGTAGGACGATCCCCGATCAAGCTGCAGCACCCGGCGGACTGTCTTCGCGGAAGGCGGCCCTTGCCTGCGTCATGATCTCGATGATGTGGTCGATCACGGCGCGAACCGCCGGCGTTCGGCCAACATCGCGATGGAACAGCAGCCACAGCTCGCGCGTCAGCGGCGGCAATTTCGTGGGCACGCGGACCAGTTTGGGGTCGTTACGCGCTACAGCGCAAGGCAGCACCGCAAGCCCCAGCCCGGCGCGGGCCGCCGTCAACAGATTGGTGATGTCGTTGGATCGCAGCGTAAAGCCGCGTTCCCCGGCCAGCATTTTCAACCAGCGCTGCTGCGGCGAGTGATCGAGACTATCGTCGAAGCCGAGATACGCTTTGCCCTCTCCCCCGCAACGAGTGAGATAATCGCGCGACGCATAGAGGCCGTATGCAACCACCGCCAGCCTTCGCGCGGTCACCCCTTTTTCGATCGGCCTGGACATCCGCAGCGCCAGATCGGTTTCACCCTGACTGAGACTGACCTGGCGCGTTTCGCCAAGCAGTTCGATGCGCAAGCCGGGGTGACGCCCTTGAAGCGGCAGAAGACGCGGCGCGAGAAACTGCGAGATCAGCAACGGCGGCCCGTTGACCCGTACGACCCGGTTTGGCAAGGGATCGACGGTGTTCGCGAAGCGCGCGATATCGGCAATGCGTGCTTCGATCTCCTTGGCGCGATCGCGGACCTGCTCGCCCTCGGCCGTCAACCGGTAAGAGCGCGACAACCGTTCGACGAGGCGGACGCCGAGATCCTGTTCGAGCATCTCGATGCGGCGCGAGACGGTGGAGTGGTCGACCCGCAGCCTTTCGGACGCGCGCGAAAGGCTGCCGGTTTCGGCCAACGCGAGGAAGAATTTGAGATTATCCCAGTCCATGCGCGCTTGCGAATAAATGCCCGGTCAATGTGCAGGAATCAGCGTTCCGCCGGCGGCAGGGCTGTGAACAGATGCTGCCGCTCGCGGCCTGCCACGTGCAGCCCCGACGCCACGGCGGACTGCCGGCACCATCGATCACATGAAGCGGAGTTAACATGAACAAATTCCTCGCGGCATCGGCCGTCGTCTCGACCATCGCGCTGGCGGGATCGCCCGCCTCGGCTCAAATGAACGAGGAGGCTGTGCGCGCCAACCTCGTCCCGTTCTACAAGGCCCTGAACGCCGCGAATATCCAGGAGGCGCCCGAACTCATCAAGCAGTCAACCGCGCCGGGCTGGGTTACCTGCCGAGGCAACGACCTCTGCAATACCCGTGACGAAGTCATGGCCGTGATCGGCCAGCGGCTTAGAGGCATTCCCGATCTGAAATGGGAAATCAAGGAGGTCTTGATATCCGGCAATCACGTCATCGTGCGCGGCGAGGCAACCGGCACGCCGGCCGGCGAGATGATGGGGGCGCCGACCAACGGCAAATCGTTCAAGCTGATGTCGCTCGACGTTCACACCATCGAAGGCGACAAGATCGCCCGCACCTATCACGTCGAGGACTGGCAGGGCGCGTTCCGCCAGGTGGCACAGAAGTAGCTCTCGCAAGGGACGAACGCCGATGCCGACCGCGCTGCACCGAAATGGAGCTGACCGTCACGTCTCGCGCACCGGCATGGCCCTTGTCGTGCTGTTGGCAATTGGGTGGGTCATGACGTCAAGTCAGGCCCGCGCCGAGCAGGTTTCGGTGGAAACCGCTGCCAAAGCTGCCGGCCTCTACGTCAAGGCCGACGTGGAAAACGTGAATGGCGTTTCGATCTATTACCGCGACATCGGCGCGCGGGGAGAGCCGCTGTTGTTGTTGCACGGATTTCCCGAGACAGGCGACGCCTTCGCGCAGGTGGTGGTTCCGCTCGGCAAACGTTACCGCCTTATCGTGCCGGATCTGCGTGGCGCCGGCCGGTCCGAGCGCATGCAAGCGGGCTATGACAAGGAGACGCTGGCGAGCGATGTCAGGGCGCTGATGGATCATCTCAAGATCGATCGCGCCCACGTCATCGGCCACGACATCGGCGCCCGCATCGCCTATGCGTTTGCCGTCCAGTATCCCGAGCGATTGCTGAGCCTGACGGTGGCCGAGGCCTTCATCGAGGGGCTCGCAGGCACCGCCGAGTTCAAACTGGCGGCGCCGGCCAATCCGCGAACCCGGCATTTTGCCCGCTTCGCCAAGGTCGACGACTCCGTCAACGAAAACCAGGGCAAGGAGGAAGAACTGATCCTTTCCTTCATGAACTCGCGCTCGAAGAGCCGTAAATTCATTGGCAGCGACGTCACGCGCTATACCGAATCCCTCAAGCGCGATGGCGGCCTGCGGGCGGCGTTCATGAACTACGAAGCGTTCGACCGCGACGCGGCTTTCCTGGCAACCACCGACACCGCCCGGCTGTCCAACATACCGGCGCTTGCCGTCGTCTGCCAAAACCCGTTCGGTAACAACCTGCAGCGCCAGCTGGTCGCCGCCGGATTGAAGCAGACGAAGGCCGTGAGCCTCAATGGTTGCGCGCACTGGATTTACGAAGAAAACCCCGATGAGACGCTGGCGGCGCTCGGCGAATTTCTCGGCGCTGCGAGGAGCGGTCCGTAGCCCGCACGCGCACCGTCACGTCAGTCACTTGTCCAGCCAGACGTCCTCGAACCGCAGATTGTTGTACTGGCTGTTGTCGTGGGGTTTGAAATTCCTGACATGGGGCTGCCAGCAATTGCCGGCCGAGCTGTGCAGGATGATCGGGCGCGCGGCATCCTCGACCAGGATGCGCTCGATGTCCCAGACGATCTTCCTGCGCTTTTCCCTGTCGAGCTCGGCGGATTGCGCCGCCAGCAATTTGTCGACCTCGGCGTTGCAGTATTGGGTGTAGTTGCGTTCCGATTTGCACGAATAGTTCTCGACGATATTGCCGTCGGGATCGTCGACGCTGACGCCGGTCACGTTCAGTCCGATCGTGAAATCCTTTTTAGCCAGCCGCGCGTACCAGCGCGGCGTATCGAGGATGTCGAGTTCGCCGATAATGTAGATTTTCTTGAGCTGGTCGGCGACGATCACGGCCGGATCGCGGTAGGTCGGCAGATTGCGGGTCTGGATCTTGATCGGCAGCGGTTTTGTATCGCTGTAACCCAGCTTCTGCATGATCGCTTGAGCTTCCGCGATGTTCCTGGCGGTGTCGGGGCCGTAGCCGGTTAATGACGCCACCATTTCCGGCGGCATGCCCCACTCGCCCTCGGGCTTCGCCAGCATCGCCCCGCCCAGTCGCGCCGTGCCCTCCATCAGAATGGTGTTGTAGGCCTTGCGATCGAGCGCCAGCGACATCGCCTTTCGAATATCGGGATTGTCGAACGGCGGGTTGACGCGGTTGACCATCAGGTTGATTTGCGTGCCCGTGGCGGTCATCTCGCAGACTGCGTTCGGCGCCCGCGCCTTGATGTCCTTCAGGAGCGGCACGCTGACGTCGGAGGGAAAGGTAATGTCGTACTCGCCGGTCGCGAAAGCCAGCATCCGCGTCGCGCGGTTGTCGATCGTCCGTACCGCGATCTCGTCGAGATAGGGACGATCCTTCTTGAAGTAGTCGGGATTGCGCACCAGGCGTATCGATTCGCCGCGCTTGAATTCGACGAATTTGAACGGTCCTGTGCCGATCGGCTTGGTCCGCATTACCTGCTGCGGCACGTGGCAGGGATAGACGGACGAAAACGCGCTCGCCAGCAGCACCGGCAGGCTCGGCTGCGGCTCGCTCAGTTCGAACGTCGCCTCATAGTCGCCGTTGATGCTGACGTCCTGCAGCTTGCCGTACCAGACCTTGCGCGGGTTGCGGTGAAAATCCTTGGCGTCACCCTTGCCGATCAGCATCCGCCAGGTGCACTGCACGTCCCTGGCGGTAAACGGCTGGCCGTCATGCCACTTCACGCCCTGATGCAGCTTGAAGGTGAGCCTGGTGTTGGTTCCGTCCCACGACCAGCTATCGGCGAGATCGGGGATCACGGTCTCCAGGCTCTCATGCGGCTTGGCCGGATCGAACACGACGAGGTTGTTGAACACGGCTGCAAACGGCATCACCGAGGCGATGGTCGATTCTTCCAGCAGCGACGTCGAAGGCGGA
>Ga0310810_10001509_pt1 | contig 24520 bp, 24 predicted proteins | sample NCmetagenome_FD_207641 | JGI IMG/M metagenome (GOLD analysis project Ga0310810, IMG submission 207641) | Soil microbial communities from experimental microcosm in Duke University, North Carolina, United States - NC | ecosystem: Engineered > Artificial ecosystem > Soil microcosm > Unclassified ... | reverse complement strand
GCGACTGGCGACTGGCGACTGGCAACTGGCAACTGGCAACTGGCTACTTTCTTCCGAGCAGCACGCGCAGGCGCAGCCGCGCCTTGTGCACCTGCGACTTCGACGTGCCTTCCGCGACGCCGAGGACCTCGGCCACTTCGCGGTGTTCCAGCCCCTCGACGTCGTGCAGGACGAACGCGGCGCGGCAGCCTTCCGGCAGCTGCGCCATCGCCCGCTCGAGGTCGACGCGATCGATCGCAGAGGCGTCGAGCTTGTGCGCCATCGCGTCCTCGATGAGCGTCGCGTCCTCGATCCCGTCCGTCAGTTGGCCGGCGCGCGCCGCCCGGCTCCGGAGATGATCGAGAATCTGGTTCATCGCGAGCCGGTACAGCCAGGTGCCGAGGGCCGCCTCGCCGCGGAAGCTGTCGAGTTTCCGGTGCGCCGACAGGAAGATCTCCTGCACCAGATCCTCGGCGTCGGTGGGATTCCCGACCATCCGCCACGCCAGGCTGTACAGCCGGCCCGCGTGCGCACGGTACACCTCTTCGAACGCGCCGAGCTCGCCATTCCGGCAGCGCTCCACCAGCGCCATCTCGGCGGCGCGGCCGGTCTCCGCCGGCCGGACCGCGGACGGATGCACTGTTACCTTAGACGTCGCCATGCGCTTCCCACGTTGCCCGAAGGTCTTTACGTTGGGGACAGCCCGCGAGTTTTCCAGCGCCGTTCGGCGAAGTTGCTGATGCGCCTGGGGCCGGCGAGGATACCTTCCGCCCGCAGCAGCGCCCGTTTGAGCGCTTCGTTGCCGCCATAGCCGCCCACGAGCCCGCCGGCGCCCACGACACGATGACACGGCACACCTGGCGTCCTGCAGCCCTTCATGACGTTGCCGACCGCGCGCGCGGCCCGCGGATACCCGGCGAGCGCCGCAACATCCCCGTAGGTCGCCACCCGTCCCGCCGGGATGCGCCGGACGATCGCGACGACACGCCGCCGGAACAGATCAGCGTCGGACATTGTCTCTCGCGCGATTGACGTCGCACTCGTCCTGCGCACCGGACTCGCGCCCTCGTCGCCCGCGGTCCGCCTCAGTTGCGCGATTTTCCAGCGTTCCGCGCGGGCACCGCGCTGAGCGCGGCTGTCAGCACGCGTCCGTCAGGCGACGGCAGCTTCACGCCGACGATCGGCGCGATCGTTGCCGCAAGGTCCGCTGGCGTCGCGGACGCCGTGCTCGCGACGGCCTTGATGCCGTGCCCGAAGAGGATGACGGGCACGTGCTGATCGTAATAGTACGGCGAACCGTGCGTCGTCGTCGTGGTGCCGTAGATGACGTTTGGTTTCGTGACCAGCATCAGATCGCCGCTCCGTCCCGGGTAGTAGCTGAGCGCCGCCGCGCGGAGGATCGCATCCTTGGACGTTCGCGTGCCCGGTTGTTCCACCTCGGACTTCGTGATCACACGCGCCATGCCGGGGACGCCGAGGACCGCCGTGCGAATGGCCGCGAGCGCGCGCGGATTCGCCGACACCTTCTCGTACACCCCGGGCTTGAAATACAGATCGTTGCCGAGATTCGAATCGACGAACGGACCGTCGCCAAGCAACGGCTTGAGCGCGGTTTCGATGGCGGCGGTCACCGTGGGCGGCATCACGCGCAGGCCGCCTTCGACCTGCTCCGGGACGTCCGCGACACCGTGATCGGCGCTCAGCCCCAGCACGTAATTGCCTTTGCCGACCGTCGTGTCGAGATGATCGAGCAGCTTTCCGATGGTGATGTCCAGATGCGCGAGGAGATCCTGCACCTCGTGGCTGCGGGGCCCGAACGTGTGGCCGACCACGTCGAGCGACGAGAAGCTGATGCCGAGAACGTCGGTCGTGTCCTGCTGACCGAGTTTCATTTGATCGACCGCGTACTCCGCCATCTGCTCGAGATACTCGTCTCCGAACGGAGAGCCTTCGAAGTGGGCGAAGAAACTCCTGTCGGCCGAATTTCCGAGCGCGTGCGGGAACGGCGCCGACCAGCCGTTCCCCGGCTTCTCTCCAGGCGGCGTATCGGTGTACTGGTACCGGTCCGGCGGGAACATCGGTTCCCACACCTTGTCGCTGTAGCCGGAGGACGGATTTGCCTTCGCGAACGCCATGGCCCACGCCGGCATCACGGATCCAAATGCGGAGGACGTTTCGAGTGCCCCGCGTTCGTCCAGCCAGATGACAGCATCGCCGCCGTGGCCCGCCAGCCCGATCGCCGCGCGCGCTTTCATCGACATCGTGACCACGCGGGAGTGCAGGTCCCGCCGCATGACGTCGGCGAGAGCTGGCTGCATGTTGCGCACGGCGCTGTCGCCCACACCCGTGGCCGGACCGGTCGTCGTGATGTCCGTGACGGTCGCGTCCGAGGTGCACGTGACCGTCTTCTGCGTCTGCCGGTCGAACCAGACGTTCTGCATCATGCCGTGCTGATACGGCAGTGTGCCGGTGCCGATCGTGTTGTGCCCGACGCAGGTGTACGTGTTGAGGTACGGGTAAGCGGCCTCCTTGAACCACGCCCCTTCGGTCGTCAGCCGCTTGATACCCTTGCTCATCAGCGACGCGTAGCGGACCGGGTAATCGCCGCGCATCTGATCCACGGCGATGAGCACCACGAGTTTCGGGTTTGCTTCCTGCGCGCGCGGTCCCCGCGCCGCCTGCGCTGCCGGATGGGGCGACGCCCCGAGCGTCACCGCGGTGATCGCGGCTGCGATCGATACGATTCGTTTCATGTCATCACCGTCGAAGAAGAGGGAAGTAACACAGCGCGCCGATATATGCATCGTATATCGCGCAGCCGATGGCGTACCAGCGCGGCGCGAGCGCATCCGGAAGGAGACCGGGTCGATGTGCGATGTCGACGAGCGCATGCGCGGCAAACGCGAGCGCCAGCATCGTGAGCGCCTGCCGCGGGTCTCGCATCATCGTCCATGCGGCGACCACCATGAAGCCGACCGCGAGCGCGATGTCGAGGCCGACGCCGGGTTCGTTCTCGCGCACGACCGCGAGGCCGACATAGGCGCCGGCGATGAGTGTGAGGAGCAGCGCGGCGATCTGCGCCAGCCGCAGTTCCGCGACCAGACGCTGCGGCGATGCGGTCGGAATCGAAGCCGTGCGCGCACTGAGCCAGGTGAAGCCGGCAGCGAGCGCGCCGAAAGCCACCAGCACGGTTCGGAACGCTTCGCTCACCTGCACGGCCGGCGCATCATTTGTTGTCGAGGAACGGCAGCGGGTCGATGTTGTAATCCGCCGGGTCGAGTGGCGCGACGACGCTGTCGAGCCGGTTCCAATCGCCGTCGACCGGTTCCCACAGGTTGCGGTCCGAGGGCAAATCGAGTCGCTGGCCTTTCGCGTCGAAGACGATGCGGACGCGCGGCCGGTACGGATCGGGCGCGTGTACGTGCAACACGACCGCGATCTCGCCCGTGTTGAGCCGCACGAGATTTCCCGGCGGGTAGATGCCCAGCAATTGCACGAATCGGCGCACCAGATGCTGGTCGAACTGCGATCCGTCGTTGCGCTGCAGCACGGCAAGGATGCGATCCGTGGGATGCGCGGATTGATACGCGCGCTGCGAGCGCATCGCGTCGTACACGTCCGAGATGCTGCACAGCGTCGTTGCCAGGTTCAGCGACGCACGCGACACCCCCGCTGGATATCCGCTGCCGTCGACCCGCAGGTGGTGTTCGAACGCGACGACGGGGGCGAGGATCGGCATCTCCGGGGTACGACGCAGGATCTCCGCGCCGTTCACGGTGTGCTGCCGCATGATGGCGAACTCGGCGTCGTTCAGCTTGTCCGGTTTGTTGAGCAGTTCCTTGGGAGTCCGCACCTTTCCGATGTCGTGCATCAGCGCGGACAGCCCGAATTCCCGCAGCAGCCGTCCTTCGATCCCGAGCGCGCGCGCCTGCCCCATCGTCAGGATGCAGACGTTGACCATGTGCGTGAACGTGTAGTCGTCGTAGTTGCGCATCGCGGTCAGCGCGACGAGCGCGGTGCGGTTCTGCGTGACCGCGTCGGCCAGCCCCTCGACCGTGTTGAGGGCGGCCGGCGTGTCGGGTGTGCCTTCGGTCGCGGCGCTCTCCCATGCGACTTCCGCGGCGGCCACGGCGCTCGAATACAGCTGCCGTATGGCGGCCATGTCGCTGTTGATGCCGTCGCGGTCCTCCTCCGCCTTGAGCCGTCCGACACGCACGTGGGTGCTCGAGAGCGTGCGCTCGGCGTCCGTTCCTGGTGCCAGCTTCGCCAGCCCCTGCATCAGCGCGACGAGCTCCGCCGACGTGACGCCGCGCTCGAAGCCGATGCGCTCGACCGAACCGGCCTTCAGGCGTCTGATCAGATCGGTCATGCTGCCGCTGACTTTCGGCATCGGAGTGTCGGCCACGACGAAGTCTTCGCCGACGATGCCGACGGCGAGCGAAGGCAGTTGTTCGTGCAGCTGCCGCAGCACGTCGACGAGCCCGTCGGTGTTGCGCGTGACGAGCGGGTGATCGGGGGCGTACAACTGCGCGGCCCGCGTGCCCGACGCGATGCGGCGAAGCAGATCTTCGTAGAGCGCGGTGCGGGCGGTCCCGTCGCTCACGATGTCCTCACGTGCGCCAGCTCGCGCTTCGCCGCGGCTCGAACGCCCCACGACCCGCGCGCGGATGCGTGGCGCAGGGCGTCCACGGCTTCAGCCGTTCCGAGCCGCCGCAGCGCGTGCGCGGCGGCCGCGCGCGTGCGCCGTGTGCGCACGGGCGCCAGCAGGTCGCCTCGATGGAGCGCGTCCTTCAACGCGTCGATGGCGTCCGCGCCGCCGATCGCGCCGAGCGCTTCGATGGCCGTGAGGTACAGCGCCGGATACGACCGGCGATTCACCGTCCGCAGCACGTGGACGAACAACGGAGCCGCACGCTCGTCGCGGACCGCGCCCAGCTCGCCGATGAGTGTCTGACGCGGACGCCCGGATACCTGTCCGAGCGTCTGGAGCAGGGTCCGGCACGCCGCTTCCGCCTCATACAGCGCGAGCGCCTGCACGGCTTCGCGCTGCACGAGCGGCTCGGCATCGGTCAAGAGCGGCTGCAGCTCGTGCAGGCCCTCGCTCCCGCCAAACTCACGCAACAGGTACGCCGCCGTCCGCCGCACCTCCCAGTTGGCGGCGTTCATGAGCGACTGGACAGCGTCGCGTCCCGCAGGGCCGAAGCCGACGAGGATGTCACGGAGACGGTGGCGCGATCGCGCATCCTGCTCGGCCGCGAGCACCTCGGCGAGCGGCGGAATGACGACGGGGCCGATCGCGTGGCACACGCGCATGAACCGCTCGTACACCTCGTCGTCCGCGGTGCGCAGATGACGCGGGACGTGTTTCATCATCGCGCCGCTTCCGAACAGATCCAGCGCGCGCCGCGCCGGTTCGTGGCGCTCGGGAATCGTTTCCGCTTCCGCGGATAACGTTTCGATGAGCCGCCAGGCATGATCGAAGTGGCCGACGCGGATCAGATCGTCCGCATGCCGTACGACGATATCGGCGACGTCGCGCCAGCGCGCGGGATCGGACTCGAGCGCGAGCAGATCCGACAGCAGCTGAAAATCGAGCGTGCGGAGCGCGCCGTCGTTGACGGTCGACAGCCAGACGTGGATGCGTTCGGGGGGGTCGTCTCCGGCGGCTTCGACGTCGATGGCGCGCGTCCGGGTGCTGCTGAGTTCGCGCGAGTATTCAGCGGAGACGTACGGCGCGTCGCTGTAGGAAGTCAGCATCCGCTCGACGCGCTCCCAGAGGTGCTCGTACCCCTCTTCGCGGCCCAGCGGCGACGATTCGACGCGGTGTTCCGCGAGCGCGAGCAGTTGCCGCTGGCGCTCCATTCCCGGCACCAGCGTGTTGAAGGCGAGCGCGAGCCGTTCGCTCGCACCGTGGTTGGCGATGACCGAATCGGCCACGAACCCGGCAATATCGCCGTCCTCCATCCGTTCGGTCACCGCGCTCACGAGATTGACGGCGCCTGACGCGGCCTCCGGCCGCTCTCTCGCCTGAAGGAAGTCGGCGACGGCTTCGTCGGTGAACTTGAGCACCCCGGCGCTCAACTGGCGCATCAGCGTGTCGAGTTGATCGGGCGCCGTTCGCCGGACAACTTCCGCCATCACACCCAGCAGCCGCAGCAGCGCGGCCGTGCGGTTCGTGACCGCGGCATCCCCGGCCGCCTGGCCGACGACTTTCTTCAGGAACGCCTCGAGTTCCTCGCGATTGCCGGCAATCCGTCGGAGCAGCGCAACCGAGTCGTCGTCGATGTCGAGCGGCCGGCCCGACATCGCGTCGATGATGCGGTCAATCGTGGCGGCCTCTCCCTGGCGCTCCCGGAGGACCTCGGAGTAGTCGATTTCACGGATCTCGATACTCGGGGCGCCGGCCGCCGCCCACAGCCGTTCAATCCCGCCGTCGGCGCGGACATCCTCGGGCGCGCGCGACAGCAGCGAGAGCAGCGTATGCCACGACTGCGCCTCGGTCCCGGGATGCAGCGTCAGTGACCCGACAAGCTGCCGCCGCAGCATGTCCGCGAGTTCGACGACGGCCGGGTCGGGCTTGGCCATCGACGCGTCGCCAATCTGCAGGTTGTGCGGGCGGACCTCGAGCGTGCACGGCGCCTGGGTCGTCAGGGCGCTCGTCAAATCGCCCAGCCGTTTCAGCGTGGAGGCAATCGCCGGATGGGTGGCCGGATAGAGCGACACGGCGCGCGCCGCGGACTTGCAAGCGCGAGCGAACTCGGTCAGACGTGCAGCGGTCTCGGGATCGAGGGTGGCGCGGACCTCTGCCATGCTCAGACGAACGCGACCCGTCGACGGAAAGTGAGGCGCTCGAGCATGCCGTTGGAGAAGGAGACGGCTGAATTATACTCTTGGCGCTCTTCATGCGCGCGGTCGATCTCATTCGGATCAAAAGGGATGGCGGCCAGCTCGACCGTCCGTCGATCGAGTGGTTCGTCGACGCCGTCACGCGCGGCTCGATTCCCGACTACCAGGCATCCGCGCTGTTGATGGCCATCGTCATCCGCGGGATGACGCCTGAGGAAACGGCCGTGCTGACCGATGCGATGGTGCGGTCCGGCATTCGCGTCGAGTATGCCGGCCTCTCCGGGGTCGCCGTCGACAAGCACAGCACCGGCGGCGTCGGCGACAAGACATCGATTGTCCTGGCCCCGCTCGCGGCCGCGTGCGGCGCGCCCGTGCCGATGATGTCGGGCCGCGGCCTCGGACATACCGGCGGCACGCTCGACAAGCTCGAGTCGATTCCAAGGTTTCGCACGGCGTTGTCGCTGCAGGAACTTCGCGATGCGGTCGCGCGGATCGGCTGTGCACTGATCGGCCAGACCTCGGAGATTGCGCCCGCCGATCGCACGCTGTATGCGCTGCGGGACGTCACCGGGACCGTCGAGAGCATCCCGCTCATCTCCGCCTCCATCATGAGCAAGAAGATCGCCGAAGGCATCGGCGGCCTGGTGCTCGACGTGAAATCCGGCGACGGCGCCTTCATGAAAACGCAGGACGATGCGCGGCGGCTGGCCGAGTCGCTCGTCTCGATTGGCGAGGCCAACGGCGTCAGGACCGAAGCGCTCCTCACGAGCATGGACGCACCGCTCGGGCGGCAGGTGGGGAACGCGAACGAAATCATCGAGTGCGTCGAGACGCTGAAGGGGCACGGGCCGGAGGACGTCGAGTCGCTCTCCGTCGAACTCGCGTCGCGCATGCTCGTCGTCTCGGGCGTCGAGCGGGATCCGGCGGCCGCGGCCACGCGCATCCGCCGCGCGCTGACGAGCGGGGCCGGGCTCGAGAAGCTGAAGGAAATCGTTGCGAACCAGGGCGGCGATCCTCGCGCGATCGACGACACGGCGCGGATGCCGTCGACGCCGGACCGCGATGTCGTCCGCGCGCCGCGCAGCGGCGTTGTCGCGGCGCTGAAGGCCGAAGCGATCGGGCGCGCCGCCGTGGTCCTCGGGGCGGGCCGCGATCGGCTCGACGCGGTCATCGATCCCGGCGTGGGTCTGACGATAGCGGCGCCCGTCGGCACCGACGTGAAGGCGGGCGACGAGGTCGTGATCGTGCACCACCGCGGCGGCCGCGGGCTCGAGGAAGCACGCTCGCTGATCGAGCAGGCGCTGACCATCGCCGACCAGCGGGCGTCACGCCGGCCGCTGATTCTGGAACGCATCGTCGGAAAGAAGGGCTGATTGGCGACAGAGCACATGACGGCGGAGATGGCGTATCCCGCGCCGCCGCGCGTTCCCTATGATTCCCGCGACTACGCGGTCATCGGCGGCGCGGCGCTCGCGGCGGCGCTCTGCGCGCTCGCGGCGAACTTCGCGGGCGTCCCGCGCCTGCAGCCGCTCACCGGCCTCATCGTCATCATGACGACCGCGTATGCCGTGTCGACGAATCGGCGCGCGATCGATCGGCGGACCGTCGTCTGGGGGCTCAGCCTGCAGATCCTGTTTGCGCTGATCGTGCTGAAGACGACCGTGGGGCAGCGCGTGTTCCAGACGCTCGGCGGCGTCATCAACAAGCTGCTCGACTTTGCGTTCGTCGGATCGACCTTCGTCTTCGGCCCGCTCGGCAGCAAAGAGATATGGCCGCAGATCATGAACAAGGTGCTGGGGCCGCAGGGCGCCCAGTACGGCGTCATCTTCGCGTTCCAGGTGCTGCCGACGATCATCTTCATCGCCGCGCTCTTCGCGATCCTCTATTACTTCGGCATCATGCAGGTGGTCGTCCGCGTCTTTGCGATTCTGATGCGCCGCGTGATGCGCGCGAGCGGCGCCGAGTCGCTGAACGTCGCGGCCAGCATCTTCATGGGGCAGACGGAAGCGCCGCTGACGATCCGGCCGTACCTGCCGCGGATGACCGAGTCGGAACTGATGACGGTCATGACGTCGGGCATGGCGCACATTTCGGGCGGCATCATGGCGGCCTACATCCTCTTCGGAATCGAGGCCAAGCATCTGCTGACCGCCGTCATCATGACGGCTCCCGGCACGCTGATGATGGCCAAGATGTTCGTACCGGAAACGCAGGTGCCGGAGACGATCGGGACCGTGAAGCTGGATGTCGAGAAGACGGACGTCAACGTCATCGACGCGGCCGGCCGGGGTACTGGCGAAGGGCTCGCGTTGGCGTTGAATGTCGGCGCCATGCTGATTTCGTTCCTCGCGCTCATCGCGCTCGTCAACGCGATCCTCGGGCTCGCGCATCTGAGCCTCGAACAGATCTTCGGCTGGGTGTTCGCGCCCGTGGCCTGGTCGATGGGCGTGCCCTGGCGCGATGCGCCGACGATTGGCAATCTGCTCGGCACACGGATGGCGCTCAACGAATTCGTCGCGTACTCGCAGCTCGGGCCGATGAAAGCGGCGCTCGATCCCAAGTCGTTCACGATCGCGACCTTCGCGCTCTGCGGTTTCGCGAACTTCAGCTCGATCGGCATCCAGATCGGCGGCATCGGGGCGCTCGCGCCCACACGGCGCCATGACCTCGCGCGCCTCGGGCTCCGCGCCATGTTCGCCGGCACGATGGCGAATTTCATTACCGCAACCATCGCCGGCTTTCTGTTGTGAGCACCGGCGCTCCCGCACCGCACCGATGACGTATTACGCCCAGGTCGAAGAAGCCGTCGAATTCGTCCGCGCGCGGGCGGCGCAGCCGGATGTAGCGGTTGTGCTCGGGTCCGGGCTCGGCGAGTTCGCGTCGCGCCTGCAGGACCCGACGGTGCTGCCGTATGACGATCTCCCGCATTGGCCCGCCTCGCAGGTCGTCGGCCACGACGGTCGACTCGTGGTCGGGACGCTCGCGGCGAAGCGCGTTGCGGCGCTCTCCGGCCGCGTGCACCTCTATGAAGGGCATGATCTCCGGACCGTGACGTTTGCGACACGCGTCATGGCGAGCCTCGGTGTCCGGGCGCTGATCCTGACCAACGCCGCCGGCGGCATCAACACGGCCCTGAAACCGGGGACGCTGATGGTCATCGACGATCACATCAACCTTCTCGGCAGCAATCCATTGATGGGCCCGAACGAGGATCGCTGGGGCGTGCGTTTTCCCGATATGTCGGCGGTGTACTCCAGACGCCTGCGGGGCATAGCGGACGAGGTCGCGCGGGCGCAGGACCTGCGGCTCGGCCACGGCGTCTACATCGCCGTGCCCGGACCGAGCTACGAGACGCCGGCGGAAATTCGCGCGTTCAGAGCGCTGGGCGCCGACGCGGTCGGCATGTCGACGGTGCCGGAGGCGATCGTCGCACGGCAGATGCAGGTCGAGGTGCTCGGGATTTCCTGCATCTCCAATGCGGCGGCCGGCGTGCTGCCGCAGCCGCTCAATCACAACGAAGTGATGGAGGTCGCGCGGCAGGTGCGCGGCGCGTTCGCCTCACTGCTGGAGGGAATCATTGCCCGGCTCTAAGCGCCCCGAACGACGGAGCAGTGCCGTGCGGCGCTCGGGCACGGATCGCCGCATGACACCGCGGCGGTCCGGCTTCGATCGACGCGCCGATCCGTCCTGGCAGCCGATCTCGCTGGACATGCTGGCGGGCCACGGCCTCGACGAAAAAGGCCTGGTTGCCGCCGCGGTGGATGCGCGCACACACGCCCGCGCCGCGTTCTCGAACTTCGCCGTCGGGGCCGCGCTGGAGACCGCGGACGGTGAGGTGGCCGGAGGCTGCAACGTGGAAAACGCCACGTACGGCCTCACTGTCTGCGCGGAGCGCGTCGCGTTGTGGAAGGCGCTTTCGGAAGGCCGCGATGTATTCACGCGCATTGCCGTCGTCGCGGACACTAAGGATCCCACGCCGCCGTGCGGCGCCTGCCGTCAGCTCCTCTGGGAATATTGCGGCGACATCGAGGTGATCCTCGCCAACCTCTCCGAGGTCAAGCGCCGGATGCGCCTGTCGGAGCTGCTGCCTCTTCCGTTCGATGCCAGATTGCTAGAATAACGAGAATAAAAGGTTGCATGCTCCCCACGATTGAACTGCAGGACGATGTCATCGTGATGGTCGACCAGCGCAAGCTGCCGGCCCAGGAAGTGTACGTGCGCTGCCGCAATGCGCAGGAGGTCGCGAAAGCGATCCGGACGATGGTGATCCGCGGCGCGCCGGCGATCGGCGTCGCCGCCGCGATGGGCATCGCGCTCGGCATGAAGAAGAGCGCTGCGCGGGGAACCCGGCAATACGCCGTCGAGTTCCAGAAGACGTGCGAGATGATGGCGGCGACGCGGCCGACGGCCGTCAACCTGTTCTGGGCGATCGATCGCATGAAGCGGTCGTTTGCGGAAGGCGCGCAGGCCGGCGAGTCGCCCGAGGAACTCTCCGCGAGGCTCGAACGCGAGGCGCGCCACATCCATGACGAAGACGTCGCGAGCTGCCGCGCGATGGGCGCGTTCGGTGCGGAAATGGTGCCCGACGGCGCGCGCGTGCTGACGCACTGCAACGCCGGCGCGCTCGCGACGGCCGGGTACGGGTCGGCGCTCGGCGTCATCCGCGCGGCGGTGGAACAAGGCAAAACGATCGCCGTCTTCGCTGACGAGACGAGGCCGTTCCTCCAGGGCGCGCGGCTCACGGCGTGGGAACTGGTGCGCGACGGCATCAACACCACCGTCATCACCGAGAGCATGGCCGGTCCGCTCATGCGCGCCGGCGAGATCGATCTCGTCGTGGTCGGCGCCGATCGCATCGCCGCGAACGGCGATACGGCGAACAAGATCGGAACGTACACGGTTGCCGTCCTCGCGCACGAGCACGGCATCCCGTTCTACGTCGCCGCGCCGCTCTCGACGATCGATCTCTCCACGCCCGACGGCGAGCACATTCCAATCGAGGAGCGCGACCAGCGTGAGGTCAGCCACCTCGGCTCGTCTCGGCTGACGCCGATAGGCGCCAAGATCCGCAACCCGGCGTTCGACGTCACGCCGCACCGCTACATCGCGGGCATCATCACCGAGAAGGGGATCTTCCGTCCGCCGTACACGGAATCGCTGCGCGCGGCGTTCGCGACCGCGATGACGTGAAAGGCCCGGCACGTGCGACTGCTCGCGATCGAAACCTCGTGTGACGAAACCGCCGCCGCCGTGATCGCCGAAACCGGCGACGCACTGCGTCCCTGGCGGCTCGACTCGAACGTCGTCGCGTCGCAGACGGCCATTCACCGCGAGTGGGGCGGCGTCGTCCCGGAACTCGCGTCGCGGCAGCACCTCCGCGACATCTGTGGCGTCGTCGAACGTGCGCTGACGGATGCCTCGGCCTCGCTCGATGACATCGGCGCCATCGCGGTGACGCAGGGTCCTGGCCTCGTCGGCTCGCTGCTCGTCGGCGTTTCCTTTGCCAAATCGCTCGCGTGGGCGTGCGGCATCCCGCTCGTCCCCGTGCACCATCTGGCCGGGCACATCGAATCGATCGTGCTCCACCACGGCGAGTTGCCGTTGCCGGCGGCGGTACTCGTCGTCTCCGGCGGCCACACGAGCCTGTATTTTGTGCCATCGCCGGGCGTCTATCAGCTCGTCGCGAGAACGCGCGACGATGCGGCGGGAGAGGCCTACGACAAGGTCGCGAAGCTCCTTGGCCTCGGTTATCCCGGCGGGCCCGTCATCGACCGGCTCGCGCGTGAAGGACGCGACCGTGCGTACGCGCTGCCGCTGCCGCGCATGACGCATGCGGATCGAAATGCGCCGGAACCGGCGGCGCCGGCGGGACTCCTCCCGCACAGCGTCGAGCAGAAGCTGGACTTCAGCTTCAGCGGCCTCAAGACGGCCGTGCTGCGGCTGGTCAAGGAACTCACCGCCGGTGGGCGCGCGTTGTCGGACGAGGAGAAGCGTGACATCTGCGCGAGCTTTCAGCGCGTCGTCGTCGCGGCGCTGCTGGACCGTACTTTTGAGGCGGCGCGGTGGCTCGGCGCGAAAAGCATCGGCATTTCCGGCGGCGTGTCCGCCAACAGCCGTCTGCGCGATGACGCCGCGGCACGCGGCGAGCGATTCGGGATCCCCGTGTTCGTGCCGCCGCTCTCGCTGTCGACCGATAACGCCGCGATGATCGGCGCCGCCGCCCTCCGAAAGCTGACGGGCGACGCAGCAACGGACTGGAGCCTGAACGCACACGCATCGCTGCCCCTGTGACGTCGATGCACCCGCCGACCCGCCGGCACAGCCGCACCCAATGACCTATACCGACTATCTCTGGTTCAACACGAAGCAGCGGCAGGAATTCATCCGTATCACCGACGAAGTCGCCGCGATCGTGAAGAAGAGCGGCGTCAAAGAGGGCATGGTCCTCGTGTCCGCGATGCACATCACTGCCGGGGTTTACGTCAACGACTGGGAAGGCGGTCTCATCGAGGATTTTCAGGTCTGGCTGGAGAAGCTCGCGCCCGCGGGGCTTCCATACAAGCACCACCAGACCGGTGAGGACAACGCCGACGCCCATTTGAAGCGAACGATCATGGGGCATCAGGTCATCCTCCCGATCACCAGCGGCGCGCTCGACCTCGGTCCATGGGAACAGGTGTTCTACGCGGAGTTCGACGGCCGGCGCCGCAAACGCGTCGTCGTGAAAGTGATGGGAGAATAGCGGCAGGAGCATCTCATGTTATTCGCACTCCTGCTCTCCTTCGTGATGCAAGCGACGCAGGCGCCGTCGCAGACGACGGCGCTCGAGGCGACCATCCGCGTGGGCTTCACGAAAACCGACACGCCGGCCGCCGGCGAAGCGGGCCCATATGCCGCTTTCGGTCCGCTCGTCGCGCAGATGCTGACGCCGGAAGGGCCGGCCGACATCCATTACGTCGTCTCGGCGGACGCGATGCGTGCGGAGCTCGTCGGACGGATGGGGCCGCTGCCGCGCGGAACCGTCGTCCTGCTGAACGTCGGCGAGCCGACGATGCGGGTGATGAATCCGGCACAGAAGACGTGGTACGAGGCGCCCGCGGGACAGACGCTGGGGATGCTCGTCGGCACGCCGGACATCGAGATCCAGCCGACCGGCGAGCACGCGACGATCGCCGGACAGCCCGCCGATCGGTTTCACTTCACCGAAACGCTGCGCGTGCCGGCGCCGGAAGGCGTGAACCTGCCGGCGGACTTTCCGCGCGAAGTCCAGTTCAGCGGTGATCTCTGGTCGACGATGGCCCTGCAGGGCCCCGGTTATGCTGCCATTCTGAAATCGATGCAGACGTTTGCCGCGGTCCCGGGTATCGAGGCGCTGACCGCCGGCGGCCGTTTTCCGCTGCGGATGTCGTTCCGGTCGGGCCTGCTCGCCGGCTACGAACTGCAGACCGAAGTGACCTCGCTCAAGCGCGTCCCCGCCAGTCCGTCGCTCTTTACCGTTCCTTCGGACTACCAGAAGGTGCAGCCGCCCTTTGGCGGACATTAATCGACCATCGACCATCGACCATCGCCCATCGATCATCGATCATCGAACATCGAACAATCCTATGCCGCTAAGCCGTTCCGATGCCCTCGCGCTCATGCGCCAATACACGGAGAGCGAAAGTCTCCGCAAACACATGCTGGCCGTCGAAGCGGCCGTCCGCGGATACGCCAGACGCTTTGGTGAAGACGAGGACGATTGGGGCGTCGTGGCGCTGCTGCACGACTTCGATTACGAGCGCTGGCCGGACCAGGCAAACCATCCGTTCCGCGGCGTCGACATCCTGAAGGAGAAGGGCTATCCGGAGTGGGTGACGCGCGCGATCCTCTCGCATGCGGATTATTCGGGCGTGCCGCGGCAGTCGCGTCTGGAGCACACGCTGTTTGCGTGCGACGAGATGTCAGGGTTCGTGACCGCGGCGGCGCTGGTCCGCCCGTCGAAAAGCGTCCTGGACCTCGAGGCGGCGTCGGTCGTCAAGCGCATGAAGGACAAGGCGTTCGCGCGCGCCGTGCCGAGGGAAGACCTTCGCCGCGGGGCCGAGGAAATCGGGTTGCCGCTCGAGGAGCACATCGCCAACGTCATTGCCTCACTGCGCGATCACGCTGACGCGCTGGGCCTTCGCGGCTCGCTGTAGCTCGCCGCGAATTGCAGATTGCAGATTGGAGATTTCAGATTTATTAAGGGATTTGATTAGCTCAATCGGCAATCTGCAATCTAAAGTCTAAAATTCCTGCGTCTGAAACACCTTCTCCAAGATTCCGTATAAAGTACCGACCGCTCATGGAAACGGCTGTCAGTCCTGCTGCGCCTTCGCCGCCCTCCGAAACGCCCTCCGTCGTCGAACTCGACAACGTGACCGTGCGTTACGGCACGAACGACGCGCTCGCGAACGTTTCGGCGCGGTTCGCCAGGGGCGCTGTCGGCCTGCTGGGGCCCAACGGCGCGGGCAAGAGCACGATGCTCAAGGCGCTGCTCGGTTTCCTGGCGCCGAGTCAGGGACACATGCGCGTGCTCGGGATCGACGTCGCGAAGGATCCGCTGGGCATTCGCGCACGGCTCGGTTACATGCCGGAAAGCGACGCGCACATTCCCGGCATGAACGCCGTGTCCTTCGTCGCCTATTGTGGAGAACTCGCCGGTCTGCCCCCGGTCGATGCGATGCAGCGCTCGCACGAAGTGCTCCAGTACGTCGGCCTCGGCGAAGCGCGGTATCGAAACGTCGAGACCTACTCGACCGGCATGAAACAGCGGATCAAGCTGGCGCAGGCGATCGTGCACGATCCGGATCTCCTGTTTCTCGACGAGCCCACCAACGGGATGGATCCGAAAGGCCGCGACGAGATGCTCGAGCTGGTGCGGGACCTGGCGCACAACAAGGGCGTGAGCCTCATCCTGTCGTCGCACCTGCTGCCCGACGTCGAGTACACCTGCGACGACGTCGTGATCATGAAGAAAGCCAGGGTCACCGCGCAGGGACCGATCGCGGAGCTGAAGGGACCGGCCGGCCGCACGTTCGAGCTGCGCATCAAGGGCGATCTGCCCGGATTCATGCAGGTGCTTCATGGGGAGGGCATGACGCTTCGAGAGACCGACGAAGACGTCGTCCGGGTATTCGTACCCGGCAGCGGGGACCAGAAAGCCATCTTCGACGCCGCCGCCAGGTTCGGCGTGCAGATCCGTCATCTGCGTTCGAGCGTTCAGACGCTCGAGCAAGTCTTCGTCAAAGCGGTCGGTGAAGACTGATGTCGCCTATTCACGATCAGAGCTATCGCCATTACGGCGGCACGAAGGCGGCGCCGGGCCACGCGTGGGCGGTGATTGCGACGGCCGGTCTGCGCACCTTCCTGAGGCGCCGCGCGTTCCTCGGGATCATGCTGTTTGCCTTGTTTCCCTTCATCGTCCGCGCCGTGCAGCTCTATATCGCCGCCAACGTCGCACAGGCGTCGATCATTGCCGCCGGGCCGCAGACGTTCAGGCAGTTCCTGGAACAGCAGGACTTTTTCGTGTTCGTCATCACGGTGTACGTCGGCGCGGGGCTGATCGCCAACGATCGGCGGGCCAACGCACTGCAGATCTATCTGTCCAAGCCGCTCATGCGGACGGAGTACATTTTCGGCAAGCTCGCGGTGCTCGTGGTGTTCCTGCTCTCGGTGACGCTGGTGCCCGCGATCCTGCTGCTGCTCCTGAAGATCGTCTTCGACGGAAGTTTCGCGTTCCTCCGCGCCAACCTGTTCCTCATCCCGGCGATCGTGGTCGCCAGTCTGCTGCAGGTCCTGCTGGCGTCCTTCACGATGCTCGCGTTGTCCTCGCTCTCCAAGAGCGCCCGGTTCGTCGGCATCCTCTACGTCGGCATCACCTTCTTCACGTCCGCGATCTACGGCGCGCTGTACGCGATCACCGGGACATCGCGCGTGTCATGGGTATCGATCGGCGCGAATCTGACGCAGGTGGTCGACGTGATCTTCCGTCAGCCGCCGCGCTACGCCACGCCCTGGCAGGTCTCGCTGCTCGTCATCATCGGGCTGGTCGCCGTCTCGCTGTCGATCCTCGAACGTCGCGTTCGCGGCGTCGAGGTGGTGACGTAAATGGACGCGCCCGTCATCTCCGCCGACCACGTCTCGAAGTGGTATGGACAGGTCCTGGGCCTGAACGACGTCACTGTCAACGTGCCGCCGGGCATCACGGGCCTGCTGGGTCCCAATGGCGCCGGCAAGTCGACGTTCATGAAGCTGATCACGGGTCAGCTTCGTCCCAGCCAGGGGACCATCCGTGTCCTTGGCGAGCCGATCTGGGCTAACCCGGGGCTCTTCTTCCGGGTCGGATTCTGTCCCGAGCAGGATTCGTTTTACGAGCGGATGACCGGGCTCGAATGGGTCCGCGCGCTCGTCGGCCTCAACGGGCTCGACGAGAAGGCTGCGGACGAGGCCGCGCGCCGAGCGCTCGAAACGCTCGAACTCACCGAGCACGCCGATCGAAAAATCGGTGCGTACAGCAAGGGTCTCCGGCAGCGCGTGAAGATGGCGCAGGCGATCGCGCACGATCCCCAGTTGCTGATTCTCGACGAGCCGCTGTCGGGCATGGATCCCAGCCTGCGGCGCAAGACCATCCGCCTCATTCGCGAATGGGCGCGAACCGGCAAGAGCGTTCTTGTCTCGAGCCACATCCTGCACGAGATCGAGTCGATGACGTCGAACATCCTGCTCATCAACAACGGCCGGATCCTCGCGGAAGGCGACGTCCACCAGATTCGGGATCTGATCGACGAGCATCCGCACACCGTGTACGTGCGCGCGAACGATCCGCGGCGCCTCGCGCGGGAGTTCCTCGAGAACGACGACGTGTTGAGCATGAGTTTCGAACCCGGTGCCGTCGTCGTGCAGACCGGAAAGCCGGACGCGTTCTATGCGCGGCTCACGAACATGGCCGCGAGCGGAGAGTTCGGCGCGATCGAAGAGGTGACGTCGCCGGACGACAATCTGCAGGCGGTGTTCCAGTACCTGGTGAAGTGAGCTGGGCGATGGGCGATGGGCGATGGTCGATGTTCGATGGTCGATGGGCGATGGGCGATGGTCGATTTGATGCGTCGGGGAGATAGATGGAGCCGAACATGACGCCGCGCACGCCGGGGTATCTGGCGTCGGCGCTGCGGGTATTCGACATGTCGACGGGGGAGATGCTGTGGTCGCGCCGCACCATCTTCATGGGCCTGATTGTCGGTGCTCCGGTGATCATCGCGCTCGTTGTCCGCCTCGTGTTCGCGCTGGGCGCGCCGAGCCCGACGGTCAACGGCACCGTCATGGCGGGGCCCGCGATTTTCGGCTTGATGATCTGGATCTTCTATCTGCGGTTCATCGTGCCCGTGCTTGGCGTCTTTTACGGGACGTCGCTCATCGCTGACGAAGTCGAAGACAAGACCATCACGTACCTCTTCACACGTCCGATTCCGCGCGGGGCGGTGCTGCTCGGCAAGTACCTGGCGTATCTGGCCTGCACCGTCTTCGTCGTGCTGCCGTCGGTGATCATCGTCTACCTGTGCATCACGCCTGTGCGGGGCAGCCTCGGAGGGTCGTTCGTCGATCTGCTGAAGGATCTCGTCCTGCTCGGGATCGGCCTGGCGGCGTACGGCGCCGTCTTCGCCTGGATCGGCGCGAAGTTCAAGCGCCCGCTGCTCATCGGCCTGATCTTCATCTTCGGGTGGGAGCAGGTGGCGATGACGTTTCCGGGATATATGCGGCAGTTCACGGTCGCGTATTACCTGCAGGCGCTGGTGCCGCATGCGATGCCCAACGACGGGGTCGTCAGCTTCGTGCAGAGCCTTTTCCATCAGACCGCATCGCTGCCAACGAGCCTGATCGCCCTCGCCGTGATCATCGTTGCGTTCCTCGCGCTCGCCGCCGCGACGGTCGAGCGGCGGGAGTACGTGTTGGAGCAGTAGAGCGTTTGCAGTTTGCAAAATCGCCCTCACGATGGGGCCCCGCTCGGACAGCCCCACTTCGTGCTCAGCGGCCGGAAAGACGTGTCGACGGGGAGCCGCTTCCGCGCGAAGCGGGGCGGCCCCGTCCTCGCCCCCATCGTTCGAAGCGACCACTGTCAGTACTGCTCGTTGAAGCCGCGGCGAACGCGGGCAACATCGGCAGTCGGAGCGCGACTTAATTTCGCGACCGCCCGTCTGCTGTCACGGGTGGGGGCGCGGCCCGGGCGCCCGCATCGCGCGGAGGCGCGTCCTCGTCAACAGCCTTTTTGCGCGCCGAGCACGATGTGGGCTGGGCCGCGCAGCGCCGCGCAGGGGCCCCACCGCACCTGCTGCCGGTCGCGAAGCCCAGGGTATGTGTTCGCTTCCGGACACCCACCGCCCGGTCTCGGAACTTTTTACCCGCTCGATCGGTATAATCCCTCCAGAGGGGCTGCGTCGTATGACGAAGAGAACACGGTATTTTCTGGCTGGATCGGCCGCCATCATGGTCGCCGGATTGACGGTTGGTCTGGTGGCGTTCAAGCTTGGCGGTCCGGCGCTATTTGCCTCCCGCAGCGGCCCGCCCGAGCTGAGCTACGTGCCGGCTGACGCCAGCGTCGTCGCATTTGCGAATGTCCGTGAAGTCATGGATTCCGAGCTCCGTCAGCAGCTCAAGCAGGTCCTGCCCGCGACCGCTCACGAAGAGGGCCAGAAGGAATTCCAGGAGCAAACCGGAATCGACATCGAGCGCGACATCGACCACGTCGTCGCCGCCTTTACCGCCGCCGAGCCCGGCGAACCGAAAGGCCTCGTGGTGGCCCGCGGCCGTTTCAATACGACGCAGCTCGAAACGCTCGCCCGCGAGCACGGCGGCGTGGTCGAGGACTACAAGGGCAAACGTCTGGTCACGGTTTCCGAGCACAAGAATGCGGACGGCACGACGACGCCGGACCAGCGGGGTCCGCATGCGGTGACGCTGGCGTTCCTGGAGCCGGATCTGGTCGGCATCGGGAGCGATCAGACCATCAAGACCGCGATCGACGCGCAGCTCTCCGCACACAGCATCACGAGCAACGACGAGATGATGGAGCTGGTCTCGCAAATCGATTCCGGCAACAACGCGTGGGCCGTGGGGCGCTTCGACGCGATCGCGAGCCACGCGAAGCTGCCGCAGGAAATCCAGAGCCGCATTCCCGCCATCACGACGTTCGCCGTCATGGCGCACGTGGACGGCGGCCTCAGCGGCACGCTCCGCGCCGAAACGCGCGACGACCAGTCGGCCGAGAATCTGCGCCAGGTCATCAACGGCCTGCTGGCGCTCGGCCGCATGCAGGGGCAGAACGATCCGAAGATCGCGGCGATGATGCAGTCGCTGCAGACCTCGGGCAGCGGGAAGACGGTTGCCCTGTCGTTCGCCGTCCCCGCGGAGCTGTTCCAGATGATCCACAACATGCACAACGGACGCGCCGCGGAACCGCCGAAGGAACCCCACGAGCGCTGATCGATCGGTGAAGGGGTGAGTTTGTGAATCGGTGAATTGATGATTTAATTCACCCACTCACGAATTCACCCATTCACCAGTTTTCCGTGTCCGACCTCGTTTTCTTCTACGGCACGCTCATGGCCGGCTTCAACCGACGCCGGCGCGCCGGAATCGACGACAAACTGCAGTACATCGGCCGCGGCGCAATCCAGGGCGCGCTGTTCGACGTCGGGTTGTATCCCGCCGCTGTCCCGGCCCCCGACGGGCACGTCTGGGGGGAGGTGTACGCGATGAGCGAATCCGCGGCGGTCCTAGCCGCGTTGGACGAGATCGAGGGCTATCGCGAATCGGACCCCGACCGCAGCCTGTATACGCGCTCCCTCGCGCCGGTGCTGCTCCCCGATTCCACGATCGCCGACGCCTGGGTGTACTTCTACAACGCGCCGCTTGGTAAAGCGTCGCGGATCCGTTCCGGCGACTATCTGGAACACGTCAAGGTGCGATGAACCGACAGGGCACTTCCATCCTCGTCACTGCGCTTTTCACGATCATTCTGTATGCACCGGCGCCGTTGACCGCCGATCAGACGCCGGCGTCGCCGCCGACACCGACGATCGACCCGCGCATCGAAAAGCTCGTCGCGTCGGTATCCGAAGAGCGGCTGCAGCAGCTGCTCGAAAAACTCGTGAGCTTCGGCACACGCAACACGCTCTCCGACACGGCATCCTCCACGCGTGGCATCGGCGCGGCGCGCCAGTGGATCTACGACGAGCTGAAGCGCACGAGCCCTCGGCTGCAGGTCAGCTTCGACACGTACCAGATCCCCGCTCACGGACGGATCACGCGCGACGTGGAATTGCGAAACGTGATGGCCATCCTTCCAGGCAAGTCGCCGCGCCGCATCTACGTCAGCGGCCATTACGATTCGTTGAATCTCGGACGCGCCGGGCAGCTCTCGGGCAATCAGGGCGTCGGCCGGCCGGCCGCAACGCCCGCTGCGACACCAGAGCGGCCGGGTGCGCAGCCGCAGGCGCCCGGCGAATCCGGCGCGCCGGTCCAGCGTCCCTCGGGTGACCCGCAGATGCGCCCCGGCCAGGACTACAACATCGATGCTCCCGGCGCGAACGACGACGGGAGCGGGACGGTGTTGTCGATGGAACTGGCGCGGGTGTTCGCGCAGAGCGGGATCGACTTCGACGCGACTCTCGTCTTCATGACCGTCGCGGGAGAAGAGCAGGGGCTCATCGGCTCGGAAGCCCACGCGAAAAAGGCGAAGGCGGAGCAGATTCCGATTCAGGCGTGGTTCAACAACGACATCGTCGGCAACTCGCACGGGGGCGACGGCGCGATCGACAGCGCAACGATTCGCATCTATTCAGAAGGTCCTGAGGACTCGCCGTCGCGGGAGCTCGCGACGTTCATCGCGCGGACGGCCGCCGAGTACGTGCCGTCGCACCGCGTGCGGCTCATGGCGCGCAAGGACCGGTTCGGCCGCGGCGGCGATCACAACGCGCTCAATGCCGAAGGCTTTCCGGCCGTCGGCTTCCGCGAATCGAAAGAGAACTACTCGAAACAGCACGGCCCGGACGATACGATCGACGGCGTCGATTTCCGGTACCTCGCGCAGAACGCGCGCGTGAACGCGGCAGCGATGGCGACCCTGGCGCTCGCGCCTCCGCCGCCCGTCGTCACGAACGAGCGCGGCGGGCCGATGCTCGACCGCCGTCCATCGGGCTACGACGCGCACCTGCGGTGGAACGCCTCGCCGGGCGCGGCGGGCTACCGCGTGTTCTGGCGCAACGCATGGGCGCCCGACTGGGAGCACGACATGTATGTCGGCACCGTCACCGACCTCGTCCTCCCGCACGCCAACATCGACGATTGGGTCTTCGGCGTCGCCGCCGTGGACGCGCTGGGGCACGAAAGCACGGCGAGCGTGTATCGGGGGCGCTGAATCGATCAGCGATTCGCGGAAGCGATTCCCGCTCTTCAGTCGGCGATTTCGGCGTCGATGATTGGCTTGACGTTCTGCAGTTCACGCAGCGCGTCGACGAATTCGCCGAGCGCCGCGGCGACATGCTCGGTCGGCTCGACGAACTCGACGCCCGTGCGATACATGACGGCGCCGCCCTTCAACTCCGCGATCTCCGAGTGCACGATGCGTCCCTTGATGATGAGCGAACGCTCGCCGAGGGACAGCCGGAAGTCGTGCAGCGATTCCATGTGCAGCGGGAAACCCGTTTCGATGCGCGCCCCGCGGTGGCTCAGGTCGAGCACCGTCATCGGCTGAAAGAGCTGCACCTCGCCGTAGAGCGCCCCCACGGACACGCGGTCGAGGTCCCGCTTGTTCGCATCGTCCATGTCGCCGCATGTTACACGATCTAGAATCGAGGATTATGCCGACAGCAGCAGCGACCGTCTACAACAACTACGTCGATGGCGCGTGGATCCCCTCGGGATCCGGACGAACCTTCGAAAACCGCAACCCCGCGAATACGGACGACCTGATCGGCGTCTTCCAGGAGTCGACGCGCGACGACGTCCTGGCGGCGATCGACGCGGCGGACCGCGCGTACAAATCGTGGCGCCTCGTGCCCGCGCCCATCCGCGGCGAAATCCTGTTCAAGGCCGCGCAGTTGTTTGCGGCGCGCAAGGAGCAGTTCGCGCGCGACATGACGCGCGAGATGGGGAAGGTCCTGAACGAAACGCGGGGCGACGTGCAGGAGGCCATCGACATGACCTTCTACATGGCCGGCGAGGGCCGCCGTCAGTTCGGGCAGACCGTCCCCTCCGAGCTGCGGAACAAGTTCGCCATGTCCGTGCGCCAGCCGCTCGGCGTCTGCTCGATCATCACGCCGTGGAACTTTCCGATGGCGATCCCTTCGTGGAAGATCATCCCGGCGCTCGTCTGTGGGAACACCGTCGTCTTCAAACCGGCGTCGCAGACCCCGCTCTCGGCGGTGAATTTCGTCCAGACACTGATCGACGCCGGCGTGCCGAAGGGCGTCGTCAACATGGTGACGGGGGATGGACCTGAAGTCGGCACGCCGATGACGACCGACGAGCGCGTGAAGGTCGTCTCCTTCACCGGCTCGACGCACGTCGGCCGCATCGTGAATCAGGCTGCGGCGCCCACGTTCAAGAAGGTGCATCTCGAGATGGGCGGGAAGAACGTCATCATGATCCTCGATGATGCGAATCTCGAGCTCGCGGTCGACGGTTGTCTGTGGGGCGGCTTCGGAACCACGGGACAGCGGTGTACCGCCGCCAGCCGGGTGGTCGTGCACGAGAACGTGTACGCGCAATTCGTCAAGGCGTTCGTCGCGCGCGCGAAGTCGCTGCGGGTCGGCGACGGCCTGAAAGACGATGTGGATATGGGACCGTCGAACAGCGAGTCTCAGCTCGGGACCGTGCAGAAGTACGTGAAAATCGGCCAGGACGAAGGTGCAACGCTCGTGACCGGCGGCAAGCGGCTCGATTCGGGCGCGTTCGCCAGCGGCTACTTTCACGAACCCACGGTGTTCACGGACGTGAGCCCGAACATGCGGATCGCGACCGAGGAGATCTTCGGACCGGTCGTATCGGTGATTCCGGTGAAGTCGCTGGAGGAGGCGATCGAGGTCGGCAACAACGTCCCATACGGCTTGTCCGCGTCCATCTATACCCAGGACATCAACCGCGCGTTCCAGGCCATGCGGGATCTCTACACCGGCATTTTCTACGTGAACGCGCCGACGATCGGCGCCGAGGTGCACCTGCCGTTCGGCGGCACGAAGAACACCGGCAACGGCCACCGCGAAGCCGGCATCGCGGCGCTCGAAGTGTTCTCGGAATGGAAGTCGGTCTACATCGATTTCAGCGGACGACTGCAGCGCGCGCAGATCGACGTAGAGCAAGTCTGACGCGTCGGGGCGCCCCGTCCTCGCCCCCATCGCGATTCCGCGCGAAGCGCGGCCCAGCACCCGTCCGAGGCACCCAGCCGCCAGCACCCCGCGCGAAGCGCGGCCCGCGATGGGGCCCCTGCTCGGCCAGCTCCGCCTACGCGAAGTAAGAGTCTCCAGCTGCGCTCCGGCGGGATCTCGCCGAAGCCGCTTCGCGGCGGAGGCGGACCCCCTTCGTGCTCGGCGGCCGGAAAGACGTGTCGACGAGGAGCCGCCTCCGCGCGAAGCGGGGCGGCCCCGTCCTCCCCCCCATCGCCAATCCGCCCGAAGCGCGGCCC
>Ga0310810_10001507_pt1 | contig 24526 bp, 22 predicted proteins | sample NCmetagenome_FD_207641 | JGI IMG/M metagenome (GOLD analysis project Ga0310810, IMG submission 207641) | Soil microbial communities from experimental microcosm in Duke University, North Carolina, United States - NC | ecosystem: Engineered > Artificial ecosystem > Soil microcosm > Unclassified ... | reverse complement strand
AGGCGCTCGCGCAACGCGACACGTGGAGCGGCATCGTCATCGACTGGCCAGTCGACGGCACGAGCGAACGCCTGCCGATCGAGATGTCGGCGCTGCCAGTGTTCGACCGCGACCGCCAGTTCGTCGGCTTCCGCGGCTTCGGCATCTGCCGCGACCTCGACAAGATCGAACGCTTCCAGCGCCAGCGGTCCAGCGCGCCGCCCTTGCAGCCGCGCCTCACGGAGCGTGCGCGGGACGAGGACAACGGCAAGGTCCTGCCGTTTCCGGCGCAGCCGGCACCGCCGCCCGCTCCGGCCGTAGCCCCGCCGGTGCAGGAGACGCCTGCCCCGCCGGCCGCCGAACCGCCGGTGCTCAGCGCCAACGAGCACAGCGCCTTCCAGGAGCTGGCGCGTGAATTGTCCGAGCGATTGAAGAAGCCGCCGGCCAAGGGCGAGGACATCGTCGACGAGCCATTCGTCGCGCCGCCCCCGGCGCCGGCCGCGCGCGCGCCGCAGCCGCTGCGCAGCAGCGAGGGCGATCAAGGCCGGCCGATCCTCGAACGGCTGCCGGTCGGCATCCTGGTCTACCGGCTGAACAGCCTGCTCTACGCCAACCGCGCCTTCCTTGACTGGACCGGCTATCCGACGCTCGAAGCCCTCGCCAATGCCGGCGGCCTCGACAGCCTCTTCATCGACACGAAGGGCGAAGGCGACACCAAAGCCGGCGGCAAGACGCTGACCATTTCAACCGTGGCCGGCAACCAGAAGCCTGTCGAAGGCCGCCTGTTCAGCGTCGCCTGGCACGACGAGAACGCGCTCGTGCTGATGATCAACACGCAAGCGCCGGCCGCCGACAAGACGCAGTCGGCCGCCGCCGAAGCGAGCCTGGAACGTCTCGCGCGCGAGAACGGCGAGCTCAACGCGATTCTCGACACCGCGACCGACGGCGTGCTGGTGCTCGACAGCGCCGGCCGCGTCATGTCGGCGAACCGCAGCGCCGCGGCGCTGTTCGGCTACGAGGCGGGCGAACTCGCGCAGTTGTCGCTCGACGACCTGTTCGTACCGGAGAGCCGCCGGCCGCTCTATGACGCGCTGGAGCGGCTCGCGCGGGACGGCGGCGGCATGCGCCTCCCGGACGCTGGGCGCGAGGCGATCGGCCGTGTCCGCCGTGGCGGGCTGGTGCCGCTCTTCATCACGGTCGGCCGCATCGAGGACGGTGACAAATACTGCGCCGTGCTGCGCGACGTCACCGCCTGGAAGCGCAACGAGGAAGACCTCATCAATGCGCGGCAGGAGGCTGAGAAGGCCTCGACCGCGAAATCGGAATTCCTCGCCAAGATCAGCCACGAGATCCGCACGCCGCTCAACGCCATCATCGGATTCTCCGAGGTGATGATGGACGAGCGCTTCGGCCCGGTCGGCAACGATCGCTACCGCCAATACCTGAAGGACATCCACAATTCCGGCGAGCACCTGATCTCGCTGCTCAATGACCTCCTCGATCTGTCCAAGATCGAGGCCGGCAAGCTCGACCTCACCTTCGTCACCATCGACCTGAACGATCTCGTGCGTCAGTCGGTCGCCATCATGCAGCAGGAGGCGAACCGCGAACGCGTCATCATCCGCACCTCGCTCAACGCCAACCTGCCGCCGATCGTCGCCGACGCCCGTTCGGTCAAGCAGATCGCGCTCAACATTCTGTCCAACTCGATCAAGTTCACCGGCGCCGGCGGCCAGATCATCGTTTCGACCGCCGTCAACGACGACCAGGAGGTGAGCTTTCGCGTACGCGACACCGGGCACGGCATGAGCGAGAAGGAATTGCAGACGGCACTCGAGCCCTTCCGCCAGTTGTCGACCTCGGCGCGCTGGGGCGCGACCGGCACGGGCCTGGGTTTGCCGATCACCAAGGCGCTGGCGGAGGCCAACCACGCGCGATTCCGCATCACCAGCGAGGTCGACACCGGTACGCTGGTCGAGGTCGCGTTTCCCGCGACCCGCGTTCTGGCGAAATAACGCGCCGGTTATGCGCAGGGCCCGGCCTTGAAAGGGTCACAGAGGCCCAGCAAAGTTGGTACTGACCGGACCGATGCTATAGTCCGCCGGCGCACGTCGCCGTAAACGACCGGAACCCACCTTTTGAACCCCGCCACCGGCCTCAAACGCCTGGGATTTGCGCTGCTTGCCGTCGTGGCGGCGGGCGGCGCGCTGGCCACGGCCGGGCACGTGCTCCTGTCGGCGGAGACGGTGCGCCAGCAGGCCCTGAGCGAGATCAGAAGCGTCACCGGTCTCGATCCGATCCTGCGCGGACCCGCCGAGGTCTCTCTCTTCCCGAGCGGCAGCGTGACCTTCAACGACGTTGCCCTTGGCGACGCGCGCAATCCCGCCCTCACTGCCGAGCGGCTGACCGCGCGGCTGCGCTTCTTTCCGCTGCTGATCGGGCGCGTCGAGATCGCCGACGTGTCGCTCGAGCGGCCGCACATCGCCATCGATTTCGGTCCCGGCGGCGACAGCAACTGGGGCGGCCTGATCTCGGCGCTCGCCCGAAGCCAGAAGCCCGGTGCGCAGCGCCGCGCAGCCTTCTCGGAGATGCGCATCGACGGCGGCACGGTGATGCTGCACGACCGCACCTACAACGTGACCGAGCGGCTCGACAACGTCACCTTCTCGCTCGCCTGGCCGTCCATCTCGAAGACGTTCGGCGCGACCGGACGCTTCGTCTGGCACGAGCAACCGGTCGATGCGAGCATGACGCTCGCCGACTTCTCCGCCGCGCTGACCGGCGGCCGCACCGGACTGAAGCTCAGGATCAACGGCAAGCCGGGCAAGATCGCCTTCGAAGGCGGGATCAGCGTCATTCCCACGTTGAAGATCGAGGGCACGCTTGCCGCCGACTCACCGTCGCTGCGCGAGGCTTTCGCCTGGGCCGGGCAAAAGCCGTTGCCGGGCGGCGGTTTCGGGCGTTTCTCGATCAAGGCGCAGACGAACGTCGTCGGCAGCACGATCGGGCTGTCGGCGGTCAACGTCGATCTCGACGGCAACAGCGCCGAGGGCGTGCTCACCTTCGTCGTCGACGGGCGCAAGACCTTGCAGGGCACGCTCGCTGCCGACAAGCTCGACTTGACGCCTTACGTGTCGACGGTCCGCCTGTTGACCAATAATCAGCATGCGTGGAGCTCGAGCCGCATCGGGCTCGACGGGCTGACCGGCAGCGACTTCGACCTGCGCCTCTCGGCCGGCAAGGTGATCGTGTCCAACGCCGAGTTCGGCCGCACCGCGATTGGCGCCAACCTGCGCGGCGGCCAGCTTGTCGTCACCGTCGGCGAGGCTCAGGCCTATGGCGGACTGATCAAGGGCTCGCTCTCGCTCGCGGACCGCGACGACGGTGTGGACGTGAAGTCGCAACTGAATTTCGAGGATGTCGATCTGGAGGCGTGCCTCGGCCAGCTGTTCGGCCTGCGCCGCCTCGAAGGAAAGGGCAACATCGCCGTCGCCGTCGAAGGCAAGGGCGCGAGCGTGCTCGGCGTCACGCACACGCTCACCGGCACGGCCTCGCTTTCGGGAACGAACGGCGCGATCGCCGGCCTCGACGTGGCGCAGCTCCTGCGCCGGCTGGAGCGCCGGCCGCTGTCCGGCGGCGGCGAATTCCGCACCGGACGCACGGCCTACGACAAGCTCTCCCTCGAGCTGAAAATCGTGAACGGCAACGCCGCCGTCCAGGACCTGAACATCGCTGGCGCCGCGGTCCATATGGCCGTGAATGGTTCCGCGTCGATCCCCGAGCGCGATCTCGATCTCAAGGGCACCGCGGCGCTGGTGACCGCCTCGCGGCCCGGCGGCACGCCGTTCTCGCTGCCGTTCATCGTGCAGGGCTCGTGGGACGACCCGATCATGCTGCCGGATCCGGAAGCGCTGCTGCGCCGCTCAGGCGCCGCCGCGCCGCTGCTCGACGCCATCCGCGAGCAGAAGGCCCGCGACCGTGTCCGCGCGGCGATCGAACGGCTGACCGGCGCTCCGCGCGCCGACGCCAACCCGCCGCCGGACCAGACGGCGCAGCCGGTCTCGACCGACAAGCCTCAGTAGATCGTCAGACCTGCACGCCGAGGCCTTCGCGGGCGCGCCGCGTGGCGCCGCGCTTTGCCGCGAGCGACGAAACGATCGTGGCCAGCGCCACCACCGCGATCATGATGGTGCAAATGGCGTTGATCTCCGGCTTCACGCCGAGCCGCACCTGCGAATAGATCCGGATCGGCAGCGTTGTCGCGCCCGGCCCCGTGGTGAAACTCGCAATGACGAGATCGTCCAGCGACAGCGAGAAGGCAAGCATCCAGCCGGCGGCGACGGCGGGCCAGATCAGCGGCAGCGTGACGATCAGGAATGTCTTGAGCGGAGGACAGCCGAGGTCCATGGCCGCTTCTTCGAGGCTGCGGTCGAAGCCGATGAGCCGCGACTGCACGATGACCGTGACGAAGCACATGGTCAGCGTCGTGTGGGCGGCGGTGACCGTCCAGAAGCCGCGGTCGACTCCGGTTGCGACGAACAGCAGCAATAGCGACAGCCCGGTAATGACCTCCGGCATCACGAGCGGCGCATAGACCATGCCCGAGAACATGAGCCGGCCGCGGAAGCGCCTCGCCCGTGTCAGCGCCACGGCTGCAAGCGTGCCGAGCACCGTCGCGGCGCTCGCCGAGAGCGCGCCGATACGCAGGCTCATCCAGGCGGCATCGAGAATTGCCTGATCGCGGAGGAGTTCGCGGTACCATGCGAGTGACCACCCGCCCCAGACCGTCACGAGCCGCGAGGCGTTGAACGAATAGATCACCAGGATCGCGATCGGCAGATAAAGGAAAGCGAGGCCGAACGCGACCGAGACGACGTTGAATGCCGAGGTGCGCTTCATCACGGCGTCTCGCCGATGGCGCGCTTTTGCAGGCGCTCGTAGAACAGGATCGGCACCAGGAGCAGCGCCAGCAGCGCAACTGCGATGGCCGAAGCTACCGGCCAGTCGCGGTTGGAGAAGAACTCGGTCCACAGGGTCTGGCCGATCATCAGTGTGCGCGAGCCGCCGAGCAGATCGGGAATGACGAACTCACCGGTAATCGGAATGAAGCAGAGCAGCGCACCGGCGGCGACGCCCGGCCACGACAGCGGCAACGTCACGCGCCAGAATGCCTTCCAGCGCGGACAGCCGAGATCGGCTGCGGCTTCCAGGAGGCTCGGGTCGATCTTCTCGAGCGATGCGTAAAGCGGCAGCACCATGAACGGCAGATAGGAATAGACGACGCCGATATAGATCGCGGTGTCGGTCGACAGCCAGGCGATCGGGGCACCGATGACGTGCAACCGCATCAGCACGTCGTTGAGCAGACCGTCGCGCTGGAGAATGTTGATCCAGGCGTAGACGCGGATCAGAAACGAGGTCCAGAACGGCAGCACGACCAGCATCACCAGCAGCGGCTGGAGCCCGCGCGGCGAACGCGCAATGCCGTAAGCGAGCGGGTATCCGATCAGCAGGAGCAGCACGGTCGAGACGCCGGCGATTTCCAGGCTCTTGAGGTAAGAGCGCAGATAGAGTTCATCGGAGGCGAGCAGCGCGTAGGAGTCGAGCGATAGCTGCGCCGCGAATTGCTTCAGCCCCGCCCAGCCCGCCGCAAGATCGAGCACCGGCGTATAGGGCGGCAGCGCCATCGCCGTCTGCGACAAGCTGATCTTCGCGACGATAACGAAGGGCGCCAGGAAGAAGGCGATCAGCCAGAGATAAGGGATCAGCACGACAAGACGGCCGCCACCGGGACGCTTCCCTGCACCGCGCGCGCTCATTGCGTCAGTACCATGCCGGCGTCGGACGGCCACGACAGCCACACCACGTCACCGGCGGAAAAGCTGTGTTGGCGCGCGCCAGTATTGGCGACCGCGACCTTCATCAGCGAGCGGTCGCCGAGCCGCACCTTGTAGATCGACATGTCGCCGCGATAGCCGGCCTCGTGCAGCGTGCCCGCAATCGCGTTGACGTCTCCCGCGGGCTTGTCACGGCCGATCGTCAATTTCTCCGGGCGCAGGCCGAGCCATACCGTTTCCCCGAGCGGCACGCCGGTATCGGAAACGCGCAGCTGTCCAATCAGCGTCTGCATGATGCCCGGCGCGGAGAAGCGGCCTTCGATCAGGGTCACCTCGCCGATGAAATCCGCGACCCAGCGCGACGCCGGATGCTCATAGACATCCGACGGCGCGCCGACCTGCGCGAGTTGCCCGCGGTCCATCACCGCAATGCGGTCGGCAACCGTCATCGCCTCGTCCTGGTCGTGCGTGACGATGACGAACGAGGTGCCGAGCTTGCGCTGCAACTCCATCAGCTCGAACTGCGTCTCGGTGCGCAGCTTCTTGTCGAGCGCGGCGAGCGGTTCGTCGAGCAGCAGCACGCTCGGCCGCTTGATCAGCGCGCGGGCGAGCGCGACGCGCTGCTTCTGTCCGCCCGAGAGTTGGTCGATGCGGCGGCGGCCATAGCCCTGGAGGCGCACGAGCGCCAGCATCTCCTCGAGGCGCGCGGCGATCTCGCGGCGGGACACCTTCTCCTGCCGCAGCCCGAAACTGATGTTCTTCTCGACGTTGAGATGCGGAAACAGCGCGTAGCTCTGGAACATCATGTTCACAGGCCGCAGGTGCGGCGGCATGGTGCTGATGTCCGCGCCATTGAGCAGGATGCGGCCCTCGCTCGGCGTTTCGAAGCCGGCGAGCATGCGCAGGAGCGTGGTCTTGCCGCAGCCGGACGGCCCGAGCAGCGCGAAGAACTCGCCTTTGGCGATGTCGAGCGAGAGGGCGTCGACCGCGGTGAGCGCGCCGAACCGCTTCGACACCGCCTCGAAGCGCACCAGCGGCGCTGCCCCAGACTCCATTGTCCCCTCACCTGGACCGAACGATGGCCGACGCTAGCGGCCCGCGCGATCCGTCTCAACGGGAGAAGACGGCGCAGTGCACAGTTAGCGCGGCGTCAGCGTGCGGCGCACCGCGTCCTGCCAGCCGGCATATGTCCGCGCGCGCTCGGCTTCGGCCATGTTCGGATCGAAGCGCCGCTCGCATTGCCACTGCGCCGCGAAGCCGTCGAGATCGGGACACAGGCCCGCAGCGCGTCCGGCGAGATAGGCGGCGCCGACCGCGGTCGTCTCCATCACCCTGGGCCGTTCGACCGGCATCGCCAGAATGTCGGCGAGGAACTGCATCGTGAACTCGCTTTTCGTCATGCCACCATCGACGCGCAGGACGGAATCGCCCGCGAAGGCCGACGGGCAATCTCCCCGCATAGCCTCGATCAGGTCGCGGGTCTGGAAACCGACCGATCGAAGCGTCGCCGCTGCAAGTTCGGCGTCGCCAGAATTGCGGGTGAGACCGAAGACCGCCCCGCGCGCCTGCGGATCCCAATAGGGCGCGCCGAGGCCGACGAAAGCCGGCACCAGATAGACCTGCTCCGCCGGATCGGCGGCCGCGGCGAGCGAACCGGCGTCCGCCGCCTGCTCGATGATCCTGAGGCCGTCGCGCAGCCACTGCACGGCCGCGCCGGCGACGAACAGCGCGCCCTCGAGCGCGTAGGTGCGTTTGCCGTCGAGCTGATAAGCGATGGTGGTGAGCAGGCGGTTCTTCGACGCGACGCGTTCGGGCCCGGTGTTGAGCACGGCGAAGCAGCCGGTGCCGTATGTCGACTTGATCATGCCGGGCTTGAAGCAACCGTGGCCGACGGTCGCGGCCTGCTGGTCTCCGGCAACGCCGCGGATGGCGATCTCGCCGCCGAACAGGCGCGTCGTGCCGAACGCCCCGGCGCAGTCGCGCACCTGCGGTAGAAGCGCCATCGGCACGCCGAACAGACGACAGAGCTCTTCGTCCCACGCGCCCTTGCCAATATCGAAGAGCGAGGTGCGCGCGGCATTGGTGGCATCGGTCGCGTGCACGCGGCCTTCGGTCAGCCGCCACAGCAGGAAGGTGTCGATGGTGCCGAAGGCGAGCCTGCCCGCCTCCGCCGCGACACGCGCCCCGGCGACGTTGTCGAGCAGCCAAGCGATCTTGCTCGCGGAGAAGTACGGATCAAGCAGGAGTCCCGTCTTCGCCGTCACGTCGCGCTCGTGACCCTCGGCGCGCAGGCGATCGCACAGCGGCGCGGTGCGCCGGTCCTGCCAGACGATCGCATTGTGGATCGGCTTGCCGCTGGCGCGGTCCCAGATGACGGTGGTCTCGCGCTGATTGGTGATGCCGATGCCGCCAATGTCGCCGGCACCGAGCTTCGCTTTGGCAAGGCAATCGCGCACGGTGACGACGACGGCGCTCCAGATCTCTTCCGGATCGTGTTCGACCTCGCCGGGCGCCGGATAGATTTGCCGCAGCTCGACCTGCGACACGGCAAGCGGATTGAGCGCGGCATCGAAAACGATCGAGCGCGTCGAGGTCGTGCCTTGGTCGATGGCGATGAGCGCGGACGGCAATAGGATCTCCCGCGGATGGCGAAGGCAGCGAGATTAAGTCGGACGAACGACAGACCGCAACCGCGGCCGCCGCGGTTTTGGCCCTCCCAGGTTGATGGACAGCCTAACGCGGCGACGCTAGCTTTTCGCCGGGGCGCGAGACGTGGGGAGGTTCGCATGAGCCGGCGACTGGCTGCCGCACTGCTTGCATTGGTTATCGCGGCGTGGCTCGCGCCAGCCGCGTCGTCCGCGCAGGACTTCCCCAGCCGGGCGATCACCATCATCGTCGCGCAGCCGCCGGGCGGCGGCACCGACATCATCTCGCGCATCTTCGCCCAGCAGCTCTCGGAGCAGCTCGGCAAACCCGTCGTCGTCGAGAACAAGCCGGGCGCGGGCACCATCGTCGGCACGCAGGCCGCGGCGAAGTCGCCGCCCGACGGCTACACCCTGCTCGCCGGCCTGACCGCAAACATGGCCGTCAATCCGAGCCTGTTCAAAACCCTGCCCTACGACCCGGTGCGCGATTTCACGCCGGTCGGCATGATGGCGCAATTCCCCTTCGTGCTCGTGGTGAGCAAGGACTTCCCGGCAAAATCGGTGAAGGAGCTCATCGCCATGGCCAAGGCCAAGCCCGGCACGATCAACTTCGCCTCCGCGGGTAACGGCACCGGCCAGCATCTCTCCGCCGAGTTATTCAAGCTGATGGCCGGCGTCGACATGACGCACGTGCCCTATCGCGGTGCGGCGCCTGCCTATTCCGACGTGATTTCCGGACGGACGCCGGTATTCTTCGACAACCTCGCCAGCGCGCTCGGCCAGATCAAGGGCGGCTCGGTGCGCGCCCTCGGCGTCACCGGCACCAAGCGCTCGCCGCTCCTGGCCGACGTGCCGACCATCGCCGAGGCCGGCGTGCCCGGCTATCAGAACTATGTGTGGTTCGGCCTGTGGGCGCCGAAGAACACGCCGAAGCCGGTCGTGGACAAGCTCTACGCCGAGATCCGGAAGGCCGCGGCGACGCCTGCGGTGAAGGAGCGGATCATGAAGGATGCCGGCGTTCCGATGGACACCGCGCTCACCGCCATCGAGCCATTGGAGAAGTCGGAAATCGCCAAGTGGGCGGACGTCGTCAAGCGCGCCCACATTCAGGTGCAGTAAGCGCGAAGGCACTCAGCTCAGCATTACGAGATTGGCGATGGCCTTGTCGTTGTCGGAATAGATCGCGGTCGCGAGCTTCCGCGGCGCCGGGCCGTAATACGGGCCGCTGCTCACCATCCGGCGCGGATTGCACAGCACCGCCGAGAGCCGCTCGCGCAGCGCGTTGGTCGACACCGGCTTGAGCAGGAATTCGTTGACGCCGACGCACACCGCCTCGATGACGCGCGCACGCTCGCCGTGGCCGGTGAGCATGATGATCGGCACGTCGGGATAGGGGAAGGTCTCGGGCGAGCGCACCATGCGCACGAAGGACGGGCCGTTGAGCCCTGGCATTTCCCAGTCGAGAATGACGACGTCGGGCGCCTGGTTACGGATCATCTGAAGTCCGGTCGGCCCGTCATGGGCCTCCGCGATATGACGCACGCCCATGCCCAGCAGCATGGTGCGGACCACCTTGCGCATGTACTGCTCGTCGTCGACCAGCAGGACCCGCGTCTTGGCCAGGCGGGTGGCGAGATCGGACTCCATCGTGTGCCCCACACGGTTTTCCATGGTCGGATTTGACCACAGAAATCCCTATTCCTCATAAAATGCAGTTATGAAAGTCAGGGGGTCGGGTTAACCCGCCGTCAACCATGCGCGCCCGCCTGCGCGATTTCAGCGGGCGCCGAGCGAGACGATGAACTGGTTGATGGCAATGCGCTCGTCGGCCGAGGCCGTGAGGCCCAATTTGGTGCGGCGCCAGAGCACGTCGTCGGCGGTTTCCGCCCATTCCTGCTCGACCAGATAGCGCAGTTCGGCCCCGGTCAGGTCGCCGGTCAGGCGCGGCCCGAGATCGTCGAGCGTATGCGCGTCTCCGAGGATCATGGCGATGCGCGTGCCGTAGGCGCGCACCATACGCCGCGCCTGCGGCTCCGAGAGGAACGGCCAGCGCGCGATCGCTTCCGCGACCTTCTCGTAGAAATCCTGCGGCGGGAAATCGCCGCCGGGCAGATGCGAGTCCGCGGTCCAGGCCGGCCTCGTCGTGAAGAAGACGCCGATCTGCTTCATCGCCGCCTCGGCCAGCCGGCGATAGGTGGTGATCTTGCCGCCATAGACCGTAAGCACCGGCGCCTGGCCGCGCGGCTTCTGCAATACCAGCTCATAATCGCGCGTGACGTCTTCGGGACGATCGCTGCCGTCGTCCACCAGCGCGCGCACGCCGGAGAACGACCAGACGAGTTCGTCGGGCGTGACCTTGTCGCGGAAATACTGGTTCACGACGTCGCACAGATACAGGATCTCGCGCGGGTCGGGCGCCGGCGCGTTGACGTCGCCGACGAATTTCTGATCGGTCGTGCCGATCAGGGTGAAATCGCCGCCGAACGGCAGCGCGAAAACGACGCGACCGTCATCGGCCTGGAGGATGTAGCCCGTGTCGTGCTCGAAGCGGCGGCGCACGACGATATGGCTGCCTTTGACGAGCCGCACCGGCTTCGGTAGCGGCGTGCGCAGGATGGTGTCGGCGACCTCGCCGATCCACGGGCCGGCGGCGTTGACCAGCACGCGCGCGCTCGTCACCTCGCGGCGGCCGCGATTGCTCAGCACCAGCTCCCAGTCGTCGGAGCGGCGCTCGGTGCGCGTCACCTTGGTATGCGTCTTGATGACGGCCCCGCGCTCGCGCGCGTCGAGCGCGGTGAGCAGGACGAGGCGCGCGTCGTCGACCCAGCAATCGGAATATTCGAAGCCGTAAAGGAAGCTGCGCTGCAACGGCTGGCCGACGGCGTGGTGCGTCAGGTCGACCGAGCGCGAGGCCGGCAAGAGCTTCCGCGCGCCGAGCCAATCGTAAAGCATGAGGCCGATGCGCAATTTGAGTGGCGCGCGCAGGCCGGGCTTGGGCGGCAGCATGAAGCGCATCGGCCGGATGACATGCGGCGCCATGCGCAGGAGCACCTCGCGCTCGGTGAGCGCCTCGCGCACCAGCCGGAAGGCCTTGTGCTCGAGATAGCGCAGGCCGCCATGGATCAGCTTCGAGGAGGCCGACGAGGTGCCGGAGCCGAGATCGTTCATCTCGACCAGCAGCACTTTCAGCCCGCGGCCGGCGGCGTCGCGGGCGATGCCGGCGCCATTGATGCCGCCGCCGATGATGGCGATATCGAATTCAGCCATGCGGGTTTAGAGACCGGCTCTCGAGGGGGCCGCCGCAGGGGCGGCCGATGGGCGCAATGTTAGTTGGCGGCTGTTAACGTCGATTAAAGCCGCGGATTTCGGCCCGGATTTGCCATATCGCCACAGCTTGGCCATATCAGGCCGGTCTTTGCGGGACGCCCCCGTCCCGGACCGACAGGAATTCCCGGAATGCCCTCCCCCCGCCTCCTGGTCATCGAAGGCAACTCGCCCGCCACCATGGCCGAGCACGTGTCCTACGGCGGCACGGTGGCGAGCCGGAACTATGCCGACCTCCTGTCCGACCTCCTGCCGGGCGTCGAGGTCGACGTCTGCTTCCCGGCCGATACGGCGGCGGCGCTGCCCGCAGGCAGCGCGCTCGAGGGCTATGACGGCATCGCTATCACCGGCTCCAGCCTGCACGTCTACAAGGGCGGCGCGGAAGTGACGCGGCAGGTCGACCTCGTGCGGGCGGCGCTCCGCACCGGCACCCCCGTATTCGGCTCGTGCTGGGGCCTTCAGGTCATCACCGCGGCGGCCGGCGGCACCGTGCGGCGCAACCCGCAAGGCCGCGAGATCGGCTTCGGCCGCGGCATCCGTCTGACCGACCACGGCCGCAAGCATCCGATGTATGTCGGCAAGGCCGAGGTCTTCAACGCGCCGACCGTGCATCTCGACGAGGTCGAGACGGTGGCGCCGGGCACGACCGTGCTCGCGGCCAACGCCGTGTCGCAGGTGCAGAGCATCGAGCTCAAAACAAACGGCTCGACCGCCTGGGCCGTGCAGTATCATCCGGAATATCCGCTGTGCGAGCTGGCGACGATCGTGCGCCGCATCGGCACGCGCCTGATCGAGGAAGGCTTCTTCGCCAACGAAAAGGACATGACGAGCTACGCCGAGGATCTCGACATTCTCCACCGCGATCCGGCCTGCAAGCGGCTGTCGTGGCGGCACGGCGTGTCGTCGAACGTGCTCGACAAGAAGCTCCGGACCGGCGAACTCGCCAACTGGCTCGAATTCCAGGTGCTGCCGACGCGCGCCAAGCGCGGGCGAGGTTGAAGGGGTAATGGCATGGACTTCAGCAACAAGACCGTCGTCGTCACCGGCGGCACCGGCGCGCTCGGCACCGCAGTCGTCGGCGCGCTGATCGCGCAGGGCGCGCGCTGCGTCGTGCCTTACATGCACGAGGCGGAAATGCAGCGTTTCGCGCATCGCGCCGACAAGGGCGTGACGCTCGTCGCCGTGCGCGATCTTGCCGACGAGACCGACGTTGCGAAACTTTACGCGCAGGCCGGCGCGCCGCTCTGGGCCTCGATCCACATCGCCGGCGGCTTCGCCATGGGCAAGGTCGCCGACACCGGCAAGGCGGCGCTGATGGCGCAGATCGAGCAGAACCTCGTTTCGTGCTTCCTGTGCTGCCGCGCGGCCGTCAATGCGATGGCAAAGGACGGCGGCCGCATCGTCAATGTCGCGGCGCGCGCCGCGCTCGAGCCGCGCACCGGCGCCGGCATGAGTGCCTACACGATCGCCAAGTCGGGCGTGGCGGCGCTGACCGCCGCGCTCGCCGAGGAAACGGCTAAGGACGGCATCCTCGTCAACGCCGTCGCGCCGTCGATCATGGACACCGCGGCGAACCGCGCGGCGATCCCGAAGGCGGATTTTTCCGCCTGGCCGAAGGTCGAGGAGGTCGCGGCGACGATCCTGCACCTCGCCTCGCCCGGCAACCGCGTCACCCGCGGCGCCATCGTGCCGGTGTACGGGAAGTCGTGAGCGATTTCGCTTCATAGGGTGCGCAAGCGGAATGTGGGCACCAGCAGCCGACCCGTCATCCTGAGGTGCGAGGCGGCGAAGCCGCCGAGCCTCGAAGGATCTGTGAGTCAGAGATCCTTCGAGGCCCGCGCTACGCGCGGGCGCCTCAGGATGACGGGAGAGGTTTAGCGCCCGCTTCACCGATTCAAATTTCAAACAGCCATGACTCTTCGCCCGTGTTCTTTGATCGGCGCCGGGTACGCCGCAGTCCCAAGTCCAGTTTCCGCTGCTCCCGATAGGTACCGAGGGCGCGCGGGACGCATTAGGTCCTGTCGGACCCACGGACCCCGACGCCTCGCAGCATCGAGGCATGCTGAAGTCCGAATAGCCGCAAGTCCGCCAGACCCAAGGCGTCCCGCGCACGGTGTTTGAGGGGTCCCCGTGGCGTGCGGCTGCTGCACGCCGGGACGAAGCGCGGCTTGAACCGCCGGAGGGAAGAAGTTGCGCCGCATCTCCGGCGCTTCCCCCGGCCACCGCATCCCGCCCCGCGTCTGGAGACGCTTGATCAGACGCCCCTCGGTAACGGGGCGGGACAATCGGTATATAAGTCTATCGATATAGGAATGTCAACAGTCCTAGATCACGAATTATTGCAGATGCCGTCCCGGGCGGGCGCACTTGCGCGAGGCCCGCTTTCGCGAAGGCAAACCGATTGGCTATGGTGAGGTCATGTCCCTCACCTTCTCCCTGCACCCGCAACTCGAAGCCGACACCACGCTCGTCGGCGACATGCCGCTCACGCGCGTGCTCCTTTCGAACGACGCCAATTATCCGTGGCTGATCCTGGTGCCGCGGCTGCCCGGCATCGTCGAGCTCATCGACCTCGAAAAAAACGCGCAGATCCAGTTGACCGGCGAGATCGCGCGCGCCTCGGCCGCGCTCAAGGCCGTCACGTCCTGCGACAAGCTCAACGTCGCCGCCATCGGCAACGTCGTGCCGCAGCTGCACGTCCATGTCATCGCGCGTTACCGGTCCGACATCGCCTGGCCGAAGCCGGTCTGGGGCGCGGCGCCGCCGAAGCCTTACGACGAGGCGGCCCGCGCGCGACTCATCGCGAACCTGCGCGCGGCGATCCAGCCGGACAGCCGATAACCTCGTCGTGACCGGGCGCGGCGGGGCCCGCATTGCGCTCGTTCGTCCGTCATGCGAATTTCCCCGAACATGCCGCCCCGCCCCGATCTCGGCCCAAAACCGCACCTCGGCTACACCGAAAGCCGCCTCGACCGCGCCGCGGAACGGCGCACCGATGCCGACGGCATCGCCGCGCTGGCGCGCGATCGACACGCTGCCGCCTACGTCATCGGCGGCGAGATGATCCTGGCCAAGAAAGGCGCGCCGAACGAGCCGCTGTTCACGCTCGATCAGACTCGAACGCTGGGCGCGCCGACCGAAACCATTTTCCTCGGCCTCGACAATGGCGCGCCGCGCTTCGGCGTCGGCCTTGCGCCGGCCGTCGCGGAAGAGCTCAAGGCGCGCGACGACCTCCTCGTCACCGACCTGCGCTCGATCGCCGTGCAAGGCCTTGTCGCGGCCGAGCATCTGCCGCCGATCGCCGAGGCCAAGGCGATCCTGCACTGGCACGCGCGGCACCGCTATTGCTCCAATTGCGGCACGCTGACGAGCACCGTCGACGCCGGCTGGCGGCGCGACTGTCCGAATTGCAAGACGCAGCATTTCCCACGCACCGACCCGGTCGTCATCATGCTGGCGATCGACGGCGACAACTGCCTGCTCGGCCGCTCGCCCCGCTTCGTGCCGAGCATGTGGTCGTGCCTTGCCGGGTTCATCGAGCCGGGCGAGGCGATCGAGGACGCGGTGCGTCGCGAGACGGTCGAGGAAGCCGGCATCGTCTGCGGCCGCGTGCGTTACTTCGCGACGCAGCCATGGCCGTTCCCGATGTCGCTGATGATCGGCGCCTTCGCCGAGGCCAAGAGCCGCGACATCAAGATCGACACCACCGAGCTCGAGGGCGCGCGCTGGTTCACGCGCGACGAGGTCGCCGACATGCTGATGCGCCGGCACAAAGACGGGCTGACGACGCCGCCGCCGGTCGCCATCGCGCATCACATCGTGCGCGCCTGGGTCGAGGGCGAGGCGTCGTTTGACTGAGGCCAAGGCCGGCGCGAAGACGATCCTGTGCGCCGGCGGCGCGGTGCAGGACATCGTCATGCGCGTCGAGCGCTTCCCTGCCCCCGGCGCCAAGATTCAAGCCTCCGACGCCGTCATCATCATCGGCGGACAAGCGGGCAACGCGGCGGTCGCGCTCGCTCGTCTCGGCGCGCGCGTGCGCTATGCCGGACCGATCGGCGCGCCAGGAGACGCCGCCGCGTCATTCGTGCAGGCGGCACTGGAGCGCGAGGGCATCGACTGCGCCGGCCTCGTCCGCGTGCCGGGCGGAACGTCGTCGCTCTCGACGATCATGGTCGATCGAGACGGCGAGCGCACGGTGACGACACGGCGCGGCAGCAATCTCAACGGCGTCGCGCCGCGCGATGCCGGCGCCTTGGTCGCGGGCTGCGACGCCGTGCTGCTCGACAATCGCTATCCCGATTTCGCGCTGCCGGTAGCGATTGCGGCGCAGGCGCGCGGCCTGCCGCGCGTGCTCGACTTCGACCGCGCCGCGCCGGCCGACGATCCGCTGCTGCTGGCATCGACGCATGTCATCGCCTCCGCCGATGCTCTCGCCGGGGCGACCGGTGAAAGCGACGTCGCCGCCGGCCTACAAGCGATGGCGAAAGGTTTCAAAGGATTCCTCGCCGTCACGCACGGGCCGGCGGGAGTGACATGGCGCGACGGCGACGCCGTACGGCACATGGATGCGTTCAAGGTCGAAGCTGTCGACACACTTGGCGCCGGCGACACGTTCCACGGCGCTTTTACGCTGCGCCTCGCCGAGACGGGCGACGTCGTGGACTCGCTGCGCTTCGCGTCGGCCGGCGCCGCGCTCAAATGCACGCGTTTCGGCGGCACGTCCGGCGCGCCGACGCGGGATGAGGTGGAGGAGTTTCTAAAAGCACGGCGCTGAGGCTTCTACTTCGGCTCGCGCAGAAACTTGAACGGCCGCGCCGCCTCGAAGGCGCGCGCGGCGCGCAACACCAGCGCGTCATTGCGCGGCGGGCCGACGATCTGCAACGCGAGCGGCAGGCCGTCCGGCGAGAAGCCGCACGGCACCGACGCCGCCGGCTGGCCGGTCAGATTGAACGGATAGGTGTAGGGCGACCAGTTGATCCAGTCCTCGCCGAAGCGGCCGTCGGCCGGCGTCACACGGCCCGCTTCGAGCGCCGGCAGCGGCATTTGCGGCGTCAGCAGCAGATCGTAGCGCTGGTGGAAGCGCAGCATGTGCGCGTAGAGCGCGGCGCGGCGCGCATGCGCGGTGAGATAGTCCTCGAGCGATACGCCCGCACCCTGCTCCGCCATCTCGCGCAGGCCGGGATCCATCTCGATGCGGCGCGCCTCCGGCACCGCATTCACGATGGAGGCCGAGACGCCGTACCAGATGGCGCCGAGAATATCGATCGGCTCGGCGAAGCCCGGATCGACCTCCTCGACGGTAGCGCCCAGCTCTTCGAACACGCGCGCGGCCTTGGCCGCCGCCGCCTCGACGACGGCGTCGAGTTGCCTGACGTAGCCGAGCCGCGGGCTCCAGGCGATGCGCAGACCGCGCACGCCATCGTCGAGGCCGGCGCGATAGTCGGGCGCCGGCGTGTTCCAGGCGGTGGCATCGCGCATATCGGGCGCGCCGATGGCGGAGAGCATCAGCGCGGCGTCGCCGACGCTGCGCGTGAGCGGGCCCTGGTGCGCCAGCACGCCGAACGGAGACGCCGGGGAAGCGGCGACGCGGCCGTAGCTCGGCTTGATGCCGAACACGCCCGTGAAGGCGGCGGGGATGCGGATCGAGCCGGCGCCGTCGGTGCCGAGATGCAGCACGCCGAGATTGAGCAGCGCCGCCGCCGCCGCGCCGCCGGACGAGCCGCCCGTCGTGCGGTCGCGCGCCCACGGGTTACGCGTCACACCGGTGAGCGGCGAATGACAGACACCGATCCAGCCCCATTCCGGCAAGGTGGTCTTGCCGAGGAAGATGGCGCCCTGCGCGCGCAGATGCGCCACCGCCGGCGCGTCGGCCGTGGCCGGCGTGTCGGGCGTCGTGCACGAGCCTTTGCGCGACGGCACGCCGGCGACGTCGATATTGTCCTTGATGGTCGCCGGCAGGCCGTCGAGACGGCCGGCAGGCTCGCCCTTCGCCCAGCGCGCTTCCGAGGCCTTGGCGGCAATGAGCGCGCTCTCCGCTTCGATCCGGACGAAAGCATTGATGGCCGGCTCGCAGGTCTCGATGCGCGCGAGCGCGTGGGCGGCCACATCGACCGGCGACAGCGCCTTGCGCCGGTAGAGATCGAGGAGATCACAGGCTGTGAGTGCGGCAATGTCGGTTGCGGGCATGTCGGAACCCCTCGGGTGCCGGCATTGTGGCCGCAGGCGACCGACTTGAAACTAGAAAATTTTTCTATATAGATAGACGCAGAAGGTCATATGCAGAATATTTATTCTGCATATTGTCGAAATTCAACTGAAAACAACCCCGGATAGCCGAGTTCGCAGCATGGACGCCATCGACCGCAAGATCCTCGCCGTGGTGCAGCAGGACGCCTCCCTGTCGGTGGCCGAGATCGGGCAGCGCGTCGGCCTGTCCTCGACGCCGTGCTGGAAGCGGCTCCAGAAGCTCGAGGCCGAGGGCGTGATCACCCGCCGCGTTGCCATCGTCGATCAGGAGAAGATCGGGCTCGGCATCACCGTCTTCGTCTCGGTCGAGACCGGCGACCATTCGCAGGACTGGCTCAAGCGCTTCGCCGAGACCGTCGCGGCCATGCCGCAGGTGATGGAATTCTATCGCATGGCCGGCGATGTCGACTACATGCTGCGCGTCGTCGTGCGCGACATGCAGAGCTACGACGCGTTCTACAAGAAGCTGATCGAGACGGTGCCGCTGAAGAACGTCACGTCGCGCTTCGCCATGGAGCGGATCAAGCAGACGACGGCGCTGCCGATCGTCGAGCCGGCGAAAAACGCCTCAGCGGCCTAGGTGCCGCACTTCGTGGTGCTGGTCGGATAGGTCGGCGCCGAGATGCGCGGCATCATGAACATCTGGTCCGACAAGGTCAGCGTGCCGGTGATCGTGTGGCCGACGACCGGCTTGTAGGCGTAGCTCACCTGCGCCAGGATCAATTGGGTGTTCGCGACCTTGAGGTCGGCCGGCACGGAAATCGTCGCGCCGGTGCCGCCGTTGCGCGTCGCCTGCCACTTGGTCGTGACGGCCTTGTTGGCGTCGATCGAGAGGCACGACACCGTCATCTTCAGGTTCGACGACGAGTAGGGCATGATGATCGCGCTCGACGCGTCGAGGATGTTGCTCATGTCGGTCGACGAGATCGCCGTCGATTGCGCGACGAGGTTCGCGAGCGTCGCCGAGGTAAGACTGACCTTGCGGTCGACCGCGACGCCGTCCGACACTTCCACGCAGCCGAAATAGAGCGCGATCATCATCGGCGCCACCAGCGCGAATTCGAGCGCCGAGACGCCGCGCCGGTCGCGCGCGAAGCGGATCATCGATCGTGCGGCGCGCATCATGAACAGCCACCCGTCGTCGAATAGGGCTCGTTCTTGAACACGGCGGAGGCCGCGAGCAGCCGGTAATTTCCGCTCAGGTTCGACAAATTGTCGCCGAGCAGCGAGACGTAGATCGGCCACTTGTAATAGAGCGACACCACCTGGATGCAGCCGGGGCCGCCCAGCGTGTAGCCGACCTTCGTCGGGTCGAACTGGTTGTTGGTGACCGGCTGCGCGCCGCTGATCGCGCCGAACGTCGAATAGCTCTTCACGTCGACATAGACGCCGCCGGCGCAGTCGAACAGGCCGGCAATGCGGTTGCAGACCTGGGTCTTGAACTGGTCGGCGGTGTAGCTCGCCGACTGCGCCTGGCCGGTCATGATCAGACGCGCCGAATCCGCGACCGCGGCTTCCAGCGTCTGCCCGGCGTAGAACACCAGCGCCGATTCGATGATGGCAAAGGTCAGCGCCAGGAACGGCAGCGCGACGAAGGAGAACTCGACGGCCGTCGCGCCGTCCTGCCGGCGGGCGAAGCGGCGCAACGCGCGCACCGGCCGCAAGGCAAACATGCGGCGGGCGATGCGGTTGCGCGGCGGCTTGGACATCGAAAAACGCTCGAACGGTGAAATCAGGCCGGTTTTAGCAGCCGGAACTTTGGAATCCGTTGTGCCGTTGCAGCGATTCGGCGCCCGCGCATTCAGCGCGCGTTAACCGAGGTCACTTGCTCGGCGTCGCGGCTTCGCGGTTGCGCACGCCGCTCTGCTGGAGCGTGTTGTTGAAGTAGGTGACGCCGTCGCCGAGCGTGATGCGCCGCTCGCACACGGGCGCGCAGCTGTAGGACTCGCGCTCCATGCCGCGATAGACGACGACAAGGTCCGCGCTCTTGGGCGCGACCACCTCGATATTGTGGCTGAGCACGACCCGCCCGGTCCGGTCGAGCGCCATCATGTTGGTGGCGCCGAAGCCCTTTCCGGTGAGAACGAGGATGCCGCCGGGCTGGAGCGTCGCGTCGGCGATCAGCGGATTGCCGATGACGATCGTCGCGACGCCGTCGGGCAGGCGCATGATCCGCGCCTCGTCGACATTGACGTTGACGGTATCCGCCAGGGCGGCAACGGGGCCGATGGCGCCGAGCGCCAGCGCGAACGCTGCCGCGAGCCGCAGGCGGCGGCAGGACTTGGGCCAGGACACGGCCGACATCGCACTCTCCGATACGCTACACGAACGCGAACAAAAGACTAAAGCGGCGCGGTCATCCCGCCCCCGCCGATTTGACTGCAAAGAAGTGAACGAACTGCAAAGACTTTTCGCGGCCGCCCCCGCCCCGCCTTACTTGCGGAACGGATAGACCATCTGCCCCACAAAGTTGCCGGGGAAGTCGTGGTCGTCGATGCCGTAGGCCTGCGGCAGCTCGCCCTTGGGCATGTACCAGGTGCCGAACAGGATATCGAGGACGGGGAAGGTGCTGGCGAAGTTCTTGTTGCCGCCCTTATCCAGCGGCGTGTGGTGCCAACGGTGAAACACCGGGCTCGCCAGCACGTATTTGAACGGGCCGAGATCCCATTTGAGGTTGGCGTGCACGAAGGCGGAATGCGCCGTGGTGAAGGGACCGATCCACAGCATCACGTTCGGCGAGATGCCGGCGAGCAGGAGCACCACGTCGACGGCGACGCTGCCGAGGAACAGGTTGATCGGATGGAAGCGCGCCGCCGAAATCCAGTCGAGGTCTTCCGAGGAATGGTGGACCGCGTGGTATTTCCAGAGGCCGGGGCCATGGAAAAGGCGGTGATTCCAGTACATCAGCAGATCGGACGACACGAGGAAGATGATCGCCTGGAGCCACAAAGGCAGACGCGACAGCGGCCCGTGGCCGTTCTCGTAGAAGTCCATCAGCGGCTGGGCGCCGTGAATATTGAAGAACACCGCGGCGCCGACGATCAGCAACCCGATGCGCACGAAGCGCGCGCCGACCGGGATCATGATCCAATAGGTGACGTCGGTGATGATCTCGCGCTTGCGCCACCATGGCCCGCCGGGATTGCAGGCCGACCAATGGGTCAGCACCGCGAAGACGATGCCGAGCACGATCGTGATCGGCAGGATCTTGAGGACGGTTTGGCCGGCGACTTCGAGGACGCCGATCAGTTCCACGATCATGGCTTTGCAAATTCCGTGTGTTCGCCTGCCGACTGGTATCGATCCACCGCGGTTAAGGGCACGTGAAATATCCGCGCGGAATCCACGCCCTTTGGGCGCTGCGCCGTTCGTAAACGAATTGTTAACCACCGGCGGCACCCGCCGGAGCCGCCGGCTGCCGCCGCGCGTTGACCTCCACGATATGAGAATGGGACCCGACACAGCGGGCGTGCCGCGGCACGACGCCACAGAGCGGCAATGCCGCCGGCCAAGCCCGGCCAGTTAAGGAGTCGTTAACACATGCAGTCCGCTATTCCGCGCTTCATCAGGGATTGCTCGGGCGCGACCGCGATCGAATACGGCCTGATCGCCGCCGGCATCGCCGTGGCGATCATCGCGGTCGTGCAGGGCATCGGCAGCAAGCTCAACACCAGCTTTGCGAGCATTTCGACGCAGCTGAAGTAAGGCCCACGCGCGGCGGCGTCCCCGGTTTACGAAAGGTAAAGCGTGGCGCGGTATTGCTCGAGTCGCGAAGCGGGCGGCTCGGCCCGCGGCGGAGGTCACGATGCTCACGGACGCGATCAGGCTGCTGCTGTTTCCGGCATTGATGGCGTTTGCGGCCTCGAGCGACCTGTTCACGATGACGATCTCGAACCGGCTGTCGCTGGCGCTGGCCGGCGGTCGGCATGCACCTCGCCGCGGCGGCGCTGGTGCTGGTCGTCTCCTTCGTCATGTTCACGCGCGGCTGGATCGGCGGCGGCGACGCCAAGCTCGCGGCCGCGACCGCGCTGTGGTTCGGCTTCGACTACCTGCTCGACTACATGATCTACGCCTCGCTGTTCGGCGGCGCGCTCACTTTGCTGCTGCTGCAATTTCGCAAGCTGCCGCTGCCGCAGGTCCTGGCGAAGCAGGAGTGGATTCAGCGTCTGCACGACCAGGCCGGCGGCGTGCCCTACGGCATTGCGCTCGCGGCGGCGGCGCTGACCGTCTATCCGCACACCGGCTGGATGACGGCGCTCATCTGATGAAGCGCTCATAGAGCGCTCCGCGGCGGCAAGAAGTCATTAACTCGATTTAGATACCGCTGCTTAACCATACCTTGACCATTACCTGCTGAAATCCTTCATGCGGCGCTTCGCGTCGCCACGTGCGTTGAAGCGGCCGCGTCGGCCGCTTGTGAAGTGTGGGCCATGTCGGCCGCTTCGTGAGCTTGAGAGTTGAGCGTATGAAAGCCGCGCGTCTTGTCGTACTCGTGATTGCCCTCGGAGCCGGCGGCGTTGCCGCCATTCTCGCCGGGCGTTCGGAGAAGCCGGCCGAGGTCAAGCCGGTGGCGGCCAAGCCCGACACCGTCGACATCCTCGTCGCGAAATCCGACATCGGCATGGGCACGCCGCTCACCGCCAACGAATTGCAATGGCAGGCCTGGCCGGCGAGCACCGCCGCAGGCAACTTCATCCGCAAGAGTGACCGCCCGACCGCGATCCAGGACTTCACCGGCCAGGTCGCGCGCGCGCCATTCGTGCTCGGCGAACCGATTCGCCAGGCCAAGCTGGTCGACGCCAAGGGCTCCGGCTTCATGGCGGCAATCCTGCCGGCCGGGATGCGCGCCGTATCGACGCAGATTTCCCCGGAGACGGGCGCCGGCGGCTTCATCCTGCCGAACGACCATGTCGACGTCATCCTGACCAAGAAGACCAACGACAAGACCGGCGACGGACAGACGAGCGAGACCGTGCTCACCAACGTGCGCGTACTCGCGATCGACCAGAACATCGAGGAGAAGGGCGGCCAGAAGGTTGTCGTCGGCAAGACGGCGACGCTCGAGCTGAGTTCGGGCCAGGCGGAAACGCTGGCTCTGGCGCAGCGGGTCGGCACTTTGGCGCTGGCACTGCGCTCGATCGCCGACGCCTCCAAGAACGACAAGCCTGACGAGGACGGCTCGCCGCGCGGCGGCGTCAACGTCGTGCGCTTCGGCGTCGGCAGCAATTCCGGCCGGTGACATGCGAGGGGATGAGACACACATGACGACCGGCTCGCTGATCCGCACCGTCTCGCTCGCGGCGCTCCTCGCCGCGACCAGCCTCGTTTCGACCGCCGCGATGGCCGCCGACGCACATGTCCCGGTCGTCCAGGTGGCGGCGAGCGAGGCGACGTCGCGCTTCATCCCGCTCGGCATCGGCAAGTCGGTCGCCATCGACCTGCCGAGCGACATCAAGGACGTGCTGGTCGCCGACCCGACCATCGCTAACGCCGTCGTGCGCACCGCGCGCCGCGTCTACATGATCGGCGTCAAGGTCGGACAAACCAACATCTTCTTCTTCGACGCGCAGGGCCGCCAGATCGCCGGCTTCGACATCGCCGTGACGCGCGATCTCAATGGCGTGCGCGCCGCGTTCAAGCAGGCCATGCCCGACGCGGACATCCGCATCGAGGGCGTCGGCGAGAAGTCGGTGATGCTCACCGGCACCGCGACGAGCCCGGCCGAAGCGCAGCAGGCCTTCGAGATCGCCTCCAAGCTCGTCGGCAGCCCCGAGGCCGTGGTCAACGGCGTGACCGTGCGCGGCCGCGACCAGGTGATGCTGAAGGTGACGGTCGCGGAAGTGTCGCGCGACGTCATCAAGCAGCTCGGCATGGATCTGACGGCGAGCCTCGGCTACGGCACCTCCGTGGTGAATTTCAACACCACCAACCCGTTCTCCGCGACCGGCCAGCCGCTGTCGAGCTCGAAGCTCGTTGGCAGTTCGGCGCTCAATGCGATGGGCGTGCCGTCGGTGACCTCGACCTTGCGCGCAATGGAGCGCGCCGGCGTCATCCGTACGCTCGCCGAGCCGAACCTGACGGCGATCTCCGGCGAAACCGCGAGCTTCATGGCCGGCGGCGAATTCCCGATCCCGAACGGCCTGTCGTGCGACACCACCAAGTCGCCGCCGGTCTGTCAGGCGCAGGTCGAATTCAAGAAGTTCGGCGTCTCGCTGATGTTCACGCCGGTCGTGCTGAGCGAAGGCCGCATCAGCCTCAAGGTCATGACCGAAGTGTCCGACCTGTCGAACCAGAACTCGATGACCATGACGGTGCCGGGCTCGAGCGACTCGCTGACGATCCCCTCGATCCGCACCCGCCGCGCCGATACCGTCGTCGAAATCCCGTCCGGCGGCTCGCTCGCCATGGCCGGCATGATCCAGCAGCAGACCCAGCAGTCGATCGACGGCATTCCCGGCCTGATGCAGGTGCCGGTACTGGGCGCGCTGTTCAAGA
>Ga0310810_10001506_pt1 | contig 24535 bp, 26 predicted proteins | sample NCmetagenome_FD_207641 | JGI IMG/M metagenome (GOLD analysis project Ga0310810, IMG submission 207641) | Soil microbial communities from experimental microcosm in Duke University, North Carolina, United States - NC | ecosystem: Engineered > Artificial ecosystem > Soil microcosm > Unclassified ... | reverse complement strand
CCGGGGCGCACCAGCGCGATCTCGCCGGGGTGCGGAAAGCCGCCGATCGCGCGGCGGACATGGCGCGGCAGCTCCTGGCCTTCAGCCGCCGGCAGGTGCTGCAGCCGAGGCTGGTGGACGTGAACACGGCCATCGCGAGCATGAGCCGGCTCCTCCGCCAGCTATTGGGGGCGGACCGGGAGGTGACCCTCACGCTGAGCCCGGACGCGGGGTCCGTCTTCGCCGACGAGGCCCAGCTGGAGCAGGCGGTCCTCAACCTGGCGCTCAACGCCCGGGACGCCATGCCGACGGGTGGTCACTTCACCATCACCACCGCGCTCGCGCGACTGGACGCGAAGTTCGCGGCCCGATATCCCGACATCGACGTGCGCTCCGGCGACTACGCCCACATCGCCCTCATCGACGACGGCGAAGGGATGACCCCCGAGACGCTCGACCGGGTGTTCGAGCCGTTCTTCACGACCAAGCCGGTGGGGCAGGGCACCGGACTCGGCCTCGCTACGGTCTACGGCATCGTGAAGCAGTCGAACGGGTACATCTGGGCCGACAGCGCTCCGGGGAGGGGGACGACCTTTCACGTCTATCTGCCGCAGGCGGCCGGGCCCAGCGGGGCGGGTGTGTCGCTGGAGCCGTCGGGGCACCCCACCCGGGGCAGCGGCACCATCGTCGTGGTGGACGACGAGCCGATGGTGCGGGCCCTGGCCCGACGCGCGCTGGAAGCGTACGGCTATACCGTGCTGGAGGCCGAAGACGGTCGGGAGGCGCTGCGGGTGCTGGCCACCGAGGCGGGAGCGAGGGTCGCGCTGGTGCTGGCCGACCTGGTGATGCCGGGAATGGGCGGCCGCGAGCTCGGTACCCGGCTGCAGGAATCGCATCCGGAGGTGCCAGTGCTCTTCATGTCGGCGCACACCGGCGACGAGCTGGCCCGGCGCCGGTCCCTGACTCCCGGGATCTGGTTCCTGCAGAAGCCGTTCACTCCGGACGAGCTGGTGGCGCAGGTTCAGCTCCGCCTGTCCGCGAAACACGGCTAGCGGCGCGGCCCTCGTGGGTGACGAGGCGCGGCCTCGTGCGGCGCGGCAAAGTCCTCCGCGGTTGGCGGCCGGACCAGGAGGTCGAAGGCGAGAAAGAGCGTCTTGCTGAACGGGAAGAAGGCGAACGGCGAGACCAGCATCAGCACCACCGTCCAGATCTGGAAGACCTCCCACGGCGGCGAAGGCCAGGTCCAGGCCAGAAACGCCACCACCCACACGGTGAACAGCGTCTCCACTGCCATCAGGTTGAAGAAGTAGGCCCCCAGCCAATACCCCTGCTCCCCCCGCTCCAGCCCCAGACCGCACACCGGACAGCTCGGCACCAGGCGCGACCAGCGCAGCAAGATCGGTCCGCCCCCGCAGTGCGGGCAGCGTAGCCGGAGCGCGCGGCCGAAGGCGATCAGAGCCGGGACACGATCCATCGCTCGAGGTCGTTCAGCACGCGCGCCCGGTCGAGGTCGGCGAACAGCGCGTGGTAGCCATCGGGATATTCCCGGAGCTCGCGATCGGGAAGTCCCACCCGGGCGATGAAGTCGCGGCTTCCCCCGGGTGCCACCATGCGGTCGGCCGAGCCGTGCAGGATGAGCACGGGCACGGGGAAACGGGGCGCCTCGGCCTGCACCCGGGCGATCGTCGCCACGACCTCGGTGGAGAGCCGCGCGGTCCCGCGGCGATGAAAGAGCGGGTCGGCGAGCACCGTCTCGCGCACGGCGGGGTCCCGAGCCAATCCGGAGAGATCCATGCCGGTCCGGACCGAGAATCGGGGCCAGACCCGGGACATGACCCGCCCGAGGGCGAGCAGCAGGGCAGGGACGCTGAGGCGGCCCAGCGGCGGCGCGGCCGCGATCACGCCGCGGAGCCCGTCCGGGTACGTCAACGCGTAGTCCAGGACGATCAATCCCCCCAGGCTGTTGCCCAGGAGAAACAGCGGCAGGCCGGGCTCCTCGGATCGGACCAGCGCGACGAGCGCGTGGAGGTCCTCGCGGAACTCCTCCCACCGTCCGACGTAGCCACGCTGGCCCGGGGAGCGCCCGTTGCCCCGCAGGTCGGGCGCGTGGACCAGGAGACCGCCCGCGGCGAGATGACCCAGCAGATCGGGATAAAGGCCCGAGTGATCACCCAGCCCGTGGAGGCTGATCACCACGCCCCGAGCGCGCCCGGCGGGCCGACGGATCCGCCGGAAGAGCCGGAGCCCGCCGGCGCCGGTATAGCTCCCCTCCGCCTCGTTCCGCTCGGACGTGAGACTGCCGGCCGGCTCCGCACGTCGCACTGTCATAGTCGATGCTCAGGCATCCCGTTCACCCGGCCCCGCGCGGGCCTCTCCCGAGGATCATATGTCGATTCGCCGTCCATTGACACTGCTGCCAGCCCTTCTCGCCGCGGCGGCGCTGGCCGCGGCCCCCCGGACCGCCGAGGCCCAGTTCGGCCGCCGGCTCAAGGATGCCATCAAGCACACCGCCGAGGATAAGGCGATTCAGAAGACGACCGAGACCGAGAACAAGGCGATCGACAGCGCGCTGAGCGGCGGGTCGAAGGGGGGCGGCGGCGCCGCTCCGGCGGCGGCCGCGAGCGCTCCCGCCGAGTCGAGCGCCACCATGACGGCAAGCGCCGGGGCGAGGGCCGCGGCGGCCCCCGCCGAGCAGCTCAAGCCGGGCGAGGGCGCCTGGGCCAACTACGACTTCAAGCCGGGCGACCGCATCCTCTACGCTTCCGACTTCGGCGGCGATGAGGTGGGCGATTTTCCCAAGAGCATGGAGTTCAAGTCCGGGGCGCTGGAGACGGTCGAGTGGCAGGGCGCGCGGTGGCTCAGGGCCAGCCAGGACTCCAAGTTCTACCTGGTGCTGCCCGATACCTTGGCGAGCCAGTTCACCATGGAGTTCGACTACAGCATTCCGTCCAACGGCGAGGTCTGGATTTACTTCACCCCGGATGAGAGCCGGCTGCTCTCGTTCGGCGGCCAGGGCACGGCGGCGGTGCACAACTCGGCGGCCGGCGTGGACGGCCGGGGCGCGCTGGCCAAGCTCGACGCCGACGTGGTCCGTCGCGCCCGGGTGATGGGCGACGGGAAGTACGTCAAGGTGTACCTCGACGACACCCGGATCCTGAACGTCCCCAACGCGGACCTCGGCCGCAGCAACAAGATCCTCTTCTATACCGACGCCACGGCGGAGAAGCCGACGCTGTTCGGCGACTTCCGGGTGGCCGCGGGCGGCAAGAAGCTGTACGACGCGCTCGCCGAGAAGGGCCGGGTCGCGACCCAGGGGATCTACTTCGACACCGGGAGCGACCGGATCCGTCCGGAGTCCACGCCCACGCTCAAGGAGATCGGGACGATGCTCAAGGACCATCCCGACCTCAAGCTCACGATCGAGGGGCACACCGACAACGTCGGCTCGGCCCAGGCGAATCAGGCGCTGAGCGCGAAGCGGGCCGCGGCGGTGCGGCAGTACCTGATCGGCAGTTATCAGCTGGATGGAGCCCGGCTCACGGCCAACGGCCTCGGCGCCAGCAAGCCGGCCGCGGGCAATGACACCGCCGAAGGCCGGCAGCAGAACCGGCGGGTCGAGCTGGTGAAGATGTAGGTGGGACCGGGCGCCCGGCCTACCGCGCGACGGTGATCGGGCGCCCCTCCTCCAGCCACCGGTCCGGGGCGCTACGCACCCGGTCCAGTGGCAGGTTCGCCGCCCGGGTGAGGTCGGGCGGACTCGCCGCGTCGGCCACCCGGCCGAAGCGCAGCTCGTAAACGGTCGGGCCGGCGTTCCGGGCGTGCTCCGCGACGAAGCCGGCGAGGGCCCGGGGCCATCCTTCCGGCGGTGGCGGTGGCCGCCGCCGCCGGTGCCGCTCCAGCTCGGCGACGATGGTGTCGCGATCGAGTCCCATCCGGAAGTACCGCTCCCGCAGGTGCCGCTCGTCCTCTCTCGGATTGGGATCTCTCGGCCGGACCAGGTCGCAGGCGCAGCCCCCTACCCCAAGATGGGCCACGGTCTGTGCCGCCGGCAGCACCCCGCGCAGCCAGGCGACTTCGGCCGGCGTTCCGGCCGAGGCGGCGAGTCCGGGCGGCAGCATGGCCCGAACCTCGCTCAGGGTGAGCGGGCTCGCGAGACGAAGGAAGTAGCACATTCCGGAGACGCGGCGGGCGCCGCCGCTCAGATGGGCAGGTCGTCCCGGACGAGGACCAGGATCGCGGCCTGGGGCACCACGAGGTAGCGCTTCTCCTCGAAGGTGATTTCCACCGAGGCCTTGCGGAAGAAGATGGCGTGGTCGCCGACCTTGGCCTGCATGCCTCGGCGGCCTTCGCGCTGGGTGACCTTCCACGGCTCGTCGTCGAGACTGGTGAGATCGGCCACGGGATCCCCGGGTCCGGTGGCGACGATCAGCCCGGTCTGCACCTGCTGGGAGTCGATGGCCGTCGGGGGCAGATAGAGCCCGACCCGGGTGCGGTCGTCGCCGTCCTCGGGGGTGATGAGGACCCGGTCGCCGACCACGAGGAGCTGTTTCCTGGGGAATTCCATTGGCGGCTCAAGCCGGGAAAGGGGAAGGGGGAAAGGGGAAGGGAGCGCGCGGCGCACGCTGGGTGAGCCCCCTTCCCCTTTCCCCCTTCACCTTTCCCCTCATCTCTCGCTCCCGTTCCCGTTCCCGCCCGCCTCGCTCTGATACGCCGTCACCAGCTCCACGATCCGGATCTTCCGGGTGGCGGTGGGGAGACGGAGGCTGATCTCGTCGCCCACCCGCCCGTCGGCGAGCGCGCGACCCAGCGGCGAGGCGAGCGAGATGTGCCCCGCGTCGAAGTCCATCATCTCGGCGAGCACGACCACATAGGTCTCGTGGTCGTTGGTCTCCAGGTCGAGGACCGTCACGGAGGAGCCGAGTCCGACCCGATCGGTCGGGGCCTCGTGGTTGGCGAGCTGCCCCAGCTGGTTGAGCCGCTGGTGCAGTTGGCCCAGCCGGGCCTGGACGAACTGCTGCCGCTCGAGCGCGGCCTTATACTCTGAATTCTCCCGCAGGTCGCCGAGCTCGACCGCCTGGGCGATGGCTTGCGGCAGAAGGACGTTCAACTCGTGGCTGAGCTGATCGATCTCACGGCTCAGCTTTTCCCGCATCTCACGGATCATGGTCGAACCAGACTCTATAAATGAGGACGCCCGGAGCCCACGACTGCTCCGGGAACATTCGGAAGCCGAAGCCCAAAGATACCTTCGGGACCGGATTCCGGAAGAGTGTTGCAGGTTAAGCCGATGCCGAGTTGGAGCTTAGCAGTTAGGTTGGGGGCATGAGACCGCCCCGTTCCTCCCTCTCCGCCGTCCTGCTGGTCCTCGCGGCGGCCTGTGGCGCCAGCCGGCCGTCCGCCGCCACCAGCGCAGAGGCACCGCCGGCCCAGCTGGGCTCGGACGCCGCCGCCGATTCGCTGCTGGTGGACGTCCGGAGTGCCGACAGCACCATCCAGGTGGACGCCCGGTACGCCGGGCCCAACAACTTCACCGGCGCTCCTCTTCCCGGGTACGAGGCGCCCCGCGCGCTGCTTCGGCGGGAGGCCGCGGCCGCCCTGGCCCGGGTGCAGCGCCGTCTCCGGAGCGGGGGGCTCGGTCTCAGGGTCTTCGACGGCTACCGGCCGGTTCGGGCCACCCAGGCGATGGTGGCGTGGACCGAGCGGGTCGGCCGGCCGGAGCTGGTGGACAGCGGGTACATCGCGCGGCGCAGCCGGCACAACATGGGCGTCGCGGTGGACCTGACCCTGGTGGACCTGGTCACCGGCACGGAGGTCCCGATGGGGACCGAATTCGACGCGTTCACCCAGGCGGCCCACACGGCCAACGCCGAGGGGCGGGTCGCCCGGTACCGTCAGATCCTGGTCCGGGCGATGGAGTCGGAGGGGTTCACCAACTACGAGCAGGAGTGGTGGCACTTCAGTTACCCGGTCAAGGGGGCGGTCCCTTTCGATCGGGTCATTCACTAGGTCGATAAGGAAGGAAGCCACAAGGGTTTCCTTGACCTTCGTCGGGGAAAGCGATAACGTGCGGCGGTTTTTGCTCCCTGGTACGTGCGCGGATCCTGTTACCCAGGACGGCCTAGTCAAAATGCCTGAACGCACCGCTGCCGCCCGGCGCCCCACCCGGCTGGTACCGTTCCTCTTGCTGCTCGCCCTCGTGGCGGGATGCAGCCCGGAGCGATATCCCCAGACGGCGCTCCTCCCCCTCTCGGACTACGCCCGGATCGGCGACCATGTCCAGGACCAGACCTTCTACTGGGCGCTCGGTGTGTTCGTCCTGGTGGAAGGAGCGCTACTCTACGCCATCTTCCGCTTCCGGGGCCGCCCGGACGATCCGGAGCCGCCCCAGATTCACGGCAACACCACCATCGAGATCATCTGGACCCTGATCCCCGCGCTCATCCTCGCGGCGATCGCGGTGCCCACGGTCAAGGGGATCTTCGAGACCAACGCGTCTCCGACCGGGGACGTGCTCAAGATCGAGGTGATCGGGCACCAGTGGTGGTGGGAGTTCCGCTATCCCGACCTCAACGTCACGACGGCCAACGAGCTGCACGTCCCGGTGGGCAGGACGGTCGAGCTGCTGCAGAACTCGGCCGACGTGGTCCACAGCTTCTGGCCGCCCCGGTTCGCCGGGAAGCGGGACGTGTTCCCCGGGCGGCAGACCCGGATGTGGTTCAAGGCCGACTCGGCGGGACTCTTCCCGGGCCAGTGCGCCGAGTTCTGCGGGATCCAGCACGCCCGGATGGCGTTCCAGGTGAGGGCCTCGAGCCCGGCGGAATATGATGCCTGGACGGCCCACATGCGGACCCTGGGGCCCAAGCCCGCGGCGGCCGCGCCGAGCGGTGACTCGGTCAAGACCGCGAGCGCCGGGGGGACGGTGCAGGGGCCTAAGGTGCCGGCCCAGGGTCCCCAGGCCAAGGCCGACTCGGCCGCGCCGAGCAGCCAGGGCCCGGAGTACGCCAAGGGCGAACAGCTCTTCAAGATGAAGGGATGCATCGGGTGCCACTCGCTCCAGGCGGTGGACGCTCCGAAGGGGATGATCGGGCCCAACCTGGCGACGGTCGGGTCGCGGGCCTACATCGCGGCCGGGTGGCTCCGGAACACCGACGAGAACCTCGAGCACTGGATCCGGGAGCCGCAGACGGTCAAGAAGGGTGTGCTGATGCCCAACCTCGGCGTGACCGCCGAAGAGGCCAAGGCGCTCCGGGCGTATCTCCGCGCACATCAATAACGGGATCGGACATGGCAACCACGGTTCTAGACCAGCATCGGGTACACGCGGCGCACGGGGAGAAGACCGGGCTCTGGAGCTGGATCACCACGGTCGACCACAAGCGGATCGGGGTCCTCTACGGCGCCACGGCGTTCTTCTTCTTTCTGCTGGGCGGGCTGGAGGCGCTCCTCATCCGGATCCAACTGGCCAAGCCGGACAACGACTTCCTGTCACCCGAGGCCTACAATCAGCTGTTCACCATGCACGGCACCAGCATGATCTTCCTCGCGGTCATGCCGCTCAGCGCCATGTTCTTCAACTACATGATCCCGCTCCTGATCGGGGCGCGCGACGTGGCCTTCCCCCGGCTCAACGCCTTCAGCTACTGGGTCTTCCTGCTGGGCGGGCTGTTCCTCAACGCGGGCTTTCTCTTCGGCGCGGCGCCGGACCAGGGGTGGTACGGCTACGCCAACCTGACGTCGCGGCAGTTCTCGCCGGGCGCCAACGTGGACTTCTGGAACATGGGCCTCCAGGTCCTGGGCGTGTCGTCGCTTGCGGCGGCGGTGAACTTCTTCGTCACCGTCATCAACATGCGCGCCAAGGGCATGACGATGATGCGGATGCCGATGTTCGTCTGGATGAGCTTCATCACCCAGGTCCTGCTGCTGCTGGCCTTCCCGGTCCTCGCGGTAGCGCTGATCCTGCTCATGTTCGACCGGTTCTTCGGCACCAACTTCTTCGTGCCGGCCGGCGGCGGCGACCCGCTGCTGTGGCAGCACTTCTTCTGGATCTTCGGCCACCCCGAGGTCTACATCCTGGTGCTGCCGTCCTTCGGGATCGTCTCCGAAGTGCTGCCGGTGTTCTCCCGCAAGCCGCTCTTCGGCTACGCGGCCATGGTCTTCTCCGGGGTGTTCATCGCCTTCCTGGGCTTCGGGGTGTGGGCCCACCACATGTTCGCGACCGGGATGGGCCCGTTCGCGGACACCTTCTTCTCCCTCTCCACCATGCTGATCGCCATCCCCACGGGGGTGAAGATCTTCAACTGGCTGGGGACGATGTGGGGTGGCTCGATCCAGTACAAGACGCCGATGTACTTCTCCATCGGGTTCATCGCGATGTTCATCATCGGCGGGCTCTCGGGCGTGATGCACGCCTCGCCGCCGGCCGACACCCAGCAGAACGACACCTATTTCATCGTGGCGCACTTCCACTACGTGCTCTTCGGCGGCAGCATCTTCGCCCTGACCTCCGGCGCGTACTACTGGTGGCCCAAGATGTTCGGCCGGCTGCTGGACGAGCGGCTGGGCAAGCTGCACTTCTGGCTGATGCTGATCGGGTTCAACCTCACCTTCTTCCCGATGCACTTCGTCGGGCTCAACGGGATGCCGCGGCGGACCTGGACCTACCCGGCCGAGCTCGGCTTCGAGGCCCTGAACCAGCTGGAGACCGCGGGCGCGTTCGTGCTCTTCCTGGCCTTCTCGGTCTTCCTGGTCAACATCGTCAAGACCTGGCGCGGCCCGCGGAACGCCCCGGCCGACCCGTGGAACGGCGCCACCCTGGAGTGGGCGATCCCGTCGCCTCCGCCGGAGTGGAACTTCGCGGAGGCCCCGGTGGTGCAGGGGCGCGACCCGTTCTGGGAGACGAAGCGCGAGCGGGGTGGCCGGCTGCCGGAGCCCTCGCCCGGCACCGGCGCCGGGATCCACCTCCCCAACCCGAGCTACTGGCCGCTCATCACCGCCGTCGGCGTGGCCGCCATCTTCGCCGCCATCATGCTGAGCCACAAGACCGGCCCGTGGGGCATCATCGTGGCCGTCTCGATTCTCTTCCTCGGGGTCTTCAACTGGGTGTTCGAGAAGGGGTATTCCGAGTTCACGACGCCCGCGCAGGGAGGCCACTGAGGTGTCCGATCACGCCGAAGTTCTCGATACCTCCACCGGGCTCGACAGCCGCAAGCTGGCGATCTGGACCTTCATCGGGTCCGAGTGCATGTTCTTCGCCTCGCTGATCTCGAACTACCTCGTGCACAAGGAGCAGTGGATGTCCGGGCCGGGCCCGTTTCCGCACGAGGCCTGGACCGATCCAGCCACCGGCAAGGTGCTGGAGCCGATCATCGAGGTCCCCCTGGTCACCGTCGGCACCGCGCTCCTGCTCTTCAGCTCGCTCTTCATCGTGCTGGCGCTCTACGGCGCCCAGAGGGGGCGCCGGGGCATGATGCTCGGCTGGCTCGGCGCCACGATCGTGTGTGGACTCTTCTTCGTCGGCATGCAGGTGTACGAGTTCACCCACTTCGTGCACAAGGGGCTCACCCTCCAGCGCAATCTCTTCGGCGCCAGCTTCTTCACCCTGACCGGATTCCACGGCACCCACGTGACCATCGGGGTGATCTGGCTCATCACCATGTTCATCCTGGCGCTGCGCGGGCAGCTGACGCCGGAGCGGTCGCTCAAGCTGGAGATGGCCGCCCTGTACTGGCACTTCGTGGACGTGGTGTGGATCATCATCTTCCCCGTCGTCTACCTGATCAAGTGAGGATCGACTGATGGCCCACGCCGCCGCGCACGAGGAGCACGAGGCCGGTCACCCGACCCCGGGCACCTACGCGAAGATCGGGCTCTTCCTCTTCGTCCTCACGGCGCTCGAGGTCGGGCTCTACGAGATCACCTACGGCGAGCACGCCGGCGAGTTCGGGCACCAGATCATGCCCTTCTTCATTCCGCTGCTGCTGGGGCTCTCGGCGGTCAAGTTCGCGCTGGTCGCCATGTTCTACATGCACCTGAAGCAGGATCACCGGCTGTTCAGCGGCGTGTTCGTGTTCCCGCTGATCATCGCGACGATCGTGATTCTCTCGCTGGTCGTGCTCATGGCCTACCACTGGGCCTTCGCCACCGGCGGATGATCCACCCGCTCGCGCTCCTCGCCGACGAGCGCGCGCGGCCCCTCGTGCCCTACGAGTGGAGCTGGTCGCTCCACCCCAGCGTCCTGATAGGCACCGGGCTTCTCGGTGCCTTGTACGTCTGGGGGATCGGGCCGCTGCGCCGCCGCCGGAACCTGGGTCCGCCGGTGCCGGCGGCGCGCCGGCTCGCGTTCGCGGCCGGCCTCCTGGTCCTGCTGGTGTCGCTCAACGGGCCGATCCACGACCTGAGCGACTACTACCTCTTCTCCGTGCACATGGTGCAGCACCTGCTGCTGACCCTGGTGTTCCCGCCGCTCCTGATCTGGGGAACGCCGGGATGGCTGCTGCGCCCGCTGGTCCGGCCGCTCGCGGTGGCACGGGTGGTCACCCGGCCGCTCGTGGCCGCGGCGATCTTCACCCTCACCCTCGCGGTCTGGCATCTCACGCCGTTCTACGAGCTGATGATGCGGGAGCACGAGGTCCACATCGTGACCCACCTGCTCTTCATGGTCACGGCGACGCTGATGTGGTGGCCGGTGATGAGCTCGCTCCCCGAGCTGCCCCGGCTCCCCTACGGTCTGGGGATGCTCTATCTCTTCCTGGTGGGGATTCCGATGCAGGTGGTCGCGGCCCTGATCACCACCTCCGACCAGGTGCTCTACCCCTGGTACAGCGTCGCGCCCCGGACCTGGGGTCTCTCGCCGCTGGATGACCAGAAGCTGGGGGGCCTGCTGATGTGGGTGCCGGGGAACATCTACATGTTCCTGGGCATCGGGGTGCTGTTTTTTCTGTGGGCGAGGGAAAGTGAAGCCGGGGAAAGGGGACAGGCGAAAGGGGAGGGGAAAGTGGAGTAGCCACTGGGTGTGTGTCCGGTCGCTATTCCGACCCTCCTTCCCCTTTCCCCTTTCTCCCTTCCCCGACGACGATCGCGGCCGCGATCGTCGTCTCAAACCCCTCCCACCCTGCATCCCCGAACAGTCGCCGGGCGGCGGCGCGCTGGCACTCGATCTCCTCCAGCTCCAGCGCCTCGAGGTCGAAGAGCTGCGGGGCCAGCGCGGCGTAACCGGGGAACTCCTCCTGGATCGGGCAGGCGTTCTCGATCAGGCGGCCGGTCGGTGAGATCATGCCGAGGCCGATGAGCCGGCAGACCAGAGGCCGGTGCCGGTAGACCCGGCAGACACCGGCTTCGTCGAGCAGCGGACAGGGCGCCTCGGCGAACCGCTCGATCATGGCGTCGAAGCGCTCCTCCCCCAGATCCGCGACCGCGTAGGGCGGCGCCCACCCCGGCTCCAGCATCTTCATTCCGGACAGCAGAGCGCCGGCCTGGGCGACCACCTCCACCCGATCGGCGGGGGCGAGCGCGGCGACCCCCTCCCGCAGCAGCTCGACGTCGGCCACGGTGACATCGAAGGGCCCATGGCAGCACGCGCTGCACCCGGGCCGGCAGGGAATCACGCCGGTCGCCTCGCGCGCCGCCTCGAACCAGCGGTCGAGCCGCTCCAGCAGCGCGCGGTACCCCGCGGTGCCGGTGCGAGGAGTGGTGCTCGAGCTCATCCGCGACTCGCCCCCCACGCCAGGCAGAGCCACCCGGCCAGGAACGCCGCCCCGCCCAGCGGCGTGATCGCGCCCAACCAGCGCACGCCGATGAGCGCCAACGCGTAGAGGCTGCCGGAGAACAGCACGGTGCCGGCCACGAACAGCCAGCCGGCGCGCACCGGCCAGGGGCCGGGCCAGCGGGTCACCATCCAGGCGACGGCCAGGAGCCCGAGCGCGTGATACATCTGGTAGCGTGCGGCGGTCTCGAATACCGCCAGGAGGTCCGGCGAGAGGCGCGCGCGGAGCGCGTGAGCGCCGAAGGCGCCGGCCGCGACCGCGAGGAAAGCCGAGAGAGCGCCGAGGCCGGCGAAGAAGCGGTCTACGCTCATCGCGGGGGCAGGCCCTCCGCGGCCAGCTCTCCCGGGGTCGCCCGTCGGTCGACCCAGCCGGCCAGCGCGGCCAGCGCCAGGAGCCCGACGAGGTCGGTCACCGCGACGGCGGTCTCGCTCGGCGGCGGCGGCCCCACCACGCTGGCGGCGTACAGCGCCAGGAGCAGCACCACCAGCCCGACGAGGCGACCGGCCCGCGCGGGGTGCCGGTGCGACCGCCGGACCACGTACACCGTGACGCCGCCACCCAGCACGAGGAGCTCCAGCGCGATCGTCAGCGGCAGGTTGCCCCAGAGGCCGAACCCGATCTGCGGCGAGCCGTCGCCCCCGAGCGGCAGGTCGGGAAAGTGAACGATGGCATCGAGGAACCAGTGCGAGGCGGCCGCGGCTGCGACCAGGACCGCGGCCTGCCAGTGGCGGCTGGTGTCGCGGGTGGGCCAGGAGTAGTACAGGGCACCGGCGGCGAGCGCCCACGCGAGCGATCCCACCAGGCTGTGCGAGATCGGGTAGTGCACGAACTCCAGCGGTGCGACCGGCCCGGCGGTGGGATCGATGCGCACCTGCTCCCAGCCGAGCAGGAGGAAGCAGCCCCACAGCACATCGGCGAGCTGCACCGCGACGAAGAGCGTGCCGAGCGACACTTTGGGCTCCGCCCGCTTGAGCGCGAACGCCACGCCGTAGTGTCCCAGGAACATCGACCTCTCCTCAGGTCCCGGCCGGGGTGAGCCAGGAGCCCCCGTCCACCACGAAGATGGCTCCGGTGATCCAGTCCCCCGCGGGACTCGCCAGGTAGGTGACCATCCAGCCGATGTCCTCCGGCGTCCCCCACCGGCGCAGCGGGATGGCCCGGGTGGCGTACTCATCCATGGCCGGGACGTCGGACCCGCCGCCTGGCGGGGTGAAGGCTTTCCGGACCCCTTCGGTCGGAATCGGCCCGGGGGCCACCGCATTCACCCGAATACCGTCCACCGCCCATTCCAGCGCCAGGGTTCGGGTGAGCGCATCCACACCGGCCTTGGCGGCGGTGGCGTGCGCCATCTGGGGCCATCCACGATAGTGCAGCGTCATCGAGATCGACACGATGCGCCCGCCGCCCTGCCGCTTCATGACCGGGTAGGCCGCCTGACAGCCGTAGAAAGTGCCGTAGAGATCGGTCTCCACCACCGCGCGCCAGGCGTTGGGCGAGAGCGAAGCCGACGGCGCGTAGAAGTTCCCGGCGGCGTTGTTGACCAGCAGGTCGAGCCGGCCGTGCTCCTCGACCACCCGTTCCACCGTGCCCCGGACCGACTCGGGCTCCCGCACGTTGGTCGGGATGGCGCTCACCCGCGCGCCCCCGGCGCGCAGCGACTCGGCCGCCGGCTCGAGGTGCTCCGGCTTCCGGCTGGCCAGGACGACCGCCGCGCCCGACGCCGCCAGGCAGGACGCGATCCCAAGACCGATTCCGGTGCCGCCGCCGGTCACCAGTGCCACCTGCCCACGGAGCAGGTCGGGCGCAAAGATCCCGGCGGCGCTCACGACCGATCCGCCGAGGCCGCCCCGCGCGCCGCAAAGGCGAGCAGGCGGTCGCGGAAGTCACCCCCGCGGAGCGCCTGAATCTGGGCCGCCCCTTCGCTGCTCAGGGTCTGTTCCAGGGCGCCCAGCTCCGCGGCCCGGACCAGCCGCTTGATGGTGCGCAGGCTCGAAGGCGCGGCACTGGCCAGCCCCTGAACCAGCCGGGCAGCGTCGGCATCGAGGTCGTCCTCGGGGGAGACGTCGTCCACCAGCCCGATGGCCCGGGCCCGGGCGGCGTCGAGCGTCTCCCCCGCCATCAGGAAGCGGAGGGCCTGACCGACGCCGATGAGACGGGGAAGGGTGAAGGTGGAGCCGCCGTCGGGCACCAGCCCCATGCGCGCGAAGGCCGAGGTGAAGGTCGCGCCCGCGGCGGCGATCCGCATGTCGCAGGCGACGGCCAGGTCGAGCCCGAATCCCGCCGCGGTTCCCCGAAGCAGCGCGATTACCGGCGCGGAGCTCCGGACGATGGCCAGCACGGCAGACTGGAAGTCGCTCAGGCCGTGCTGAAGGGCGGCGGTGTCGGGCATCTCGCCCAAGCCGCGCAGCCAGTGCAGATCGAGCCCGGCGCAGAAGTGCCCGCCCGCGCCGGTCAGCAGGATCACCTGCGCCGATCCGACCTCCTCCAGCCGGTCGAGCTCCTCGGCCAGCTCTCGGGCGAGCGTCGGGGTGAGGGCGTTGCGGCGCTCGGGGCGGTTGAGGGTCAGGCGGTGGGCCGGTCCCTCGGCCTGAGACAGCAGTTCCTGGGACAGACTAGGCCCCTTCCGGTACCGCCATGCCCATGGCGTGGTAGCCGTTGTCCACGTACACCACGCTGCCGGTGATGGCGCGGGCGAGCGGGCTCAGCAGGAAGGCGGCGGTGCTCCCGACATCGGTGGCCTCGATCGCGCGGGGCAGGGGAGAGTTGGCGCTCGTATAGGTGATCATCATCTGGATGAAGCCGATCGCCGTCGCCGCGCGGGAGGCCCAGGGCCCCGCCGAAATGGCGTTCACCCGCACGCCCCATCGCCGGCCGGCTTCGAACGCCAGGGTCCGGGTATCGGCCTCCAGCGCCGCCTTGGCCGACGACATCCCTCCGCCGTAGCCCGGGATCACCCGCTCGCCCGCCATGTAGGTCAGGGACAGAAAGGCGCCGCCTTCCCGCATCAGCGGAGCGAGGCTCCGGACCAGCGCGATGTTGCTGTACGCGCTCACGCTCACCGCGGCGAGATAACCCTGGCGAGAGGTGTCCACCAGCGGCGAGCGCACCTCGGGCGCGTTGGCGAGGCTGTGCACCACGAGGTCCAGCCCATGCTCTCCGAAATCCTCCCGCAGCCGATCGGTCAGCCCCTGGATGGTGAAGTCGCCCTGCTCCCGGTAGCGCTTGTTCTCGAGGATCTCCGCCGGAACCTCGGCCATGGTGTCGAAGGCGGCATCGAGCGGGTAGATCCGCTCGAACTCCAGGCGCCGCCCGTCGGCAAGCCGGAGCGACTCCTCGATCTTTCCCCGCTCGAGCAGCTTGGTGAAGATGCCCAGCGCGGGGGGCCAGCTGCCCAGGCAGACGCTCGCCCCGGCCTCGGCGAGCGCCTTGGCGATGGCGAATCCGAAACCCGCGTCGTCGGAGACTCCGGCGACGAGGGCGCGCTTGCCCGACAGATCGATCGACAGCATGTGCAGATCCCGGATGAGAGTGCTGGGAAAGGTAGCCCGCTCATTCCTGCCGCAGAATCTCCAGTGGCGTCCGCCGGATCACCTCCCGGCTGTTGGCCAGGCCCACCGCGACGGTCAGCGCCACCACGCCGACGGTGAGCGCGGCCAGCGGGCCGGCCGGCACCCGGAAGGTGTCCTCGAAGACCCACCGCGCGAGCGCCCAGGCGGCCCCGGTCGAGAGCAGCGCGGCCGCCAGTGCCGCGAGCACGCCGAGCGCGGCGTACTCGGCCAGCACGATGCGGAGTAGCTGCGAGCGCGTGGCCCCCAGGGTGCGGAGCAGCGCGCCTTCGCGGATCCGTTGGAAGCGGCTCGTCGCGAGCGCGCCCACCAGCACCAGCGTGCCGGTCGCCAGGGTGAACAGCGCCATGAAGCGGATCGCCAGCGCGACCCGATCCACCACGCGCTCCAGGGCGCCCTGGATGAGCGAGAGATCGAGCGCCGTCACGTTCGGCACCCGCTCGGCGAGCCGGCGCTGGAGCGCGCCGCGCACGGCGGGGTCCTCGGCCCGGGAGAGGAGCACCAATGTCCGCGGCGCCGCCTCCAGCGCCCCGGGGCGGAAGACCACGAAGAAGTTCGGCTCGAAGCGGGCCCAGTCCACCTCCCTGAGGCTCGCGACCCGGGTGGACAGCTCGACTCCCTGCACGTCCCAGACGATCTCGTCGCCCACCCGGACGCCGAGCTCGTCGGCGACACCCGTCGCCACCGAGATCTGGGGCTCGCCGCCGGGCGTCCACCACCGTCCCGCCACCATGCGCTCGGAGGCCACCAGCGAGTCGCGATAGGTGCTGCGGTACTCCCGCCGGAGCGCCCAGCTGCCTCCGATCGTGGTGTCGGTCAGGAGCTGGCGCACCGGCCGGCCCTTCACCGCAGCGATCCGCATCGGCACGATCGGCACCGGCGCGGTGGCGGTGAGGCCGGCGGCGTCGAGCGCCTGCCGCACCGTTCCGAGCTGGTCGGGCTGGATGTCGAAGAGGACGAGGTTCGGGCGGGCCGGGCCGCCGGTGACCCTCAGCTGGCGGAGCAGGTTGGACTGGACCAGCACCAGGGTGCCGAGCAGGAACGCGCCGAAGCCGATGGCCAGGACGACCGTGACGGTCTGGTTGGACGGACGATGGAGGTTGCTCAAGCCCTGCCGCCAGAGATAGGGCCAGCCTGCGGGAAGCCAGCGCCGGGCAGCGCGCACCAGCGCCCAGGACGCACCCCAGAGCACCAGCAGCGCGCCGCCGATCCCCGCGGCGAACATGGCGCCGCGGCGCCAGCTCCCGACCTGCAGGCCGGCGAGGACGGCGGTGCTGCCCGCGATGAGCAGGGCGACGACCCATCGCCAGGGATCCCGTGCCGCGGCGCTGGGCTCGACGTCCCGACGCAACGCCGCGAGCGGCGGGACCCGCCGGACCAGAAGGAGCGGGAAGAGCGCGAACCCGAGAGCCACCCAGAGCCCGATGCCGATCCCGAGCCAGATCGAGCGCCAGGAAACCAGCGGCGTCACGTCGACGGGAAGCAGCCCGGCCAGCAGCACCGGCAGCACCTGCTGCGCGGCCACACCCGCGGCCGCGCCGACGATTCCGCCGGCGAGCGCCATCGCGGCAGTCTCCGCCGCGTAGACCGCGAGCACCCGTCCGCCCGTGGCGCCGAGGCAGCGGAGCACCGCGATGGTGTCCACCCGCTGCCGGATGAAGACCACGACCGCGCTGGCCACGCCGATGCCGCCCAGCAGGAGCGCCACCAGCGCCACCAGACCGAGGTACCCGGCGAGCTGCGAGAGCGACTTGTTGAGCGACTCCTGGTCGTCGAGCACGGTGCGAAGCCGGATCCGCTCGCCCGACAGACGGGAGCGCTCGCGATCCGCGATCCGCTGGGGATCCTGTCCGGCCGGGATCTTGAGGTACAGCTCGTACTCGGCCCGGGCGCCGAAGCCGAGCAGGCCGGTCCGCTCGACGTACCGCGCCGGCAGGTAGACCCTCGGCCCGAAGGCCGCACGGAACCCGACATTCCCGGGCGCGCTCGCGATGGTGCCGATGATGGCGAAGCGAGCCTCGCCCACGGCCAGGGTGTCGCCTACCCGCGCGCCGAGGGCGGTGAGGAGGGACGGGTCGGCCACCAGAAAGGGGCCGCGCTGCAGCCGCGCCCAGGCGGAGGCGGGCTCGGTCCGGATCGCGCCGTAGAACGGATACGGGCCGTCGATCGCCGCCACCTGCACCATGCGCGCCCCGGTGGTGCGGGGGACGTAGGCCATCGCGTCGAAGTTGATGAGCCGGGCCGACCGGGCCCCCTGACGGGCGAGCGTGTCCACCAGGCGCTCGACCGACGGGGACAGCGGCCGGCGGCTCTCCAGCGAGAGATCCGCCCCCAGGAGCGACTGGGCCTGGCGGCGCACCGAATCGCGCAGGTTGTCGGTGAACGAGCTGACGGCCACCAGCGCGGCTACCCCGACGGCGACCGAGGCAGTGAGCAGCAGCAGCCGGCGAGGGGAGGCGCGCATCTCGCGTGCCGCCATCCGGAGGACGAAGCCGGCGCCGGTCACGCGGCGGTGTCGGCCACGATCCGCCCGTCGGCCAGGCGGATGGTGCGGCGCGCCCGGCCGGCCAGATCGAGATCGTGGGTGACCAGCACCAGCGTCGTGCGGAGGTCCCGGTTCAGCTCGGTCATCAGATCGATGATGCCGGCCCCGGTGCGGGCGTCGAGATTGCCGGTGGGCTCGTCGGCGAAGAGGACCTTGGGCCGGCTGCTGAAGGCGCGCGCGAGCGCCACCCGCTGCTGCTCGCCGCCGGAGAGCTGCGCCGGGTAGTGGTCGGCCCGGTCGGCCAGACCGACCCGCTCGAGCAGCTCGGTGGCTCGGTCAGCGGCCGCCTCGCCGCGAAGCTCCAGCGGGACCTGGACGTTCTCCCGCGCCGTGAGGGTCGGGATCAGCTGGAACGACTGGAACACGAACCCGACCTTGCCGCCGCGGAGCCGCGCCAGCGCGTCGCCGTCCAGCGTGGTGAGATCGGCGCCGTCGAGGTGCACCGTGCCCGACGTCGGCCGGTCCAGTCCGGCCAGGAGTCCGAGCAGCGTGGTTTTTCCGCTGCCGGAGGGTCCGACCACGGCCACGAAGCCGCCCGGCTCCACCGCGAAGCTGATATCGTTCAGCACGGTGAGCTCACGCCCGCCGGAGCGGTAGGTCTTGGTCAGCGCGTCGCATCGGAGCATGGCCTGAATGATAGTTGCCCCCATCCGCTACGGGTTTCTGCTGGCGCTGACCGTCGCCTGCGGCGGCGACCGGCCGGCCCATCTTCCCGACGATCCGCCGCCTCATCCCGACGGTGAACGGGGCCGAGTGGTGTTCCTGGGCACCAGCTTGACCGCGGGGCTGGGACTGGATCCCGCGAACGCGTATCCGGCGCTGATCCAGGCGAAGATCGATTCGGCCGGCCTGCCCTACACCGCGGTCAACGCCGGGGTGAGCGGCGAGACCTCGGCGGGCGCGCTCCGGCGGATCGACTGGCTGCTGCAGCAGCCGGTGGCCGTGCTGGTGATCGAGACCGGCGCCAACGACGCGCTCCGCGGGCTCGACGTGGACACCATGCGCGCCAACATCCAGGCAGTCATCGACCATGCGCGCAAGCTCAATCCGCCGCCCGCCATCGTCCTCGTCGGCATGCGGGCACCGCCCAACATGGGGCCCGACTACGTCCGCCGGTTCCGCGCCGCGTTTCCGGCGCTGGCCGAGAAGAACGAAGTTCCGCTGGTGCCCTTCCTGCTCGATGGGGTGGCCGGCCGACCGTCGCTCAACCAGGGGGACATGATCCACCCCACGGCGCAGGGGCAGCGGATCATGGCCGAGACGGTGTGGCGGGTGGTGGGGCCGGTGTTGCGGGGGGAAGGGTGAGCTAGGAGAGCAGCTCGGCCAGGGCGGCGACCGCCGCGTCGATCTCGTCGGGCGTGTTGTAGTAGTGGGGTGACAGGCGAAGGGCGGACCGCACGCCCTTCTCGTCCATGTCGATCACCGCGTCTTCCCGGTCGGCCGCGCTCGTGTTGATGCCCCGGGCCCGAAGGGCGAGCTTGAGCGAGTCCGCATCCCGCCCGGCGACCTCCGCCGTCGCGATGGCGCAGAGGGCCGGGCCGCGGTCGAGCACCCGGACTCCGTCGATCTCGGCCAGGCGCTCGCGGGCGTAGGCCGCGAGGGCACTCGCGCGAGCGCCGGCCGTGGGAATCCCCACGTCGAGGGCATAGGCCGCCGCGGCGCCGAGTCCCGCGACCAGCGCTGGGCTGACCTCCCAGCTCTCGAAGCGCCGGGCGTCGGGCGTGAGGGTGAAGCGGTCCGGGTCGCTCCAGGTGGCGCCGTGCATGTCCACGGTGATGGGGTAGGCGCCGGCCTCGATCACGCGGTCCGCCGCGTACAGGAACCCGATCCCTCGCGGACCGCGCAGGAACTTCCGGGCGGCCGCGGCGAGGTAGTCGCACCCGACCCGATCCACGTCCACCACCACCTGGCCCACCGCCTGGCAGGCGTCTACCAAGTAGGGGATCTCCAGCCGCCGGCATACCGCACCCACCGCCTCCACCGGCTGCACCAGGCCGGAGTTGGTCGGGACCCAGGTGACGGCAACGAGCGCGGGCCGGCGGCGAGCGGCCTCCCGCTCCAGGGCGTCCGGATCGATGCCGCCTTGCGGCCCATCGGGAATCCGCACAACCTCGACTCCGAGGCGCTGCGCCAGCGCCAGGTACATGATCTGGTTCGAGGCGTAGTCGGCGCGGCTGGTCAGGATGCGGTCACCACGACGGAAGTCGAACACGGCCATCGCCTGGGCAAAGGCCGTGGTGGCATTCTGGGTGAGGGCGATGTTACGCCCCCGGGCGCCGATCAGCGCCCCGACGGTCTCGCCCGCGCCGCGAAGCTGCTCGACGCTGGATTCCGCGGCCTCGTAACCACCCAGCGCGGCCTCCCGGTCGAGATACTCCGCGACAGCGCGCCGGACCGGCAGCGGCGCGAGTGCCGCGCCGGCGTTGTTGAGGTGAGTGAGCCGCGCCACTTCCGGTGTCTCGGCGCGCCAGCGGGCGAGATGGGGATGATCAGGCGGACGATTCATCGAAAGGCGCTCACAATCTCCTCCAGGCCCCTGGTCCAGCGCCGCTCCAGCAATCCCCGGGCGGCGGCACGGTCTCCCCGGCGCAGGGCCTCCGCGATGCGTCCATGATGCACGGTGGACAGGCTGAGGCGGCCAGCCTGCTGAAGGTAGTGCCGGAGGTAGCGCCGGGGCGTCTGCCGTAACGTCTCGATGAGCGTCAGCAGCCGCCGATTCGGACAGTCGCTGAGGAGGAGCCGATGCCACTCGTCGTCCAGCTCGATGCAGGCATCGATGTCTCCCCGGGTCTGCTCCAGGCGGCGGGCCACCGCGGCCAGGTCGGTGAGGCGCTCGGCGGGAAACTCGGCAACGAGATCGAGAGCGAGTGGCTCGAGCACGGCCAGGATGGCACCCACTTCACGCAGCTCCTCGGTAGCCAGCGACCGGACGCGGAACCCTCGTCCTACCTCGGCGTCGAGGGTGCCCTCCCGGGCCAGGCGGATGAGAGCCTCACGGACCGGCGTGCGGCTGACGCCGAGCTGCTTTGCGATGTCAGTGTCGCGGATACGGCTGCCCGGGGTGATGGATCCGCGTTGAACGCGTTGCAGGAGTTCGAGATAGACCTGGTCTCGCAGGGGTTCTCTGGGGAGCATAGGGTTACCTGTGGAGTGGATGCAGAATGCTAAGTGCAGACGTCAATATTTTGTATTCATCAATCAATTGCAAGATGGCTGACCCGCACCATGCCAGCCGGGAGCGTGAGCGGACCTCGGCCGACGTTGCGTCTATCCCGGTGACGCCTGTCGGTCAGGAAACCGGCCGGCGACCGCTCACAGGAGCCAGACCATGGCGCTGACCCGTTGGATCCTGCCCGTGCTGCTGCTGTCGCCCGGTGTGGCGGCGGCGCAGTCCGAGGCCGCTCTCAAGAACTACTTCGAAGGCCGCTCGGTCACCCTCAAGCTGGCGATGCCTGGGACCGAGGCGGGAGTCGATCTCTATCCGGCCGATCCCAAGCCGCTGGACTACCCCCGCTACGCCGACCGGCTCAAGCAGAACGGCACCGCGATCCGTTCGGGCCAGCAGGCGATGGTGACGAAGGTCCGGGTCAAAGGCACTCACATCGAGTTCCAGCTCGACGGCGGCGGGTACGGCACGATGGGGGACGAGACCTCTCCCACCGTCGCCGTCCCGGTCGCCGATAAGACCAAGCGGGAGAAGAACCTCGAGGCGGAGCTCAAGCGGGAGACCGACCCCGAGCGGCGGCGGGACATCAAGGAGGAGCTCGACGAGCTGCGCGACGATCGGGAGCGGGAGGACGCCCGCAACCGGGCCGAAGTGGCGGATGCCCAGGAGCAGAAGAAGGAGAACATCCGCCAGCGGCGTCTCGAGGGTGGCTCCCGCTTCAATGTCCGCTTTCGCGATTCGCTGCCCGCCTCCATCCTCACGCCCGCCGGTCTCCAGGGTGCCCTGGCCGAGTACGTGACGTTCGAGCATGTCGAGGGGGAGCCCCTGCTCGCCGGCTTGCCGACCACCGCGGCGCAGCCGCCGGGGAGCGGCCTGCCGCGAAAGGGCATGACGACGGGGGAGATGGAGGCGTTGCTGGGGGCCGCCGTCGATAGCAGCGAGCGGAAGGAAGGCCGGCTCACCGTGATCAGCCGGAGCTATCGGAGCGGCGCCGGCCGGATCGCGGCGGAGTTCGTCGAGGGCGTCCTGATCCGCTACTCGATCACCTCGGAGTAGCCGGAAGGGGAACCGAGACCGCCGCGAAGCCCGGTCCGGCGCTTTCGCGATAGCGCAGATCGACGAGGTGGACCACGGCGCCGGCGGCGCGAGGCTCGACCTCCACCATCGGAAAGCGAGCCCAGCCCAGAAAGCGGCATCCCGGGACCGTGCCTGCTGCCGCGACAAGCGCCGGGTCGTCGGCGTTCGGCGCGGGGAAGCGCCGGACCGACGTCCGGTCGATGTGCGGTCGCCTGAGCCAGTGGAACGTCGCGGTGCGATAGCCGTCCGCCTGTCGGGCGACGACCCGGCGGGTGAACGGGTCGGCCGGCACCGGCGCGACGAGCAGCTGCTGCACCACGCCCCCGCCCATCGCCGCCAGCTCGGCCGACGCCAGCCGGCGCCCTGCCACGGCCACCCCGACCATCACGAGCACGTAGGCCGTCGCCGCGGCGAGCCCGAGCCGCGCGGCTCGGTGCCGCCCGCCCCCGCTCAATCCGAGGCCGAGTCCCAGCAGCAGCCACATCCATGGATCCACGATGAACAGGGTGTCGCCGTAGAACCAGCGGCCGTCGAACGGCATCAGCCAGCGGACGCCGTAGGTGTTGAGGGTGTCGAGGATGGGGTGCGACGTGATCGCGATCGCCGAGAGCCGCAGGAGTTCCCGCTGGTTCAGGGCGGGAACGATGTGCAGGAAGCGCCGCGCGAAGCGGTCGAGCAGGAGAATGGTGCCGGTGAGCACGAAGGGCCACACGAGCAGCGCCGGAATCCCGTGAGTCCACCCGCGCCGGAACGCGAGGTCGCCGAGGGGCCCATCCCAATGCGAGACCACGTCCACGTCGGGAAGATTGGCGCCGATCAGCAGGGTCAGCGTGCCCCACGCGGTACGCCGCCCCAGCCCGCTTCGGGCCAGGCCGGCGCCCACCAGCGTATGGCAGACCGGATCTATGCCAGCCTCGCGTCCAGCACGAGCTGAACGTTCCCCTTGAGCGCGGTCGAGACGGGGCAGCCGTCTCTGGCCGCCTCCGCCGCCTTGGCGAACCCGGCCGCATCGATGCCCGGGACCTGGCCGCGCACCTCCAGGTTCATCCGGGTGATCTTGAACCCATCACCCACCTTCTCCACCGTGCACTTCGCGGTCGTCGCGATCCGAGTGGGGGGCGTGCCCGCCTGCTCCAGCCCGGCCGCCAGCGCCATGCTGAGGCAGGCGGCGTGCGCCGCCGCGATCAGCTCCTCCGGGTTGGTACCCTTCTCGCCCTCGAAGCGGGTGCCGAAGGAGTAGTTCCCCTGAAAGGCCCCGGACTGGGCGGTGAACTTGCCATTGCCCTTCTTCAGTCCCCCCTCCCACACGGCATTCGCAGTACTCGTCGGCATGAGCGCACTCCTGGTTACAGCCGGTGCATGAATCCGATCGCCGTCTTGAACGGCGTCTCGTCGTTGATGAACGTCCAGCGAAATTCGATGAAGCCCTTCGTGGTCTGCTGGGACTCGGCCGTGCTGAGCCCGAAGAGCAGGTTATAGCCCGTGTCGGTGTCGCCGCCATGGGGATGCACCAGGGCGGCGCCCCCGCCGCCGTAGAGCCCGCCGCCCTGTCCCAGGTAGATGACCGCATCCCCGTTGAGCTGATACCCCATCCCGGCGTGCTCGGGGAAGAGCAGGTCGCCGCTGGGGCGGAGCTTGATATTGCCTTTGAGCGGCAGCTCCGCCTGCCCGCCGATCGTCCACGCCTTGTCGGTCCAGTCCCGGCCGGTCCGGATTCCCACCGAGAGCGGTCCTTCGAACAGCCCCTCGTCGCGGCTCCGCCGCTGGGCCGCGGCGTCGTTCGGGGCGAGCAGCATCGAGGTCGCCGAGATGGTGAGCAGCGCGGCCAGGATCCGCCCGCGACTCACGTCGGACCCAACGGCTTGCCGTCCGCGTCGATGAGGCGGATCTCGCCCAGGCCCAGGTTGCGCACGCCCTGCTCGATCTTGGCGCGATCACCCACCACGACCCAGACGAGCCGGTCCGGATGGATGGTCTCGCGCGCCGCCGCGCTGACGGTCGCGAGCGTCTGGGCCCGCACCCGGTCGGCATAGCCGTCGAAGTAGCGGTCGTCCAGGCCGAAGGTGACGATCTCGCCGATCGACCCGGCGACGGCGTCCATCGTCTCCCAGTTTCCCGGCAGGGTCAGGGTGAGCGACGACTGGGCGCGGGCCAGCTCCTCCGGCGTCGGTGGCCGCCCTTCGACCATTCCGGAGAGCTCCTTCCGAAGCTCCGCCAGCGCCTCGACCGTCTTGTCGGTCTGCACCGGCGCGTAGGCCATGAACGGGCGCTGGCCGCGGGCGTCGCGGAAGAACGAGAACGAGCCGTACGACCAGTGCTTGTCCTCCCGCAGGTTGAGGTTGAGCCGGGCGGTGGGGGTTCCGCCCAGGATCTGGTTCATGGTCTCGATCGCGGGCTCGTCCGGATTGGCCTTGGGCGGCGCCACGTTGCCGACCAGGAT